>Ga0105239_10005627_pt1 | contig 14645 bp, 11 predicted proteins | sample KBSC44metaG_FD_92761 | JGI IMG/M metagenome (GOLD analysis project Ga0105239, IMG submission 92761) | Corn rhizosphere microbial communities from Kellogg Biological Station, Michigan, USA - KBS C4-4 metaG | ecosystem: Host-associated > Plants > Roots > Rhizosphere > Soil | place: Michigan, USA... | reverse complement strand
GATATTTCATTGTTTACTGCTTTTATTAAATGTCTGCCCTTCGGGCAAAGCCCTTCCAGGGTCTTTCGAATTATTTAAATGTACACGACAGGCCAATAGACAGGGTACGCGGGATCGGATATCCTTCCTCGTCGACCTTGATACCCTGGGTCGGGTCCTGTCCGCTGAGGCTGATCTCGGGGTTCATGCCGCTGTATTTGGTCAGTACGAACAGCTGCTGCACCGACGCATAGGCGCGCAGACGACGGAACATCGAATTGCCCTTCATGTTCAGCGTATAGCCCAGCGTAACGTTCTTTATAGACAGATAGCTTGCACTCTCCAGCCACTGGGTGTTCACCTCGCGGCCGATAGCCGTCGTACCCGTTTTCGTGCGGGGATAGGCGCCCGAGCCCGGGTCGGCCAGCGACCTCCAGTGGTCCAGCGCGGCAGCCAGTGGCACGCGCGAGCCGTCCATATTCGTCTGGTAGGCCCATTTTGCTGCATTCAGGATCTGACCGCCGCAGTCGAAAGCGGTGCTGACGCTCAGGTCGAAATTCCCATAATTCAGATAGTTGGTAAACCCGCCCGTAAAAGTAGGAGTGGGGTCACCGATAAAGGTGCGGTCGTTCACGTCGTCGATCACGCCGTCGCCGTTGATGTCCTTGACCTTGATCGTTCCGATATCGGAAACGCCGGCGGGGTTGGTAGCCGTAGCCAGGTATTTGGCGGACTTGGCCAGGTCGTCCGCATTCTTATACAGCCCCTGGAACACGAATCCGTAGAAGGCGCCCAGCGGATGACCTACCTGCTGACGGTAATAGTCCGAAGTGACGGTATTGTTCCTTCGGATATATCCCGGGGAGACCAGTGCGGTGATCTTATTCCGGTCGAAGGAAAGGTTGAGGCTGCTGGTCCACCTCAGCCGTCCCGTCGTGTTGACGGTATTGATGGTAACTTCATGTCCCCACAGACTGATCGCGCCGACATTGTCCAGTATGGAGCCGAAGCCGGAAGAGGTGGGCAGCGGCCGGGTCATGATCAGGTGGTCGGTATTCTTGTGATAGTAGTCGTAGGTCAGCGTAATGCGGTCCTTCAGGATGCTCAGGTCCAGACCGATATCCAGCTGCTTGTTACGCTCCCACTGCAGATCCCTGTTACCCAGATTGCCGATGGTAGTTCCCTGGGTGATGACATTGTTATAGTCGTAGTAATAGTTGCCGGTGGTAGACTGCGCGGAATAATAACCGGAGAAGGAGTTGTTCCCCGTGACCCCGTAGCTGGCGCGCAGCTTGAGGAAGCTGATCAGTCTCAGGTTCTCCATAAAAGCCTCGTCGGTCACTACCCAGCCCGCACTGACGGAAGGGAAATTGCCATATCGCGAATTGGCGCCGAACAGAGAAGAACCGTCGTTACGCATCGCCGCCTGCAGCAGATACTTGCCCTTATAGTTGTAGTTCACGCGCCCGATCGCCGAAACCAGCGAGTAAGCTGTGTACGAGCTGCTCCCCGTAACACTTGTCGCCGCCGTCAGATAGGGGATATCGTCGTTTGGAAATCCAAGCCCTGTCAGCGAATTGCTGGTTGAACTGTATTTCTGTGCGGAATAGCCGCCGAGAACCTCGAGGTTGTGCTCGCCAAAACTTTTCTTGTAGTCGAGATAGGCTTCGGCCGTGTACGACCCGTTGTCGACGCTGCTGCTCGTGCTCGTGGGATTATTCACCGTCGAGGTCACCTGACCGGACTGGTAGTAGCTGCGCGTCTCCGCACCCTTGTCCACACCCGTATTGACCTTCACCTGCAGCCCCCGCAGGAACTCGTAGTTGAAATAGCCGTTGGCCAGGATTCGCGTGGTCTTATAGTCGTCGTTGGTCAGGTTGAACAGCGCAACCGGATTGATATACGCCACCATGCCGGAGGAGTAAACATTGCGCTGATAGGTACCGTCAGGGTTATAGGGGCCGATAAGGGGACTGGCTTCGAACAGACGCTCGAACAGACCGCCAACGCCATCCGTCGACAGCCGGTTGTTATGGTCGAGCCGGTAGCTGGGCGCGATATTGAAACCCATCTTTATCTTGCCGTTGCCTGTCGTAAGATCTTTGTTGATACGCCCCGAGAACAGTTTGGTTCCGGTGTTGATCAGCACGCCCTGCTGCTCCTGGTATCCGAACGTCGCCGTAGAGCTGCTGTGATCGGTCGCTGACTGTATCGTAACGTCGTAGTTCTGTATCGGCGCGTTGCGGGTCAACAGCCTGAACCAGTTGGTGCCCGCACCGTACTGCGAAGGATTCTGGTACTCTGCCGGAATAGCGCCTGTATACCCTTCATAGGTTTTCATGTCCTGATAGCGTTCGTTCATAAAGGTGGCGAACTGGAACGCGTTCATCGGCCTGGGTACCTTATTGCCCGGAATATGCGCCACGCCGTAGTTGGAATTGAACTCTACCTTTGCATCCCCCGCTTTCGCGTGCCTCGTGGTGATCAGGATGACGCCGTTCGCCGCACGCGAGCCATATAGAGCCGTTGCAGACGCGTCCTTCAGCACGGTGAATGTCTCGATCTCGTCGGGATTGATATTGTTGATGCTGCCCGTTATCGGCAGTCCGTCGATCACGAACAGGGGCTGGTTGTTCAGATAGAAAGAGGCGGCGCCCCGGATGCGGAAATCAACGCCCCGGCCGGGCTGACCGCTGCTCTCCAGCACGGAGACGCCGGCGACCTTGCCTTCCAGCTGCTGCGAGAACTGCATGACCGGCTGGTCCTGCAGCTTTTCGGTGCTTATCGTCGCAATAGAACCCGTGACCTCGCGCTGGCGCTGCTTGCCATAGCTGACGGTCACTTCATTCAGTTCGGTGGCGATCGCCTTTAATTGTACAGAGAGGTTTTTTTCGGCTTGTAATTCTTCGCTCCGGTAGCCGATGCTCCGGATCACAAGCGTGGCGCCGGGCGCCGCTGCGATGGTAAAAAAGCCCTCGGCGTTGGTGGATACTCCTTTTGATGTGCCCTTTATCATGACGGCCGCGCCTGGGACCGGCTGACCTTTGTCGTCGACGACCCGGCCGCTGACCGTGCCCTGGGCCTGGGTTCTTCCGGCAATGACCATGAGCAGTATCCAAACAAGAAAGAGCCTCCCCAATGGTTGGTAAACGTTCTTTTTCATAATGGCAAACGAGTTGGTTTAGAAAGGTTGAAACTTCTTTGTTGGTGATTGGTGATCCTAAAATAGTTTAGAATCGTTAATGAACAATCCTGTACTGTCATGTTTTTAAACTTTTTGAAACAAATTATAAAATGATTCTGGTCTAAATTTTAATAAAATTAAAGCAACAGAAACATAATTTAATGACTAGTAAGGTCAAAGAGCTGGGAATTAATAGAAACTTAAAGATGGCTTAACGGTTATTTATTTTTACTTTTTGTTTAATTAGCATACCTGTATTACTTCCAGTTGCAATAGGTTGCCCAGTTTCTTTATTTTCGACGCGATATGCCCAACGCCCACCGCGCAGTGGTGAGCCGGCCCATGGCTGTTCCAGTCGTTCACGAACTTCCTCGCCCCCACGGAGAACCTGTAGCGGCTGTTGGTATTGCCGATCTGGAGTATCGGACCCGCCACGGACTGCCCCTCAGCCGTCAGCAGCATCAGCCTCCCTTTCTGCGGCTGTTCCACCACCGACAGAAGGGTCACAGGCCCGTTCTTCACGGACATCTCCACCGAAAGCCCCCTCCCCACCTTCCCATGGTATACTTTCAGCGGCCGTACCCTCGTCCTGCCTTCCGCTATCCCGATATGCCCTGGGCCGTCATGCCCCATCAGCACCACGTCGTCGGTAAAATCCATGGCATAGTATTCCGTGAACGAGCCGCCGGCGCCAAAGCCGTCCATGATCTTCATCGCCTGCGCATTCTTTACTTCGTACTCGCCTGCCACCGGGATATGCCCGGCGGTCAGCAGGCTGTTGCCGAGTATGATCGAGCTGATGGTATCCTCGTTGTCGGCATTCCCCGTTCCTTTATAGTAATAAGCCATACTGCCCAGGCGGTATTTTGCAACCAGCCGGTCGAGCGCCACCGAAGTACGGGCCGCACGCTCCAGCTCGCTCCCGGCGCAGTCCGCCTGAACCTCGAATTCTTTATGAAAAACGCCGACCCTGTCCCTGACCTCCGCATCCGTAACGGTCCTGCGGATGGCGGACAGCTCGTCGACCTCGAGCAGCTCGATATGTCCGCCAAAAGCGGAGTACTGCAGCGTCAGGTCCGAATAGATATCCAGCATGCCGCTATAATAATGTCCCATACAGCCGAGACGATTATAAGCCATCGTATGGGCGACCCTGGCGGCCTCCACCCATTCTCCCACTTCCTGCCAGCACTCCGGGTCGTCGTGAAGCATACCCGTGATCTGGTGAAAACGGATCCCCGTGCGGTTGAACACGTTGGCGATCTCCGGCACCGGACAGGCCGAACACCAGGCCAGCCATTCCCCCGTCATCTGCGTCCGGTCGGTCATAGTATTAAAGCTGTCGTATCCGATGGCGGCGCCCGGCGAAAGATTGAGAATGACAACGGGGACCTTCGCCCTCTGCACCACCGGCAATACGGTCGATGACAGGGCATAGGTACTGACATAAAGAAAGATGAGATCGACGTCCTGTTTTCTGAATTCTGCTCCGGCAGCAAAAGCCTTTTCCGCCGTGTCGACCAGCCCCAGATTCACCACCCCGGGGTGGATGGCGGTTAATTTTTGTTCTACTATGGCGAGATTGTTGTGGAGACGCCGTTCAAGACCTTCAAATTGTTCCCAATAGGCATCGAGCCCTATGCCGAAGAGGCCGATCCTGCAGTTGTTGACCATGCGGTATCCTGTTTTTGGTTTTGGCAAACTTATGCCGCTCCATCGGCGACCCGATAGTCGGATTTGGCATTTTTACAGCAGGATTTGATACTTTTAGTCCATGGAAAATTATTACCAGTATTTCCAGCCCGACGGGAAGGCGGAGGCCCGCAACCTCACCCTCCTAAGCACGGGTTCTACCCGGATAGAAAAGAACAGCCAGTACCCTCCCTCCGCGCATCCCTCTCACCACAACTTCAACTGGCAGGACGGCAGGGTGCTGCAGGAGTATCAACTGATCTACATCACCCGCGGCGGAGGACTGTTCGAGTCGGAAAGCTGCCGGGAAGAGGTTACCGAAGGATCGATCATCCTCCTGCAACCAGGCGAACGCCACCGCTACCGGCCGCACGCGCACTCCGGCTGGGACGAGACATGGGTCGGCTTCAAAGGAAATATGATCGACGACATCATCCGCGACAACCGCTGCGGGTGCGGGCACGCCGTTTTTAGTGTAGGCTCCAACGATACGGTCGTAAGTCTCTTCAACGATATCAACCGCTTTTCAAGAGAGGGGAGACCCGGCTACCAGCCCGTGATCTCGGGAGCAGTCATTTATTTACTGGGACTGATCTCCGCCGGCACACCACAGACGCCATCGTCCGGCCTGGCAAAAGAAGCGATGGTCCACAGAGCCCGCGCTATCTTCCGCGATCGCGTCTGCGACAGGATATCCCCCGAACAGGTCGCCGAAGAGCTCCGGGTCAGCTACTCCCTTTTCAGAAAGGCCTTCAAACAACAGACCGGCGTCGCACCTGGGCAATACCTGCTCGACCTGAAGATGCAGCTCGCCAGACAGCTGCTGGCCGATCCGACGATACTGATCAAGGAAATAGCCTACCAGCTGAATATGGACTCCCCGTTGTATTTTTGCAAACTGTTTAAGGACAAGCTGGGCGTTACACCGGTCGAATACCGGAGACAGACCCTCGAAAAAAAGACCTAAAAACTATATTCAATGGCCACCATTTACGCTGGAGGCTTTATAAATAGTCAGGGATAGACTCAATTTGATTTACGTTATTTTCTTACTTCATACCACAGTTCCACCATCCCGTTCTTATACGCCGTCACGTCCTTCAAATGCAGCGGATACTCCTTCCCGATATGATCGAAGAACGGCACCCCATCCCCAAGTATGACCGGCAAAACAGTCATCCTGACCTCCTGGGCCAGCCCCTGACTCACAAAGCTATTTACCAGCGTCGGCCCCCCGACAACCCATACATTCCCATAATTCGGTTTCAGCCGTTCTTCCACCAGTTGGTCGAGCCCCCCATGATACAACTCCACATTTGCCCTTTCCACCGGCAGCGGCCTCCCCGTTACCACTATCGTCGGAATATTCCCGTACGGCCACCCATAAGCCTTCGACAACTCCCGCGCGTGCTCATACGTCCGCGACCCCATCACATAACAGTCGATCGTCTTAAGAAACCCTTCCACGTCCGGCTCCGCCGCGCCTTTTTCATAAACATCAGTCGTCCCGAACCAGCCAACGCTATTGTCTTTCCGGGCGATCATGCCGTCGACGCTTGAAACCATATGGATGGTGATTGTCATAGATTGAATATACGCTAATCCTCCCGTAATACATCCACCGGATTCACGCTGGCGACCCGATACGCCTGTAACCCCACCGTCACCACGGCCAGTACCAGCGCCGCACCGCCGGCCTCCACCAGCACCCACCCATCCAGCGCCGTTCGATAGCCAAAATCCTGCAGCCAGCTTTTGGCGAGGAACCACGCCAGCGGCGAAGCGATCGCAATAGCCGTTATCACCAGCAGCAGGAACTCGCGGCTTAGCAGCAACGACACACCCGCGACGGTGGCGCCCATCACCTTGCGCATACCGATCTCCTTCGACCGCCGGCTCGCGGAGAATAATGCCAGCCCGAACAACCCCATACAGGAGACAAGGATCATGATAACCGTCGCCGATTGTATGAGCATGGCGGTGCGGTTTTCCTCGAGATAGAGCCGGTCGACGGTCTCCTGGAGAGAGGTCGCTATAAAGGGCACCCCCGGAAAGAACATCCTCCACTTCGCAGCTATCTCGCCCATTACTTTTTTTGCCGCGTCCCCGCGAACACCCAGCCGGACAGCCACGCTTTTGGCGTCGGAAAGCCAGGTAATGATGATCAGCGGCCGGATGGTTTCATGAAAAGAGCTCTGGTGATAGTCTTTGACGACCCCGGAGACGGTATACCAGAGACCATTCTCCCGGTATAAGAGCTGACTGCCCGCCGCGCGTTTCGGATCCTTGAAGCCCAGCATCCGGGCATAGGTCTCGTTGATCACTACCGGAACAATATTCTCTCCCTGATAAACATCGCCCCCCGATACTAACTTCATCTTATAGAAGGGAATAAAACTGCTGTCTCCGATCTCCACTTCCACCTTCGTCTCACGCATCCCTTTCATATCCGCATACCGGTAGACGAACGATGCCGTCGGGTGGTCCCTGCCCATGGGCGCGTGCCCCTGCAGGATCGCATCACTCACGCCCGGCAGGCTACTCACCGCCTCGGCATAGCGCTGCATCTGACCACGTCCCGCACCCGGATTGTCGAGGGTTATGACGCCCTCACTGTCAAAACCCTTATCCGAATTCTTCATATATCGAACCTGCCGCCCGATCACAAGCGATCCGATGATGAAGAGCAGCGAAAAGGAAAACTGAAATATGATCAGTCCCCGCCGCAGTCCCGCGCCGGCCCTGCCGCTTTTGTCCAGCGATCCTTTGAGACTCAGCACCGGCAGATAAGAAGACATCAGCCGGGCCGGATAATACCCCGCCACCAGCGTGGTAAACACGGTTATCCCCAAAAGGAACAACCAGTTGCCCCCATCCCAGATCCGAATGGATACACCTAATGGGATACTGTCGCCAAACAGCCGGAGCGCAGGCCAAACAAACAATAGGGATAGTGCCAGCGCGATGATCGTCAGCAACAGGGTCTCGATCAGGAATTGCCCGACAAGCGCTCCCCGGCTGCTGCCCATCACCTTGCGGACCCCCACCTCCTTCATTCGCTGAAAACTCTGAGCGGTAGAGAGGTTGATAAAATTGATAATAGCCAGGCCAAGCACAAATAACGCAATCCACATCAACGCATACAGCAGCGGCAAATATGCTTTGGGGAAATCGTCACCCGTATCTGCGGAATGAAATTCCGGCGTATAATGCATATCGTGCAGCGATTGGAGATACAGCCGAAGATGATGGGCTCCGCTGAAAAGCACCGGTGCGGGAGACAGGTTGTGGAGCCATTCAGCGAGTTCCGTATTCACACGCCTGGCGTCTACCCCCTTTTTTAATTGCACGAACGCCTGCGATCGTCGCGGCTGCAGACTGCTCCAGTCCGTCGCGGGGATGAGTTCCCGCAGCCAGGTGGCCGGAGCGGTTCTCATCGAGATAAACGAAGTGTAGTTGAGGTCGGAAGGCCGGTTCCAGTCCCGCACGATGCCTGCCACCGTTAGCACCAGACTGTCGTCATATATCACCTTCCGTCCAAGGACCCGGTCTGCCTTATCCGTCCCAAAATATTTCCGGGCCACGCTTTCGGTCAGCACGATGCTCCGGGGTTCGTCCAGCACCGACGGACTACCCACTACCCATTCATGCGGAAAGAGGCCGAAGAAGTCCGGAGCCGCCAGAATGGTGGATAGTGCATAATTCCCTTCCTGCCGGTTGTCATAGGTCTTCGCGGCCCCGCCATTTTCCGAAGGCACCGAGATCGAAGAACCAAAGACATGGAAAGCAGTCTTTGCCTGGAACCCGTCGATCGCGTGCTCGATCCCCGACACCTCCCTGAATGGGCTGTTGAGAAAGACCAGGTTGCCATCCTTGTCCTGCACATCCCCTACGATGCGATAAATACTACCTGCATTGGGATGGAAACTGTCAAAGCTCAGCTCATACCGGCCGATGAGATAGATCACGATACAAACACAAATGCCGATAGCCAGTCCAAGGACATGGATAACCGAATACCATCGCTGCCGGAGGACATTGCGCCAGGCCAGCTTCACCGAGACGGCGTGCACAGACATAAGAGAAGGCTTTTGTACATCCTGACCCGGCAAATCTGTGCCAGGCTCATAACTGTATTCATTATCAGGGGAATGCTCTTTCCTTCGAAGGCCGCTTCGTCCGCTAACGATACATGCGCTGTCCGGTGCTATCAAAGGCGCCGGTTAAGGCCGGACCTTACAATACCTGTTCTTGTATTCCACCGGTGTGGTGCCTGTTACTCTTTTAAAGATATCCCTGAACGTCTGGAGGTCAGAGTATCCGACGTGCAGCATGATCTCATCGACTGACAACCGGCCCGCTTCCAGCGCTTTTTTACTTGCTTCGACCCTTACTTTCTGCAGATACTCGAGCACGGTACAATGCGTCGATCGTTTGAACCTCCGTTCGAATGTCCTTCTTGTTAAATGAAGCATATTGGCTATCTCATCGACCGTGGTCCTGGAAGCATATTGGTTCTCTATATATTCCTGCGCCTTCAAAATGTCCTGGTCAGCATGGTTCTTCAGCCCTTTGAAAATGATGAACGGCGTCTGGTTCATCTTGTCGAGATTCACTACGAAGTATTTGGCAATCTTTACGGCCATTTCCCAATCGGTAAAGCGCTCGATCAAAAAGATGAGCAGATTCCAGTACGCGTTATTGCCTCCGCTTGAATACAGCGAATTATGTTCTACAATGATCTTTTCATCGATCATTTCAACGTCCGGATAAAAATATCTGAATTCATTTGCATACTGCCAGTGGGTTGTGCATTTTTTGTTTTTCAACAGACCCAGGAATGCGAGCATAAAAGCCCCCGTGCACAAGGATGCGATCTCGGCATTCTTTAATTTGTATTGCTTAATGATCCAGTCCGAAAAGAATCGATTATTGTGGGTGGCGCTCATCATATCGCCCGTAAGGGCAGGTATAATGATCAGGTCGGTCCTCCCGAGGGTCTCCGTCGTCGCCTCGCATTTCAGCGTAAAAAGATCGTTGTCGATGAGAACAGCCTCCTGCGTGCCGACTATTTGAACGTCAAATAGCTCTTTCCGCTTATCGATCATAAGCAGTTCGTTCGCTTTCAGGAAGACGGCCCTCGCGTCAAATATGGAAGCGATATTGGAATTGTTTAACGCCAATATGGAAACATGCATACAAAGATTTGGTTTGCAACAAATATAGTCAATATGTATGTCGCAAATTCCCCCCTGACAATGTCGTATTTGCCCATTACTAATTTGCGGATGCGACGATAAATTTGCATAAAAAAAACATGCACAGCGTAGACGTATACCTGCACTTTAACGGCAACTGCGAAACGGCCATGAATTTCTACAGAACCGTCTTTGGCGGAGAGTTTATAGTCCTGCAACGCTACAAAGACGTACCCGGAAACGAGAAATTGAACGAGGCCGACAAAGAAAAGCTCATCCATATCTCCCTGAAACTAACGGGCCATACGACCCTGATGGCGACTGACAGGCTGGACAGGATGGACGATAAGGTCGTGCCCGGAAACAATTTCCATATTTGCCTCAACGCCGAAAGTGAAAAAGAAGCCAATAAATTGTTTGAAGCGCTATCGTCGGACGGAAAGACCGAAATGCCGATGAGCAAAACATTCTGGGGTGCGTACTTTGGGATGTGCGTGGATCGGTTCGGGATAAAATGGATGATCAATTTTTCACAAAACAAATAGAATAAATATGACCAGAAACTCAAAACCGATCATTTGGACGGGCAGGGCTTTGAAGATATTGCTCATAGTTTTTATGGCCTTCGACGCTTCGATGAAAATTATCCGCGCACCCCTCGCCGTAAAAGCTTCCGAAAGTCTCGGCTTAAACAGCAGCTATCTTCCGGTATTGGGTATATATATGCTGATCGCAGCGGCGCTCTACGCAATTCCAAAGACAGCAGTCCCGGGCGCCGTCTTTATCACGGCCTACCTGGGAGGGGCGGTCGCGATCACCTCTTCCGCCAATCTTCCCGGCCATCCCTGGTTGTTTCCTGTCGTTTTCTGCGTCGTCCTTTGGATTGCCGAATACCTGCACAACGCCGGATTTAGAATGTTCATGGCCGGCCGACGGGGAGTTAGTTATAAGACTTCGTAGAAAGAAATGAATAGGGGTTGATGGAGAACTGGCTGTCCGCAGGTATCGGCGCCTCGGCCAGGTCGAGCTGCAGGAAAGACTCCGCGGATTTGACGCCCCAAAGATATAAATGGTTATCCCTGATCGGTTGGTCGAAGACCTCGGGAAGCAGCGACGCCAGCAAACCATCCCAGCAGGCTTTCTCCAACTGCTCGTTTGCTGATAAATGGTTGCCCGTGCCCGGTTCATCCTTCCCGCAAAGGTCCTGCGACAAAAGGGTTGTGCCGGTGATCAGTAATACTTCCATCTGTACATATTGGGTGTCCATAAACGGAATTTTTTGAATTTTGAAACATCGGTTACCAGTACAAATATGGCTCCTTTCGAGGGCAATTTCCAAGTCTGGAGAAGCAAAATCTCGTTCTGTTCGCGGTAAATACTATGAAAACTAGTGCCAATACCTTAGTCGTAAAGGGTACCCTGTAGGGAAGCATATATTTCCTACCTTTATTAGCAAGCCATATGCATCCAGGAATACTTTTGCCAGTCTTATTTTTATTTTTCCAGACAGCGGTCAACGCCCAGCGCCAGTTTGGAGAGATCGATAGTACATTGTTGCCGGCGCAATACGCTCACTACATACCGGAATATACCTTCGACGCGCCGCTCAACCCGCAGGCATGGGCAAAACAACCCGGCGGATTGCAGGTATCGTTCGTGTCGACCGACCACGCCTGGTTCAGGACAGAGGTGCCGGAATTGAAAGGATCCGATAGTACATGGAGGGCGGCGGGCTGGAGAGGACAGCGGCTGAATGCGGAGTTGCTTGTCTGGTCCCCGGATACGCTGCAGCAGGTAACGGTCATCCCGGCAGTCCTGAGAAGCCCAAATGGGAGGATCATCAGCCGTAGCCGCATCGTGCTCGATATTGTCCGCTATGTCCTTGGCAATTATCCCTATGGGTCCAAAGCCGCCGTATGCGACGTCTCACCATATAAGGGCGGATACCTTATGCCGGACCGGTTCGAGCCGCTTGAACCCTTTCAACTGCCTGGAAGGACAGTGAGACCGGTTTGGTTGTCGGTGAATATCCCGGCAGACCAGGCGCCCGGTATCTACGAAGGCGTCTTTACGGTGAAGACCGCGAATTCCAGCAGACAGCTGCGGGTAGCCATAGAAGTTCAATCCCAGGTACTGCCCCCGCCGCACGAATGGCGGTACAGGCTCGACCTCTGGCAGAACCCCTGGGTCATCGCCTGGCGCAACCACCTTCGCCCCTGGTCGGAAGAACACCTGCTGCTATTGAAAAGACACCTGCAGCTGTATGCCGATGCGGGAGGCAAATTTATCACCACCTATGCCGTTCACTCACCCTGGGCGGACAATTCCTATATGATAGAAGGCGGCATGATAGGCTGGATAAAAGAAAAGAGTGGTAAATGGCGCTATGACTTTACGATATTCGACACCTACGTGACCCTCGCCATGCGTGTTGGCATCGACAAGGCGATCACCATATACACACCCGTTTCCTGGGGGGACCGTTTTCAGTATAACGACGAGTCCACGGGCAATTCCGTATACGCCACCTGGCCTACGGGTTCTGCGGTCTATACCGAACGCTGGAATGACTTCCTTACGGCACTTAAAATACACCTACAGCAAAAGGGCTGGTTTTCCAGGACCTATATCGGCATCAACGAAAGCGTGATGGAGCAGACCCTTGCTGCCATAAAAGTGATCAGGAACCATTCAAAGGACTGGAAGATCACCTATGCCGGCAACTGGCACAAGGAACTGGACGGGTTGCTGGACGATTATAGCTATCTGTACGGCTATGAGCCTACTCCGGCAGAACTGAAGGCCCGCATAGCCAGGGGCGCCACTTCCACCTATTATGTATGCTGCAACCCCGCCAAACCAAATAATTTTGTGTTCTCGCCGCCGGCAGAAGGCAGGTGGATCAGCTGGTATTCGGCGGCATCCGGCTACGATGGTTTTTTGCGCTGGGCCTATGACGCGTGGCCCGAAGACCCCGTACGCGACGCCCGTTTCGGCAGCTGGCCCGCAGGAGATTGCTTTCTGGTATATCCCGGCGCCAACAGCTGTATCCGTTTTGAAAAACTCAGGGAAGGCATAGCCGACTTCGAAAAGATCTCAATTCTTAAGGGTCTGGTCAACCGTTCAGTAGACAAAAAAGCACACGCCCTTTGGGAAACCCTCACGCAGCACCTGCAAGTGTTTACGACGGAGCACGACTTCAACGAAGAAAAGATCACCGGCGACCTCGACAAGGGTAGGGCCCTGATCGACGAATTGAGCAGGCTGATATCGGCACCCAGGTTGGCCAGGCCATAAAGAAAAATAGCCGCCGCTATGGATATGGTCCAGGTCAGTGCGCCGATCCTTACTGGATCAGCGCCAGTACCCTATCAAGTTGCGGGTCGTCTCCTGTTGCGATGGCTGATGCGCTGAAGGGCACCGGATAGTCCGGGCTAAAGCCTTTACCCTCATATATCAGGCCATCGTGGTATTTGAACTCTGTAGACGAAGTCTCCACCGACAGGAGACCCGCAACATTAAAAGCTCCATCATTGTATAGTGCATTTTCGGTCAGTGGACCTGTGGCGCCAAACGTCGTTTCCCCAACGACCTTGCACTGCGGGAGTGTCCGCAGCGCCATGGTGAGTATTTCCGCCATCGATGCCGAATACCGGTCCGCGAGGACAAAGATGGGCGCTGTGGCGGCCCTGGCGCCCGGCTGCGGTTCAACGGTTGCGGGTATCCATGGCGTATAGTCCAGCTTTCCGTTGCCGCTCTTATACCGGGTGTAGCCAAAAGGCAGTGGCTGGTTGATAATGCGGCCCGCCAGGAAGTTGAGATCGCTGACCGCCCCGCCCTGGTTATCCCGAACGTCAATTATGATGGCCTTCAGACCGGTTGAATTTTGGAGTCGATCGAAGAAATAATCCAGCGATGCTTTGACGCTGCCGCCGCCTGATGACGAGTAGGATGCGGAAAGTGCAAAAGCGTTGAAGGCGAAAAACATGATATTGCTGTGAATCGTGCCGGCCAGCGTGACCAGCGGCCAGCCTGGGGAGGCGCTGTTACTGTTATCGGAACCGTACAGATAGCCCGGGTCGAGGTAGCGCTCGTCCATGGTGATAAAGGAGAAGGGGTTGCGGAAATCGGAGATTCTTGTCAGGTGATCGACGGAGGGATCGATCGAAGAGTCTTTCAACGGGGGATTGGTGAAGGAAATGGTATAGTGATGATCGATGAGACCGTCGGCAATGGCCCGGAAATAACCAACCGACCGGCTCATGTCGGCCGGGTTGTTCAGCTGGAGCTGGTCAAACAGCGGGCGGTACCGGCTGTACACGAGGTCCCAGTTAGTTGTATCGATATCCCAATAGAGATAGTTGACGTTCATTTTATTCCAGTATTGGTCAAAGACCTGGCCGAACGACGTCGCGGGTCGATCATCGATGGGGTTGGAAATATTCTTTTTGCAGCCAAAAATGAGTACCAGGAAAAAAGGAAGGCAATACTTCATACGATATCTATTTCTTGTCCAGCGAAAAAAGTCCGCCGATCGAAAACGTCCATGTATGGTTATAGGCCGGAATGGGGCTGACGGAAGCCTTCTCCTG
>Ga0105239_10005623_pt1 | contig 14648 bp, 8 predicted proteins | sample KBSC44metaG_FD_92761 | JGI IMG/M metagenome (GOLD analysis project Ga0105239, IMG submission 92761) | Corn rhizosphere microbial communities from Kellogg Biological Station, Michigan, USA - KBS C4-4 metaG | ecosystem: Host-associated > Plants > Roots > Rhizosphere > Soil | place: Michigan, USA... | reverse complement strand
GGGTTTGTACGCTGACCGGCAGACTGTTCACGTTCCGCCAAATGACGACGTCGCCGCTCGCGTTGCGCCAGAACATATCGGCTCGGCCGTGCCCGTCGCTATCGCCCGCGCCGGCAAACGACAAAGACGCAGCGGCGGTCCCGAGCGAGACGGTAGTCGGTGCACTGCAGCCGTCCATGAGGAAGGCGTTGACCGCACCCGTCGACGTGTCGCGCCACAGCACGTCGTCAATGCCATCGCCATTGATATCGCCAATGCCGAGAAACGACCAGTTCGGATTGATGCCGGTGGCCACCGCACAGGCAGGCGATGCCACGCCACCGGTGATCTGCCAGACGTGAAGGCGGTGCTGCGAATCCACCCAGGCAATAGCGCCGGAGCCGTGCGGAAAGAACCGGCCGGTGCCGACAATGGACGACCCGGCGTCCGGTGCGATCGCAAGCGTCTGCTGCGCACTGATCGACAAGCCGTCCATCAGCCAGATCTGCGGGTTGCCGCTCGGCAGGCGCCAGACGATGTCCTGCTTGCCGTCGCCGTTGAAATCGGCGGCAACGGCCGAATGCAGGCACGCGAGTGCAAACAGGGCCAGCGCTGCCCATCGTCTGGTCATCGAGTTGCGACTCCAGCTCGCACGATCGGACGTGCATCGATCATTCGTGTTTCCCCGACGTTGCCATGCAAGATCCCGCCCCCGGGGCAGGGTTCTCGTGCCGCAAAGGGCGCAAAGTATACCAGCAAAAACCGCCGGTTTACCCGCGTCCGCGCGCGAACTCCTGGAATTTACAGAGGATTTACATCGGCAGCCGCGCCGCGTAGTCGTCCGCCGGCACGAAGGCGTGCATTAATGACAGATTCGGGTTGTAGTAGGGGTCGCCGTTTTTCAGCGCTTCGCTGTGGCGCTCGCGAATGTAGGCGGTTTCCGCAGCGAAACGCTGCTGTTTCTCGGCGTTGTCCTCGTAGCCACGCGATTTCGATTCATGGTGGCGCAGCACCGCGTTCGGCGTATACACGACGAGGTAGCCGGCTTCGCGCGCACGCAGGCAATAGTCGACATCGTTGAACGCGATGGTCAGATCTTTTTCGTTGAGTCCGCCGAGTTGTTCGAAAACTTCGCGTCTGGTCATTGCGCAAGCGAACGTCACTGCGCTCATGTTCTGCGTCAACTGCGCGCGGGCGAAGTAGCCGGGGTGATCCGCAGGAAGAAACAGGTGCGGATGGCCGGCCACGCCGCCGAGGCCGACAACGACACCTGCATGTTGCAGCGTGCCGTCAGGGTAAATCAGCTTGGCGCCGACAGCTCCTACCTCCGGGCGCTGGGAATGCTCGAGTAACGCCTCGATCCAGTCAGAACTCAGTACCTCGGTATCGTTGTTGAGTAGCAATAAATGTTCGCCCTCCGTCTGGCGTGCAGCAAAATTGTTGATCGCCGAATAATTGAATGGCGCGTCATGACGGAGAAAGCGCACTCGCTGGTCGCTCCGCTGCAGTTCGCGTGTTAATTCTCGAATATCTGGATCGCGACTATTGTTGTCCACGCCCACGATTTCGAAATTGCTATAACTGGACCTAGTCAGAATCGAATCGACACAGGTTTTCAGCAGTTCCGCCTTGTCGCGAAACGGGATGATGATGCTGACCCGCGGCTTGTCGCGCAATTTGCGCCGCGTGTTGAAGGTGTTCGGGAACGGACCGTGCTCGACTCGAGCATCGATGCCGCGTCGTTGCAACGAGTCGGTAATCGCGCGGCGGCCCGCGTCGCTCGACTTCGGCTTCGCCGTGGCATTGGCAGCGGTGGAACCGGCAATCTTGCGCCAATGGTAGAGCACTTTCGGAATGTGAATGATTCTGCCTGCCTGTTCGGTCACACGTAGCAGCAAATCGAAATCCTGCGCACCTTCGAAACCGGTGCGAAAACCGCCAACTTTCTGTAGCAACTGTCGGCGCACGACACTGAAGTGGCACACGTAATTGTTGGTCAGGAAATAATCCGGGCTAAAGTCAGGCTTGAAGTGTGGCTCGACATGCTTGCCGTCTTCGTCGAGTTTGTCTTCGTCGGAGTAAAGCAGGTCGGCGTTATCAGCAACTATGTGCTGAGCCATTTCGATCAAGGCATCGCGGCTGAGTTCGTCGTCGTTGTCGAGCAGACCGACGTAGTCTCCGCCGGCTAGATCCAGCGCGGCATTCGACGCGGCAGCGATGCCGACGTTGTGTTCCAGGCGACATATCTTGATGCGTTTGTCGCTTGCCGCTGCGAGTTGTGCAAGCGCGTGGCGCGTCTCATCGCGCGTCGACGCATCGTCGGCGATGCACAGTTCCCAGTGCGGATAGAACTGCCTGCGTACCGATTCCACGGCCGCCAGCAGCCAGCGCTTTTCGACGTTGTACACGGGCATGACGATGGAGATCAGCGGCGGGTCGCGCATGGCGGCTAGCAGAGCATCGGCGCCGGCTTGATCCACGCGTTGCATCTGGCGTTGTGCAGCCGGATCGGAGCTGCGCTGTTCACGGAGCTCCTGCACTTGCGCATGCATCTTGTACGAGACCGTGTTGCGCGTCAGCCAGCCGCTGCGGCGATGCAGTGCTTCGATGAATTTCTGTTTGCGCTCAGCGCTGATGCCCGGCAGCGCGTAATAGGTTCGGTACAGCGCGCGCTCCAGGTTCCAAGACAGTCGCAGCGTAAACAGGTCGGCCAGGAAACGCAGTGGCGCGCTGACTTTCCAAGACAATGAAGTGCGCAGCGCCGTGACGCGCTGTTCGAGCTGTTGGGCATGCTGCTTGGTGAGGTGGAGCTCTGCTTCCGTGTGCTGCTGTTCCCCTTTGGTGCGTTCGAGCTGCTCGTGCTGCTGCGCGGCTTGTACTGCGTGTTGCGCATCGAGTTGTGCAATTTGCGACTCAAAATGCCGGCTCAGGGCGCGCATTTCGCGATTAAGGTGCTCGATGTGTTCCTGCCGTGCTGCGGCCTCCGCGGAGAGCGCCCGGTTGTGATGCTCCAGGTTGGTTATGTGTACAGCGGTCAGACGCTGTTGCTCATCCTGCGCGGCAATCCGGTCGAGCAATTGCGCGTGCTGGTTGGCAAGCGCCTTTTCCAGTTGCGCGAGTCGTTGTGCCGCATCGCCCAAGGCGGCGACGTGCGCACGTTCGGTGTTGTCGGCGATCGCGCGTTCGAATTCGCGCAAGGTGGCTTCGGGCGCAGTGCCTTCGGGAAAGCCGCTTGCCTCGATCGGGGCCGGAGCATCACATTGCAGTTGCAGCCAGGCATACAAATCGTGCTGCGATGTCGACAGCTCCATATGGGCAAACGCGGCACTGCGATGTAATTTTGTATCGAGAAACCCTCTCAGTTGCGCCGCGGAGGGCGCGCGCAGCCCGTGCACGCCCAGGTTTTCCAGGCCGTTGCGCAAACGGTGGCTTTCCGCTTCGGCGGCCATGAGGAATTTTGCATAGGAGACGAAAAGAACGCGTCTTCCGGATAGCGCCGCCAGCGCCGAGCGCAAGTACTTCTCCCAGAGCGCAAGCAGGAAATGCGACGTGTAGACACCGCGATGACTCTCTCGCATCGATGCTGCGATTTCGCGAGGATCGCGCACGACGAGTACGCATGCGGCGCCCGGCGCCGCATCGAGCCAGACCGGCAGCAGCAGGCAAAGGCGCGGATCCTTGACCAGCCAAGGCGTGCCATGGCTGGCCTGGTTTGCAATCACCTGGCGCACGCGCCGCGCCAGCTTTTCGCGCAAATCCGCATCGAGCGTGTTCAGGTCGAAGCCGGCCATCCGATCCCAGGCGTGACCGGCTGCCCCGAAAAAATCGTCGTGTGCGATGACGAGTTCACGCCGTTCCCAGTACCCCGTGGGATTGTCCTCGGCATGCGGCGGCATCAGGTCTTCGTCTGCGCCGACGTACGCGCCCATGAGGTTGAGCACGCGTGCCACTGCCGAGGTGCCGGAGCGGTGCATGCCGAGCACGAGGATCGCGTTGGCCGGTGTGACCGCGGCTCGCGCAAGGTGGCGTCGGTCAACCTGCTCGTCGAGCTCGCTGTTCAGGTAACGATCCTCTATGGCCACTTGCGCAATGTGTCGGTATCGGGCTGAAGATGATACTGGATTCTCGTGAGCGGCTCGACGCGGCGCTAGGCCGTGCTCCGCGCCGTTTGGGTAGCCGATCGCGGCGCTGTTCGCCGCACGACGAGCATCATAATCACAAGCACAGCGAAAGATCCGCCTGCCAGCCACCACCCTAGCCGCCGGCCGGGTGCCTCGAAAGAGAGCCTGAGGTCATGTATGCCGGCAGGCACCACCGCTGCGGTCAAGCCGTAGTCCGCGCGAAACAATTTGAGCGGACTGGAATCCAACTGTGCGCTCCAGCCTGCGTCGAACGGCATCGAAACCAGCAGCACTGCGGGCTTCGCCGCATGCACCTCGCCGAGCAGGGATGCCGCACCGGACAGGCGCAGGTTCGCGAAATTCGATGTGACGAGCGGCGCTGAGGCAGTTTCCGTTGCCGCGTCCAGGGCCTGTCGAAGCGATCGGGCATCTTCCACGACGACTGTGTTCAGCAGCAGTTCGTCGCGCTCCTTCTGATTCATCGCTGCCGCTGCCGTCTCGCTGACGACAGCCTCATACAACTGGGCAAATCCGTGCGCCTTGTGATTCTCGTAGACATTCACTCCGCCCGCGCTGCCAATGTATTCATAGCCGTCGGCGTTATCGAGGCTGCGGTCTCGCGAGAGTAGGTACCTGACTCCGAGCAGATCGAGGACCAGCGGACGCTCCGTGCCCGACCCGATGTAACTGACGTTGTTCGGCACCGGTCGCACCAGGCCCATGGCATCCACGAAGCGTGTCATCGAGCTGCCGTGAAAGTAGTACGACTTGATGCCGTGATAATTCTGGACCAGCGCATCGCACAGGAATACCGAGTTGTAGGTTTTTTCCACGCGATAGAACGAGTCCTTGCCCTCGCGCGCGCGAATCAGCGCCAATGCCTGTTCGGTGCCATCGTTGTAGGTGCCGATCGGACTCGTGCCGTCGCTGCCGACTGCGGTTCGATCGATCAACGCCGGAGCCGAGAACAAGGTCAGCTCCACGGCGAACACGGCGATCAAGGTCACGACGCTGAGGTGTGGCAGGCGTGTGATTGCAGGCGGCCATAGAATGGCGGCGTACAGCCCGGTGAAAGCGGCAATCCTGACGATCTGGGCGACATTGATCACGCTGGCGGCGCTCACGGCGAGGCCGCCAACAAGAACTGCGACAGTGCCGACAGCGCATAGCAAGCCCAGTCGCCAGACGCCCGATTTCAGCGCACGCTGCAGCCCGGCCAGTCCGAGCACGAGCAAGCCGGCGGATACCCACAATGTCGACAGGCGAAAAGCGATATGACCGAAGCCGTAGACGACATAGCGCAATGCCGGATCGATGAAATAGGCCAGCAACAGTGCCAGGCCGGCCATGCATAGAATTTTCTCGCGCCGCGTCGCAGCAGGGCCGAACAGTTGCGGGATGCACAGCAGCGGCAACATGCCGACATAAAAACCGGGTCCTTCGAACCAATTGGCCCAACCGCGGTAGGCATCGCCGGTGCCGAGCAGATCCTTGCCGAACAGCCCGGCGACTTCGGAGCCGAGCGCGAGCGGGTCGTTCACCTGCCAGAATTGACGCAGCACGGCCGCAAGTCCTGGCAGATGGCCGCCGACCCGCGGACTGTCGAACAGGTAGTACAGGTTCGGCAGCTGGATCGGCGCAGTCAGCAGCCAGCCGAGAGCGGCGTAGATCGACAACGCCGGCAGCGCCCGGATCACATTGCGCGGATGAGCCGAAACGATCAGGCGGGCGGTCGCGTAAAGCAGGCTCAACAGTGCGAACGTGTAGAGATCAAATCCTGCGCCGAGACCGACCGTCAGACCGGCGGCAACCGCATAACCGCGGTGTCGGCTGCGCAGGAATGATTCGACAAAGAAAAGATATGCGGCGAACTGACAGGCGACGAATGCGTTTTCGTCCCACTGCCCATTGACGATCTCATACGATGAAAAAGTCAGTCCGAGCGCACCGATGATCGACACGCCGTGCGCAAAACCGATGCGGCGCAGGTAGGCACCAAAAAAGGCGCCGGCTACGAGCAGTTTGGCGAAGTAAAGCGGCAGCCGCAGTCCCAGTTGCCAGGAATCGGGGAAGAGCGCGGAAAGTAGCCGCACCGGGTCGAAATCAGAGCCGGGAAAACCGCCAAGCCCGACGTTGAACGACCAGCTCAGCTCGTGAAAATCCCGCAGTTGGCGTGCCTCGGCGACCTGGAACGGATAGAACTGGAAAAAGCTGTCCGAGCCGATATCGACGAACGCGAACGCCTTGTGCTTGACGATGTAATACAGCGACAACAGCAGCGTAATCGTTCCCGCCAGCAACAGGTAAATCACAATCCCGCGCATGTCCGGTTTGCGCGGCAGAGATTCCGACTGATGCGGAAAGGTCGATGGCATGCCCGGTTTCCAGATACGCGCTGTTCCCCACAGATCGCGAGGAATGCGCAATGGTAGTAAGCGCCGCAGCCCGGCGCCAGTTGCCGGCTCCGCGCAGCGCATGCGATCATCGCGCACGCGCTCGCTGCGCCGGCGCGTGAACACGGACGTCAACGCCACGGATTCGAAGCCGATGTCAGCCCCACTTCCGCAACTCTCCGATGCCCGAATCGCCATCATCGGCCTCGGCTACGTCGGGCTGCCGCTGGCCGTGGCGTTTGGCAGGAAATTTCCGGCGACCGGATTCGACATCGATCCGACGCGGGTTGCGGAGCTGCGTCGGCAGCATGACCGCACGCTCGAGGTGCCCGCGCAGGAAATCCGCGCGGCAGGCCAGCTTGCGTTCCACGACGACGCCGCGGCACTGCGTCAATGCAACGTGTTCATCGTCACCGTGCCCACGCCGATCGACGAGTTCAAGCGCCCCGACCTGCGGCCGATCGAAGGCGCCAGCCGCACGGCCGGCGCGGCGATTGCGCGCGGCGGCAACGTCATCTTCGAGTCGACGGTATATCCGGGCACGACCGAGGAAATCTGCGTACCTCTGCTCGAGGCCGCTTCGGGCCTGAAGCACAATGTGGATTTTTATACAGGCTACAGCCCGGAACGCATCAATCCGGGCGATCGCGAGCACCGGCTCGAGACGATCGTGAAGATCACGTCAGGCTCGACGCCGGCCGCGGCGGACTTCGTCGATGCACTGTACGCGAGCATCGTGCAGGCCGGCACGCACCGCGCGTCGAGCATCCGCGTGGCCGAGATGGCGAAAGTCATCGAGAACACGCAGCGCGATGTCAACATCGCGCTGGTCAACGAAGTCGCGCTGATCTGCGAACGCCTCGGCATCGATGCGCACGAAGTGCTGCAGGCGGCCGGCACGAAATGGAATTTCCTGCCGTTTCGTCCGGGCCTCGTCGGCGGCCACTGCATTGGCGTGGATCCGTATTACCTCACGCACAAGGCGCAACAGCTCGGCTATCACCCCGAAGTGATCCTGTCCGGACGGCGCATCAACGACGGCATGGGCGCGCATGTGGCGCAGCGCGTGATCCGGCTGATGACCCAACGCCGGATCGCCCTGGTCGATGCGCGCGTGCTCGTGCTCGGGCTTGCCTTCAAGGAAAACTGCCCGGATCTGCGCAACACGCGCGTGGTCGACGTGATCAAGGAATTCAAGGTTTATGGAACCCGGGTCGACGTGCACGATCCGTGGATCGACGCGAGCGCGGCGCGGCACGAATATGGCCTGGAACTGGTCGAGCAGCCGGCGGCTGGCGACTACGACGCGGTGATCCTCGCCGTGGCGCATCGCCAATTCGTGCAGATGGGCGCGGCGCAGATCCGCGCGCTCACCAAATCCGGCGGCGTGCTGTTCGACGTCAAGCACGTGCTGCCGAAGGCTGCCGTGGACGATCGGCTGTAGCCGGTCGAAGGAGCGATATGCGCGTACTGGTCACCGGAGCGGCTGGGTTCATCGGCGCGGCGCTGAGCCAGCGCCTGCTTGCGCGCGGCGACGAAGTGGTCGGCGTGGACAACCTCAACGATTATTACGACCCGGCCTTGAAACAGGCGCGTCTGGCGCAACTCGTGCCGCACGCGAAATTCCGTTTCGCCAAAGCCGCGTTGCAGGATCGCGCGGCGATCGATGCCGTATTTGCCGAGTTTGCGCCGCAGCGGGTCGTGAATCTGGCCGCGCAGGCCGGGGTGCGCTACTCGCTGGAAAATCCGCGCGCCTACGTGGAGAGCAACCTCGTCGGCTTCATCAATGTCCTCGAAGGCTGTCGCCACGGCAAGGTCGAGCATCTGGTGTATGCGTCGTCGTCGTCGGTCTACGGCGCGAACCGCAAACTGCCGTTCTCGGTCGGCGATTCGGTCGACCATCCGGTGAGCCTGTATGCGGCGACCAAGAAAGCGAACGAATTGATGGCGCACACGTACAGCCATCTGTACGAACTGCCGACTACGGGCCTGCGCTTCTTCACCGTCTACGGCCCGTGGGGCAGGCCGGACATGGCGCTGTTCCTGTTCACGCGCAGGATTCTCGCCGGTGAACCGATCGAAGTGTTCAATCACGGCCGTCACAGCCGCGATTTCACCTACATCGACGACATCGTCGAAGGCGTCATGCGCACGCTCGATCGCGTGCCGACGCGCGATGCCGGATTCGATCCGTTCAAGCCGAACCCCGGTTCGTCGAATGCGCCGTATCGGCTCTACAACATCGGCAACCACCGGCCGGTGGAGCTCACGCGCTACATCGAGGCGATCGAAACCGCGATCGGCCGCAAGGCGGAAAAAATCCTCAAGCCGCTGCAACCCGGCGATGTGCCAGACACCTACGCCGACGTCACGGAACTGATGCGCGACGTGGACTACGCGCCGTCGACGCCGATAGAAGTCGGCGTGCCGCGGTTCGCGGAGTGGTACCGGTCGTATTACCGGGTTTAGCCCGCCAGTTGCGGCCGTAGCGCTTCGAACAGCTTCAACGCCTGCGGATTGGCCAGCGCATCCGTATTCTTCACCGGCCGGCCGTGGATCACCTCGCGCACGGCCAGTTCGGTGATCTTGCCGGAAATCGTGCGCGGGATGTCGGCGACCTGCAGGATCTTCGCCGGCACGTGGCGCGGCGTCGTGTTGTCGCGGATCTGCTTCTTGATCCGGTCGCTCAGCTGATCGTCGAGCGTGACGCCTTCACGCAGACGCACGAACAGGATCACGCGCACGTCGTTGTCCCAGTCCTGGCCGACGGCGATCGATTCGAGGACTTCCGGCAGCTGTTCCACCTGACGATAGATTTCCGCCGTGCCGATGCGCACGCCGCCGGGATTGAGCGTGGCATCGGAGCGGCCGTAGATGATGATGCCGTCGCGTTCGCTCAGCAGTGCGTGATCGCCGTGACACCAGATGCTGGGAAATTTCGAGAAGTAGGCATTCCGATATTTTTCGCCGTTCGCGTCGTTCCAGAAATAGATCGGCATCGATGGAAACGGCGCGGTACAGGCGAGTTCGCCTTTCTCCTCGCGCACCGGTTTGCCCGACTCGTCGAGAATCTCGACTTTCATGCCGAGGCCGCGGCACTGCAGTTCGCCGCGGTACACCGGTAGCAGCGGATTGCCGAGCGCGAAGCAGGAGATGATGTCGGTGCCACCTGAAATCGACGACAGCATCACGCGTTCCTTCACATCGCGATACACGTATTCGAAACTTTCGTCGGCGAGCGGCGAACCGGTCGAGAGGATGGTCTTGAGGTTCAGCAGCTTGTGCGTCTCGCGCGGCTTGATGCCGGCTTTCTCCACGGCAGCGATCCATTTCGCGCTGGTGCCGAATATGCTGATGCCGAGTTCGTCGGCCAGATCCCACAACACGTTGCCGTCCGGATGGAAAGGTGAGCCGTCGTAGAGCACCACCGTGGCGCCGACCGCGAGGCTCGATACGAGCCAGTTCCACATCATCCAGCCGCAGGTGGTGTAGTAGAAAATCTTGTCTTCGCGCTTGACGTCGGCGTGCAGCACGAGTTCCTTCAGGTGCTGGATCAGCGTGCCGCCGGCGCCGTGCACGATGCATTTCGGCACGCCGGTCGTGCCCGAGGAATACATCACGTACAGCGGATGATCGAATGCGGTCGGCGTGAATTCGAGCGTGCGTTTTTCCGCACCGACGAAATCCGGCCAGGATATCGCGTGGGCGATGCCGTCGAGGTTGAGCTTGTCGCCGCCGTATGGAATGACGACGACTTTTTCGACGCCCGGAATCTGCGGCAGCACGCCACGGATTTTTTCCAGGCAATCGAATTTCTTGCCGCCATAGCCGTACGTGTCGGCGGTGAACAGCACTTTTGGCGCGATCTGGCCGAAGCGATCGACGACGCCGCTGATGCCGAAATCCGGCGAGCACGAGGACCACACCGCGCCGAGCGACGCCGTTGCCAGCATGGCGATCACGGCTTCGGGAATATTCGGCAGGAACCCGGCGACGCGGTCGCCCGGATTCACGCCGCTCTCGCGCAGCGCATGGGCGAGCTTGCCGGCTTCCTCGTGCAATTCGGCGTAGGTGATTTCGCGCTGCCGGCCCCATTCGTTGCGCGCGACCAGTGCGACGCGGTCATCCTTGTAGCGCAGCAGGTTCTGCGCGAAGTTCAGGCGCACGTTCGGGAACCACTTCGCGCCCGGCATCTTGTCGCCATCGACGAGGACTTCGTCGAAATCGCCGGTCGAGCGGATGCCGCAGAATTCCCACACCAGCTGCCAGAAACGCTCGGGTTGCCGAATGGAAAAATCGTACAACGGGGCGTAGCTGCGGATGTCGTCGTTGCCGGTCTGCTCACGCACAAAGCGCGTGAACCGGTTCATGTTCGCCCGCTCGACGCGTTCCTTGCCTGGTTCCCAAAGCGGTTTGCTGATGGCACTCGACATCGCGATCCTCGCAGTTGCGAACTAGCCCAGCGCCTGTTCCAGCTCCGGAATCAGCTTGAACAGGTCGCCGACCAGGCCCAGATCGGCGACTTCGAAAATCGGCGCTTCCGCATCCTTGTTGATCGCCACGATCGTGCCGGCGTCCTTGATGCCGGTCAGGTGCTGGATCGCGCCGGAGATGCCGATCGCCACATACAATTCCGGTGCGATGATCTTGCCGGTCTGGCCGACCTGGAGGTCGCTCGGCACGTAGCCGGCATCGACCGCGGCGCGCGAAGCGCCGACGCCGGCGCCGAGCTTGTCGGCAAGCTTGAAGATGATCGCGAAGTTCTCCGCCGAGCCGACGCCGCGGCCACCGGAAACCACGCGGCGCGCGCTCTGCAGGTCCGGGCGATCGCTCTTGGCCTGTGCGAGTTCGAGGAAACGCGTGTGCGTCGGCAGCTCGACGGCGATAGTCAGCGCTTCGATCGGTGCCGCATTCGCCCTGTTCGCAGCCGCGGCGTACGACGCCGTGCGCACGGTGGCGAGCAGCACCTGGTCGGCTGGCGCCTGCACGGTGATGATCGCGTTGCCGGCGTAGATCGGACGCTGGAACGTGTGCGCATCGAGCACTTTCATGATGTCCGAAACCTGTGCGACGCCGAGCAGCGCGGCGACGCGCGGCGCGACATCCTTGCCGAACGTGGTCGATGGCGCGAACACATGGGTGTAGCCGTTCCCGGCGACCGCCGCGATCTGCGGCGCGTAGGTCGCGGCCAGTGCATGCGCATTCGCGGCATTCGCGATTGTGAGTACTTTCGACACACCGTCGATCTTCGCGGCTTCCGCGGCGATGGCGTCCGGGGCAGCGGCGAGCACGAGCACGTCGATCGCATCCGGCTTGATGTCGCGCGCGCAGGTCACGCAGCGTGCCGTCGCGGAATTCAGCTTGCCGCCGAGGTGTTCGGCGACGATCAGGACTTTGGCCATCACAGCAATCCCTTGGTTTTCAGCGCCGCGACGAGTTCGGCGGCATCTTTCACCATCACGCCCTTGTTGCGCTTGGCTGGCGGCGCATACGCGGTGGTCTGCAGATGATCGCCGGATTCCACACCGAGCGAGGCGAAATCGATGGTCTCCAGCGGTTTGGCCTTCGCCTTCATGATATCGGGCAGCTTGATGAAGCGTGGCTCGTTCAGGCGCAGATCGGTCGTGATTACCGCGGGCAGGTCAACCTCGATCGTCTCCAGGCCAGCATCGACTTCGCGCGTCACTTTCGCCACGTTGTTGGCGATTTCCACCTTCGAGGCAAACGTCGCCTGCGGCCGGTTCCACAAGGCGGCCAGCATCTGGCCGGTCTGGTTGGAATCGTCGTCGATAGCCTGCTTGCCGAGGATGACGATCTGCGGCTGTTCCTTTTCGATCAGCTTGAGCAGGGTGCGCGCCGCGGTCAGCGGCTGGATCGCATTCGGCGTAACGACGTGAATTGCACGATTCGCTCCCATCGCCAGGCCGTTGCGCAGGTGCGCCTGCGCGTCGGCGGGGCCGATCGTGGCGACGATCACTTCGGTGGCTACGCCTTTCTCGCGCAAGCGCAGAGCTTCTTCGAGCGCAATGTCGTCGAACGGGTTCGCCGAAAGCTTGACGCCTTCAGTGACGACGCCGGAGCCGTCGGGTTTGACCTGCACGCGCACGTTGAAATCGACGACGCGTTTGTATGCGACCAGCACTTTCATTTTTTCGCAGTCCCTGTGATCCGGCTTCGTGGCCGGCACTCGAAAAGGACGCGAATTCTACCGCATGCGCCGTGTCCGCGGCGTTCGGCCGGAAATTGCTCCTGCATTTCCGCCCCACACGGATGTGGGAAGTGCCCGCAGGTGCCGGGAGCACCGGCGGGCCGGCGCACCGACCGTCCCTGGTCATCGCCGGAAATTTGCTCCTGCATTTCCGGCGTACCGACCATCCCTGGTCATAAAAAAAGGGCCGCTTGCAGGCGGCCCAAATTCGGGGAGTCACTGTATTACGGACGCACGATCACGGCTTGCCGTTGCGTGCCCAGTGGCGCTGGCCGATTTCGTCGGCTGTGATGAAACCGTCGCCGTTCCTGTCAAGCTTCGCGAAGCGCTGCTTGGCCGCGGCCAGGAACTCGTCGCGGGAGACGGTGCCGTCGCCGTTCGTATCCAGACGCTTGGCAATGTGCTCGGCGACGTGCTCGGCTCGCTCGTGAGCCGTCGGCGAGTTCGCGATTTCTTCCGCGGTGACGCGGCCGTTGCCGGCGACATCGAGCTTCTTGAATTTCGCGACGGCTTCGGCGACGTACTCGTTCAGCGTGACGACGCCGTCGTGGTTGCTGTCGAGCTTGTCGAAGCGGCGTTGGGCAAATTGCGCGCGCTGCGGCGACGGCGCCTTGTCGCCACGCGGCATGTCCAGCTCGTCCGGCGTCAGCTTGCCGTCACCGTTGCGGTCGAGTTTCGCGAAGCGCGTTTTCGCCGCCGCGACGAATTCATCCTGGGTGACGTAACCGTTGCCGGCCGCGTCGAGATGCTTCACCAGCCCTGCCGCACGGCGCTCGATGCGCTCGTGCGCCTTCGGCGAATTGGCGATCTGGTCGGCGCTGACGCTGCCCTGTTTTTGCGTGTCGATCTGCTGGAAGCGCGCGCTGGCAGCAGCCAGGTATTCGTCGAGCGAAATCTTGCCGTCGCCGTTCGCATCCCATTTCTTCAGCATGTGATCGAAGAATTTCGGCGAGCCATCGGCCGGTTGGGCTGCGGCCGAAGCCGCGGCCGCGACCAGCGCGGCGAACAGGACAAGACGAGTGTTGCGATACATGTTTCCTCCAATCTTCGCGACGCACGGAGTGGCGCCGGATGGAGGAATCAACGCGGCGACCGGCGCAGCGTTGACGTAAACGAAGGTAAAGCTAAGCCCGGCCAGCCAACACGGCCCGCACGAAGCGCTCTGCGGAGCCCGCCGAATGAGCGAAGAACAGCGATGGTTCGGTCAGTTCCAGCTCGAGCACGCACGGCGCGTGTTGCGCGTCGTGAATCAGGTCGACGCGGGCATACGTCAGCGGTCTGGCGAACGGAATCGCGGCCAAGGTTCGTCCGGCCAGATGCAACTCCGCGGCATCCGGCGCGCGCCCCGTGATGTGTTCGGCGGCAAACAGCGCACGCGTCGGACCTTCGTTTGGTTTCAGCAACGGGCCTTTACGGATCGCATGGCTGAACTCGCCGCCGAAATAGATCAGTGCCGTCTCGCCATGTTCGTCCACTCGATCCAGGTACGGCTGCAGCAGCGCGCTGCGGCGGTCCGCAAGCAGCCGGCGCACGTGCGCCAGCGCGGCGTCGCGCTGGCCGCGCGCATAGCGTTGCGCATCGCGCGAACCGGCGCCGATCGCCGGCTTGACGACGAATTCCGCGCTGGCGTGGCGCCGCAGGAAATCGTCGAGACCGGCCTGCACGTCGTCATCCGGCTCGATGAACACGCTCGGCACGGTGGCGATGCCAGCACTTTCCAGATCATGCAGGTAATGCTTGTCGGTGTTCCAGCGCACGACGCCGAGCGGATTGAGCAGCTGCGTCTGTGCAGCGGCGCGTTGCGCCCAGTCGAGGAATTCCTCGACGCGTTCGGTGTAATCCCAGGTGGAACGCAGCAACGCGAGATCGAAGCGCGACCAGTCCGCGGTTGCGTCGTCCCAGTCGACGACGTCGATATCGGCGCCGGCGTTGCGCAGTGCGTCCTGC
>Ga0105239_10005621_pt1 | contig 14657 bp, 10 predicted proteins | sample KBSC44metaG_FD_92761 | JGI IMG/M metagenome (GOLD analysis project Ga0105239, IMG submission 92761) | Corn rhizosphere microbial communities from Kellogg Biological Station, Michigan, USA - KBS C4-4 metaG | ecosystem: Host-associated > Plants > Roots > Rhizosphere > Soil | place: Michigan, USA... | reverse complement strand
GATATAGTCATACTCAAATTTTTCTCTTTCAGCCATCATGTTCCTTTCATATGCGTGCCCGGCTAGAATCGCGCAGCAGTTTGTCGATCGTTCGTTGTGTTATCAAGGGGTATTAGAAGACATCCCCACAAGCACTTCTCTGCCAACTCTGCACAATTGTTGGAGGGACGTTTATGATGTATTGGCAATCTTCCGGTTTGCTCCTCTCCTCTTTTGGATAACGACCTGAGTCCATCTCATTTTACCCTCTGTTTCGCTTTTCAAACAGTGAAGCGAATTCCACTTCAATTGGAGCACATAAATGTCAATTTTAACATTTGCGCTGGAAAACCCAGGTGTCAGCATTGCTGGAGCAACCATTGGAGGCACGCTTCCGTGGGGGAATCGCAAACTGACATGCGCTGGTGTCTATACATGGATCAATACAGTTGTCACCGGGACAGACTGTTTTTTGCCGTCCTATTATGCCGGTGGAACAGGTGACATCGTTGTTACTATTTCTAACGTGGACGGTACCGGAGCGAGTACTAATACACTTTCCGCCTCTGCTGGATCTTATCAGCACAACGTAGACCTGCCAATATTCACCGGAAGAGGTGGAGGATCGGATGTTCAAACGTGGGTACGGATTCGGTTGCTTGGAGGTGGCAACGATTTACTTGACGCAGATGCACTCTTGAAAGTGACAGCAGTAGGTACACCTGCGCTTTCACTCCCTGCCAATTATGGTCCGATTACACTGATCGGTGGGCTGGCTGCCAACGTGGGAATTGAGGGCGGCTATACGGCTGTCTTTGTGAATGGATATAACGCCGTTAAATCTTCGATTGGGGGTTATAATGTCAATTCCACTAAGATACGCTTTAAGGCGACATGTGGGACGATCTCTATCCTCGTGTATAACAATAATACTAGTTGGCATCTCAACCGCCTGAACGCTGATGGAACGTCGGGGATACCTTTGGATGCCGGGCAGTCGGTTATCGATGGGGGGACGAATCAGTTTGAGAACTGGCTGACGCTGGCGACCGGACTGGACACTGCGACGGAGGCATTGTATGAGATTACGGGAGCGAACCCAGGTTCTGCACTGATGGTCGCGCTCATGACGAGCGGGGGAACGGGGATCAATACGGGAGCGTCCGGACTGGTGCGTCCTCTGAAGTTTGTCGGGTTGGGGGATAGCCGCATGGCGGGGCTGATCGGCACGAACGGCTCCTCGCCGGGACGGGTGGATCTGGGGGTGATGGAGCGCCTGAGCCAGCATTTCAACTGCCAGGTCGTGAATGTGGGCATCAATGGGACGAAGGTGACGGACTGGAATGCGGCGGGCTACTGGGATGTGCTTGCGCATCTGCCCGCGGGTTCGCCGGTCGGGGTGGTGTTCGATTTCGGCATCAACGATGTGTTCGCCGCGGAGACGGTGGCGGCTTTCAGCGCGGCGTACAGCACGGGCTTGACGACGGCGCGGAGCAAACTGCCGGGGGTGGCGTTTCTGGTGGAGGGGATCAAGCCGACGACTTTCGGGGGACAGACGTTTGCCTCTCTGCATCCGTACAATGTCGGCAACGGCACGGGAGGGACGGGGGTGCAGGGAGTGGTGGGGGCGTTGACGGCGGGCGGGGATACGCGGCTGACCTATGTGGATACGGAGGCCTGGCAGTTTGCGGGGGCGGCGTGGAATGCGGGCGGGAGTTTCGACGCGACGAACTATAGCAGCGACCAACTGCACGAGAATCCGACCGGGCAGGCGGCGGATGCGGCGCACCTGTTTGCGCCGCTGGGGGCGCTGCTGGATACGACACCGCCGACGACGCCGACCGGATTGGCGCGGGATCCGGGCGCGGCGGTGGCGATTACGGTGACCTGGACGGCGGCGACGGATCCGGACGATCTGTCGGGCGCGCTGGTCTACCGTGTCTACCGCGATGGGGTGTGGATCGCGACGACGGCGGCGGGGGTGACGTCGTTTTCGGAGGCGGTGGCGGCGGACGGCTCGACGCATACCTATGCGGTGCAGGCGGCGGATGCGCTGGGCAACGCCTCGGCGCTCTCCTCGGGGTTGTCGGTGGTCTCTGCGGCTCCGGCGGGCGGTGGGGGCGGCGGCAGTCGAATGAGCATCGGGTTGTGACGGTGGGTGGACGCCGGCCTGGATGTGCTCGCTGGTGGGCCGGCGCCTCTCGCTTCGCTTCAGCGAAGTTCGTCCGCTTCTGTGTCCAGAGCCTTCCGGCCGTGTGTGGTTCGCTGTCGGTCTGATGCCTCGCACAACGCTTTCATCATGGCACGCGCGGCGTGACGGAAGTCCGGGGAGATTTCGCGGTACCATTGAATGACCTCATCGTCCAGCCATTCTTCTTCACTCTGCTTCCCGAGCAGATAGTCTGCCGAAAGATCCAGGATATCCGTGAGCGCGATCAGGGCCATGGCGGGGAGGTTCACGCGCCCGGATTCCCAATGCGAATAGGCTCCTCTGGTCACGTCGAGCCCTTGTTGTTGGAGCTTGGTGAGCATGTCCTGTTGGGACCATTGCTTCTGCTCTCGGCGGGCCTGGATGCGTTTGCCCAACGCGACCATCTCTGGATTAAGTATGCGCGACATGAAGACACTCCTTGCGCCGACCGACGGTACTATTATTTACCCTGTGAAAATATCTATATCATTGTAGTGTGATTTGTCTGGATTTGTCAAGAGGTTGTACGCTTGACTTAGGAGCACCGCCTCTACCCGCCGTATTCTGACTGGGAGACCATGCATTTATTGCCGATGTGGATGGTCCCGTCTGTTGCGGCGAGTGGTGGGGGCGGCAGCAGTTGGAGGCGTATCGGATTGTGAGGGTGCATTGTATACGAGAAGGCGGAAAACCCGCAAAAAAGAGTGTTGAAATTCGAGTGGAAGTTTCGAAAGGGAGAAGGAGATTTTGAAATGAGCGGTGAACTGTCTCCCAACAGGCTTGAGCCTCCGACTCTCCCTGTTATACAAGTTCTGCGCAGGCGGCATCCGCTCTCTCGACCGTCCTGACATAGCCGCGGCACCGACTATCTGAATCGTGTAAGCCGCAAACTGTTTTTACTGCGAGCAATAATTTGCGCTAATCCCCCGAGTGCCCCAAACTATGGGGAGGTTAGCGCAAAACCCTTGAGATCAAAAAGGAGTTAATTATGCCAAAAATCGGCGTTTTTCGGCTCTTGGGCCAAAAAGCGCGGGAGGTTAGCGCAAATGAGATCAGATTTTGATCTGAAGGGTTCGAACGAGGGATAATGCCGTTCTGGCATTGAAACGACCGGGCCATCTTCAGGATTGATATTCCGAAAGGTTCGAACGAGGGATAATGCCGTTCTGGCATTGAAACACAGAGACGCGGCGAGTGCCTGCAACTCTTCGATAGACTGTTCGAACGAGGGATAATGCCGTTCTGGCATTGAAACGAGAGAGCGTTTTCCGCTTTCTGTTTGGCCTCAGCTTTTTGCGTGGCAGTTCGAACGAGGGATAATGCCGTTCTGGCATTGAAACATGTCATGCTGTTTCCTTTCGGAATCAGATTCCTGCGCGTTCGAACGAGGGATAATGCCGTTCTGGCATTGAAACGCGTTGAGCTCCTGCTCGAGCAGATGGATTACCCGGCCGTTCGAACGAGGGATAATGCCGTTCTGGCATTGAAACAGGACATGCACGAATGTTTCACTTGGTGGTCTCGAACGTTCGAACGAGGGATAATGCCGTTCTGGCATTGAAACGACAAAGATTCGCCTCACCTCGCCCTCCATAAATGTGTAGTTCGAACGAGGGATAATGCCGTTCTGGCATTGAAACGTCGGGGATGATTTTCTGTGGGTCGCACTTTCCTAGAGGTTCGAACGAGGGATAATGCCGTTCTGGCATTGAAACAGGTTCGGTGGCGAAAAGTATCTGGAACTGTTTGGCTAGGTTCGAACGAGGGATAATGCCGTTCTGGCATTGAAACGTCATAATGACCTGCCACTCCCCATTGACTTTCTTCGAGTTCGAACGAGGGATAATGCCGTTCTGGCATTGAAACGTCATTGTCTGAGCAGGCGGAGCTGTGATGGTCTGGCCACGTTCGAACGAGGGATAATGCCGTTCTGGCATTGAAACGCGGTATATGCTTCCCACACGCCTAAACCTTTAATGCCGTTCTGGCATTGAAACGACTTTGGAAACCGGAGGAAGGGTATTTCATGTTGCTCGTTCGAACGAGGGATAATGCCGTTCTGGCATTGAAACACTCATTTCCTCCGTTTTCATCCATTAACTTGCGCATGGTTCGAACGAGGGATAATGCCGTTCTGGCATTGAAACGCGACAACCGCGGTCGTCCGTACGAATTGGTTTCTTTTCGTTCGAACGAGGGATAATGCCGTTCTGGCATTGAAACGAGATAAAAACCTCCAGCAGCTAGCATCGTTTCGCCGTGTTCGAACGAGGGATAATGCCGTTCTGGCATTGAAACTCCCTGGCCCATCTTTAGTCCCATCTGCAATGCGAATCTGGTTCGAACGAGGGATAATGCCGTTCTGGCATTGAAACGGACGGAGAGATCTCCCTCTCCAACCATTTTGTCACCGTTCGAACGAGGGATAATGCCGTTCTGGCATTGAAACACATGAGCATGGGGCATTCCAGGATGGAAAGCTGGGGAGTTCGAACGAGGGATAATGCCGTTCTGGCATTGAAACGCCTGGTCCAGGGTTTCAAAAAACTTTCTTATTATCACGTTCGAACGAGGGATAATGCCGTTCTGGCATTGAAACATTTTGTTGTCTGTGTCGCCCGCGCCGCCGTCCTGGTCGTTCGAATGAGGGATAATGCCGTTCTGGCATTGAAACGGCTCAGTCCGATTGCTCGTAGGGCTTGATCAAGTCGTTCGAACGAGGGATAATGCCGTTCTGGCATTGAAACGGATCTCCATGGGCACAATGATGAGGGCAGACAGCGGCAGTTCGAATGAGGGCTAATGTCGTTCTGGCATTGAAACGTCGTCGCCGATGGTGCCCGTTTTAGCAACTTCCGGCACGTTCGAATAAGGGATAATGTCGTTCTGGCATTGAAACAAACGCGGATGCCACCGCAACGAGATCTTGTTCAGTGATGTTCGAACGAGGGCTAATGCCGTTCTGGCATTGAAACGTATAATCTTTCTCCAGGATCCAGAGCAGTCCATCCAAAGTTCGAAAGAGGGATAATGCCGTTCTGGCATTGAAACTTGTCACCATGGATCAACTTGCATATGAAAGCAAGAATCGTTCGAACGCGGTATAATGCCGTTCTGGCATTGAAACAGGGTAGCATCGTTTCGCAGGACGATCACGATATCGAGTTCGAACGAGGGATAATGCCGTTCTGGCATTGAAACGGGAAGGTATCATCCCGCACATCCTGAACCGTCGCGAGAGTTCAAACGAGTGATAATGTCGTTCTGGGGTTGAAACGACTTAAGAGAGGCGTCCTTGCCCCCTGATTAGGCAGCGAGTGCGAACGAGGGATAATGCTGTTCTGGCATTGAAACGAAACTCCTTTCGGTCATTTGACCAAATTGGAAAAGAACAGTGCGAACGCGGGATAATGCCGTTCTGGCATTGAAACGGTGGTGGCAACTCCCATTTTGGCTCTTCTTCAACACCCGCGTTCGAACGAGGGATAATGCCGTTCTGGCATTGAAACATCCTTGTGGTCTGCGAGGTTGTGGATTTCCCCCACAGTTCGAACGAGGGATAATGCCGTTCTGGCATTGAAACGGGAATCCAAGGAGATTTTCGATTCGCGTGCTCATGCCGTTCGAATTAGGGATAATGCCGTTCTGGCATTGAAACGCCTTCTCCTCGAACCAGATCCAGGCCGATCTTGCTTCGGGTTCGAACGCGGGATAATGCCGTTCTGGCATTGAAACGGGAATCCAAGGAGATTTTCGATTCGTGTGCTCATGCCGTTCGAATTAGGGATAATGCCGTTCTGGCATTGAAACGTTTTGCACCAGCCATTTCTTGAGTTGTATAGTCCAAGTGTTCGAACGAAGGATAATGCCGTTCTGGCATTGAAACGCTCTAAGGCATGATTGTGCAGGAAGTCCACGTTCGAACGCGGGATAATGCCGTTCTGGCATTGAAACTCTGAGCAGAGATACCTTGCCATCTATTCCGCCGATGGGTTCGAACGAGGGATAATGCCGTTCTGGCATTGAAACCAAACACTGTGGTAAGCTCAAGGTAGGGCTCATAGGCGTGTTCGAACGAGGCATAATGCCGTTCTGGCATTGAAACTTGACGCGGTCGATGAGTCCGCCGGGCTTCGTGAGTCCGTTCGAACGAGGGATAATGCCGTTCTGGCATTGAAACACCTCCTTCATCACAAATGTCCTGCTCGATGTAGAATTGCGTTCGAACGAGGGATAATGCCGTTCTGGCATTGAAACGCCCAGTGTTTCCAATTCATTGCGATCTCCTTCGTCGGAAGTTCGAACGAGGGATAATGCCGTTCTGGCATTGAAACGTACTCTATGAGCAGCCAGTAGACACTGGGCCTGTATGTTCGAACGAGGGATAATGCCGTTCTGGCATTGAAACGAAGGGAGCGGGTTGTCCGGCGGATCAGAGGCAGGTAGTTCGAACGAGGGATAATGCCGTTCTGGCATTGAAACCTGTAACTTGAAGTGACGAGGATTACATTCTTCGTATGTTCGAACGAGGGATAATGCCGTTCTGGCATTGAAACGGGATGCGAACCAACTCATGCCCGATGTTGGTGATGTTCGAACGAGGGATAATGCCGTTCTGGCATTGAAACGAGAGCTGGGACGCAACGTTAGGCACTTGAGCCGAAACCGGTTCGAACGAGGGATAATGCCGTTCTGGCATTGAAACACACATTTCTCCACTTCCAACCGCGATTAGAGGCGGGTTCGAACGAGGGATAATGCCGTTCTGGCATTGAAACGTGGCTGATGTCGCTTCCCAGGAGATCGGTTTTACTTCGTTCGAACGAGGGATAATGCCGTTCTGGCATTGAAACGCCCAACGAATGTAAATAACCCAGGTCAGACTACCGAGTTCGAACGAGGGATAATGCCGTTCTGGCATTGAAACACTTGAGCGATGAGTGTCTCGACGAGCATTTGTGTATCGGGTTCGAACGAGGGATAATGCCGTTCTGGCATTGAAACGCGTTGGGTTTGGTTGCAACTGGTTTATTAGTGTCGGGCGTTCAAACGAGGGATAATGCCGTTCTGGCATTGAAACGAACGACACGTTGCATCTAATGTTCCCTCCTCAGATGTTCGAACGAGGGATAATGCCGTTCTGGCATTGAAACGATGTATCTGATATACGAAGAGCAGGAATGCGTTCGAACGAGGGATAATGCCGTTCTGGCATTGAAACGTTCCAGCCGAAGTCGGTGACGAGCTCAGGGACCCCGAGTTCGAACGACGGATAATGCCGTTCTGGCATTGAAACGCTTTGCTTGCCTCCTGGAGGCGTTCATTGCTGTCTTTCGTTCGAACGAGGGATAATGCCGTTCTGGCATTGAAACGGGCTAGTCCTCGCCGCAGGCCGATCGCAGGGTAGCGGGTTCGAACGAGGGATAATGCCGTTCTGGCATTGAAACGGGGGTTAGCATCGCTTCTGTTGAATATCCGCTGTAAGCGTTCGAACGAGGGATAATGCCGTTCTGGCATTGAAACGAGCCAAAGCGCTGAATCAGCCGATAGTCAGGCACATCACGTTCGAACGAGGGATAATGCTGTTCTGGCATTGAAACCGAATACTGCCATTGAGGGCGGCCTCTCGGATTTCTGCGTTCGAACGAGGGGTAATGCCGTTCTGGCATTGAAACGCGGAGGTGCATGTACATTACAAGTAGGTTCGCGGAGCGGTTCGAACGAGGGCGAATGCCGTTCTGGCATTGAAACGCCTCGTCCAGGGTAAATGCCGTCGTACAATCGGAGAAAGTTCGAACGAGGGCGAATGCCGTTCTGGCATTGAAACGTATTGGGGCTTATCTCGATCGTTCGCTTTTCGCGAACAGTTCGGCCAAGGTTGTCGGCTACCTCTTCCGTATCGGGGCTCATCTCGATCGGTCGCTTTTCGCGAACAGTTCGAACTGGGATAATGCCGTTCTGGCATTGAAACGCCTTACCGCTCCAGGTAACGTTCTTGAACTGAGGGGGGTCGAACGAGGGATAATGCCGTTCTGGCATTGAAACGCTGATAACAATCGAAGGTTGGTAGCGCATGCCTTTCGCGCGTTCGAACGAGGGATAATGCCGTTCTGGCATTGAAACGTAACGGACCAAGTCTCCTTGCAAAACGCCTGCAGGTGTTCGAACGAGGGATAATGCCGTTCTGGCATTGAAACGTTCGGGGCCACAGGCTGAACATCTCGTCTCGCTCGTTCGAACGAGGGATAATGCCGTTCTGGCATTTGAAGAGGTGGGAGCAGAGGCGCGGCGAAGAGTGAGGGGGATGGGGCGGGCAGAGTTTGGGCTGCGTTGACGGGAAACCCTTGCGATCGGCGCAAAATCGAGGTTATACAAAGGGGGAAGTGCGGGGCGAAAACATTTGTTCTGATTTCGAATGGAAAACTATGGTATCGATATGAAATCTATGGTATACTCACTGGACTACAGACAGGGAGGTATTCATTAATGGAAGACGATCTGACGCTGAACGAGAGACTCCTGAGGGATCTGGGGGCGAAGCCGGCTGTTGCCGCTACCGCCCCGACGCTGCATCCCGAATTCGCGGAGGCGCTGGCCTGGAAGGATCCTACCTTCAAGCAGCTCAAGGCGGCCTGGGAGAAGGAAGCGCGCCGCCGCGGGGGAGATCCGTCGAAACGGTCCTGGTGCGGCGTGTGCCAACTCTACGACCCGACGGAGCATATGATCGATGAGATCGTGACCGTGCATCCCTGGTTTTGGGACGAGATGAACCGGAGGGATCACCCGTACGTACCCGAACTGCTGCCGATCTTGGGGGAGTTTCTGGAGGCTTCAGAGCGAGGTGACGAGGAAGCGCAGAAGAGAGCTTCCGCGAAGGCGACGGCGGCGATGCAGGCGGCGCAGGAGGCACTGGAGAAGCTCGATGCTGAGGAATGAGAATCCGGACCAGGACGGCCAGGCGGAGCCCTGGCGGGTGCACACGGCCCCGATGAGCGAGGAGGAGCTGGCTCAGTGGAAGGCGGACAATGCGGAGACAACGCGGCTCTGCCGGGAGTGGGAGGAGGAGGCGCGGGAGAAGAATCTTTCGCTGGTCGCGTGGCAGTGCTATATGAACGCCCGCCTGGCCGAACATCTCCAGAAAACCAATCCTGAAATCGGCCATGCCTTTTACGTCCGATCGACTCCCGCAACGCCGGAGCAACTGGAGAGGCTGCGCAAGACGGTGCTTGAGATGCAAGAGGCTCGGGCGCAGAAGGGGGAAGCTCCGGAGGAGAGTGGCCCGCCGGAGTGTGATTCCCCGGTGGAGAGCCCTCCGCAGCCCGATCCGCCTGGAATGCTGCGCCACGCCGCATACATGGTGCGGCCGTTTCCGGAGCGGTAGGGCTGCCGGGCAGGCAGGAGCGCCCTGCGGTGCGCAGAGGGCGGTGCAGGAAGCGGGAGCTTCGATCGCGAATTCTGGGGGACCTGTCCGAGGACATCGGAGTGCTGTTCGACTCGATCGCCTGGGGCAAGATCTCGTTGCGAGAGGATTCCCCGGCAATGGACTTGCGCAGAGGTGAGTTCGAACTGTTGCACCAGGCGTTGCTCAGCGCCTTTCCGAGCGTTGTCGCTTTGCAAATGCTGACTCGCATGGGGTTGGACGAGAATCTGGATGCGATCGCCGGGGGAAGCAATCTTTCAGAGATTGTTTTCCGCTTGATGGAGTGGGCGACAGCCCAGGGCAGGCTACCGGAACTGATCGAGACGGCTTCTCAGCAGAATCCGGGCAATTCTGATCTGAAGCGCATTGCGGAGCGATTACAATGGGTCACTCCAGAAAATGTGGCAAGGATACAAGCATACTTGCGTTCATTTCTAGCGCAGATAGAAGATCGTCTCAACGAAATGTTGTTTCTTTCGGCCCAGGAAACTCCTGATGCTATAAAACGTGATCCTGATCCTGGGATACTTCAATATATTACTCTCCCTCCTTCCTTTCCAAGCAAGTCTTCCCAACCACTGCCAGGCGATTCTGCGTCTCAAATCTTCGACAATTTCTCAGAGGCGTTTGCAACTCTGGGCAAGCAGGTGCTACTGTTGGGCACGCCAGGCGCAGGCAAGACCACGACCCTGCTCCAGTTCGCCTGCACAGCAGCAAGAGAGCGCATGAACTCCCCCGACCACCCTCTGCCGATCTTTGCCAGCATCCACCGATGCGACCAGAAGACACCTCTATCGGAGTGGGCGCACGCGACTCTCCCGAAATCGCTGCGGCACATTCGCCAGGAACATCACCACCTGCTCTATCTGTTCGATGGGTTGGATGAACTAGGCGGCGTGCGACAGGTAGACCCACGAAAACCGGAAGGAGCGCAGTACGATCCGCGCCAGGTCTTTCTGGAGGCGGTTGAAGAGCAGTTGCCGGAGGCTTCTGTCGTCATCTCCTGCCGGGAACAGGAGTACCAGGAGATTGGCGCGAAGGCATCCCTGGATGGAGCGGTGACGCTGCTGCCTCTGGAGACATCGCAAGTGGAGAGTTTTCTGGCCGCTCGCAACCAGTCTGTTCTCTGGACTGCGTTGACTGCCGACCCAAACCTCCTGAAATTAGTGCGCACGCCTCTGTTGCTAGCCCTGCTCAGTAGCGCTATAGGGGACGAGGAGCGCGCGGTGGCGCTGGACAGCTCGCAAATCACAGCTTCCTCTATCTTCGACTTTTACATTAAGCAGCGGTTTGCACACGAAGCCGTCAAGAGGCCCTTGCCCTTCGATGAACCAACTACACGCGCACTGATGGACAAACTTGCAGCCTCGATGTGGGAGAACCATTGGTTCCCCCAAACGGAACTTAAGGTCACTGATGTAACGAAGGAGATAGGTGCGCAGGCATCGGAATTTGTTGAATTCCTGCGATCTATGCATTTTCTTCGGTCTGATTCACCGCTTACCATTCAGTTTATCCACTTGAAGTTCCGCGATTACTGTGCCATTCCTGGGTTGTTAGAAGGACTTAAGGATAAAAGGATGTATGTGCGTGAGCGTGCTGCCTTTACTCTTGGTCAGATCGGAGATGCTGCTGCGGTTCCTGGTTTGTTGGTGGCGCTTCGGGATACAGAGATGTATGTGTGTGGGAGTGCTGCCTTTGCTCTTGGAATGATCGGAGTTGCTGCAGTTCCTGGGTTATTAGAGGCGCTTAGGGATAAAAGGATGTATGTGCGTGAGCGTGCTGCCTTTATTCTTGGTCAGATCGGAGATGCTGCTGCGGTTTCTGGTTTGTTGGTGGCGCTTCGGGATACAGAGATGGATGTGCGTGGGAGTGCTGCCTCTGCTCTTGGAAAGATCGGAGATGCTGCTGCGGTTTCTGGTTTGTTGGAGGCACTTCGGGATACAAAGATGGATGTGCGTGGGAGTGCTGCCTCTGCCCTTGGACAGATCGGAGATGTGGTTGCGATTCCTGGTTTGTTGGAGGCGCTTCGGGATACCGATGACAACGTGCGTCGGGATGTTGCCTCCGCTCTTGGACAGATCGGAGATGTTGCTGCGGTTCCTGGTTTGTTGGAGGCGCTTCGGGATACAGAGATGTATGTGCGTGGGAGTGCTGTCTTTGCTCTTGTAAAGGTCGGAGTTGCTGCAGTTCCTGGGTTATTAGAGGCGCTTAGGGATACAGATGGGGATGTACGCAGGGCGGTTGCTTATGCTTTGAAAAGGATTCGTGCATTAGGAGGAGGTGGAACTGAGAAATAGGCAACGCCGAGAGGGATAGGGCGTTGCCTGTGGGTTACGCGGCGGGGGGAGTGGGGGGATCGGGTGTGGTGGGGGCGGTGGGTTTGCCGGTGAGTTTGGATCTGATCCAGCGGATGAAGGCGGCGCCGCCGGCGAGGATGGCGATGAAGGCTTTTTTCATGGCCAGGAGCAGCGCCACGAGGTAGCTGCCGAGTTTGGCGAGGAGGCCGGTTTTGGCGGCGGTGGCGACGACGGCTCCGCCGGTGATCAAGCCGGTGAGCGTCATGTCGGAAGTGCCGTCGGAGGGTTGCCAGGAGGCGTAGTCCTGCCCGGGAGCAAAACGCATGCAGGTGGCGAGTAGTTTCTGTTTCTTCTCGATCAGGGCGGCGTCGTGTCTGGTGCCGACGATGGTGTAGGCGGCGCCTCCATAACGGCCCAGAATGAACGTGGTAAAGTTGACGGTCTGGTCTTTTTCGCCCGCTTCCTGGAGCAGGGCTTCCGTGGTCAGTGTGTGCGTCCCCGGGTCGTAGGTGGGGGGCTTGTACCAGCCGACGATCTGCGGTGGGGTCTGTGAACCGGCCGGCATCTTCGCGTACTCGGCGCGTGTCGCCTCCTGCATCTGGGTGAGGAGGTTGGCGCTGTCCTTCAAGATCTCATTGGCGCCGTCGTCGTTGACATGCCCGAAGGCTTGGTAGGAGATATCGGCGTACCAGTGCACCTCCGATTCCGGATCGACGATAATTCCCAGGGTATGGAGGGGAACGGGCTGTTTGCTGCTGGTATAGAAATCCGCGCTTGCCTTTGCGTCGAGGAAGAGCAGGCCTTTCGGCAGTTCGACTTTCACCTGACCGCTGCCCGGTGAGAGAGAGGCCGGTCCCTCGGTAACGCCCGGCGGTAATTGGGGAGTTGCGGGAGGGGACTGGGATTTCTGGCCGAAGGCCATGCCGCTGCACAGGAGGGCAGCGCCGAGAAAAGCCAGGGTGGGAAGTTTGCGCATCTTTGATTTCCTCCGATCGTTGTCGGGGCGCACGGTTTCTTATTGACAGACCGCATTATATTACCTGCAATTCCTCTGTTTTCCTTCTTCGTCCGCTTTGGTCAGCGGTGGGCGGAGCAGGAAACCCCGTTTGGTGTGCCGAATCCCTCGCTTATTCACGCTTGCGGTGGACTATGCCCTCTCACGACGATAATCTGCGCCGAACGCTTGCCGCCTCTTTGATTAAGGAGGAGGTGTTTGTTCATGTCGAGCGGCTGCGGGATCCGGAGAGTTCGGTGCGGGCGGCGGCGGCGAAGGCGCTGATGGCGTGTGGGGACGGGCGGGCGAGCGCGGCGCTGGCGGTGGCGCTGCGGGATGAGGACTGGTATGTGCGCATCGCGGCGGCGAAGGCGATGGGGAAGATCGGGGATGCGCGGACGGTGGAGCCTCTGATCGCAGCGCTGGAGGATACGTACGCTTCCGTGCGGGAGTATGCGGCGGAGGCGCTGGGGGCGATCGGGGATGTGCGCGCGGTGGAGGCGCTCGCGGCGGCGTATCACGGGAAGGATTGGGCGGGGCGCTCGGCGCCGGCTCTGGCGCTGTGGCAGATCGGCGATGCGACCACATTGCCTCTGCGGATTCTCGCGGCGGAGACCCTGACGCCTGTGCAGAAACTGGACGCGCTGGAAGCCTTGCACGGGATCGATCACCGAATCCCGCAGAGCGGTGCCAAGGAGCTGGTGATCCAGTATGCGTTCGGGAGCTTGGAGGCGTTGTGTCGAAGGTTGTGCCGTGCGAACAGCAAGACTCCGGCGGATGTCCGGAGTAGGACGGAAGATGTCCGGAGGGGGGCGGAAGCGGTGCTGGCGGAACTGAAGCAGCGGGCGCAGGGCGACGTGCTTCTGAGGGCGAGCGCTCAGCCGGAGAGGCAGGAGAGGGAGAAGCAGGAGCTGCTGCGCGGCGTGTCCGGCGCTGTCGAATCGACGCCTCCGGACGAACTGCTGCGGTCTTCGGACGGATCGGACGCGTCGCCGCCTGCGAAGAGATCGGGGTGGTTGAGTTGGATCTTGCGGCGACGTTAGAGGTCCGACGGAGATCTTGTTGGAGAGAAGCGATCCGGAATGAGAGAGGAGCAAGATGGAGAGCGTACCGGCGGAAGAGGAGATTGTGGGCCTGCCCCGAGGGCATCTGACACGGTTTGTGGCGACTCTGACGCCGGAGCAGAAGCGCCTCTGGACGCCGATCTACCGGGCATGGAAGGCGGATACGGCAAGGGCGGCGCGACCGGCGCCTTCGAACCGGGACCTCCTGTACGATTCGATGAATCAGGCGCAGGGCAAGATCACGGCGGAGAAGATCGAGCGGTTGATCGACAACGCGGTGGCGAAGGGGGATGTGCAGGCGCTGCGGGTGATGGCGCAGATGGCCGGGATGGATCTGACGGATCGCCCGAAGCAGATCGTGGGCGAGGGCGCGAAGGTGATCATCATTCGCCCACACCCGATGCTGCTGACGCCGGAGGAAGAGGCGGATGTGCAGGAACAGATGGCCTCTCATGTCAGCGAAAGATAGGGGGCGGTATGGCGGCGATCCTTTCCTGTTATGCGTGGCAGCGGGAGGTCTTCGAGGCGTGCGAGGATCCGGAGATCGAGCAGATCGCGGTGGTCGGCAGCCGCGGGCCTGGCAAATCGTGGACGGCGCGGCATGTGAATGTGGTGCGGGCGCTGCAGATGCCGGGCACGAACCATATCCTGTTTCGGCGTACTTCGGACGACATCGTGAAGCAGTATGCGCCGGCGTTGAAGGAGCTGT
>Ga0105239_10005620_pt1 | contig 14658 bp, 14 predicted proteins | sample KBSC44metaG_FD_92761 | JGI IMG/M metagenome (GOLD analysis project Ga0105239, IMG submission 92761) | Corn rhizosphere microbial communities from Kellogg Biological Station, Michigan, USA - KBS C4-4 metaG | ecosystem: Host-associated > Plants > Roots > Rhizosphere > Soil | place: Michigan, USA... | reverse complement strand
GAGCGTCAATAATTTAGAAGCGCTGGAAGTTACATCCCTATTGCAGATCAGCAAGGACAATCTGGACATTTTATACCAGCGTGCGCCGAAGTTCGAACGATTTTTCAGGATATTGTTTCAAAATGCTTTTGTCTTTCATCAGAACAGGATAAATGCCAATCTTTCGCAGCCTGCGGAAGGGAGATACGATCTGTTTACCAGGAGCTATCCCAATCTCGAAAGCCGGATCCCACAGAAATATATCGCCTCGTATATTGGGGTGACGCCTGAATTCTTTAGCCAGATGAAGGCAAATATGTCCCGCAAAAAACCTTAAGGTACATTATTTTTTGACCGCTGATCCGATCGTTGCTTTGCTGTATTAAATCGTTAAAAATATGGAAAGCAAAGTTTTTGGACAGACTGTTTTCAGCGAAAAGCCTTTTGCCGAAAAGAAATTTATTGAGATCAAGGGCCGCCGTATGGCCTATATTGATGAGGGGGAGGGTGATCCAATTGTGTTTCAGCACGGAAATCCGACCTCGTCGTATCTCTGGCGGAATATAATGCCTTATTGCCGTGGACTGGGGCGCCTTATAGCCTGCGATCTGATCGGCATGGGCGATTCTGCGAAGCTTCCCGGTTCCGCCTATTCTTACCAGGAGCAACGTGACTTTCTTTTTGCGCTGTGGGAGGAATTGGGGCTTCGCAATAATGTGATACTTGTGCTGCACGACTGGGGCTCTGTATTGGGTTTTGACTGGGCGAGTCAACATCCTTCGCGCGTTCAGGGTATTGTGCATATGGAAGCGCTGGCGATCCCGTTTGCGTGGGATGAATTTGAGCCCAAGGTGCGTGATGTGTTCCGGGCATTGCGGTCTCCCGCCGGCGAGGAGCTGATCTTGAAAAATAATGTGTTTGTTGAGAAGGTGTTGCCTGGGGGGATCTTCCGGGAACTCAGTGAGGCGGAAATGGCGGAATACCGGCGGCCTTTTCTTAACGAAGGTGAGGATCGCCGACCGACGTTGTCCTTTCCGCGTCAGATATCCCTTGACGGGGAACCGAAGGTGGTAACGGAAGTGGTAGCTGGTTATGGAAGATGGCTTGCGCAGAGTACTGTTGCCAAGCTTTGGATCCATGGTAATCCCGGGGCGGTGGAAAATGACAGTGTGCGGAGGATTTGCAGGCTATGGCCTAACCAGAAGGAGATAACGGTTAGGGGGAAGCATTTTTTACAGGAGGATAGTCCCGGGGAGATTGGGGAGGCGGTTGCCGGGTTTGTGAAGGGGGTGCGGGGAATTTAGCGCTAAGTTGGTTGTATTGCCGACACTAATAACGACCTTTGGTTTGAAAGAAGGTGTGAACTCTCTTGGCTTTATTCAAAGCGTAGTTACCTTGGACGACTTGTTTGAGAGAATGTGATTATTTGACCTTCCTATAACGGCGGAACCATTCTCTGCGAACCGGGCTCTTGTCGCAATTGTAGGGTAAGTATGTCGCAATTGACCGATGTTTTAGTGCCCATTTGTATTCAATTTTGTATAGGACATCGTAAATGATTTCTTATGCAGATCATGGTAAAAAAGATTGTTATCGCAGCGTTGTTAGGAGGCGTTGTAATGTTTGTCTGGGGCGGCTTTTCTCACATGGTATTGTTCATTGGTGCAGGCTTTAAGCGGTTGCCGTATGAGGATAAACTAATAGAGTTGCTCAAAGCGAACAAGAACGAGGAAGGTCTTTATTTTTTTCCGGGTAAGGATCTCAGACACAGTACAAAGGAGGAGGACGCGATTTGGGAAGGCAAGTTTCGCAATGGGCCGGCCGGTTTATTGGTTTTTCGGACTGTTGGTGGCGATCCTTTTTCGGCTGGAAAGCTGGTTAGACAATTTGTGAGCAATTTGGTCTCCGCCTTAATAGCCGCGATCATAGCAGCGTCGATATTTGGAGGGTTTTGGAGGCGGGTCTTTATTGTTACGATAATCGGGCTGGTGGCTTGTTCTGGTGTGAGCACGATCTATTGGAATTGGTATGGGTTTCCGGGTGGGTTCTTTGTTGCACAGATAATGGATATGATCATTGGGTTTTTTCTTGTAGGTTTGGTGGTGTGTAAAGTAATATTAAAAAGATGATGATAGATATATCTGGTGCTGAGGGGCAGATTTGTTGTGTCACGAGTTTTCAGGATCTTGTTGGTGCATCCTTTAGTGGAGAGACGAATGCGATCTGCTGGACTCGTGAACTTGTAGGTGATTTTTCTGAGATTGTTAGTAAGATAGAGGTAAGTGGAAATATAACGACAATTGAACAGGAGGAACTCTGTGAGCTTAAGTTGAGTGAGCAAGGGCTCCTTGCCCGTGAAATTCTGTTAAATGACTTAGAGGCATTGAAAGCTCATGGGGCATCGCCAGTTCTGAATGTGATCAGTTGCTATGATCGGGATGATACCTATTCGGTTTTGCCAACCGATGTTTATTCTTTTCATGTGGATCGCTCTCCTATACCAACCGATACTTTTTTATGCACCTATTATGGCGAGTCGAGTGAAATATTACCGAATTCACAAGGTAAAAAGAAAGTACTTATTCCGGAAATACGTGATGAACTCAGGAAACTATATCACGGAGCAGATGAAGGTTTTGAATCATTCTTAAGTGAACATTTTTTTGATCTGCACTATCAAGCTCAACCTGATGCACGTCCAATAAGCCTGGGCATTGGTAACCTATGGAGGTTGGCGGTTGATCATCCTGAAAGTAAAGTTCCTCCTTGTATTCACCGTGCACCAGAGGAAAAATCCGGGCAAAATAGGTTGTTAATGATCTGTTGAACACAAATGGGAGGCAGAGGTAAGGGGAGTTGGGGATTTTTATTATATTAGGATATAATCTCTGACTATGCTACGACTAATTTGTTTTTTCCTGTTGGGTGGGGTTGGTTTAGGTGTGGTTGCGCCTGCGGAGAAGGGGTGGGGGGTGGCCGCCGCCCGGGGGAGTGAGAAGGGGTGGACCCCGTTGTTTGATGGGAGGGATCTGAAGGGATGGGATGTTTATTTAAAGGAGCCGATAGGATTGAATAGGGACCCGCATCATGTTTTTAAGGTGGTGAAGGATGGGGGCGAGAATGTTATCCGGATCTCGGGGGAGGATGTGGGTGCGATCTCCACGAAGAAGGAATATGCCGACTATCATCTGCGGCTGTTGTTTCGCTGGGGCTCGCTGAGCTGGGGAAATAAGAAGGGGAAGAAGAAGGACAGCGGGTTGCTGTATCATTCTGTGGGGCCGTATGGAGCGGATTACGGTGCGTGGATGCGGAGCCAGGAGTTTCAGATACAGGAGGGGGATTGCGGGGATTACTGGGGGTGTGCGGGAGGGATGGCGGCGATCCCGGCGGTGAGGAAGAATGACAGCGATTATGTGTATGATCCGGCGGGGCCTTTGTTTAGTTTTCGGGCGGATGATAAGCCGGGAAGGCATTGTATCAAGAGGGGTGATGCGGAGAAGGCTTCGGGGGAGTGGAACCAGCTGGATCTGTATTGTCACGGGGATACGAGTGTGCATGTGGTGAATGGGGTGGTAATGATGGTGTTGTATCGCAATGCGCAGGTGGACAGCGGGAGTGTGCGGCCGCTGACGAGGGGGAAGATACAGTTGCAGTCGGAGGGGGCTGAGGTTTTTTATAAGGAGGTAAGGATAAGGGGTATTGATGGGATCCCGGGGGAACTGTTGAGATAGGTTATGGTAAATGTAATTTGGTATCTTACCGCCAAAATATAAGCATGTCTGATCTTAAGATGGAAGCTGCTAAAGCGGCGCTAAAACTGATAAGGCCGGGGATGACGGTTGGATTGGGGGCGGGGTCGACCATGGCGCATATGGTGAGATTAATGAAGGATGGAGGGATGACGGGTTTGGTAAAAGTGGTGACCTCTTCTTTTTCGACCCGTCGGCTATTGCTGTCGGAAGGGTTTGTGGTATTGGAGGCGGGGTGGTTGACGCAGGTGGATGTCTATTTTGATGGCTGTGATCAGTTCGACTGGCGGCTGACGGCGTTGAAGAGCGGCGGTGGTGTTTTTGTTTCGGAGAAGGTGCTGGCGGCGATGGCGGGTGAGTTTGTGCTGGTGGGGGATATATCCAAAAAGGTGGACCGGCTCGATGGCAGGTTCCCGTTGGTAGTGGAAGTGTTGCCGGAGGCGCTGGAGTATGTATCGGACAGACTTAAGAAATTTTTTAGCCCGGTGAGATCTGAGCTGCGGATGGGGGCGCCGGGTAAGGATGGGGCGGTGGTGACGGAGCGGGGGAACTATCTTATCGATAGCTGGTTCAGCGCATTCCCTGAGCCGGCCATGCTGAATGACCGGGTGACGGGCATTCCGGGAATACTGGAACATTCCTTATTTTTTAACATGGCGCAAAGGGCGGTTGTTGCCGGTCCCGATGGTGTCGAAATCATAGGTAAGCCATGAAGACAGTGCTTGTGCTTGGCGCCAATTCGGATGTGGCGAAAGAGGCGATCGTTCTGTATGTGAAGAAGGGGTATCGGGTTATCGCGGCTTCGCGGAGTGTGGGGGAGTTGTCAGCGTTTGTTGAACAGCGGGGGTTGAAGGGGGTGTCCGGGAACCCCGGGGGCGCGGGATCGGCCGGGGTCAGGGTGGAGTATTTTGATGCGGTGGATTTTGGGAGTCACCGGGCTTTTTATGAGGGGTTGGGTGAGAAGCCGAATATTGTCGTCTACACTGCGGGATTCCAGGTGACGAATGACGAGGCGCTTGTTTCCTGGGAGGGGAGCTACCGGATGATGAACGTGCTGTATGCGGGTGCGGTGTCGATACTGAATATTATCGCGATGGACGAAAGCAATACCGGTCTTGAGCGGATAGTGGGGTTGTCGTCATTGTCGGGTGTGCGTGGGCGAAAGAGCAATTTTATTTATGGGAGCACCAAGGCGGCGTTCACGACCTATCTCGCGGGACTGCGGCAATATCTTTTTGAGCGTGGGGTGGTGGTGAATGCGATCGTGTCGGGGTATATAAAGAGTAAATTAACGGCGGGACTGGAGCTGCCTGCCAGCCTGGTGATGACGCCGGCATATGTTGCGCGGCATGTGGTGGAGGCGCCACGGCGGTTTGTGATCGTGCCGGGGTGGAAGTGGAAGATCATCTATTGGATATTGAAGCTGTTGCCGGAGGGGTTGGTGGCGAAGCTGCCGTAGGGACGGGGGTGACGAGGGGTAAAGGTTAGTGGATGGGTTGACTGTCGATGGTGGTGCTGGTGGTGACGGTAAGTTTGCCGGAGCGTTTGCCGATGATGAGGATGAGGAGGGCTGCCAGGGAGGTGGTGGTCATGATGGCGATCATGGGGGTGGCGCTGGTGCTGCTGAAGGCGCCGATACCCATGGAGGCGAGGGCGCCGATGCCCATCTGGAGGGCGCCGAGGAGGGCCGATGCGGTGCCGGCATTTTTGGAGAAGGGGGCGAGCGAGAGGGCGGCAGCGTTGGGGTTGGTAAAGCCGAGGCAGCCGAGGAAGAGGAAGATGAAGAGGATGGTCTGGGGCAGGCCGTACCAGCCGGCGATATTGCCGGCCAGGAAGAGGACGGCGACGAGGACCTGACCGGTGAGGGCGACCCAGATGATCTGTTCGCTGCTATATTTTTTTAGCAGCAGGCTATTGAACTGGCTGAGGCCGATGAAGGCGACGGAGAGGAAGGCGAATATCCAGCCATAGGTCTTTTTGTCGACGTGGAAGATGTTCATGAAGACGATGGGGGAGCCGGATACATAGGCCAGGAGGCCGGCGAAGGCCAGGGATTGGACCAGGACGAAAACGAGGAACTGGGGTTCTCGGAAGACGGAGATAAAATTCTTTATGATGGGGCGGGGATGGAGGGAGAAATTCTTGTCGGCGGCGTAGCTTTCGGGCAGGAGGAAGATGGACAGGGCGGCGATGAGGACGCCAAGGATGGTAAGGACGAGGAAGATGGTGCGCCAGCCGAAGTTAACCACGATGTAGCCGCCGGCCGTGGGGGCGATCATTGGGGATGCGCCGAGGACCAGCAGCAGGAGGGAGAATACTTTGGCGCTTTCCTTTGGGCCGAAGAGGTCTCGGACCATGGCCATGGCGGCGACCTGTGCGGCGCAGCTGCCTACGGCCTGTATGAAACGGAGGATGATCAGGGTATTGATATCCCGGGCCTGCATGCAGATGATGGTGGAGACGATATAAAGCGCGAGGCCGGCGTAGAGTGGGCGTTTGCGGCCGTAGCGGTCGAGGAGGGGCCCATAGAGCAGCTGTCCAAGGGAGATGCCGATGAAATAGCTGGAGAGGGAGAGGGCGACGGTTGCGACGGATGTGTTAAGGCTGTGGGCTATGTCTTCGAAGCCGGGGAGGTACATGTCGATCGAGAAGGGGCCTAGTGCCGTGAGTGAGCCGAGTACGAAAATATATTTGAAATAAGTCTTTTTGGTCATACGTAGACGTGGTCCTTCGAGGGCCATTGGGCGGTGAAATTACAATGTTCGTACCTTTACGCAAAAACCAATAACAATGAGTCTAGCGGATAAGTTGTTCAACATGAAAAATGAGAAGGCCTCCGCCAATCTGAAGGCGGGGCAGGAATTCCTGGAAGCTAACAAGGCTAAGCCCGGCGTGGTTGCGCTGCCGAGCGGTCTTCAGTATGAGGTCATTACGGAGGGCAGCGGTGTCAAGCCGCTGGCGACGAACAAGGTGACCTGTCATTATCATGGCACACTGATAGACGGGACCGTTTTTGACAGCAGCGTTCGTCGCGGACAGCCGGCGACCTTTCCGCTGAATGCGGTGATCAAGGGCTGGACGGAAGGGTTGCAGCTGATGTCTACTGGTAGTAAATGGCGGTTCTTTATCCCGCCGCAGCTGGGATATGGTGACAGACAGGTGGGCGGCCAGATCGGGCCCAACAGCACTCTGATATTTGAAGTAGAGCTGCTCGGGGTAAGCTAGCCTGCCCGGAGTGGTCTAGGCTTCCATGACGTCGTAGACGACGACTTTTTCCCAGAGGTGTCCGTAGTTCTTGATAAATTCCAGGTGGATGGGGTGCGTCTGGTACGTAGCCTGCCCCTGGAGGTCGTCGAAGAACATGAGCTCGGAAACGCCCCAGCTGTTGTCTACGACGTCTCTTTTTTCTGTGCTGGCGACTACGCCGACGTGCAATTCTTTTATCGTAGGGATATTCTTAAGGGTCTTTACGCCTTCGACGAGCTTGTCGCGGTCTTCTTTTGAGCCTGGGTTCTTTAGCCAGAAGAAGACGTGGTGGACGAGTGGGGGACGTTGTTGGCTGTTGTTATTTTGAGTGGTCATATCTAACTGATGGTTGGATCTGGTAAAGCCATTGGCCGCGGCTGCCGAGCCGGCAGCCAGTGCGGCGACTGTGCCGAGGAATTTCCTGCGATTGGATGGTTGCATAGCCAATATTTCAGGATTAAAGATAGGGAGATTTGGTCAATGACGGTCCTTTACGGTTTGCAGGATGAACGGGATGCCGTCGTGGAAGTAGTCGTGGAGGCCGACCTGGTTAAAGGAGCTTTTTAGTCTTTGCACCGAAGGGGAGGATATCTGCCAGCCGAGGGGCAGCACCGGCTCGTATAGGCGACTATCCTTATATTCTATACAGCAGCCAGTAATCCAAACTGAACAATAAGTAGCCTGAATACCGTTGATGCCAGGGTTGGAGGTGTATCGCGTTAACAATATGCGGTCGGCCTCGACTGCGTTGCCGGATATCCCGCTGTTGATGATGCCGACGATGGGGCTGATGGGCTCCCAGCGGTTGGAGACGAGCTTGCGGGGATCGCGGACGAAGTTGGGATTATTCGTAATAGAGACAAAGTAGAAGCGCAGCTTTTTCATCAGGCTGTCCATTTCCGAGCCGGGATTTGTTCTTGCTTCTTTTTCAATTTCTTTAATTATTCTTAAGAAGACGTCTTCCGATGTGGAGGCGCCGGAGTTGTCTTTTCCGCCGCCATCCATGAAGTGATAGCCTGGTCCCATCTTGCCTGAGGGGCTGATGAAGGGGAATCGGGCGCTGAGGAAGGCGCCGGTCATCAGGGATATGGTCTGAGCGGGCCGGTCGCCGTGGTGTGCGTTGATCGAGTCGAGCCTCGAGCGGATGAAGATGGCGCCGGGGAAGTCGGCCCGGCTGAGGGCGACGGGGGCGCAGATGCCTTTTTGTCCGTCGTCGACGTTGAGGGTGTTGGAGAAGAGGAGGGGCACCTCATAACGGGCCGGGTTAGCCGTGCTCGTATCCCATATGGCATCGAAGGGGATGCTGAGGTCGAGTCCCAGCGATCTCTTTCCGAATCCTTCCCATATATTGGCCTGTATCGCCGCCCGGTCTTGCCATGTGTGCTGCCCTGTTATAGAGGCCCAGACGTCCCTTCCAAACATGGCGCCCAGGGTAGGCGTCAGGAAGTCGTGGCTATAGAAGTCAGTAAAACGGTCGAGTGAATAGCCGGCGCTGTCGAGGTGCCGGGCGCGCCAGGCGCACTGGACGGCAGAGCCGATGGTGCCTCCCGAGGCGCCGGAGAAAGAGAAGGCGTAGTGCTCAAATCCTTTGCTCTGCTGTGCGATGAGGACCGAGTCCAGGTATGTAACGACCATGTTGGTAAATGTTGCGGCTTTTATGCCCCCGCCGTAACTGTTGACGAGAAATACGGGGTATGTGGTGGATGAGTTGATCTCGTCCTTACGGTGGAGCAGCCATTGTCTGAAATAGTCTGGCAGCTGGACCGGACCGGAACCGGACCGGGAGGCCGCGGGGGCGGGACGGGGAACGTCCATCGTCTTTACCGAGTGGTAGTCGTTGTTGACAGAGATCGAGACGATAACGGCGGTAGCGATGAAGAAGAGGACGAAGTTCGTCTTTCGCAGGCGGCTGAAGCGGATCAGCAGGGTGAGGACGAGAATATACAGGATTATTCCCGAGAGCAGGACAGGGAGACTAAGGTAGTTGCAGTCCAGCGAGAGGATGGCCTGGGGAAAGACGTTGAACAGGATAAAACCGATGGCCAGGAGCGTCGCCAGGCCGATGATGGGGGCTCCGATATGGCTGCCGGCTATACCTTCTTTGAATATACAGGTCCTGACGCTGACGAATACCAGAAATGCGAAGGCCAGAAAAATGAGGTGGCAGAAGAGGTAGATCAGCGACTGGGGGGTATTGCTGGATCTTTCGATGATGGAAAGGCGGATGATGGTGGGTATCCCGAAGCTCAGCAGGAAGAGGACGATGAAGGCCAGATCCCTGCTTTTTTTGTTGCCCAGCCGCTGTTGAAGCCGGAGATAGGCAGTTTCGACGACGTTGTGCTTGATGAGGGCGAAGAAGATGCCCAGAAGTCCGATCAGCCAGAGCGGGGCCGGGAAGAAGTCCATCCAGGAGGGGATGCGGATCACCTGGAGGGCGTTGAGGATGGCGACTGCGGGGACGATGATGGTGGCGACGCCCAGGAAGCGGGAGGCTTTCTTTTCCTGCCGTTCTTCGTCGGCCGCTGAGATGGGCAGCTCTTTCAGGGGGAAGACGGGGCGGAGCGCTTTGTTCTCAAAGAACAGCTTGGCCAGCCACCAGTTGAGAAAGGCGGCGACGGTCACTACGGTCATGAAGAGCAGGACACCCTGGTCGGAGGAGTTGATGTTGATGAGGAGGTCCTGTCCCTGGTCCATGGCCCAGATGGGGAGAGCAAAGAAGGCCAGGCCGATCAGGAGGACGCGGTAGCGGAACAGCTGGAATGTTTTGTTGGCGATATAGTCGGACAGGCTTCGCAGGCCGTTGTCGCGGAAGATGAGGGTGAGCGGGATATACAGAAAAAGCAGACCGCCGAGGAGGACGAACTTGCCCCAGGCTGCGAGGTGCGTGATAAAGGCGGTGGTCCCGGTTGCTTTGGAGGTATGGCTGATGCCGTCGTTGATGAAGGTGAGGATACCGGTATTTTCTACACAATCGAGGAAGGCTGCAAGGAATAGAATGCCAATTAGCAGGCGGGTGAACCGGTGGGCGGCGGGGGTGCTTGCCTGAGTGGTGGTTGCGATACGGGACTGGAGGGTGGTGATGATGACGAGGCCGAGCAGGGTATAGAAGAGGATGAAGACAAAATCCATGTAGATGTCGAAGCGGGCCTTGTGGAGGCGCTGGATGGGACGGGGTCTGGGCTGGCAGAGCGTAATGGAGGTGCGGTCGAGCGTATCGCTTTTCCAGGACTGGATGACGGCGGTGTCGGCCGTATAGGTGGCGCCCAGCTCGAGGGAGATGATGCCGGCGGGGGCGGTGTCGTTTTGCAGGTACGACTTGTCTTTGAGTTTGATAAAGACAACGATGAGAGCCGCTACCAGCAAGGGCCAGAACAGGAAATGGAAATTACGCATGCGTGAATATGGGGAGTTTTTCGGATTTAAGCAATACCACTTTCAGGGAAGTTTGGGGAAAGCAAACCAAATTGTCAAACGATTGTTGGGGACGCATGGCACTATTTCCCGTTTTTGGCAAGAATCCAACAGGCGAGAGGCTGGAGCGTATTCTTCAGTCTCCTAATTACCGTGACGGTGTATTTCAGAATCCCGAGCCGACGACCATTGGACTGGAGGGCGCTCCTTTTTTTAAAGTATTGTGGGATGTCATGCGGAAGCCGGCGAATACCCGCCCGACCAGGCAGATACCGTCGGTGCAGACGGACCTGAAGGCGTTGCCGGATGATCAGGTATCCCTTATATGGTTTGGGCATTCCTCCTATTTATTAAAGATCTATAAGACGACGATATTGGTTGATCCGGTGTTCAGCCGCCATGCGGCGCCGTTCGCCGGTTTTGCGAAGGCCTTCCCGGGGACGGGGGTCTATGATACGGGCAAGCTTCCCGATAGAATTGACATCTTATTGCTGACGCACGATCATTTTGATCATTTAGATCACAGGACCGTTGTGAAGCTGAAAGACAGGGTGGGACATATTGTTACATCGTTGGGTGTGGGGAGCCACCTGGAGTCCTGGGGGTTTGATATGGGGAAGGTGACGGAGCTGGATTGGTGGGGGGAGTGGAGGGGGGATGGGAGTGGCGCCGGGGATTTGGGGGCGGTTTCGCTGATGGCGACGCCGGCGCGGCATTTTTCGGGGAGGAGCCTGAAGAGGAACCAGACGTTGTGGTCGGGGTTTGTGCTGAAGGCTGGTGGGCATCGTTTCTTTTTGGGTGGGGATTCGGGTTATGGGGAACATTTTAAGGAGATCGGCCGCCGGTGTGGACCTTTTGATCTGGTGATCCTGGAGTGTGGGCAGTATGGGAAATATTGGCCGAAGATACATATGTTCCCTCCGCAGGTGGTGCAGGCGGCGCGTGATCTTGGGGGGAAGAAGCTGTTGCCGGTGCATTGGGGAAAGTTTTCGCTGGCGTTGCATCCGTGGAATGAATCGGTGAAGCGGGTGGTGGAGGAGGCGGGGAAGGTGGGACAGCATATAACGGTGCCGATGATCGGACAGCCGGTGGTGTTGGGACATTTTTATCCGAACTCGGATTGGTGGGATATTGAGTGAGGGGGATTGGTGGGATTTTGAATAATAAAATAATACAATTATGGAACAAGAATTTGTTGTCCGGTTGCTGGAGACGAAGCAGGTGACGCACAATGTAAAGCGATTCCGGATGGAGAAGCCGGAGGGGTACAGCTTTCATCCGGGGCAGGCCACGGATGTATGTGTGAACAAGGCGGGGTGGCAGAATGAGCGAAGGCCGTTCACGTTCACTTGTCTGACGGATGATCCCTACCTGGAGTTTACGATCAAGAGGTATCCTGATCATCACGGGGTGACCGATCAGCTGCATCAGCTGGAGCCGGGGGATGAATTGTTGTTGCACGATGTGTGGGGAGCGATCGAGTACCGGGGGCCGGGCTGTTTTATTGCCGGAGGCGCGGGTATCACGCCATTTCTGGCGATACTGAGGGAGCTGCGTCGCACGGGTATGGCGGCGGGGAACACATTGTATTTCTCGAACCGTACGGCCGAGGATGTGATCCAGGAGGATGAGCTGCGGGGTATATTGGGGGATGGGGCGCATTTTATTTTGAGCAGGGAGGAAAAGCAGGGGTATGACCATGGGCGGATCGATGGGGAGTTTTTGAGGAGAAGGGTGAGTAATTTTAGGCAGCCGTTCTATATCTGTGGACCGGATGAGATGGTGAAGGATGTGACGGATCTGTTAAGGGGGATGGGGGCGAACGCGGAGGGGTTGGTGTTCGAGAAGTAGATGACAGGCAGATAGTAATATATTCCATCAAAATAGTTAAAGGTGACATTGCCCACCGGATGGGCTCCCTGTAACTTGAGCTTTCAAAGCATATCGTAACGATTATTTGCTAAAATGAAAGCTGGTGAAGAAGTATTTTGATGAATTTGAGCCGGAGCAGAGCCGGCAGACGATGGGTCGCACGATCACAGAAACCGATATCGTCATTCACGCCGGTCAGACCGGCGATTTTTTCCCGCATCATATGGACGAGGAGTGGTGTAAGACGCAGCCTTTTCAGAAGAGGATGGCGCATGGCACCCTTATATTCAGCATAGCTGTAGGACTTACCGCCGGTGAGATCAACGAGGTGGCGATGACCTATGGTTATGAGCGGCTGCGTTTTGTCAGGCCGGTATTTATCGGTGATACGATCCGCGTGGACGTGAAGATCAAGAGTAAATCAGATCATAAGAAGCCGGGGTTTGGGTTGGTTGTCGAGCAGGTAGAGGCTTATAATCAGCGCCGGGAGGTTGTCCTGGTGTGTGAGCATATACTGTTGGTACAAAAACGAGAGCTATGAGAGAATTGAAGGGGATCACCTGGGGACATAGCCGTGGCTTTACGCCGCTGGCTGCCGCCGCGCAGCGTTGGTCAGAGCTGTTCCCTGACGTGGTCATCCGGTGGGAGAAAAGGAGTCTGCAGCAATTTGCGGACTATCCCATCGAGAAGCTAACCGAAGAATACGACCTGTTGATCATCGACCATCCCTGGGTGGGGAGGGCGGCGACGCTGAACTGTGTGCTGCCGCTGGACGCCCATTTGCCGGAAGCCTTTATGAAGGAGCAGGCGGAGGGGTCTGTCGGCTATTCCTATCCCAGCTATCATTATGGAGGGCACCAGTGGGCGCTGGCGATCGACGCGGCTGCGCCTGTGGCGAGCTGCCGGGCTGATCTGTTGCAGGCGGCGGGCTTGCGGGTTCCCGAGACCTGGGAGGAGGTATTGGATATCGCGCGGCGGGGCAGGCTGGCTGTGCCTGCCATACCGATCGACCTGCTGATGAATTTCTATATGTTCTGTATCGCGCATGGGACCCGTCCTTTTCAGCAGGACGGGGAGGTGGTGGATGGGGCGACCGCGAGGGCGGCGCTGGAGACGATGCGGGAGCTGTATTCGCTGATCGACGAAAAATTCTTTAGGGCCAATCCCATCGCGGTGGCCGAGTATATGACGACTACCGACAGCTACTGGTATTGCCCCTTTGCGTATGGCTATTCCAATTATTCCCGGGATGGATATGCCCGGCGGCGCCTGGTCTATGCCGACCTGGTGCGATTTGGCAAGGGGCGTCTGCGGAGCACGATCGGCGGGACGGGGCTGGCGGTGTCGGTCTATAGCCGTTGGCCGGCGGAGGCGCTGGCCTTTGCCGAATGGGTTGTTTCGCCGGAGGTGCAGTCCACTTTCTATATAGAGCATGGCGGGCAGCCGGGGCATCGGCTGGCCTGGACCAATGACAGGGCGAACCGGCTGACGCATAATTATTTCTATACTGTTCTGCCTGCGATGGAGCGGGGGTATATGCGGCCGCGGTATGACGGCTATCTGCACTTCCAGGATCACGCGGGGGACCCGGTGCAGGAATGTATGTTGGGTCGGCTCAGCGCGGACAGGGCGATCGACAAGATGAACGAGCTCTACAGGGCGAGTAAAAACAGTCCAATAAACCTTTTTGTATGAACCAGCTACCTCTGAATGGACTAACTGTACTGGAATTCAGCCAGTATCTATCCGGGCCCTCGGCCGGTCTGCGGCTTGCGGACCTGGGGGCGCGGGTTATCAAGATCGAGAGGCCGGGCGTAGGAGATGCCTGTCGCCGGCTTTCGATAAAGAATCTTTGGGTCGATGGGGACTCTTTGTTATTCCACACGATCAATCGTAATAAGGAAAGCTTTTCTGCCGATCTGAAGTCTCCCGAGGACAGGGCTGTCATCCGGAAGCTCATCTCCAGAGCGGATGTGGTGACCCACAATTTCCGGCCGGGAGTAATGGAGGGGTTTGATATGGGGTATGTGGATGTTGCGGCCATCAATCCGGGAATTGTTTATGGCGCTATCAGCGGCTATGGTACGTCGGGGCCGTGGAAGGACTGGCCGGGGCAGGACCTGCTGTTGCAGTCCATGAGCGGACTGGCGTATATGACGGGCAATGAGAAGGACAATCCCATGCCTTTCGGGCTTTCTATCGCCGACAGCCTTTGCGGCGCACAGCTGGTGCAGGGAATACTGGCGGCCCTGGTGCGCCGGCAGAAGACGGGGAAGGGCGCGTTGGTGGAGATCAGCATGATGGAGTCGCTGCTGGATTTTCAGTTTGAATTTTTGACCACCTATCATAGCAGCGGGCAGCTGCCGAGGCGCAGCCGTTATAGCAACGGGAATCCGCTGCT
>Ga0105239_10005618_pt1 | contig 14661 bp, 13 predicted proteins | sample KBSC44metaG_FD_92761 | JGI IMG/M metagenome (GOLD analysis project Ga0105239, IMG submission 92761) | Corn rhizosphere microbial communities from Kellogg Biological Station, Michigan, USA - KBS C4-4 metaG | ecosystem: Host-associated > Plants > Roots > Rhizosphere > Soil | place: Michigan, USA... | reverse complement strand
TGCAGCGGTCCGGTCGGATTAGCGGAAACGAATTCCACGCCGACCATGCGCCCGGCACCGCTCGCGTTGCGGCCGTAGGCGTCGCCCGCCGCAAGCACGTGCTGCAGCTCGGTGTGATAGGCCTGCGCGCTCAGGAAGAAGTTGATGAAGCCGGGTCCGGCGATTTCCACTTTGGAAATTTGTGTACTTTGCGGCAATGCGGCTACCAGCGCCTGGGCGAGCGCGCGCGGATTCGTGCGCGCGTGCTTGGCCAGCAGCAACGCGACATTGCTGGCGAAATCGCCATGCTCCTTGCTGCGCGTGCGCTCGACGACGAACGACGCTGCCGCCGCCGCAGGCAGCACGGCTTGTTCCTGCAGCCGGGCAACGGCGTGCAGGATCATTTTGCGTACGGTTTCTTTCACGCGAGAAGTTTCTGGGAAGCTGCGTCGCTATTGTAGTCGGCGCGGCCCACACGCTGAAAGGCAGCTGTTGCCGCGACGCGAAAATCGGGTGCAGCGCGCGCCGCGCAACGCTTTGAGCCTGTGGATAAGTCTGTGCGTATCGCTTGAGCTGTTGCTGCGCCCAATCGCGGCTGGCGCGTGGCGCGCATCGACGCACGCCAGATGTTATCGTGTAACGTGCTGTTTATAAAAGGAAAACACAACTGTCATCGGACGGTAAAAACGGCGTGACGCGAAAAATGCAGCAGATGCCGCATTGTGTATAAATCCACCGCCGCGGCGTTGTTCGCGCAGTTGAAAAACCGCGTGGCGACGGCGCGCTTTCAGGACTTGCTGTACTTCGCCACGAGACCGCGGAAGGCCTGCAGGACCGCTGCGCCGGTGTGCAGCGCCGGCAGCGCGCTCATGTCCCGGATCACGTTGCGCACGGGATCGACATTGGCTTGCTTGGCCGCACCGAACGCAGCGCGGCCATACGGGGAACTGAAGCGATGCAGGTCGAAGAAGTAGTGCTCCTGGCCTTTGGTGAAGAAACCGAGCATCGGCTGCGCCGATTCCGCGCTCGTCGCATCGCGATAACTGCGCATCTCGCGTTCCAGGCACAGGCGTTCGGCGCTGGCCATGAACAACGGAAATGGCTCGGCGACGTTGGCGGTATCGAGGTCCGCCGCGATAAGAGCAAGCTCGAGGGCATGCGCGATGTGCGGGTCGCCGCGCCAGTTCGGCACGTATTTGTCGAGCTTGCTGTCGAGCTTCTGCGCCAGCGCACCGCCGGATTCGACGACGACGTCGGCGCTGTTGTACTCGCGCGCCTTCGGCGGCGGTCGCGCGTCGAACGTGCTGCCTGCGATCATGAGTTCGATGCCAAGGAAGACGTCGGCGTGGCGGTCCCGGTCAAAACCGCAAATGCGCAGGATGCGGAAAGTCTCTTCGATGCTGCCGCGTTCGTTGGCACCGATCCCGGCGGCGAATTCCGGGACTTCGCGCTGGCGCAGATCGTGCGCCGCGGCGAACAGCGTGAGCAGAAACCAGTCGCGCAGGCTCAGCGTGTCCAGACCGATCGTGTCGATCAGGCGCTCCAGCCGGCTGCCGAGGATTTCGAAAATGTGGCCTTCGTTGTGGTAGTGATGAAAATCCTTGCCCCAGCTGCCGTGGCGAAAGGCGAGGCGACAAAACGCGACCAGGATAGCGTCCTCGGCCTGCTGCACCGGCGCATTCGGGTTCTGCGCGAGCAGCGGGGCGAAGCGCCGCTGGCGATGCTCGAGCAGCTCCAGCAGTTGCGGACTGCGCTCGCGCACCAGCCGGCGTGCCGTCGTCGCATCGGCGACGAGACGTTCGCTCGTATCCTCCGGAAACGAAACGGGATATCCGAAAATCACGGCGTATAGAATCCTCCCCGGCGAAGTATAGCCGTGCCGAGGACACAACGCTGCGCGCCGCGCGAGCCGAACGTCAGAGCAGGCCGCGCATGGCCAGCGAAGTGGGCGCGCCGCTGCCGACGATGAAATGGTCGAGCACGCGCACGTCGATCAGCGCCAGCGCGCGCTTGAGTTCGGCGGTGATGTCACGATCGGCCTGGCTTGGTTCGGCCACTCCGGATGGATGATTGTGGGCGAGAATCACGGCCGCGGCGTTGTGCACCAGACAGCGCCGCACGACTTCGCGCGGATGCACGCTGGCGCCGTCGATGGAGCCGCGGAACAGTTCTTCGAACGCGATCACGCGATGGCGTTGGTCCAGGAACAGGCAGGCGAACACTTCGTACGGATGCGCGCCGATGCGCGAACGCAGGTAATCGGCACAGGCCGACGGATGCGCGAGCACGTCGGGCCGCCGCAATTCGCTGGCCAGATAGCGGCGGCCGATTTCCAGCGCCGCGTGCAGGCGGCAGGCCTTGGCGGCGCCGAGGCCGGGGCGCGTGGCCAGGGCCGCGGGTTCCAGATCGAGCAATGCCTTGAGGCTGCCGGCTGCCGTCAGCAGCTCGCGGCCGAGGTCGACCGCGGTCACGCCGCGCCGCCCGGTACCGATGAACAGCGCGAGCAGTTCGGCATCCGACAGCGCTGCCGAGCCGCGCGCGATGAGCTTTTCACGCGGCCGTTCCTGCTCGGGCCAGTCTTTGATGGTCAGTGTCATGGCGGCAGTGTCGGAATTCCGGACCGCACGCCATAGCCGGAAATCGCGCGATTTCCGGTAAGCTATCGGCCCGTTTCGCCGTCAGCGATTTCCTACATGAGTGCAGCGGCTCTCGCCAACTTGCGCGTATTGCTCGGCGTCTCCGGCGGCATCGCCGCCTACAAGGCCGCGGAGCTCACGCGGCGCCTGCGCGACGCCGGCGCAGACGTGCAGGTCGTGCTGACGGCCAACGCGGCGCGCTTCGTCGCGCCGCTGACGTTTCAGGCGTTGTCGGGTCATCCGGTGCGGTCCGGATTGTGGGACGAGGCCGCGGAAGCGGCGATGGGGCACATTGAACTCGCGCGCTGGGCCCAGCGCATCGTGATCGCCCCGGCAAGTGCGGATGTCATTGCGCGGCTCGCCCACGGCTTCGCCGACGAGTTGCTGACGACAGTGTGTCTGGCCAGTGCCGCGCCGCTCGCGATTGCGCCAGCGATGAACCTGCGCATGTGGAGTCACGCGGCCACGCAGGCCAATGTCGCGACGCTGCGCAGCCGCGGCGTGGTTTTCCTGGGCCCGGCCGACGGCCCGATGGCGGAAGCCGAATCCGGTCCGGGCCGCCTGCTTGAGCCGCACCAGATCGTCGCCGAACTTGCAGCGCTGCACGGCCCACAAACGCTGACCGGCACGCGCGTGCTGGTCAGTGCCGGACCGACCTACGAGGACATCGATCCGGTGCGCTTCATCGGCAACCGCAGCTCGGGCAAGATGGGTTTTGCGCTGGCGCAGGCGGCGGCGGAGCAGGGCGCGCAAGTGCAACTCATCGCCGGACCGGTGCATCTGCCCACGCCGGCCGGGGTGCTGCGCACGGATGTGCGCGGCGCACGCGAAATGCGCGCGGCCGTCATGCAACAAATTCCACAATGTGACATTTTTGTCTCCGCGGCGGCCGTCGGCGACTATCGTCCCGCCGAGGTGGCCGCACACAAGATCAAGAAGCAGGGGCGCGCGCTGCAACTGGAACTGGCCGAGAATCCCGACATCCTCGCCGAGGTCGGCGCGCTGAAGAAAAAACCGTTCCTGGTCGGCTTCGCCGCGGAGACGCAGGAACTGGAGAAATACGCACGCGCCAAACTCGAGCGCAAGAAGGTCGACCTGATCGCGGCGAACCGGGTCGGTGCCGGCAACGGGTTCGATGCCTGCGACAACGAACTGCTGCTGCTGTGGCCCGGCGGCAAGGAACACCTCGCCCGTGCCGACAAACTCGAGCTCGCGCGCCGGTTGTTGGCGCGCGTCGCCATGCTGCGTAGCGGCGCAAAAAAGCGTAGTTCGCGATGATCGACGTGGAGCTGAAGATTCTGGACACGCGCGTCGGCCGCGATATTCCGCTGCCGAGCGCAGCCACGCCGGGCTCCGCCGGCATGGACCTGCGCGCAGTGCTCGATGCGCCGCTGACGCTCGAGCCCGGCGCAAGCGCGCTGATCGCGACCGGCATTGCGATTCACATTGCCGATCCGGAGTACTGCGCAGTGATCCTGCCGCGCTCGGGCCTCGGTCACAAACACGGCATCGTACTCGGCAATCTGGTCGGCCTGATCGATGCCGATTACCAGGGCCCGCTGATGATTTCGTGCTGGAACCGCGACCGTAGCGCCTATACCATTGCGCCGGGCGACCGCATTGCCCAGCTGGTATTCCTGCCGGTGGCGAGAGCCCGCTTCAGCGTCGTCGAGGAATTTGCGCAAAGTCACCGTGGCGAAGGCGGCTTCGGCCACACCGGCACGGGTTGAGAGGGAAGACGATGAACAAGTCCAGCGATCCCCCGGCCGATACGACAGGGGCGCGGGAGGCGCGAGCGCCGACCCCGCTGCTGTTGGGCGGTGCGATTGCATTGCTGCTTGCCGGCTTGTTCTGCGCCTGGCAAAGCTGGTCGATGTGGGGTGAGCGCAACGGCGCTGGCCAGATCGAGCGCGCGAATCGCGAACAAGTGGACCGCCTCGGCAAGTTCGTCGCCGATACGCGCGCGCGCGTGATCGCTGCCGCGGGCAGCGCTGTCGTCACCGACGCATTCGCGGCCGATGACGAAACGCACGCGGTGGCGCAGCAGACGCTCAAGCGGGCGCTGCCCGATGCGATCACCGTCCAGTTGTACCGGCCGGACGTCAACGATGTCATCGCCGGCGACTTCGCCAAGTTCGGTTACGCCAAGGCAGCGATGCTGATCGAGGCGCATCGCCAGCAGCAGGCCGGGCTGCTGCAATCGCGGCTTGTCGGGCAGCAACGCGTATTGGCGCTGGCGCTGCCGGTGCAGCGCGGCGAGGAGACGCTCGCGTACGCCTATGTCGAACTGCCGTACGCGCCGCTGCAAGAGGCGTTCCGGCGGCAGCGGGTTTCGGATCTGCGCATGGATTTGCGTCAGGGCGGCGGCCACGGTGACCTGTTGATCGATACGATCGGCAGCACCGACACGACCGACACGCTGGCCGATGCCGGAACCCCGGTGCCCGACAGCCTGTTCCGCATCAGCAGCAGGCCGCGGGAGTTCGCGATGTTCATTCCCGACAGCTTGTGGGTTGGCGTGCCGCTGACCGTCCTGCTGCTGGGCACAGGTCTCGCGCTGTTGTGGCTGCGCAAAGTCGGGTTCGACGCCGTGCGCACGCGCCTGGAGCAACGCCGGTTTGCGCGTGCCGCGGTGGTGCCGGCGGTGCTGGCGGCGCAGCCCAAAGCACCCGCCGTGAAGGCGCTGGCGCCGGTCAAGGCCGAGCCGGAATTGCAGCAGGCGGCTGGTGCGACTGTCGCCGTCGATCGCAGCATCTTCCGCGCCTACGACATCCGCGGCGTGGTCGGCAAGACGCTGACACCGCAGGTGGCGCGCGAAATCGGGCGGGCGATCGGTTCCGAGGCGCAAAATCGCGGACTGAAGGAAATCGCGGTCGGTCGCGATGGCCGCCTGTCGGGACCGGAAATGGCCGGCGCGCTGATCGAAGGCTTGCGTGCCGCCGGTTGCGACGTCATCGATATCGGCGCGGCGCCGACGCCGGTGCTGTACTTCGCCACGTACCATCTGAACATCGGCTCCGGTGTTTCCGTAACCGGCAGCCACAATCCGCCCGACTACAACGGTTTCAAGATCGTGCTTGGCGGCGAAACGCTGTCCGAAGGCGCCATCCAGGATCTCTACGCGCGCATCAGCGAAGGCCGCTACACCAGCGGCAATGGCGGCCTGCAACGCATGGACGTCAGCCGCGACTACATCGGCCGCATTACCGACGACGTGATGATCGAGCGCAAGCTCAAGATCGTCGTCGACTGCGGCAACGGCATTCCCGGCGCGGTCGCTCCGCAGGTGCTCGAAGGCATCGGCTGCGAAGTGCTGCCGTTGTTTTGCGAGGTGGACGGCACGTTTCCGAATCATCACCCGGATCCGTCCGATCCACAGAATCTGAAAGACCTGATCCTGTCAGTGAAGCAGACCAACGCCGATCTGGGCATAGCGTTCGACGGTGACGGCGATCGCCTCGGCGTGGTCACTGCTGATGGCGAGATGATCTTCCCCGATCGCCTGCTGATGCTGTTCGCAAAAGACGTGCTGACGCGTAATCCCGGCGCGACGATCATCTACGACGTCAAATGCACCGGCAAGCTGCAGCCGTGGATCCTGCAGGCCGGCGGCAGTCCGATCATGTGGCGCACCGGGCACTCGCTGATCAAGGCGAAGATGCGCGAAACCGAAGCGGAGCTGGCCGGCGAGATGAGCGGACATTTCTTCTTCCGCGAGCGCTGGTATGGCTTCGACGACGGCATCTACGCCGCGGCGCGGCTGATGGAGATTCTGGCTGCGGACCCCGAAGGCCGCAGCGCACAGGAAATTCTCTCCGCGCTGCCGAAAGGCACGAGTACGCCGGAGCTGAAGATCGCGATGGAAGAAGGCGAGCATTATCGCTTCATCGAGAAATTCCAGCAGCACGCGCAGTTCGACGGCGCACGCGTGACGACGATCGACGGCGTGCGCGCCGACTGGGCGGACGGCTGGGGTCTGGTGCGGGCTTCCAACACCACGCCGGTGCTGGTGCTGCGCTTCGACGCCGACAGCGACGAGGCGCTGCTGCGCATCCAGAACGTCTTCCGCGAGCAACTGCTCGCGGCGGACAAGAATCTGAAGCTGCCGTTCTAGCCAGCGCCGGTCGGCATTCCTTGCGCGGTCATTTCTGCGCCTGTTTCGCGCGCAGTTCGCGATAGTGCAGGAGTTCCTCGGCGAAGCGTTGTGCGGTGTCGGCGCGTTCCTTCTGCTTGGCGACGATGTAGTCCTTCTGCTTGGCGACGATCGCGCGCTGAGTCTCGATCTGCTTGCTCAGCACGCCAGGCACCGGCTTGCCGGTGCGTTCAAGATCGGCAGCGCGCCCGAGCATGTCGGTAAGACTCTTTTCCTGGCTGTCGAGGCTGACCTGCGTGGCGTGGGCCTCCTGATCGAGCGAGTCGAGCTGGCCCTGCTGGTTGCGCGCCAGATCCTGTTCGTTCGGATACGCGGCGAGCATTTGCTGATCATGCTGCGCGCGTTCATCCGCGGTCTTTTTTTCCGCCGCAAGTTTGGCGGCGGCCAGTTTGTCCGCTGCCTGCTCCTCCGGCGTGCGCGCGCGATCGACGTGCTTGACCACCATGCCGTCCTTGTTGACGACGTCGTAGCCGAACTGCAGCGCGGCGTCCGGTAACGAATCGTCATAGTGCAGGTTGCCCTGCCCGTCTTTCCATTTGTAACGATTGTGTTCGGCCGCCGCGGCCGAGAGGCTGCAGGCGAGGATCAGGATACTCGCGATTAGCGTAGGTGCGCGCATGAGCTTGGACCTCCTCTCAGATCAGTATAACGTGCGTCAACAACCGTGCGCGGCCCGGTAGGCCTGCAGACGTTCGCGATACGACGCCAGTTCCGGGCGCTCGCCGACAAGCGCGAACAGCTCGTCCAAGCGCGCGATCGCGATGACCGGCGTGCCGAACTCCCCGGCAATTTCCTGGGCGGCGGACTGCGTGCCCTGGCCGCGCTCCTGGCGATCCAGTGCGATCAGAATTCCGGCCGCCTTCGCGCCCTGCGCGCGGATCAGCGCGAGCGATTCGCGGATCGCGGTGCCGGCGCTGATCACGTCATCGATGATCAACACGTGGCCCTGGAGCGGCGCGCCGATCAGTATGCCGCCTTCGCCGTGATCCTTCACTTCCTTGCGATTGAAGGCGACGGGCACATCGCGCGCATGCTCGCGGGCGAGCGCCACCGAGGTCGCCGCCGCGAGCGCGATGCCCTTGTACGCGGGGCCGAACAGCATGTCGAACGCGATGCCGGATTCCACTGCTGCCTGGGCGTACGCGCGACCGAGCGCGTCCAGTGCGGCACCGGAATCGAACCGGCCGGCATTGAAGAAATACGGGCTTCTGCGTCCGGATTTGAGCGTGAACTCGCCGAAGCGCAAGGCATTGCGCTGCAGGGCGAGTTCAAGGAATTCGCGTTGGTAGGGCTTCATCGAAAGAGGACGGCAAGTTCAGCGTATTATGCGATGCCCGGTCAAAATATTCTCTTTCGTTCATGCGCATCATCACCTTCAATGCCAACGGCATCCGCTCCGCCGCGAACAAGGGTTTTTTCGAGTGGCTCAAGCAACAGAACGCCGACGTCGTCTGCCTGCAGGAAACCAAGGCGCAGGAAGATCAGCTGAGCGATCCGATGTTTCGCCCCGACGGGCACCATTGTTTCTATCGCGATGCGACGACGAAGAAGGGCTACAGCGGCGTGGCGATTTACACGAAGCGTGAGCCAGACGAGGTGCGTACGTCGCTGGGCCGGGCCGAGTTCGACAATGAAGGTCGCTACATCGAGGCACGCTTCGGCAAGCTCAGCGTGGTCTCGCTGTACGTGCCGTCCGGTTCGTCCGGCGAAGAGCGCCAGCAAGTGAAATTCAAGGTCATGGACTGGCTCAAGCCGATTCTCGATGAATGGCTCAAGTCCGGCCGCGAGTATGTGCTGTGCGGCGACTGGAACATCGTGCGTTCGCGCAACGACATCAAGAACTGGACCTCGAACCAGAAGAACTCCGGCTGCCTGCCAGCCGAGCGCGCGTGGCTCAACAGCCTGATCGCCGATGCCTGCGGCGACGGCACGCCGGCGCCGCAGCAGGGTTGGCGCGACAGCTTCCGCGTAGTGAAACCGGACGCGGTCGAATACACGTGGTGGAGCAATCGCGGCGCAGCGCGCGCGAACAATGTCGGCTGGCGCATCGATTACCAGATCACCACGCCGAAACTGAAGCCGGTTGCGTGTTCGGTCGCAGCGACGCCACGGTTTTCCGATCACGCGCCGTTTACGGTCGACTATGCCGACTGAACTGTCGGCCGGCGCCGCGCCGGACCGGAATTGGCGTCTGCTCAGCATTGGCTTGCTCGGCTTCGCGTCCGGATTGCCGCTTGCCCTTTCCAACAGCGACCTGCAGGCATGGTTCACGGTAGCCGGATTGGATCTGAAGACGATCGGCTGGGTGACACTGATCGGACAAGCGTACGTGTTCAAGTTTTTGTGGGCACCGCTGCTGGATCGCGTGCCGCTGCCGTTTCTCGGGCGTCGTCGCAGCTGGATATTGGTCGCGCAACTGGGCTGTGCGTCGGCGTTGATCGCGATGAGCTTCTACGAACCCCGCACTGCGGCAAGTGCGTTGGCGTTCTTCGGGGTGCTGCTCGCATTTGCGTCAGCGACACAAGACATTGCCTACGACGCGCATCGGACCGATCTGCTGCCGCCGAACGAACGCGGTTGGGGCACCGCATTGTCACAGGGTGGTTATCGAACCGGAATGCTCGTCTCCGGATTTCTCGCATTGGCTTTGGCCGACTACATCGGTTGGCCCTGGGTATACCGGCTGATGGGAGTGCTGATGCTGGCGTCGATGCTCGTGACGGCGTTCTCGCCGGACGCGCCCGACGAGCAACCCGCAAGGACCTTTGCCGAAGCGGTCATTCAGCCGTTCGCGGACTTTCTGTCGCGCTATGGGATGCTTGCTGTCGCGTGGCTTGCGCTGATGGTGCTGTACAAGCTTTGCGACGCGTTCGCATTGTCTTTGTCCACGACGTTCCTGCTGCGCGTGCCGCAGTTTTCACAAACCCAAATCGGTCTGGTCGGTAAAGCCTGCGGGTTGATCGCAGGACTGCTCGGAGCGCTGGCCGGAGGCTGGGTCGTGACGCGCATGCGGCTGTTCCCGGCGCTGCTGGTGCTTGGCGTGGCCCAGGCATTGGTCAATCTGGGCTACATCTGGCTCGTGCACAGTGGCCCGGATCTTGTCGCCCTGGGGATCGTCGTATCAGCGGAATACTTTTTCAGCGGTCTGGGAAGCACGGCGTTCGTGGTGCTCGTGACTTCCCTGTGCAATGTGCGGTTTTCGGCAACCCAATATGCGCTGTTGTCCTCCCTCTCGGCGGTCGGGCGCGTTTTTCTCGGCCCGCTTGCAGCATGGCTGGTACCGCGTGTCGGCTGGTCGGAATTCTTCGTATTGACGGCACTTTCCGCGATCCCCGGACTCGCGTTGGTGGTCGCATTGCGGCACCCGATCGCGCGCGTCGAAGCGGAGCGCGCGCATTGAGGTGCTGCGGAACGTGAAATCCCGGCGGATTGCTGCGAAAATCCACCTGCGGGGGGATTGGCTGGACCATAGACGGATTCGCTGTGCCTGATATCCTCGTGCGCAATATCGACGACGCGATTGCCGAGCGCATCAAGACGCTCGCGCGCGAGCGCAACTGGTCGATCAACGAGGTGGTCGTGCACTTGCTGCGCCACAGTCTCGGACTCGGCGGCGACGATCTCGTCCAGCGCGAAGTCCACGATGTCGCTGTGCTGGCCGGCACCTGGGATCCGAAGGAATCCGCCGCGTTCCGCACGGCGCTCGAAGCGTTCGAAAAAGTGGAAGGCAAGCCGCTGTTCGAAGAGCAGGATCCTCCTCAGAAACCGAAATAGACCCCGCCGAGCACGCGCGCCCCGCGTGCCCCTGTGACCGCGGCCAGACTCGCGATAGCGCGCTGCGCCAGGCGTTCGCGCGCGAGCCACGCAAACAGCATCGCTTCGACGAAGTCCGGATCGATACCGCGCGTGGCCGTGCTCGCAACCGGCACCGGCGCGAATGCGTCGGTCAGCGCCCGCATCAATATCGGATTGTGTACGCCGCCGCCGCAGACCAGCACCTCGCGCGCGCCGCGCGCATACGCGTGCGCAGCAGTGGCGATGCTGCGCGCGCTCAGGGCCACGAGCGTCGCCTGCACATCGGCCGGCGCAAGCGTAAATCCAAGCAGGCGTTCTTGCAGCCAGCGCAGATGAAAGACTTCGCGGCCGGTGCTTTTCGGCGGCGGCGCCGTGAAGTAGGAATCATCGAGCAAATGCGCAAGCAGGTTAGCGTCGACATTGCCGCGCGCTGCAAACGCGCCATCCTTGTCGAAAGCCGTGCCGAGATGCTGTTGCGCCCAGGCATCGAGCAGGCAACTGGCCGGCCCGGTATCGAAGCCCAGCACAGGTGCTGCCGACGCACCCGGCAATAGGGTGAGGTTGGCGATGCCGCCGAGATTGAGGACGATGCGTGTATGGCCATCGTGCGGCAGCATCGCCGCGTGAAACGCGGGCGCGAGCGGAGCGCCTTGACCACCGGCTGCCATGTCGCGACGGCGGAAATCCGCCACCGTCGCAATGCCGGTCAGTTCGGCAATCACGTTCGCGTCGCCGAGTTGCAGCGTATATGGCGGCTCCTGCCGTGGACGATGGCGCACGGTCTGTCCGTGCGCGCCGAGCGCGGTGACGGCAGAACGCGACACATGCTCGCGCGCGAGCAGCGCATTCGCCGCCGCGGCAAATGCCTGCGCGATCTCCACGTCGAGGGCGCCCAGCTCGTCCAGCGCGATGTGGCCGTCGCCTTGCGCGAGATCAAGAATGCGTCGACGCAGTCCTTCCGCATAAGGTTGCGTCAGTGCGGCGTGCAGCCGCGGCGTCGGATCGAAACTGGCCAGCGCGACGTCGATGCCGTCGGCGCTGGTTCCCGAGATGAGGCCGAGATAAAGCTCCGGCTGCGCCACCGGCCGCGTTACTTCTTCGCCAACGCCAGGCGCGTGGCTTCGAGAGTTTTCAGCTTCGCCAGTTGTGGCGCGGTTTCACGCTGGAAGCGCGCCAGTTCAACCGCCGGCAGCGGTTCGGGCTTCGGCAGCGTAACGGTCAGCGGATCGCGATGCGTGCCGTCGATGCGGAATTCATAATGCAGATGCGGCCCGGTGGCCAGACCGGTCATGCCGACGTAGCCGATGGTCTGGCCCTGATGCACGCGCTCGCCGACGTGCAACGCCGCGAACCGCGACATATGACCGTAAGCCGTACTGACATGGCCATTGTGCTGGACGACGACGAAGTTCCCGTAGCCGTTCTGCCAGCCGCGGAACGTGATCTTGCCGTCGCCGGCGGCGTGAATCGGCGTGCCGGTCGGCGCCGCGTAATCCACGCCGCGATGCGCGCGCATCGTACCGAGAATCGGATGCATGCGGCCGGCCGTGAACAGCGACGAGATGCGCGTGAATTCGACCGGCGTGCGCAGAAACGACTTGCGCAACGGCCGACCATCGGCGCTGTAGAACGCCGTGTCGCCGTGGCTGTCGGTGTAGCGGAATGCGCTGTAACGCTTGCCGTCATTGATGAACGTCGCGGCGATGATGTCGCCGTCGTGCAGGAATTCGCCATCGCGATAGACGCTTTCGTAGACGACGGTGAAGCTGTCGCCGAGGCGCAAATCCTGCGCGAAGTCGATGTCGTAGCCGAGCGCGTTGGCGAGCTTCAGCACCATGCCGTCGTCCATGCCGGCCTGATTGCCGGCATCGAACAGTGAACTTTCGATAACGCCATGAGCGACCTGGACGCGATGTTCGAGGTTGCGATCGAGCGTGCTCTGATGCAGGCCCGTCGCGTCGAACGTCACTTCAACGCGCGTGCGATCGTCGCGCTCGAAACGCAATGCACTCAGCGCACCGCCCTGCGCATGGGCGAACGCGAATTCCTGGCCCGGACGAATATGGCGTAGTGCATTGCCGTTGGCGGGATCATCGAGCAGGTGCTGCAGCTGGTTGCCGGACACGCCTTGCGCGCCGAAGATTTCGCCGACGGTCTGGCCGCTGCGCACCGCGACCACTTGCCAGTCGCGGTCGTCGGTTTGCGTCGACAGGGGGGAGACGTCCGCAAGCTGCGCCGGTAGCTGCGGCAATTCGAGATCGAGCGTAGTCAGGGCCTGAGCGGCCGGATCATGAGTGGCGTTGGCGCCGCGCGGGACAAAGATGCCGATCGACGTGGTCAACGCGAGCAGCAATCCGACGATAATCCAGTGCCGGCGCCGCCAGCTCAGCGGCGCGGAAACGGCGCTGCGCAGCAACGCCTGCATGCCGCGCGATTTATAAAAGTGGAAATGTCTGCGTTGCACCCGGTAACGCCGTTTGGCACGGTGGGCGGCAAGTTGGATAAAATGCGCAACGCGATGGGTCTTGGGCACGACAGATATCCGGCAAACGGCCGGTACATTACTGCCTTGAGGGGAAACCCGTCAACGCAAGCGGGATCAAGCATTTGCGCCGGATTTCGGGCTAACGAATAATTAACGCCAAATGCGCGTTGCGGCTGGTATAGAAGTATAAATTGCTGCATTGCGACACGGTTTCGAGGTATCCATGAACGACATAGCGGACGCGCTGGAGCAGATTGCTCGCGGCGCCGATGAAATCATCAAACGCGAGGACCTGGAGGCGCGGCTCAAGCTTGGCCGGCCGTTGCGCGTCAAGGCCGGTTTTGACCCGACTGCACCGGACCTGCACCTGGGCCACACGGTGCTGCTCAACAAGATGCGCCAGTTCCAGGACCTCGGCCACCAAGTGATCTTCCTGATCGGCGATTTCACCGGGATGATCGGTGACCCGTCCGGCAAGAACGTCACGCGCAAGCCGCTGACGCGCGAAGATGTGCTCGCCAACGCCGAGACCTATGCTGCGCAGGTCTACAAGGTGCTCGATCGCGAGAAAACCGAACTGCGTTTCAACTCGGAGTGGTTCGGCAAGATGGATGCGGCCGGCATGATCAAGCTCGCGGCCAAGCACACGGTTGCGCGCATGCTCGAGCGCGATGATTTCGACAAGCGCTACAAGAGCGGGCAGCCGATCGCGATCCACGAATTCCTCTATCCGCTCGTGCAGGGCTATGACTCGGTTGCGTTGAAGGCCGATGTCGAGCTCGGCGGTACCGATCAGAAGTTCAATCTGTTGGTCGGACGTCAGCTTCAGGAAGACGTCGGGCAACCGCCACAGATCGTGCTGACGATGCCGCTGCTCGAGGGCACCGACGGCGTCAACAAGATGAGCAAGTCGCTCGGCAACTATATCGGCATCAATGAGCCGCCGAACGAGATCTTCGGCAAGGTCATGCGCCTGTCCGACGACATGATGTGGCGCTACTACGAGTTGCTGTCGTTCGACAAGTCGCTCGCTGACATCGGTCGCATGCGCGAACAAGTCGTTGCCGGCAAGAATCCGCGCGACTACAAGATGGAGCTGGCCGCCGAGCTCACCGGGCGCTTCCACGACAAGGCCGCGGCACAGGGTGCGATCGCGAACTGGAATGAAGTCGTGCAAGGCGGCGGTGTGCCGCAGGACTTGAAAACGATCGACATCGCCGCGCCCGCAGGCGGTATCCGCATCGGCGCGCTGTTGAAGGCCGCCGGACTTGCCCCGAGCACGTCGGAAGCACTGCGCAAACTCGGCGAACGCGCCGTGCGCGTGGATGGCGCGGTGGTCGAAAATCGCGAGGCTGCCTTCATGCCCGGGGGCGAACACCTGCTGCAGCTCGGCAAGCGCGGGTATGCGCGCGTGCGGCTCGTCGCGGCCGAGTGAAAATCTTTTTTCCGAGCTATTGACCGACTTCTGATCGACTGTATAATGTGCGGCTCCCTCGGGCGAAAGGCTCTGTGGGTGCCGAGCGTTGATTCGGCGAGTAAATGATCTTTGACAGTGTGCGCAGGTGACTTGTGTGGGCGCCTTGGGATGGATGGTTAATGTCCATCGAATCAAG
>Ga0105239_10005617_pt1 | contig 14662 bp, 9 predicted proteins | sample KBSC44metaG_FD_92761 | JGI IMG/M metagenome (GOLD analysis project Ga0105239, IMG submission 92761) | Corn rhizosphere microbial communities from Kellogg Biological Station, Michigan, USA - KBS C4-4 metaG | ecosystem: Host-associated > Plants > Roots > Rhizosphere > Soil | place: Michigan, USA... | reverse complement strand
TACCGACCCGAAGCAGGACTTCTGGATCGGTTGCATTCTCGTGAATCAGCCGGTCTTCTTCGAGGAGCGCGACTGGGTTCGGATGCCGGACGACTACAAAGGGCCGACGGTGCAGGGGAAGACGTACGACCTCACGATGGGAGAAGGAAAGCGGATCTGGATGGAGTGCCTTACGCGTGCCGCTCGCCGGTCGGACGCGGGTGCGCCGTCGCTCTACGCTCCACGCGCTCTGCGCGTCGACCGGATCGCCGAAGAGCCAATCGTATCCGGCTATGGCGCACCGATCCCGGTCCGGGCGCGCCTCGGCCAACGCAGTTTTCGCGTGGCGGTGCTCGACTCCTATGGCAGACGCTGCGCGATCACGAATGAGAAGACGCTCCCGGTGCTCGAAGCGGCGCACATCCGCGACTATCACGAGCTGCCGGTGCACTCGATCAATAACGGGATCCTCTTTCGCGCGGACATCCACAAACTCTTCGACTCCGGCTACGTGACCGTGACGCCGGAGTACCAGTTCGAGGTCAGCCGTCGGATCAAAGAGGAGTTCGAGAACGGCCGCGACTACTACGCTCTCCACGGCTCACACATCCGCCTTCCACAGGACGTCGCCCATCGTCCTGCGGCGGAGTCGCTAGTCTGGCACAACCAACAGCGTTATCTGGGATGACCGGCTGGGCTCCTTTCGAGCGACACGAGCTTCGGCGCCACCGGTTCCGAGGGCGGCTCCAGCACGATGGGCGCTGCATTGCCGTTGCATCGTCTCCGTAAGCCCACTATCCTGTTCCATAGCGTCGTCCGCTACGAGTGTTCGCTTCCGGCTGCGAAGCCGCTCCCATGAACGAGTCCCTGGTCCGGCTCCTGCTGCGCGAGTGCTGGGAAAGCGCCTCTCGCGCGCGTCACAAGAGTCTCGTCGCGAGTTTTCTAATCCGCGACACTTTCGGAGGCGAGATTCGCACCTGCGGTGACGATGGCACATTCTGCAATCGTATTCTCGACGTCGACTACTGCTGCTCGGCGACGAGCCTTTCGGCCGGGACTCATGAGCTGCTCGAATGGCCTGAGCTGATCGAGCGGATACCTGCTGTCGCCGCCGAGCTCGTACCGATGAGAGAACGATGGCGGCGGACGCTGAGCAGACGACTTCCTCTGCCGTCGATTTCACACATCGTGATTCAGGATGAGGAGGCGAATCCCGGCTCCTACGCCTGCCCGGATTTCTCGTGCGTGCTCTTGACCGCTGATTCAGCGCAGCGACTCAACACCGACTTGTTTCTTCCGGGCCAGACGTTCTGGCTCAAAAGGACTGGCGGTCCGATCGTCGCAAGGGCGACCCTCGATCGCTGGATCGTGGGCTCGCGATGTGATTGGACGAGCGACGACTTGCTGCATGCTGCCGCGGGGTACCCCATCGCGCGACACCGAGCCTTTTGGAAGACGCTCGACGAGCGTCCGGGCCGCGCGTTCCTGCTCCTACATTTGAAGGATGCGTCTGTCCTCGACGTGCCGATCTATCCGGCCGCAGACGCACACGGTCGGCGCGTGATCGCTCTTTCTGATTACGGGCGGCACATCGCGTGGCTTTACGCTGATGGGTGCGTCCCTAAGGTTCCTACACCCCCGGTCGACAACCCACCGATCGCTCTGCGCTATCAGTTCCGGTGGGAGCCTTTGCTCAATCCTGAAGTTTCCATACGGTTGACCGAGCGGATGCGGAAAGACGGGCGTTTCCGAGAGCGAGTGGAGGCGCTCAACGGTGCGCTTATGGAGTACTTTACCTTTCTAGACTTTGTCGCGGAGAGGGAGACATTCGATCTCTTCACGGAGGACGAGCTCTGTCTCTTGACCGAGTTGAACGACGGTTGTGAGGCCGAACCGGACCGGCTGTCCCGTCTGGCAGACACCCTTCTCCACCTTGGCCATGCAAGGGTCTACTCCGCCTCGACGAGGATTGATTCCGCAGAAATGATCGCCCTGAGCGAAACATTGCGACAGTTGACACCTGAGCAATCCCTTCTGCTGCTGGACGATCTGAGAAGACGTGCTGCGACTTGTCCTGCACCCGTACGCAGCGCATGGCTGGAAGATCTCGAACCCAATGTGGACGAGGAATGATTACCGACTATCAGGCAAAGTACATCGCTTATGAATTGACGCGCCGTCATCCTGCCGACAGCATGGAGAAACTGGCGGGCACGCTCGTCGACGCCCAGGTCGACCTGAACCCTCACCAGGTCGACGCGGCGATGTTCGCATTCCAGTCCCCTCTGTCGAACGGGGCGCTTCTCGCGGATGAAGTCGGACTCGGGAAGACCATCGAGGCCGGGCTGGTGCTGTCGCAGATGTGGGCGGAACGGAAGAGACGCATTCTCGTCATCACGCCATCGAATCTGAGAAAACAATGGCATCAGGAACTGTCCGAGAAGTTCTTCCTCCCGTGCCGTATCCTGGAATCCAAGTCCTACAATGTCGCCATCCGGCAGGGGCGGTTCCGGCCATTCGAATCTGACGGGCAAGACATCGTCATCTGCTCGTACCAATTTGCCAAAAGCAAAGCCGGTGACGTGCATTCGGTGCCGTGGGACCTGGTGGTGATCGACGAGGCCCACCGCCTGCGCAACGTCTACAAGCCGGGCAACGTCACCGCGAATACGTTGAAGGCGGCGTTGGGCAAAACACGCAAGCTGCTTCTGACGGCGACGCCGCTCCAGAACTCGTTGCTCGAGCTCTTTGGGCTCGTGAGTATCATCGACGAGCATCTCTTCGGAGACCTGAAGAGCTTCAGAGAACAATTCCAGAATCTGAGTCAGCAGCAGGTGTTCGAAACGCTTCAGCACCGGTTGAAACCAGTCTGCCACAGGACCCTGCGCCGTCAGGTGGTCGCGTACGTCAAATACACGAACCGCATTCCCATTCTTGAACCGTTCACGCCTGGCGAACAGGAAGACCGGCTGTACGATCTCGTCTCTGACTACCTGCGCCGCCCGAATCTGCAGGCGCTCCCCTCCAGCCAGCGTACGCTGATGACGCTGGTGCTGCGAAAGCTGCTCGCCTCATCCACGTTCGCGATCGCCGGTGCGCTCGATACGCTAATCACCCGCCTCGGAGCGAAACTCAACGCGGCGGCGCCGGCTGTGCCGGTGGAGGAGGAGCTCGATCAGGACTATGAGGCTCTCGACGCGACCGCCGAAGAGTGGCCCGAAGACGATGAGCCCGAACCGCTCACGGCGCAGGACCGCGCCGCGCTGGAGCAGGAGATCCGTGACCTGGAGGAGTTCCGTGCGCTCGCGCTGTCGATTCAGCAGAACGCGAAAGGGAGAGCGCTCCTGGCGGCGCTCACGAAAGCGTTCGAGGAAGCGGAAAAGCGCGCCGAGGAGCTCGGGCGGCCGAAGGTTCCGCGCAAGGCCATCATCTTCACCGAGTCGCGCAAGACGCAGATGTATCTCCTGCGCGTGCTCGCCGATAGCCCGTTCGCCGAGAAGATCGTCCTGTTCAACGGCTCCAACAATGACGAGCGGTCGAAGGAGATCTACGCGGGTTGGCTGGCCCGCAACCGCGGTACCGACCGGGTAACCGGCTCCCGCACGGCCGACATGCGTTCCGCCCTCGTGGACTACTTCCGCGACGACGGCGAGATCATGATCGCCACAGAGGCCGGAGCGGAAGGAATCAACCTGCAGTTCTGCGCGCTCGTCGTCAACTTCGATCTGCCGTGGAACCCGCAACGGATCGAACAGCGCATCGGCCGTTGTCACCGGTACGGGCAGGAGCATGACGTGGTCGTGGTGAACTTCGTCAACCAGAACAATGCCGCGGATCAGCGTGTGTTCCAGCTTCTCGATGAGAAGTTCAAGCTGTTCAAAGGCGTATTCGGCGCCAGCGACGAAGTTCTCGGCGCGATTGAGTCGGGGGTCGACTTCGAAAAGCGGATCGCAGACATCTACCAACGATGCCGGCGGCCTGACGAGATCGAGCAGGCGTTCGACGCCCTGCAGCAGGAGCTGAGCGAACAGATCAATCAATCGATGCGCCAAACGCGGCAGAAGCTTCTCGAGAATTTCGATGATGCGGTACGCGAGAAACTGCGCATCCGCGACGCCGACTCGAAGGAGTACCTCGGGCGCTACGAGCAACTTCTCATGCGCCTCACCCGTTACGAGCTGCGCGATCACGCCGAGTTCCTCGACGACGGCTCGTTCGTTTTGCACTCCTCACCGTCGGCTGGCGTGCCGCTGGGCCGCTACGAGCTTCCCCGCCGCAGCGGCGACGCGCATCTCTATCGGCTGCAGCACCCCCTCGGGCTGAGCATTGTGAGACGCGCGAGGGAGCGAGAGCTGCCGACGGCCGAACTGGAGCTCGACACGCAGCGCCACGCGGGCAAAGTCTCGATTCTGGATAAGTTGCGTGGCTCTGCGGGGTGGCTGCGGGCCGAGTGCCTCACCATCAAAGCGTTCGATCAGGAAGAAGATCACCTGATCGTGGTTGCCGTCGACGATCGGGGAGAGGTGTTGGATGACGAGGCGGCGACTCGGCTGCTGACGCTGCCGGCGCGCGTAGTCTCGATGGCCATGGGCGCTCCGTCGCCGCAACTCGATACACTCGGGTCCGAACGGCGCCGGGAGATCGAGACGAAGGTCTCGTCCCGCAACGCGGTGTGGTTTGGAGCGGAGGCGGAGAAACTGGAGGGCTGGGCGGACGACCGCAAGCTCAGCCTGGAGCGGGAGCTCCGGGAGCTCGATAAGCAGATCAAAGAAGTGCGCCGTGCCGCGACCGCGGCCGGGACGTTGGAGGAAAAGCTGGCGCAACAGAAGAAGATCCGTACACTCGAAGCGCAGCGGAGCGAGCGGCGGAAGGCGCTGTTCGCGGCGCAGGACGAGATCGACCAGCAACGGCAAGGCCTGATCGATGCGATCGAGGCCAAGCTGAAGCAGAGGAACTCGGTCGATCCGCTGTTCTTGATTCGCTGGAGACTCGTGTGACGATCGAAGAACCGATGGAAGCGGTGGCGAACGAGCCGGAGAAACTCGATCTCCGTTCGCTCGATGTGACGGAAGAGAAGCGCGCCGAGCTGCTGCGCCTCTTCCCCGAGGCGCGGACTGAGGGAGGCAAGATCGACTTCGAGCGCCTGAAGCTGGCCCTCGGCGAGACAGTCGACCCCGTCCGCGAACGTTATGGCATGGTGTGGCCGGGGAGGGCCGAGTGTTTCAAAACCATTCAGACGCCGAGCGTGGCCACGCTGCTGCCCGACCGCGAAGAGAGCGTGAATTTCGACACTACAGAAAACCTGATCATCGAGGGCGACAACCTCGAGGTGCTCAAGCTCCTGCAGAAGTCGTATCTCGGGAAGGTGAAGATGATTTACATCGATCCGCCCTACAACACCGGAAACGACTTCATCTATCCGGACAATTACACCGAAACCTTGCAGACGTATCTCGAGTACACCGGTCAAGTCGATGCGGAGGGGAAGAAGTTCAGCACGAATACGGAGACGGACGGTCGTTTTCACTCCAAGTGGATGAACATGATGTACCCGCGGTTGTACCTGGCGAGACACCTGCTAACCGAGGACGGCGTAATTTTCGTCAGTATCGATGACCACGAGTTCGCTGCGCTCAGGTGGCTACTCGACAGCGTCTTTGGAGAAGAGGGGTTCCTCGCGATCTTATGTTGGCGGACGGACGGCAACTTCGATAATCAAGCCAAGTTTAAGATCGTACACGAGTATGTCGCCGTATATGCCCGAAGTGCTGATGCTGTCTCGCACCCGCCGGTAATCGATCCAAGCATTCCACGCGACAGCAAGGTCTTCAATCCAGAGATCAGAAACACGATCGTCAAGAACGGACCGAAGAATCCGCCGAGCGAAATCGTGCTGCCACGGGGATTCCCAGCCGACGGCGCTACGTTTGAAATATCGGCGCGGGCCGATGCTTGGCCGCATTATCTCGACGATGCCCGCGTGCGACGAGGTGTGCTCGACGCGCCTGTTCGAGTGCGTAGCGGTTGGAGCTCGAAGGAACTGCTGCTTGAGTTCATCGCCAGCAACTGCGAGCCAGTACGTGACGCTCGAGGGCAGGCGACGCGCTTCGTGCTCACAGCCACCGGAGCGATAGAATCCATAAAGAACCGGGCCGAAGGATTTAGCCATGTCATCAGCGTCCTGTCCGGATTTGGTGGACCGCAGCGGGCCACATCTGAGATCGAAGCGCTTGGCGTTGCTTTCGACGATTATCCAAAGCCAGTGGCGCTGATCAAGTACTTCCTTCGCATGGCCACCAATAGCCGTTCGGACCATATCGTGATGGACTTCTTCGCCGGCTCCGGCACGACGGCGCATGCAGTATTGGAACTAAACGATGAAGACGGGGGCAACCGAAAAACTATCTTGACGCAATTGCCGGAGCCAACCGGCCGCGATGACTTCACCACCATCGCGGAAATTACGAAGGAGCGGGTTCGGCGTGTCATTAGGAAACTGAATGATCAAGACATCGATAGACTCGCGCTAAATCCTGGTCAGACGCAGGATCGTGGGTTCCGTGTCTTTAAGCTCGCCGAGTCGAACTTCAAGGCCTGGAACGCCGATGCGCCAAGGAGCGCCGAGAGTCTCACCGCGCAGATGGAATTGCACATCGATCACGTCCGGCCGGGCCGCTCGAAAGATGACCTCTTGTTCGAGATCCTCTTGAAAAGCGGTTATCCACTCACGACGAGAGTCGAGACGTTGACCTTGGGAGGAAAGCAAGTCTTCAGCGCGGCCGATGGCGCGCTGCTGGTCTGCCTGGAGAACGTGGTGACGCTGGAGGCGATCCGCGCGATCGCGGCACGGATGCCCGAGCGGGTGGTCTGCCTCGACGAGGCGTTCCGAGGGAACGACCAGTTGAAGGCGAATGCGGTGCAGATCTTCAAGTCGCTGCATCGTCGCAGCGGCGAGGGCGAAAGCTCGTCCGACGTGACGGTGTTCCGGACGGTGTGAAGCAGCTATGTCCCAATCGGCCGTCGACCCGCTCGAGTTCATCCAGAGATGTGTTCGGATGCGGAAGCTGTTCTGGACCTATCACGTGAACATGAGGCTCGAACGGAGATACATCACGCGGGAGGAGATCCTGAGCGAGGTCGATTCTTACGCGATCATCGAGTCGTACCCTGACGATAAGTATTTGCCCAGCCATCTCGTCGCCGCGACAAGGTTCCACGTGCTATTCGCCATCGACGCCGAGGGAGACAACGTCCGCGTTGTCACGGCCTATCGGCCGGATCCCGATGAGTGGGAGCCGCCGGACTACAGAAGGAGGAGAAAGAAATGAAATGCCGAGTTTGCGGTGGAGTGCAGCAACGAGTCGAGACCGATCTGCCATTCAAAACTGGAGATCACACGATCGTGGTCATGAAGGGAATCCCTGTCTATCAATGCGGCCGCTGCGCCCAGTACTCGCTGGACGATCCGACCTTCGCGCGCGTCGAGCAGCTCCTCGCGCGTGTCGGCGCGTCGACGGAACTGGAGATCATCTCCTTCGCTGCATGACCACGTCTCCGGCCGGCCGTTGAGCAGCCCCGAGAACCGATGAAACTCCAATTCGACCCAAATCAACAGTTCCAGCTCGACGCCGTCAATGCCGTGGCCGACCTCTTCGAAGGTCAGCCAGAGGGGGCGGCGGAGTTTTCGGTCGTCCAGACCGGACAGTGGGAGGGCCTGTTCGCAGGGCAGCAGCGGAGCGAATTAGGTCTCGGTAACCAGCTCCTCCTTGCCGAGGATGAGCTGCGGGCGAACGCGCGCGCGGTTCAGCTCAGGAACGATATCGATGTCGCCACTCCCGAGGCCGCGCTGGAGGCCTGGTCGCTGTTTGACGCCCCCGCCGAGCAGACTCGCTCTTGTCCGCACTTCTCGGTGGAAATGGAGACCGGAACGGGCAAGACGTACGTCTATCTTCGGACAATCCTGGAGCTCTCGCGCCGTTATGGTTTCCGGAAGTTCGTGATCGTCGTGCCGAGCGTGGCAATCCGCGAGGGGGTCGTCAAGAACATCGAGATCACTCGGACACACTTCGAGGCGCTCTACGACAATCTCCGGTTCGAAAGCTACGTCTACGATGCGAAACGTGTGAGTCAGCTCCGCCAGTTTGGGACTTCGACCAACGTACAGATCCTCATCATCAATATCGACGCCTTCCGCAAGAACTTCACCGGTACGGAAGCCGAGCAGAAGAGCAACGTCATTTACAAGGAAAGCGACAAGCTCTCGGGCCGCCAGCCGATCGAGTTCGTACAGGCGGCGCGGCCCATTGTGATCATTGACGAGCCGCAGAGCGTGGACTCGACCAACAAGGCGCAGGAGGCAATCCGGGCGCTCAATCCGCTATGCACGCTTCGGTATTCGGCAACTCACCGAAATCCTTACAACCTCGTCTACCGGCTCGATCCGGTGCGCGCGTTCGAGCTCCGTCTGGTCAAGCAGATCGTGGTGGGTAGCGCAGTTGCCGAGGGGGCAGCGAACGAGCCGTTCGTTCGGCTGGAGAGCGTCGACTACAAGAAAGGAATCAAAGCGCGGCTCCGCATCCACAAGCCGACCGCAAACGGTGTGAAAGAGAGCAGTGTCACGGCGAAGCAAGGGGCGAACCTCTTTGTGCTCTCGGAAGAGCGGCCGCAGTACAAAGACGGCTTCGAAATCGCCGAGATCTCCGCGGAGCCCGGCAATGAGCTCGTTCGGTTCAGCAACGGCCGGGTCTTGCGGGTAGGTGAAACAATGGGCGGCCTGCAGGAGGACGTGTGGCGCGTTCAAATCCAGCAAACGGTGCGCCGCCACCTGGAAAAAGAGTTGCGACTGCAAGCGCGCGGGGTGAAGGTGCTCAGCCTCTTCTTCATCGATCGCGTGGCGAACTACCGCGACGCGGACGAGCAGGGGCAAACCATCAAGGGGAAATTTGCCGTCGCGATCGAAGAGGCGCTGGCGTCTTTCGCGAAAGAAGAGCGGTATCTGGGTCTGTCCTGGCTGCAGGCGCCCCCGGAGAGCGTTCACAACGGGTATTTCGCGCAGGACAGGAAAGGCGTATTCAAGGATACGAAGGGCGACTCGCAGGCCGATGAGGAAGCGTATGACCTGATCATGAAGGCGAAGGAGCGGCTTCTTTCGCTGGACGAACCGTTGCGGTTCATCTTCAGTCACTCGGCGCTGCGTGAAGGCTGGGATAATCCGAATGTCTTTCAAATCTGCACGCTCAACACGACGGGCAGCGTGATGAAGAAACGGCAGGAGATCGGCCGGGGCCTTCGTCTTCCGGTCGATCAGAACGGACTGCGTATATTCGACGACGAGATCAACAAGCTCTTCGTCATGGCGAACGAGAGCTACGAAGAGTTCGCTCGTTCGCTGCAGAAGGAATATGAGGACGACTGTGCCGTGACCTTCGGGAAGGTGCCGCTCGCCGCTCTCGCGCGCATCTCGTACATGATCGGCGACAGGGAACTGATCACGGGAAGGCATGGGGCAGAACTGATCTGCGCGGCACTCGTGGACCAGAAGATGATCGACGCGGAGGGGCGCATTCAACCGGCGTTCGACCCGTCGAAGCCCGCTTTCACGATCCACCTGCCGGACGGCTTCGAGACCCTCGCTCCGGCGGTAATCGACGTGCTGTCGTCCTATCGCATGGAGCGCCACATTCGGCGCGACAGAGAGCAGCGGCCGAACCGGCTCCGAAAAGAAGTGCTGCTCAGCCCCGAGTTCGCCGCATTGTGGGAGCGTATCAAGCCGCGGACGACGTACCGTGTCGAGTTCAGCACCGACGAGCTGATTGCAGTCGCTGCCGGCGAGATTCGCAAAATGGAGCGAGTTCGCGCTGCATCGGTGAAAGTGAAGGAAGGGCAGCTAGTGATCGAAAAGAGGGGCGTCGGGACCAAGGCACTAACGGTCAGGGATGCACCGATCGAGGTGTACAACGGCCCGCTCCCCGACATCCTCGGTTATCTTCAAAATGCGACGGAGGTCACACGCGGAACGCTCGCGCGAATCCTGAGAGAGTCACGACGTCTGGACGACTTCATCTCCAACCCGCAGGCATTCATGGACGCGGTCGCCGGAATCATTCGGAACGTTCTTCATCACATGCTCATCGACGGCATCAAGTATGAGCGGATGATGGTCGCGGCGTCTCCCGCGGAGTGGGAAATGCAGGCATTCAAGAACGATGAGCTGATCGATTACCTGAACGCGCTAGAAGTGAAGAAGTCGCTCTATGAGCACGTCGTGTACGATTCGGAGATCGAGCGCGCCTTTGCCCGGCAACTCGACGAACGCGAAGACATCCGCCTGTTCGTGAAGCTGCCGCGATGGTTCAGGATCGATACTCCGGTTGGCGATTACAATCCCGACTGGGCAATCGTGAAGCATGACGACCGCACGATCTACTTGGTTCGTGAGACGAAGGCGACGAAGGACTTTCTGAAGCTGCGATCGTCTGAGGCGGACAAAGTGAAGTGTGGCGCGAGACACTTCGAAAGTCTCGGCGTTGATTTCGCGGTCGTGACGAGTGCTGACGATGTGTAAGCCCTCGCGGCACGGACGATGATGCCGTCCTCCAGCCTTCACTAGACCCACCCCTGCGCATCAGCGCCTCGGTCGCGCTGGCATCCGCCGGCTTCAAAAACAGATGCTGGTCCACAATCGCACCCGAGCTGTCGCAAACACGCGAGGTGCTCGGCGTCTCGATGCCTCAGCGGCTTACCCGCTGGCGAGGTTTGGCTGCGACTTATCACGGCGCGGATCGACGTCGAGGCTACTCGAGGCTGCGCCGGTCGGTCAGCCGGACGAGTGCGCCGCCGACGCGCGCCGCAAGCGCGGACATTACCAACCCGTGACGAGCACACTTCGTGGCCTGCGGACGGGCACTGAGACTGACCGTGGTGTCATCGTAGCTCGCGCGTCATGCTTGCGCGGAAGAGGCCGTAGCGCTTTACTGAGCGCGGCGCGCGGACGTTCGGTTCTACGTAGTACCCCCCTTGTCTACATCCCCCTCCCTCCTGCGTATCAACACGCAAAGGAGATCGAAACCTCATGAAGCGTGTGATTCTCACCCTGCTGCTGGTCGCGAGCGCCGGCTCCGCGTTCGCGCAAACGACGGCGACGGCAGCGACGGCTACGGCCGGCACTACGACGACGACGGCCACGATGACCGCCACCACGACCACCACGACGACCGCCGAGCCGGACGGGCCGCGGTTGGGCGAGAACACGCGCGCGGAGCTGACGGAGCTCCTCAACCGCAGTCCGCGCGAGCTGCCGATGGTGCTCGCCCTCGACCCGGGCCTCATCACGAACGATCAGTTTCTCGCGGCGCATCCGGAGCTGGCCGCGTTCGTCGCCGCCCATCCCGAGGTGAAGCTGCAGCCGACGTTCTACCTCGCGGACGTCGCGGGCTACGTACACCGTCCCGACTCGATGCTCGAGCCGTTCATGGCGTTCAGCGCGTTTCTGGTCGTCGCTTATGCCCTGGCGTGGGGCATCCGGACCGTCGCCGAGCAGCGGCGCTGGAGCCGGCTCGCGCAGACGCAGAGCGAAGCCCACAACAAGATCCTCGACCGCTTCGGATCGAGCGGCGAGCTGCTCGAGTACATGAAGACGACGGCCGGCGCGAAGTTCCTCGAGTCGGCGCCGATTCAGCTCGACGTCGATCGCGGCGTGCAGAACCCGTCGCTGGCGCGCGTCATCGGATCGATCCAGATCGGCGTGATCCTCGCGGCGGGCGCCGCCGGCGCGTTGGGCGTCAGCGGCCGCTACGCCGATGACACCGGCCGCGCCCTCTTCGCCCTCGGCGTGATCGGCCTCTGCGTCGGTGCCGGCTTCGTCCTCTCCGGCTTCGTGTCGATGTACTTCTCCAGGCGCTTCGCCGCGCAGGATGCGGATCAGGTGAGATGATTGAGAAGATGCCTTTCTCCCTCGTCCTGCGCGGCGCGACCCTCGACGGCGCCGCGCTCGATGACGCCCGCGCCGCGATGAGCGACGACGAGTTCCGCGCGTTCTACGAGCGGACGGCGCGGCCGCTCTGGGCGTATCTGTCGCGCATCAGCGGCAACCGGCATGACGCGGACGACTTCCTGCAGGAGACGTACTACCGCTTCTATCGCTATCGCGCGGAGTACGAGAGCGAGTCGCATCGACGCAACACGCTGTTCGCGATCGCCACGAACGTCGTGCGTGATGCGGCGCGGCGGACGAAGGGACGGCACAGCGTTCCGCTCGACCACGATCTCGTCACGCCCGAGGCGCCGGCGGAGCATCGGGTGATGGTCCGCTCCGATCTCGCGCGGGCGATGGAACAACTGCAACCGGCGCAGCGCGAGCTGCTCTGGCTCGCATACGGCCAAGGCGCATCGCACGCGGAGATCGCCGCGATCCTGGGACTCGAGGCGGTGAGCATCCGCACGCTCCTGCTGCGCGCGCGGCGCAAAGTCGCCGCGATCCTGACGGGGAAGTCGTCATGAGCTGCCCTCACGAAGATCAATTGCTCGACGCCCTGCGACGCGGATTCATCGCGGCGGAGCTCGAGGAGCACGTCGCGTCGTGTCCGTCGTGTACGGAACTGCGGTTGGTCGCCGGCGCGCTCCTCGACGACCGCGCGGACGCGATCGCCACCGCCGACGTCCCCGCGGCCGGTGCGATGCTCTGGCGCATGCGCGTGCGAGCGCGCCGCGAAGCCGAAGCGCGCGCCCGCCAGTCGCTACTCCTCGGCCACGCCGCAACGCTCGCCGTCGCCATCGCGCTCGTCGCATTCTTCTTCGGGCCGATCCTCGCCGCGAGCGCTCACCAGTTCGCGGGCATCGATCGACCGCTCGTGATCGCCGTCGCGGCGTCGTTGCTGCTCGCCGCGGCCACGGCCATCGGCGGGTGGATGGTGGTGCGACGCTGACCTCGCGTCAGTGACCCACGCCTCGCCGGCGCGGCTTCGCAATGCCGGCGGGCGACGCCGCCGCGGCCGCGGCGTATGCGTCGACGAGACCGTAGCCGTACACGGGATCGCGGCCGGGGTCGCCGAGGTCTGTGGCGGTGGAGGCGAGGAGAGCGACGACTTCATCGGCGCTGAGATCGGGACGCAACGCGCGCACGAGCGCCGCGACCGCCGTGACATGCGGAGCGGACATCGACGCGCCGTCCGCGGCCTCGTAGTCGGTCGCGTAGGAGTCGACCCATCCCGTCGTGCCGCGCTCGCGGATGATCTCGCCGGACTGCGCGGAAACGCTGACGGCCTCCGGCCAATGCGGATCGTCGAAGCCGAGCGATCCGCGCAGCGGCATGTCATCGCTCCCGGAATTGATCACGACCAACGCCGCGGCCTGCGCGTTGGCGGCGTTTCTCGCCTTCGTCGCGATCGTCGGGCCGCCGCGCCGCACGAGAGAGATGTTCTGCGCGGCGGTGGAAGGGAAATCGACCACGTTGCCGGTGCCGCAGTCGAGGAGCATTCCGCTGACCGCTCCCGGTTTCGAGTACGCGAACGGGTGAGCGGGCAACGACGTCCCGTCGTCGAGGGTGATGCTGCCGACGCGGCCCTTGCCCGAGATCATCGTCGACAGAACGTCGGCGCCGGGCGCAACGAAATCGACCTCGGGACCGACGTTCGAAAACGACGCGATGTGGAGCGACCGATCGATCGCTCCGACGCCGACGACCGACGGATACGCCGCGGGATAGCGAACCCACGAGGCCTGATTGCCGACCGCCGCGATCACGAGCACGTTCGCGCGCCGCGCGCGAGCGTAGACCTCTTCCTCGAGCTTCGACGGCGTGTCGCCGCCGAACGAGCAGTTGACGACGTCGAGCTTGTTCGCGATCGCCCATTCGACGGCGCGAATGACGTTCGAGGTCAGAGCGCCGCCGCTCTTCGGGAAGATCTTCAGCACGTACAGCGAGACGCCGGGCGCCGCGCCGATGAGACCGAAGCCGTTGTCCGACGCGGCGATGACGCCGGCCATGCGCGTGCCGTGTCCGAGAGCGTCGCCTTCGGCCTCCTCGTCCGGAACGGGGTCGTTGTTGACGAAGTCGTATCCGCCGCGATACGCGGACTGCAGATCGGGATGGGCGAGGTCGATGCCGGTGTCGATGATTCCGACGCGCACGCCCTGGCCGCGGGTGAGCGACCATACCGGTGGCGCATTGACGGTGGCGACGCCCCAAGGGGTCGTCTGCGCGACGTCGAGATGCGGCGGCGGCATCGCGGCGACGAAGCGCTCCACGTCCGGCTCCACGTACCGGACGCCGTCCGTCGCGGCGAGCGCCTTCGCTTCCTCATCGGAGAGCTCCGCCGCGTAACCATCGCCGCCGCTGAAACGGACATGGCTCCTCTTCCCGAGCCTTTCCTCGCGGAACGTCCTCTCCGTCGCGACGAGATACGGCTTGCGCGTCGCCTCCGCGTGCACCGCGGCGGCGAGTGAGAGGAGCACGACGCAAACGACGAAGCGGATCTTCATATCCGTTGGAGGCATGTGGCGGGCGAAATCCTTCGTCGCCGAGGAAACGCGCATACTCACGCGCATGCGATTCATCCTGCGTTTTCTCGGCTGTCTCGTCGCCTTGCCGCTCGCCGCGCAATCCAGCGGCACGGTCGTCGAGTACGACGTGAAGTATCCGTCCGCGCCGAGCGTCGCGACCGGCGCGTGCCATCCGGCGCCGGGC
>Ga0105239_10005615_pt1 | contig 14669 bp, 14 predicted proteins | sample KBSC44metaG_FD_92761 | JGI IMG/M metagenome (GOLD analysis project Ga0105239, IMG submission 92761) | Corn rhizosphere microbial communities from Kellogg Biological Station, Michigan, USA - KBS C4-4 metaG | ecosystem: Host-associated > Plants > Roots > Rhizosphere > Soil | place: Michigan, USA... | reverse complement strand
CCAAGATCATCGGACTTTTCCTCGCTGCAGCAGTTTTCCTCGTCGCCTTCATCTTTGCGGAGCGCAAAGCCAAGGACCCGGTGTTGCCCCTGCAATTCTTTAAAAATCCAATCTTTACCGTCGCCGCCGTGCTGATCTTTATCTTCGGTATTGGCATGTTCGGCGCGATCATCTACATCCCGCTGTTTGCCCAAGATGTACTGAACTTTAGCGCCACAAACGCCGGTATCATTTTGCTACCGATGATCGTCGGTCTGACGATCGCCAGTGCCGTGGCGGGCCGTGTTGTGAGCTCGATTGGCCGCTACAAGACCATCTTGATAGCCGGTATGGGCGTCGCGGTGGTTGGCATCTACCTGCTGACCGGATTGAATCCACAAAGCGGCTACTGGGACCTGGCATGGCGCATGGTTATTACCGGCCTGGGCCTGGGTGTCGGCATGCCGCTCATCAACTTGGCAGTCCAGAACTCCTTCCATCAACGCGATATTGGTACGGCTACGGCAGCTACACAGCTGTTCCGCAGCGTTGGTAGCACCGTGGGCATCGCCATCATGGGTAGCCTGCTCAACAACATCCTGGCGCAAAAGCTCAATAGTATCCAAGATAATGCTTTTGTAAAAGCTGCCGCTCAGAGCGGTCAAGGCGATCAATTTAAGAGTATCGATGTCAACTCCGTGCAGGGTATCCTGAGCCAGCAAGGTCGCGACGCCATCAATGCTAATCTCGACAAGCTGCCCGCTCCACTCCACAATGTCATGGTTACGAACTTCCACGACTTCGTCCTCACGCTTCAGACGGCTCTTTCTAACTCGATCACACAGATTTTCCTGGTTTCGGCTGGACTGATGGCTATTGCCTTTGTGGTTAGCTTCTTTATCAAGGAGATTCCACTGAAGCATCACACGAACGACGACGAAGCCGTGCCGTCACCTGCTGCCTGAGGCCGCACTATCGCTAAGCTCGATGCGACCTGCACGCGCGCCGGATGAGTAGTCAGCCACTCGTCGACGGCGCGTTTTGTGCCTGGCAATGCTTCTGACTGATAATCATCCACGATGACGACGGCGCCCTCGGCGAGTCGCGGCCATACGAGCTTGAGGCTATCGCGGATTGATTCATAAAAGTCCCCGTCCAGGAAGGCAAACGCAATCGTCTGCGGCATATCAGCGCTTGTCAAATTACTGAACCACGCCTTGTGCACAACCGGCAGAGGCAAACCTGCTTGCCGAAAATGCTGCACGAACTCGCTGCGTTGCGCACGCAGTTCGCCGGCCTTAAATTGCTCGCCGGCCGGACTAGCGTCTTGATCAGCCTTTGGCGGCAAGCCCTCAAACGAGTCGTAAGCGTGCAATTGTTTGTCGCTTTTGTACGCCAGGAGCAGACGTTGCAAAAATAACGTCGTTGTTCCTACATAGCAGCCAAGCTCGACAACGTCGCCGGGAATGCCGCTCATCAGAATATCCTCAAGTATATCTAAGATTCTCTGCAGTTCGTCGCGGGAGATTTGATCGGAAATGATCGGGTGTTTTTCCAGTAAATGCATGACTTTATTGTACTGATCCTCAAGTGTAAGGCAAATAAGTTCATTTCCAAACGTGCTACTATGGATGTATGGAGCAACACGCGACATTCACAGACTTTCTCAGCAAGTACCCAGTTAGGCATTTTCAAAAGGGCGAGATGATTATTTGCGAAGGCCTGGAACCACGCAAATGCTACGTCGTCAAATCAGGTTTCGTAAAGGTATTTCTGACGACGAAAGGCGGCGAGGAAAAGGCTGTCAGATTTATCGCTTCCCACGATATGTTCCCGCTGTCATGGATATTTGGCAGGGCCGAAACATCCTTGTACTACTACCAGACATACACTGACTGCGAAATGTACGAGATCCCACGAGAGGAGCTCATCAGGCACATCGAAGCAGAACCAAGCATGTTCCGTCGTTTGTTCGACTACGTACTCGAGATGAATATCGACCTCATGCAGCACGTACATAGCTTGGAGCAGGCTAAGGCTTCTGACAAGCTCATTTACGCCTTCAGCTTCCTTCTCCGCCGCTTTGGCAAGCAAATTACCCAGACGCGCAGCAAAATGACACTACCGCTGACGCAGCAAGATCTGGCGAATTTCCTTGGCCTGACGCGCGAGACCACCGGTGCCCAACTAAAGGAGCTTCAGCACAAGGGGATCATCAACTACCAACAGCAAGAGTACGTCGTCCACACTGATCGATTGCGCGATTTGATCGAAGGCTAAGGCTCTCGTTCGTCAGCGTCGTCGGTGTCGTCATATTCGTCACCATCTTCGCTGGGCCGCGGAACGGTAGCATCGACTTCGCGGCCTTCACGCTCTTGATATTCGGCACGGCGTTCTTCGGGGCTGCTATTGTCTACGTTTATGGCTTCATCAGGGGTCGTGAACTGCTCATCGGCTTCGTCACTGGTTGTTTTGTCTTCATTCATATGCTCATAATACTCCTTGGCGAGACTTCGCACAGCCAAAAATATTACTTCCGGCCCGGCACAACATTGCGCACCAGCGCTGCCGATAGTAAACCGGCGGCAATCGCCAAGCATCCACACAGAACTACCGCGAACTGGTAGGCGTGCGCCGCGCCAAACAGTCCCAACACCGCCACCACCAGCAGTCCAGATACGCGTGACACAGCGTTGTTGACTGCCGAGGCAATACCCGAGTCTTCTTCTTTGACCGATGCCAACACCGTCGTCGTCAATGGTGCGACTGTGGCAGCCAAGCCAATTCCAAACAGTGCAATCCCAGGAAGTATATTCCAGATATACGTCGACCCGTCATGCAATGGCAGCATCGTCAAAATGCCCAGACCGGCCAGAATCGGGCCGATGGTCATAAACCAGCGGGGGCCAAACTTGCTGCTCAAGGCTCCTGCTCGTCCCGAGAATACTATCATTAGGATCGTGACTGGTAGCGCGCTCAGACCGGCAGCCAAGCTCGAATAATGAAGCACTGTCTGAAGATAAATCGTCAAGATAAAAAAGAATCCACCGAGCCCACCATACATAGCAAATGTCGTTATGTTCGCTGCTGTAAAGTTATGAGATTTAAAAAGCCGCGTTGGCACCATTGGATCGCGGCGCCGATGCTCGAACCACATGAACAGCCCGGTTGCTACGAGCCCAAAGAGCAATGACGCTATTGCCGTCAAATCCCAGCCATTATTTGGCCCCTGAATCAAACCGTATGTTATGCCACCGAGCGACACCATCGCCAATACCGCATCAACAACGTCAACATGGCGCTTTATCTTATCGCGTGTTTCCTTAATGGATGGCACCCCAATCCACACTACTAGAATAAGAAGCGGTATATTGATCAGAAAAATCCACCGCCACGATGTAACATCTAATATATAGCCGCCAATGAGTGGTCCAGCTGCGGTAATACCCGAGGTGGCTGCCGTCCAATACCCGACGGCTTTACCGCGTGCTTCTGCGGAAAAATTCGTGTCAATAATCGCCAACGCCCCTGGCACCATCAGTGCGCCGAATATGCCCTGGAGCAACCGCGCGGCGATGAGCGACTCGATGGTCGGCGACACAGCGCATAGGACGGAGCTGATCCCAAAGCCAAGCACACCCCACATATATACTTTCTTGCGGCCCAAAATGTCACCCAGCGAACCACCCAGCAAGATCAACGCCGACAATGTCAACATATAACCATCCATCACCCACTGCTGTCCGGCAAACGTGGCGTGCATCGAACTCGCCATCTTCGGCAAGGCCAGGTTCACAATTGATCCGTCAAGGAATACTACGCTGCTGCCAATAATAACGGCCAACAAGGCTTTACGTTGCATAGAATTCATATTCTAAGCCTACCTTGCTTGCACTGAAAATCAAAGAGACCCACACGAGGCGGGTCTCTTTGGCAGAAGTGATAGTACTTAGCGTACGTTCTTCAGATTTCGCTTGGAGCGAAGGAAGTGGTAGCCGGCAACACCAATGGTGCTCGCGCCAGTCAAACCACCAAGGACAGCGCCTGAAGCTGTGTTTGGCAGCTGTGCAGCAGGTGCTGGTGCAGCTGGTTGCTGTGGCTGTGCAGGCGTTTGCGGAGTAGTTGGCTGCTCCGGAGTCGTAGGGGTTGTTGGTGGCGTCTGTGGAACAGTTACATTCACATCGGCGACGTCACAACCTTTCTGCGGGTTGTCGCTGGCCGTACTGTCACCGGTGAAGCACGCCTTGTTCTCGATCGCGCCATCTTTGCTGGCGGTCACCTTCACAAGGTACTCCTTAGTGACGCTTTGGCCTGGCTTGACAGTGCCCAAGTTCTCGCTAATCGTGCGAGCAGATGGGTTGCTCACCAGCTCAACGCCGGCAGGCAATGTGTCCGTCATGACCGTCTTGGCCATGTCGTTGTAGCCGTTACTGTCTGCAGCACCGTCGTTGCGGACCACGATGGTGTACTTGAGTACATCACCAGGTTTGGCAGCTACAGCGTGTGCAGCGTCGTTCGCATCGCTTTTGGCAATGTTCGCGGTCTGATTCTCGACGTACTTAACGATGACGCCCTTCGGGTGCCAGGCGAATGCCGGGCTTGCTACGATTGCAGCAGTTACCACACTGGCACTGACTGCGCTCACAGCTAATTTGACCTTACTCATAGTAGGTTCCTCCCTGGTCGTCTGCTCTTGACAGATGGCCGTTTTTCGTACGTGATGTATAGTACTATAATTTTCGATTATTGTCAATAGCTTGGAAGCATAAGCACATATGAGGTTACAAACATAAGCAGAAGTATCGTAATCTTTTGAGTTTATTATATAATTAATCCGCACCTTACCATCGCCCACCGAAAGAGGTGAAGGGCATTGAAGAAGGCTCTGTACCGACTCGTCAGGATCCTTGCATGGGTTCTGTTGAGCCTGACCGTGTGGATGGCCACGCCGGCGGATTACTTCGCCACGGTCTATCCATTCGTCAGCCGGGACCCGGAAAGCATCACGCGCTACGAGGGCAACGGTGACCACAAGACAGCATTCGTGTTCTTCGGAGGCGCCCAAGACTCGGCCACGGCTCTGTCTGCGCCACTTCGGGACCAGTGGCTGCAACGTGATGATGTTGTGGTTGTGGAGTTCAACCGCATCCTGTTCGACGGTGACCAAACATCCTACGATACGTATCGGAAGCTCCACGAGTGGGGCTACGAGAAAGTCATCCTGGATGGCGCATCCATCGGCGGTCGCGTAGCCACAGGCACCATTGACTGCGACCGCAAGTACGGCCTCAGCGACTACAAGAAGAACCTGAAATTCGCAGTCATGCTGCAAGACGCCCCGGTGGATATCGAAGATCTCTACCAGCGGGACAGCGCCAAGAGTTGGTCCACCGTCTGGTGGGCGGGGCAGATGACGAACCTCCTCCTCACCCGGCTGTTCTGGGATATCAACTTCAACCCGCCGCCGCGCGATCAGCTCGGGGCAGGCGTGGACGACAACCAACTAGCCGCGCAGTACGAGGCCAGTCGCACATATCCGCTGTCGGGCTGGCTGGGCCAGATCCGCTACATTGACAGCCGTAGCGACAGCACCAACAAGATCGCGCCCAAGACGTACTACGACGTCCCGCTGGTGCTGATGCAGTCCGACGGCGATACGGTCGTGAAACCCACGGCTGACCGCTGGGGCGGCCTCTTTGCCAGCATGACAGTCATCCCGGTTCACTCGGGGCACATCGACTTCGTGGAAAACCCCGGTGAATGGCGAACGGCCTTCGGAAAAGGCTTCGAGGCGCTCTCCAAGGTGCCCGGATGGTGAGATGCAGGCGGCCGGGAAAACAACCCGGCCGCCACACCTCCATGAACTTATTTCACAATCTCGTATATAATGAAAAACATGAGCGGAACTCTTAAAGTAACCCTTGCGGTCATTGCTGCTCTGTTTGTATTTGGTGTAATCGCGCTCCTGGGCTTCAATGCCCAACAAAGCGCTACAAGTGGCAGCACCAGCGTCAATACCACCCCCAACCTCAACGCCATAAGAGAAAAAGACGTCGTGCTCACCATCACCTACACCGGTACGGGGTTCGAGCCAAACACAGGCACCATCCAGGCCCACAACACTATTCGCGTCCGCAATCGTTCGACGCGACTCCTGAAATTCATGTCCAATCCTTACAACAAAAATACCGATGAGCTAGAACTTAACCTCGGTGAGATCAAACCTGGTGACAGCAAAACATTCTGGATAAGCCAAAAGGGCGTGTGGGGATACCACAACGCCCTTGACCCAAGCGAAACCGGCACGTTGACTGCGTACTAGTCTTTTTTCTCGCGCTCGACGGCAATAGTGCACTCGGTTACAAGTGCTGCGATCGCACCTATGGCGGCCAACGGAGCAGCCAAGACAGCACCGACGACGCCAATCGTCAGCGGCATCTCGACAATTGTCTTGCCCTCTTTGTCCTTCACTGTGATGCGGCGAACGTTGCCTTCGGCAATGAGCTCTTTGACTTTCTTGAGGAGTTCCTCGCCGCTGACCTTAAATTCTTCTTTGTATGTTTTGTCTGACATTATATGTATCCTTTCGTCGTCTAGTATAACGAATTTATTGCGCGTCTTGTACCTGATATATCGCGCCGCTGGCGTAGTCGGCTAGATACAGCTCACCGCTATTGTCTTGGCCAAACGTGCTAACCTTGTACGGCGTTTGGACGACTTTGGTCGAAATGTATGAGCTCTTGTCATCGCGCTGCATAGTGTAGACCTGGCCGCCACAGTAGTCGGCGTAGAAATACTTTCCAGTCAGGTTGGGATACTTCTGACCACGATAGACATAGCCGCCGGTGACCGAGCAGCGCCCTTCGCTGTGGTCGTATGTCAGCTGTGGGAAGACGTACGTGTTTTTGCCTTTACAGCCGTCAGTCTTGAAATCGCTGTTACCTTCATAGCAACGCCAGCCGTAATTGTTGCCACCTTTGCTGGGCTGTTCAACATCTATCTCTTCGATCGTACCCTGTCCAACGTCGGCAATGTACAGCTCGTGCGTTTTACTGTCGAAGCTGAGACGCCAAGGATTGCGGAGCCCAGTATCCCAGATTTCTGGTTTTGCTCCCGGCTTGCCGACAAATAGATTGTCACTGGGTACGGTGTACGGAAGTTTACTGACGTCGATGCGGAGTAGTTTACCCAGCCATGTGGTCGTATCTTGCGCTCGATTTTCCGGATCACCCGCGCTGCCGCCATCGCCAAAGGCAATGTACAGATAGCCGTCCGGACCGAAGACAAGTGCCCCGCCATTGTGGTTGGCGTATGGCTGCTTCTGGGTCAGGATGATCTGCGCGGACGACAAATCGGCAGTGTTGGCGTCGCCAGAGATATGATATCGCGCCACGACCGTATTGAGGTTTTTGTCGATGTAGTCGACGTAGAAGTATCCATCCGTTGCATAATGCGGCGAAAAGGCCAAGCCCAGCAACCCCGTCTCGCCGCCCGGCGTCACCAAGTTGCTGATGTCCAGAAATGGCTCGCTCACCACCGTGCCACTACTGTTCACAATGCGAATCTTCCCATTCTGGTCCAGCACAAAAAGCCGCCCGTCGCCCTGGATGCCAGTAGAAATAATACCTGTCGGATTACTCAGCCCCGAGGCGAATAGGGCTACCTGCACCTTTGCCTCCGAGCTCGTCGCAGAAGGCGTCGGGCTGGGTGCCACAGCTGGCGGGCGCAACAGCAGCCACGCCACCAACGCGGTAGCTGCCAAAAGTAAACCGCCCAAGATCGCCAGCTGCACTCTATGAGACTTCGACATCGGTTGCCCACCCGTATCCATACGTTTATGATAGCACGCTTATGATCTACGAGGATGCTCTATGTAGTGTTGCAATACGACAGCGTGATTGATCTGTGGATCTTTTGCGCCATACAGGAGCGTGACCGTCGCGTGCTTTTTCAATAAGCTTTTCAATACATCAACGGCACGGTTAATAGACAATTCGTGCTCATACTTTTGGCTGAACTCGGCAAAACGCTCCGGTTTATGGTCAAACCACTCCCGCAGGCCGGTCGATGGCGCAATGTCTTTGAGCCATTCGTCCAGACTTGCCTCTTCTTTGCTGACTCCACGTGGCCACAGGCGGTCGACCAACACACGAACGCCATCATCAGGGCTTGGCTTCTCATATATTCGTTTGATGTGTATCGTTGGCATGCGACGCTTCCCGTTCGAGGTTGATCATTTCAAGATATCGTACACCATCTGCATGTACGTGTCGGCGGCATTTTTTGCTTTCTCCAGGAATGCATCACGGTCAAGCCATTCGTATCCCGAATGTTCCCAGCTCATTGTGACAGTTGGCCGATACTCTAATGTGGCGATAAACAGCGAATAATGTGTCTGGCGGACCGAATAGGCAGTTCCTCCGTAGAGGTGTTTGACGGCATGTTCGGATATATCTATACCTGCTTCTTCCTGAGCCTCACGGATCATTGTGCCCAGCGGTAGTTCACCTTCCTCGAGCGTTCCGCCTGGGAGATCCGGGTCATTTCCGAAATTAGGATGTGCATTTCTGTACATCAAAAGATACTTTCCTTCGTGATCGACAATGATTAACTTTGCAACTTGTTTCATGGTGGTATACTCTGCTTGAATCTCCACATCTAGTATAACGCGGTTACGTACGGCGACTTGACGCGGAGTTGTTCGGGGCTTACTTTCATGGTAGGGGGTCAAGATGGAAAAAAACATTGCATCGATACTTTTCGTTCTGTTGATGGTAGGTGTTATTGTCACTGTCGATATATTGTTCTTCAGAGATCGGTTCTGGGAAAGGCTTATTTCGAACATAGGAATTGTGCTGATCTTTATCGCTATCTACTCCAGATTCCTACGCTAGCTTGCCATGCGCCGTTGATGAAAGTGACCCGGCCGGAACATAGAAAAAAGCTCTTATCCAGAAGGACAAGAGCTTTTTTCATGGCTCCGGGGGCGGGATTCGAACCCGCGACCAATTGATTAACAGTCAACTGCGCTACCGCTGCGCTACCCCGGAATAACTTGCGCCGAAAACGGCACGAATACAGACGCTATTATACGAATTTTACGAACAGAGGTCAACAATGCGCTGACGAATAGCGATCACCCTCAGCCTGCAGCGCTCCGCACAACGGCCCTCGCCGCAAGCAGCGGCTCAGTCTGCGGGGAACGCAGATGTTGTTTGGAGCGCTGCAGGCTGAGGGTAATCGCTGAATATCATCTTCTATTCTTCATAAAAATACAGCCTTCCCTCGTGGGTAGAGGGAAAGCCGTACTGTGGGTAGGGTTTACTATTATTGACTAGAAAATGTTCGTTACGAAGTTAATCGTGATATTAACGACACTGTTCACGACGTTACTGATCGAAACGAAAATGTTGCCGTGGCTGCCTGAGCCGCCACCGCCGTAGCCGCTACCTTGGCCCTGACCGGGTCGGTGCTGAGCTACATAATTCAAACAATCTTGTCTACTGTCAAATCCGAAGTGTCGGTAACCAGGGTGATCGCACTGGCTAGCAACAGCTGGCGGATTTGTGTTATGGCCTGGCATGCCACTGTGTGCAGATACAGATGCAAATGCACCTGTGCTGAGTGACAGAGCCAGAGCTGCGATGCTACCAACAAGTAGCTTCTTGGACGCAAATCTGCTCGTGAAGGTCATGTTATGCTCCTTCTGAAGTGTTAAATTTTTTACCCACGAAGGCCAATGTATCAAACGTCCGCAGCAGCCTTTGTGAATTTTTTCTCTTTCCAGAGGTCAGGAAATTAATGTTTTTTGAACCACAGTCGCCTGCTCATTTTGACTTCTAATGCAAGCGAAATTACCCCAATGGCCAGCAACACGTAAGCAAGGGAGGCCATTGACTGCGCCAGCGCTTCGGCGTCACTCAGCTGCAAAATTACCATGTACACCAGTGCCGCAAGCGCCACGATGAACGTCGTGCGGCTCGGCACCTTCCGCACCAATACCACCACGCCGTACAGCACAACAATACCCATGCCAATACCGCCAAGCAGCGCCAGCCCAAACAACAATGGGCTCAACAGGATAGTTAGCACCATCCCCCAGGCGACCCGACGCTTCGGTGTTGCAGTAAACGCCGTAAATCGAGCACCGCTGCCAGGAGTTCTCTGTGGTGCCGGGCGTATACGTTGGCGGTTGGAAGGTGATGGCGGTTGGATAGAATCAATTCGTTTCATGCAGTCCTATCGTATCATTTGTAAGCTTGTAAAGCCTGAGTGTGGGCGAATCGCGCAGAACTTCGAAGCCGGCTTGATGATTGAGCCAGTCATATTTCTGCCAATCATACTCTTTGGCCAACAGGACGTAACCAATATCGAGAGCGCGCAACTTCGCTGCTGTGTCGTTACGAACCCCAGCAGGCAGTATCGTCGACTGGATCATATCTCTGGTACTATCGCTGGTTTGGGGCGCCACGCCGGTAAGTTCAGGGTTATCGCTAGCAACGATCGGCCGGCCAAAAAAGCTTGCGGCCGGACTGGCAATGATCCGCCCCGCAAAATTATAGCTCATATACAAGTGCCACGGCAGAAAAAGCACTTTTTCCCTGCCCGGCTGCGCATTCATAAACTGATTCATCGCCGTCCAGTCAGCGGGATAGCGAGCCGGCTGTAGCTGCCCATCAAAACCCCACAACATCGGCGACGTATAAGCCAGGACCAATCCGATCAGCAGCGCAGTCGTAGGGTACGCTGCGTAACGAACCTTGGCTAGCTTGACCAAGGTCCAGCTCGCGCCCCATGTCAAGAAATACATTTCCACCAGGGCCAACACCGCTACGAACTTCTGTGGCTCGCGGAAGCCGGCAAAGAACGGCACGTGTGTCGCCATCCAGTCACCCCCCAGCCCCATGGCGAGCAGTATCGCTGTGATTGCGGCACCTGTAGCGTACAGTGCCAGGCGGCGATCGGCCCTCCAGAGACGAATTGCTCCTGCCACGATCAAGAACAGGAGCACCACTTGCAGCCAGCCCCATTGTGATACAGCGTCGATCGGCACAATATACAACTGATGATCATCCTGCCAAAAGCCTTGTAGCCCCACCACTGCACCCAATACCGACGTACCATTTGTGTCCACCGTCGCGAAAGCTTGCCGTTCGGACGAGCCAAACGTCGTGAGCGAATCAGCAATTCGACCCTGCCCCAGAAATGTCGGCACAAGCCAATATGCGCCCGCGATCGCAAAAATGACAATCGACACAACGCCAAACGTACCTATCTGGCGCAGTCTGTGTTGGTCACGAGCATACATGAGTACTGCGCCGATGCCTAGTAGCGCGACCCAGCCCAGCGAATGGATCGACACGATACTCATGATCGTCACCCACGCCGCCAGTCTAACAGCGCTTCCCCATCCTGGTGCACGCACAAAGCAGCGGAGGCTAGCCGCAAACCACGGCAGCAGACAATAGCCCAATAACACGCCGTACTGCCCCGCCATAAAGCGATCGTACACAAATGGATTGATCATAAAGAATGTAGCGCCGACATAGGTAGCAACTTTCCAGTTATTTTCGCTACTTGGTCGCAATATGGTCAAAAGTCGATGAGCGCCGACACCGCTGACAATCAATATCGCCAGCAATAACATCTTCTGGATGAAATCCACCGGCAACACGAGACTTAGCACATGAAGCGTCGTATAGAATAACCACGTGTTATCGACGTGATTCGGCATGCCCAGCACGGGCGTAAAGACCATGTCCATCGTCAGTACAAATCCCGGCGCCAGCAACGGGCCCAACACCAGAAGACCCAGCAAGACATACGGAACAAAAGGCAGATATCGGCGAACGTACTTCATACAGCAATCCTACTTCTTCTTGTGGCGAAGCGCCAATGGATGCATATAAATCCCCTCTGACTCATAGACTCGCCGTGCTTGACGGTGTGTCACGGTGATATACCCCGCAGCCAGAAGTAAGGTACCTATCGATAAGAGCTGATTCATCGCAAACCAGCGCTGTGGCACAAACTCAGCAATGAAATTGATGTCGTAGCTGCCATCTGCATTCCTGTGACAGCTTGACGGATTCCCTGCGCACACCACGGACGGGTCGACATACCACGCATTGCCATACCCGCTGAATTCGAAATGAGCACCAACTGCCGTCACCGACGCGCCCGGTCTCCAACCTCTGGCCGCGCCGTCGTCTAGCTCTAGACGCCATGCCGGATGATACGACTCGCTGAGCATTGCGACAAATGGCCCCCTTGCACTCTTTACTTGTATCGTGCGTCGCGATTCGCTATCAGTGCGGAATGCGATGCTCTTTGGTTGCGTCAATGGCGTTTGCGGCTCGCCTACGACGTAAAATTGCTGCGTCAGCGACGGTATAGCGACCAATTTCACGTTGTCAAAACGCACTGTATTTGTATTGGACTTATCATCTTCGTAGGCGTGGAGATACAACCGCAAATTCGGTGTCAGCACCGGTACATGAACTTTTGTGGTATACGTGTGCCACTTGCGGTCGGTTGGCGTGATTCTGTCTTGATAGCCGGTGTCGCCGCCATTCAGCTCGGCATAGTAACCGAGCTGTGCAGACGGATCATCGCTCTGATAGTCAAACGACAAGATATAATCGGTCCCCGGCTCGACATTCACATTGGTGTATGTACAGGCCGCGTGACGAGTCGCCTCCAGACGGAGCGACTGCGCACCATCGGTTTTGGAGCTGCGATCCAGGCCCATCGCGATCTTTGGCGATGCATCGTAGTTGTCGCAGTCAGCTACCTTATCTTGCCATGCGCCTTTCTCGAATGATGCGTTTGACACAACATTAGCATAATTGTACGACGAGTCACTGAAGCTGAATTTCGCATCGCCAACCGCGTCCAATGCTTGTTGCGAGTACGACGAGTCCGGCACATCGATGCTCTTCTCGCCCACTTTCTGCAGCTCCACGAGTCGAACATTATCGTAATGGTTGATGGTTGGCTGTGCCGTATCACTGCCCAAAGCATGCACGAAAAGCTGGGCCTTTGTCGTACCATCCGGCGTCACAATTGGCTGAGACGTTGAATGCCAACCGTCGTCGGCGATGCTTTGGAAGCGCTTGATTGCGTTCTTGTCGGAATTATTAAAACGCATATAGAAGCTAGCTGTGTTGGCATTCGGACTCTGATAGTCATACGACAGTAAGTACGTCGTGTTGCCTTTCATGTCAACGTTTGTCGACGTACAGGCATCGTGGTGCCGAGCCAGTAACTCCAGTGAGTTCTTGCCGTCGCTGGCAGTCGAGCTATCCAGCTTCATACGTATGTCCGGCGACTTGTCAAAGTTATTGCAGTCGCCGACCGTCGGGCTCCACAGGCCGGATTCGAACGAAGAGTTGTCCACGAGATTCGTACTGGCAGCGGCGAAAAGTTCCAATGAATTCCCATTCGTGATATGTCCCACCACACCCGAGCCATTTCGCGGCAATGGCATGATATCGCCCTCCAGCCCGATGTAATATTCGTGTCCGATGGGCATCGCAATCTGTCCAATAGTTTGCCGCTGAGCCGTGCTATTGTCCCGTACGACACTTCCATTCAAAGATAGCTTGCCTGTGCTGGCGGCATAGAACGTCACGACACCATTGCTTGCCTCGTATGTCACGACGCCCGGAGCATTGTTGGCATAGAGCGAGGCGTTTGTGCGCGGCGGAAGGCTGACCGTTTGATTCAACGTTTTGTTTTTGGCGTCGATCATGCCAGGCTGTGCATTGGCAAAAAGCGGCGTGATCGATCCGCTGCCAGCTGGCGCACTCGACGTAGTCCGGTCAATGTAGTCGTATGCATGATTAGGCGCGATTTTCTCCATAAAGGTTCGCGCGTCGTCGCCATCTTCCGCAGAGTCAACGCTATAGAGTTTGTCCGCGGCCGAGACGCGCGGCGAGTAGTCGGTCACTTCCAAGATGTGGTCGCTGACGCGTTTGAGCTTGCCAGGGTTTGACTGGAGCAATTGATTCAGAAAGTCCGGATCATTCTTGATCCACGATACGTCGCCATCGTATGTGCTCGGCGGCACGTAACGCTCATAATACGATTCGTAGAATCCGCTAAAGTCATACACATAGCGAATGTTATACGGCTTCAAAACGTCGACATCCATGGTTTGCAATAATCGATACTGCAGCGACGATTTAAAATCCTGCGGCTTGATATTGTTCTTTATAAACTGCTGGCTGCTGTAGGCCGCAAAGCTATCGTGCCCGCTGTTTTGGAGCGGCAAATTGTCCTGGAACCGGATCGGAAAACCGGTGAAGGCGTATTGATCAAAGAATGGATAGGACAGCACTCGCTCGTCCTGGCTGGGATGCGCGTCGCCAAACTTCTTGAACTCCGAAAAAAGTTGCCGCGCCGCGCCAAAGTTGAGCGTCTGCGTATTCGTCTGGTACTTTACGAAGCTCACAACGATAACGATCACCAACCATGCCACCAAGAAACCTTTCAGCAGCCCGCGCGGCATCAACCTGGCGAGCAAAATGAGCAGCATCAATGTGATAATCGGCGCAAAATGCCCGACCTCACGGAACATCGGATACAGTGTGGTCAATGGCCCCAAATTTATCAGCTGGAATAGACCCGTCGCCAAGAAAAGCATGCACAGCAGGAACGTCAGCAGCCAGACGTCCTCGGCTTGCTTG
>Ga0105239_10005614_pt1 | contig 14670 bp, 12 predicted proteins | sample KBSC44metaG_FD_92761 | JGI IMG/M metagenome (GOLD analysis project Ga0105239, IMG submission 92761) | Corn rhizosphere microbial communities from Kellogg Biological Station, Michigan, USA - KBS C4-4 metaG | ecosystem: Host-associated > Plants > Roots > Rhizosphere > Soil | place: Michigan, USA... | reverse complement strand
TCTTTCGCTAACATAACCTTACCATAAATGTGCTTAACATTTACGTCCTGTTGTTTCCATTCTTTCAAAGATCTTTTCGGCTTTTCTTCTTCGCCGTTCCCGCTTCTTTCGAAACCCTGGTTTCGAACGGGATGCAAAGGTAAGAGCCTTTATCAAATCATCAAAAACTTTTTGCTGTTTTTTGAAGTTTTCTTTTTCAGAAAACAGCTATCAGTATTTCGAAGAACTTGCATTTTTTTAGAGCGGACGGCAAAGATACAACGAGTATTCTAATCATCAAAATTTTCTTCACTTTTTTCGAAACTTTCGTCTCTACTTTTTCACTCATCTTTTCTCATTATTCCGTAACGCTACAAACAAAGAACTGATCCCGGATTTGCTAAAACTTTCCAATTCATCCTCTCATTTCCCTCTCTAACGATACCTCTGTTTCAAATCGGGTTGCAAAGATAAGCAGTTGTAGATCGCTGCCAAATCTTTTTTGAACTATTCTTATCCACAACGCTCCAAACTCACTCCCGACAAGGCCTCCTGTAAAATAAAAAATTTGATCGCGCGCCCGCTGCGCACAAAGACGCTTTATATTCCAAACCAATATGCTCACAACTTACCTTCCGGCAGGACACTAACAGGAAAGGATACCTGAAAAAGATAAAGCCCATGCCCCGGCGTAGAAAAATCCGCCAGCTGATTATCCCTCCTCCGCAAAATTTCCTCAAATTCATCCACACCGATCTTTCCCCTCCCCACCTGCAACATCGTACCCACCAAACCCCGCACCATCCCACGCAAAAAACGATTCGCTTTCACGCGATATACCCAACACTCCCCCTCCCTCTCCCAATAGCTTTCATATATCCTGCAACGAAAAGTCTTGACCTGCGAATTCCGCTTCGCAAAACTCGTAAAATCCTCAGACCCCAGGACGATCTCGGCCGCCGCCTTCATCTTCTCCCAATCCAGCGTATAGGGGAAAAAATACGCCCGGTCATCCAAAAAAGGATCCTTCTCCCTATATATGTAGTACCGGTATTCCCGGCTGACCGCGTCAAACCTGCAGTGCGCATCCGCCGCAACCAAATAGATATTCTTCAACGCAATGTCCCCAGGCAGTATCGCATTGATGTTATACAATACCCGTTGTTCTATAACTCCCTCATAATCAAAATGAAAAAAGTTCTGACGGGCGTGTACCCCCCCGTCTGTCCGCGATGACCCCGTCAAATTAAAAGAAGTCCGGAAAAATACGCCCAAAGCCCTCTCCACCTCCTGCTGAATGGAAATGGCATTGTCCTGGACCTGAAATCCACTATAATTCGTGCCTTTATAGGCCAATTCAAGAAAATATCTGGGCATGTGCTGTAAAGGGCTGCAAAGATAAGACCCCACAGCTAAACCACCCCACCCCTAATGCTCCACCATTGCACGAAACTTGCCACTATAGACCGGATCCGCCAGGAGAACCCCCAGCTCACTGAACTGACTGTCCGAACAGAAAGGATAAGCCGCCTCGAAAAACCGGTACTTGCCCGCATCGCTTGTGAAAACCTCGCTGAGCGCCCTTATCTGCCGCGTTGCAAAGCACCGGGTCTTAAAGACCTTCCGGGCAGCAACGATCCGATCTTCGTCTTTGCCGGCTTCCAACAGCTTGACCCTCAGCTTGTCTACGTCATAGTCGGTGGCATAGCTGTGACAGTCGGAATTGACAAACGGCAGAGCGCTCTTCGTCTCGGATGACTTACGCATGGTATCCGCCGGACGCGACCTCGGCGCCTCCCCAACCGGCACGGGCACAACAGCACGTGCCGAAACTGCATTCTGCGCCTGGCCCGACAACGGACTATCCGGATTGGGCCCATGCGCCCGGGGTGCGGCCACCCGCCCGGTATCCACCCCACGCGGTTTTATACTCCCCCTGACGACAGCAGGCGTGTCAACGGGTATGAACAATATAATAGTATCAGCCTTCTTTCCCGCTGACCGGTCCGCAAAAGATAGCCGCACCGAACGCGTCAGCTTCCTCTCGCTCAACTTTACCACACCCCTGGGCCGGTTGACCGGCTTGGCCATAGCCGCCCCGACGCCAGAATCAGCAACGACCCTCGCAGTATCTCCTCCAGGCAACACAGCGCCAGCCTGATCACCAGTCCCACTGACCTTCGAAGAATCCCTTACCGGTGCCGCGATCACCGGCGCCCGCACCAGCGTATCAGAACCTATTCCCGTCGTCACTCCGGACGCAGCACCCCCAGGCACAGCGCCCGCCGTCACCCCGTGCGCCGTCGCCATAGGCATAGCCGCACCGTCGGCCTTCACCCCCCTCGCAGAGTCGGCCTTCACTTCCCTCGCACCATCAGTCTTCCCACCCTTCGCACTGTCAGCCTTCGGCTCCGCCATAGCATACGTACTATAAAGCACCGCCGTATCCTGCACCACCCCCGCCATAAGACGGGAGAAAGCATCGTCCTTTTTAAGGCCCGGGGGCGCGGCCTCCGCTTCCCTACCCCACGGCTCCGGCTTTTTCATCTCCCTCGCCTGCTCGTCATAAAGCCCCCAGCCCTTATCGCCCTGGTCTTTTAGCCGAAACTCCAGGTCATTCTGATGAATAGTCAAGGTATACCGCCGCTCCAGCGTCGCCTGCCCTGGCAGACCGATGGCAAGATTATACGTGCTGTCCTTTAGCTGCGAAAGAATGAGATGCCCGCCGGCAGAAGAGGGATAGACCTGCTCACCGAGACGGACATAGAACGGTTGGTTGTTATCGGCCTGGATAAATACAAAAAAGTTCTGCGCGCGGCTGACGCCCGCCATCAACATCAAAACAATCACCAGACAGAACTTTGACATGGGGTTAGAGTTATTATAAACTACTGCAAATTAAGGAAAACTATAGTGAACAGATTCAGCGAATAATACATTTATCGATTAATTACCATACAATAGGATAGAGCAAACATATATACTACCTTTTATCCATTTTTATCTTCTCTTAACCGGGAAGCCAATTATCTTTATCACCTGAAAAATAATAATATGAATGTGATTAACAAATGCGTTAAGCCTTTATTCTTGTTATCCGGCCTGTTATCCTGCGGAATTCTCCTGCACGCGCAAGATCAAAAGCCGGAGGACGAGGCATGGAGGCACCAGTACCGCGCCACGGCTACAAAATACAATGACCTGATCCATACCAAGCTGGAAGTAAAGTTTGACTACGACAAATCCTATATGTACGGCAAGGAATGGGTGACTATAAAACCCCATTTCTATCCCACCGACTCCCTTACCCTGGACGCCAAAGGCATGGACATCAAACAGGTCGCCATCGAAAAAGATGGAAAAATGACCGATCTCAAGCGTGACTACGACGGGATGACTCTGCGTATCCACCTGGACCGGACCTACAAGTATACAGAAAAGTACACCATATTCATAGATTATACGTCAAAACCCAACGAACTGAAAGTGCACCAGGGCAGCGCCGCGATCACGGATGCCAAAGGCCTTTATTTTATCAACCCGAAAGGAGAGGACAAAGACAAACCTACCGAGATCTGGACCCAGGGAGAAACGGAAGCCAACTCAGTATGGTTCCCCACGATCGACAAGCCAAACCAGAAATCGACAGAAGAGATCACCATGACGGTGCCCGCCAAATATGTAACCCTGTCCAATGGTCTGCTCGTTAGCCAGAAGAACAATGGAGACGGCACCCGGACCGACCACTGGAAAATGGACCTGCCCCACGCCCCCTATCTTTTCTTTATGGGTGTAGGGGACTTCGCCATAATAAAGGATTCTTACAAAGGCAAAGAGGTTAGCTACTACGTGGAAAAAGCATACGCCCCCGTCGCCCGCCGTATTTTCGGCCACACCCCGGAAATGATCGCTTTTTACTCGCGCATCACCGGCATTGACTTTCCCTGGCCAAAATATTCGCAGATGGTCGGCCGGGATTATGTTAGCGGGGCCATGGAGAATACAACTTCTACCCTGCACGGCGACGGCGCACAGCAGGACGCCCGCCAGCTCTCCGACGGAAACGACTGGGAGGACGTGATCGCGCACGAACTGTTTCACCAATGGTTTGGCGATCTGGTGACTACCGAAAGCTGGAGCAACATCACCGTGAACGAATCCTTCGCCGACTATAGCGAGACCCTGTGGAATGAATATAAATATGGCAAGGACGCCGGAGATGCCGTCAACTACCAGGGTATCCAAAGCTACCTGCAACAGCCCGAAAACTCAGAAAAGAACCTGGTCCGCTTTTATTACGAAGACAAAGAAGACGTGTTCGACCAGGTCAGCTACCCCAAAGGCGGACGCATCCTGAATATGCTGCGTCACTACGTCGGCGACAGCGCGTTCTTCAAATCCCTGAATCTTTATCTGACGACCAACAAGTTCAAGTCCGCCGAAGCGCAAAACCTGCGCCTGGCCTTCGAAGAAATAACCGGAGAAGATCTCAACTGGTACTGGAACCAGTGGTACTATGGCAGCGGTCACCCCAAGCTGACGATCGACTACGCCTATGACGATGCCGGCAAACAGGTCAAGGTCATCGTCAATCAAACCCAGGAGACAGGCAAGATCTTCCGCCTGCCCATCGCCATCGATGTATACAACGGCGCTGCAAAGGTCCGGCACAAAGTCTGGATAGAGAATAAGACCGACACCTTTACCTTCGCCTACAACGGCAGCCACCCCGATCTGGTCAACGTGGACGGAGAGAAAGTCCTGCTTTGCGAGAAAAAGGACAATAAAACGCTGGACAATTATCTCCACCAGTATAAATATGCCGGCAACTACGTCGACAGAAGGGAAGCGATAGAGTTCTGTTCGAAGAACCTGGACGATCCCAAAGCAGTAGACCTGATGAAGACAGCGCTAAAAGACAAATACTATCGCCTCCGGGGATATGCACTCGGCAAGCTCGATATGAAAAAGGAAGCTATCCGCACGACGTTCGAGCCCCTCATCGCGGCCATGGCCGAACACGACGATAGCCGGGTCGTCAAGGCCAAAGCTATCGATATCCTGGGCAGTTTCGATAACCCCGCCTACAAAGACCTGTTCCTGAAAGCGATCTCGGACTCCTCTTATTCCGTAGCAGGCAACGCGCTGGAAGGTCTGTCCTCGATCGACAGCGCCCAGGCGTTGACGCTGGCTAAGAAGTTGCAACAAACACCCGTAAAGGGCGAACTGTCCACAGCCATAGCGGCAGTGCTGATCAAGTCGGGTGAAGAAAGCGACTTCGACGTCATTGCCAACAATTTTGAGAAGATGCCTACCGGCCAGAACAAGTTCGAGATGGTAATGCCCTTTGCCAGCATGCTTACAAAGGTGAAGAGTGCGGACAGACTAAAAAGAGGCGTCGATCTGCTGATCCAGTTCAAGGAAGCTATCCCACAGGCTTATCGGAAACAGACCGATCCATATTTTGACAATGCGCTGTCCGGTGTTGCCGCCCAGAAACAAGCCGCCGGCCTCCAGGACCAGGCAGAATATATTAAGACAAAAGTGACTTCAAGCAAAAAAGGATTCTGATAAATAAATACAAAAGGCCCCGGATCGAATCTTCGGGGCCTTTTTCTTAAAAAAGTTTTTGCTACCAGCTGCCGCTCGCGCCACCGCCTCCGGTATCGCCACCACCAAAACCACCAAAGCCGCCGCCGCCGCTATCTCCACCGGACCAGCCTCCACCTCCACCTCCCCAGCCACCGCCGCTGTCACGGAATCCGCGTCCTACCATCGTGCCGATCATAAAGGGAAGTATACCACTCCCCCGATAAAGGCCCCCTCCACCACCGCCACCACCACGATTTCGGCTGATAAACACGATGATCAGAATAAATATAAAGACCAGGAAGCCGATCACATTACCACTGCCGCCATGACGGCCGCGACGTCCCCTCTGCGCGTAACCCTCCGGAGCCTTGTATTCCCCGGCCGCCGCCTTGATCAGCGCATCCGCAGCAAGGCTGAACCCGCGATAAAAATTTTCCTCCCCTCCGCCCTTGAAATTGGGGACCATTTCATTGTCGATAATAGACTTCGCAGTGACATCGGGAATAGCACCTTCCAGTCCCAGGCCGGTCTGTATATATATCTTGCGGCTGTGCATGTCTACCAGCACGAGGACGCCGTTATTGTTCTTTTTATTCCCGATCCCCCAGGTCCTGAACAGCTTGAGCGCATAGTCTTCGATGGCATAGTCCCCGATGTCCGGGACGGTGACGATGGCGATCTGTACCGAAGTGCTGTCGTCATAATTCACAAGCTTATGCTCGAGCGAACCCTCCTGGTCGGTCGTCATGACATGCGCAAGATCATTGACCAGCCGGGGCGGATCGGGTCTGGCCGGAACATCCTGGGCCAAAAGCCCGGCTACCGGCAGGAATAGAAAAGCTAGTATAAAGAGGAGCTTGTTCATTTTATTTTCCAAATACAATATCGTCGGGTAATTCATTTTCATCGTTTTCACGTTCATAAGGAAAATGCTGGCGAAGCGCTCCTCCGATGCCGGTCACTACGTCTGCAATTCCTCCGGCATAGTCGGATCTATTGAAATGAGACAGGATAGTACGCACCTGTTCCGTCCAGAAGGCCTGCCCAACCTTCTCATGTATGCCCCTGTCCCCAAAGATCGCCAGCTGACGGTCGCGCAAGGCTACATAAACCAGCACGCCGTTGCGGGCCGCTGTCTGTTCCATTTTCAAACTGGCAAATACTTCAGTGGCCCTGTCCAGCGGATCGACATAACGGCAGCGCCTTTCGATAAATACCCGAATCTCACCGCTGGTGAGCAGTTCGGCCGCCTTTATCGCAGCCACTATCTGCTGCTGTTCGGCCTGATCCAATAAAGGCTTGCGGGATATGAATGGAATATGCATGGCTTCTCCGTAAGGCTAAAGTTAGCGGCCGACTTGTGATGAGTCGGCCGCCGGTAGTTATTTGATATCGAAATGTATCTCGGGAGCGTTCTCGCTACCAGGATCCGACTTGTAATAAGGCTTCTCGTGATACCCGAAGATCCCGGCAAAAATATTGTTCGGGAAACGTTTAACCGTCAGATTATAACCGTTGACCTGCTGATTGAAATCGCGACGCGCAACGTTGATCCTGTTCTCTGTCCCTTCGATCTGTGTCTGGAAGTCTTTGAACTGCTGGGTGGTCTTCAGGTCCGGGTAATTCTCCGCTACTGCCATCAACCGGCTGAAAGAGCTTTGCAGCTGTCCCTGGGCCTGCTGATACCGTGCAAGACTGGCAGAGTCATTGACGTCTACCTGTATCCTGGTGGCATTGGCGCGGGCATTAATGACTTCCTTCAGCGTTGATTTTTCGAAGTTGGCAGAGCCTTCAATGACCTTGATAACGCTATTGTATAGGTCTGTCCGGCGCTGATAATTGGTCTCAACATTACTCCAGGCACTCTTTACACCCTGGTCGACATTTATCAGACCATTGTAGCTATTGCAGCCACAGCCGCCGAGAAAGAGGAGGAGAACTGCGATAACGATCAAGGTCAATTTACTCGTACTCATTTATTTAGATTTTAAGTTAACGGGGTAAAATTAACACTTTTGGCCACCCGGTAAAACCCTTTTTAGGTCACTGGGTCCATTTGTCATTCCATCTTGCCAAAAGCATCGGCGAGCTGCCTGATCTTGTCGGTAGACAACGACCGATCGCCGGCCGCGATGACTATACGGTATCTGAAAGTAACTGACTGACCTTTTTCCAGCTTGTAGTTAAGCGCCTGCTTGCCATTGCTGAAAATTTTCTGTCCCAGCGGATTGGCCGCGAAAAGGCCGTACCCCCGGGCATGCCAGTAGGTAGGATACCCAGGGTTGTGTGGATGATCGATGATAGCCACGCTAAGGGTATCATTTTGTTTCTTGCCGTACAACAAACACCATGTGCCTCGCGTGCCCCAGGCGCTGTCTCCCCTTTTTCCCTCGCTCGTAAGATAGGTGCCATTGATGTCTGGTGTGTGCCCCGCAGCGACTTTGGTGACAATTCCTTTGTCATCGACAAATTCACCGGGTGTATTCGAAGGTATCTGAAGCTCCTTGGTAACACGAAGGCCCAGCACGCCATCCTTCGCGTCGGGAAAGCTGACGTCGACATTGGCGTGCAGCGTGGTGTATCGATCAATAATGCGCTCTGTCCGGCTGGCGCTGAAGACGTAGGTGGTCAGTTCGGTAAGAAGGACATTCTGCTTTTGATCGGTCCAGCGCGCGGAATATTTGAGTATCCCCACGTCGGCCCGGCCATGGGAAGGATGAGCCGTGCCCGAAGCCACCGGAGGCAACGATCCGGGGTTACCGGAAACACCGCGAAAAGCGCCCGCCTGCAGTATGCTGTCGGTGCGTATCCAGCCATACTGGCTTTTTTTGCTGGCGGGAATGGCATAGGAGTTATTCCAGAAATCGAGACCATTCACGTTCTCATAATCGAACCATAGACCCAGGTGATGGGGATGATCGACAGGCTCTCCGGGACGGGGCGCGACAGGGAACCCCCGGGTGATCAGCTGACCATCGGGGGCATATATCGGATACAACACCGGTTTCTCCAGCGTATCGGGATATATAAAGGTAGTGAACGGCGCCCCCGCAACAGTAATGGATACAGAATGGTGGGCAGGGTCCGGAGTGACGCTGACAGGCAGCTGCTGCGAAAAAGTCTGCAACGACGTCAGCATAACCAGGGTCAGAAGGACTTTCCGGAAACGTTTTCGTAAATAATAAGGTCTTGGATGGATCATATAACACGCATTTTTCTTTGTTAGATGACCTAAATTAGTACATTTATCCTACTTAAATTCACTTCCACATGACAACATCCCGCAGAGATTTTATCCGTAAAAGTTCTATGGCCGGTATGGCCACATATATGGGCTCACTTGGCCTTAGCGCCGCCAGCTATAGAAGGATCATCGGTGCGAACGACCGGGTACGCGTAGGAGTGGTAGGCTTTTCCGACCGTCACCGCAATGACCATATCCCTGCCTTCTTGAGGTCCAACCAGGAAATGAATTTCGATATCATCGCGGTGTCGGATATCTGGAAAAAAAGAAGGGAGGAAGGGAAGGATTTTCTTGCCCAGAAATTCGGCCATTCCATACAGGCCTGCGTCAACAACGACGAGCTGTACAATATAAAGGAGGTAGACGCCGTGATGATCAGCACGGCCGATTTCCAGCACGCCTGGCACACGATCGAGGCCGTTAAAGCAGGACGTGATACATATACGGAAAAACCGCTGGCTGAAACGATGGATGACGCCAGGGCCGTACTGAAAGCAGTTAAGGAATCGGGAAAGATCGTGCAGATCGGCTCACAGCGCCGCAGTGGCGCCAACTACCATGCAGCCGCCGAATTCATCCAGTCGGGAAAATTCGGACCGATCGTCATGGTCGAGCTCACCTGGAACGTAAACCAGCCGGGACGCTGGCGCAGACCCGCTCTGGTCGCACAGCTTCGTGAAGAGGATACCGACTGGAAACGATTCCTGATCAACAGGCCCTATGAACCATTCGATGCCCGCAAGCACCTCGAATTCCGCTTGTTCTGGCCCTATTCCTCCGGACTCCCGGGACAATGGATGAGTCATCAGATAGATACGGTACACTGGTTCGCCAACCTGCCACACCCCCGGTCAGTATCAGCCAACGGTGGCATATACTGCTGGAAGGACGGTCGGAAGAACGCAGATACTATGACCGCAGTATTTGACTACGGTCCATTGGACGATCACTCCAGCGGATTCCAGGTGACGTTTACTTCCCGTCAGACCAATTCTGACGGTGAAACAAAAGAGATCTACTACTCCAATGGCGGGACCCTGAACCTGGACACCAACAAGATATCCCCCGTAGGCGGTTTGACGGAAAAATATGCATCAGCAATGGGAATGCACGCCAACCAGCTACCGGAGATATCGCTGAAAGAGCTGGGTGAAAAGATATCTACAGAAGCGAGCACAGGCGGCGACCCGCTGACGACCGCTCACGTACGCAACTGGATGGAATGCGTCCGCAGCAGAAAACAGCCTAATGCCCCGATCGAAGCAGGATACAAGCATTCCATCGCAGTGATCATGGCCAACGCAGCCTACCGGACAGGAGAAAAGGTTACATTTGATGAAAAGACACAGGAAGTGATGGCGGGCGGTAAAGTCTTCAAATATTAGTGCTATCATGAAAGCGCTGGTGATAGCCGAAAAGGAACACCCCCTGGAGGTTCGGGAAATGCCCGAACCCCAGGCCGGACCTGACGATGCGATCGTCCGGGTATACGCTGCTGCGCTGAATCACCGGGACGTCTGGATCCAAAAAGGACAATACGCCGGACTGAAATACCCCATCACACCCGGATCAGACGGCGCCGGTGTAGTGGTCGGGACCGGCGCTTCCCACGAGCGCTGGATAGGCAGGCAGGTGATCATCGATCCTGCGCTCACGTGGGGCGACAATCCTGCCTACCAAAGCCCCCAGGCATTTAAGATATTAGGCTTGCCCGACGACGGTACACTGGCAGAATACGTGAGGGTGCCGGTAAACAATCTCATCGAAAAACCTGCTCATTTATCCTTCGAAGAGGCCGCAGCGCTGCCGCTGGCCGGTGTTACGGCCTGGCGGGCGATCATGACGCGCGCGCAGCTCAGGGCTGGAGAAAAGGTGCTGATCACCGGTATTGGAGGCGGAGTCGCGCTTTTCGCCTTCCAGTTCGCGCTTGCCGCGGGTGCACAAGTATACGTTACTTCAGGAAGTGAGGACAAACTGGTCAAAGCGATGTCGATGGGCGCAACAGGCGCCGTCAATTACAAAAAGGAGGGTTGGGTCGGAGAGCTCCGCGGACTGGCGGACGGCTTCGACGTAACAATAGATGGAGCCGGTGGCGATGGAGTAAATGACCTGTTCGACCTGGCCTTTCCGGGCAGCCGGGTAGTTTTCTATGGCGCCACCAGAGGAAATCCCTCCAACATTGTGCTCCGCCGAATATTCTGGAAACAATTGAACGTCCTTGGCTCTACCATGGGTAATCCGGATGATTTCAAGGCGATGATAACGTTCATCACGCAGCACCGGATTCATCCGATAGTCGACAAAATATTCCCTCTCGAAGATGGTGAAGCCGCCTTTCGCTGGATGGACGGAGCAAACCAGTTTGGGAAGATCGTCGTCAGGATCACGGCTGGCGCCTGACCGGCATCGACCACGAACTGCTCTTCGAAGTTAGTCGTCCAATGGATGAGAAGGGTGTGTCGACGATCTGTCCGATGCAACCCTGCCAGTGGAGGCCGCCTTTGCGTCAGCACGGCCTTTGTCCGACGGGCAGCCTGTTTTCCACGTCACGATATCCACCCCCCCCGGAATAGAGAACCTTCTTCTTCTCCACTACCGCCACGGCGAAGCCGGCGGCATGCCAGTCCTTCGGTACCCGGGCAAATACCGTGTCCAGGCCAGCACACGGATCGATGGGATGATGGTACCGTTGTGCAACAGCAGGAGAAAAGAGTCCGGGCAGGCCCAAAGAAGGATGGGTTTCATACAGCAAAAAAATTGGGCCAAAAAATTACCCTAAAAAATAATCTTTTGGCCCAATACCACAATGTCGGTACACTGCGTGTACGAACTGGACTCCGTCCAGTCCGGAGCCCAATAAATCCAATGATTATCGGGCTATTTTCTGTTCAAATATGATGACCGGCTATGCCACCGCACTATGGGCGGGTCCGCGCCTATGCGTTGACCGCGGCGATACCCGGCAGCTCTTTTCCTTCGAAATATTCGAGCATGGCTCCTCCGCCGGTAGACACATAGCTAACCTTGTCGGCATAGCCGAACTGGTTGACGGCAGCCACGGAATCGCCGCCACCTACCAGCGAGAAGGCGCCCTTCTGCGTTGCTTCGGCTACGGCCTTGGCGATAGCCTTTGTGCCGTGCTGGAATTTGGCCATTTCAAAAACGCCCATTGGGCCATTCCAGAGTATGGTCTTCGACTTATGGATGACGTTGGTGAACTGTTCGCAGGCGTTCTCGCCGATGTCCAGTCCCATCCAGCCGTCAGGGATATTATTGCTGGGGGCCGCGGAGTCGTTGGCGTTGGCGTCAAATTTGTCGGCGATGATTGAGTCGGAAGGCAGGTGTATACGGACCCCTTTCGCCTCTGCCTTCTTCAGCAGCTCGCGGGCCGTATCGAGACGGTCGTCCTCGCACAGGGAGTTGCCGATCTTTCCGCCTTGTGCCTTTATAAAGGTATAGGCCATACCACCCCCGATGATGATATCAGTGGCCCGCTCGAGCAGGTTCTCGATGATGAGTATTTTGTCAGAGACCTTAGCTCCGCCGATGATGGCGGCAAACGGCTTCTGCGTTTCGTGCAATACTTTTTCCGCGCTGCTGACCTCACTTTCCATCAGCAGGCCAAACATCCGCTTGTCCTTGGGGAAGAACTGCGCGATGACAGCGGTGGAAGCATGCGCCCTGTGGGCAGTACCAAAGGCGTCGTTGACGTAGACGTCGCCCAGATGAGACAGTTTTTCAGCAAAGGCCTTATCCCCTTTTTCCTCTTCTTTATAAAAACGTAGATTTTCCAGCAACAGCACTTCCCCGGAGCGAAGCATCTTTGCGGTAAGAACGGCCTTTTCGCCGATGCAGTCGTCTGCAAAAAGGACGGGAACATTCGGCTGACCGGGAGCGTTCAGCAGCTGCTGCAGATGAGGGACCAGGTGTTTGAGCGAATATTTTTCGGTGGGACCGTCCTTGGGCCGGCCGAGATGGCTCATCAGAATGACGCTGCCGCCGTCGGAGAGTATCTTTTTGATGGTGGGAATGGCCGCACGCATACGGGTGTCATCGGTGATCTCGTACTTGTCATTGAGGGGAACGTTAAAATCCACCCGGACGAGGGCTTTTCCATTAGCAAAGCTATGCTGGCTGAACTGGCTCATAAAATAATTAGATTAAATGTACCGGAGATCCGCTTTTCCAAAAATTAGCGTATCTCCGGCAAAACGCTAATGATTGTCCTTCGTCTGAACTTCGCTGAACCGTCGTTCCTCGGTCCATCTCGTTCTTCAATTGACCCGGTTCCTTCCAGGGCCCTTATAAGGAAGCCCGAACAGGATGCCCGGGCTTGAAGATGCAATCTTATTTGGAGATCAATTTAGCAAAGTAGTGCAGGCTGCGAACGAGCTGGCTTACATAGCTCATTTCATTATCATACCAGCTGACGGTCTTGACCAGCTGTTGGTCGCCGTTGGTGATAACACGGGTCTGAGTGGCGTCATAGAGTGAGCCATAGCGGATGCCGACGATATCGCTGCTGACGATCTCGTCTTCGGTATATCCAAAGCTTTCGTTGGCAGCGGCCTTCATAGCAGCGTTGACCTCTTCGATCGTAACCTTTTTGTTCAGGACGGTAACCAGTTCGGTCAGCGAGCCGGTGAGGGTCGGTACGCGCTGTGCACCGCCGTCCAATTTGCCTTTCAGCTTGGGCAGCACCAGGCCGATGGCCTTGGCGGCGCCCGTGCTGTTGGGGACGATATTCACCGCTGCGGCGCGGGCACGGCGGAGGTCACCCTTGGGGTGCGGGGCGTCCTGTGTGTTCTGGTCGTTGGTATAGGCATGAATAGTCGTCATGAGACCGCTCACGATACCATACTTCTCGTCCAGCACCTGGGCCATGGGGGCCAGACAGTTGGTCGTACAGGAAGCGCAGCTGATGATCGTTTCGCTGCCATCCAGGGTATTGTGGTTAACGTTGAAAACAATGGTTTTGAGTTCGCCGGTGGCGGGGGCGGAGATAACAACTCTCTTGGCGCCGGCGGTCAGGTGAGCAGCAGCCTTGTCCTTATCGGTAAAGAAACCCGTACATTCCAGGACAACGTCTACATCGTGTTGCTTCCAGGGAATTTCAGCAGGATTCTTCTGAGCATATATTTTTACCTCTTTGCCGTTGACGACAATCGAGTTCTCGGTAGACTTTACTTCTTCTTCAAAGCGGCCCTGTGCGCTGTCATATTTCAGCAGGTGAGCCAAAACCTTGGGACTGGTCAAGTCATTAATCGCCACTACTTCGATACCCTCCAAACCATGGATCTGGCGGAACGCCAAACGCCCGATTCGGCCAAAGCCATTGATAGCAACTTTAACTGTGCTCATAACAAATGAATTTGTGTTTTGATTTTAAGGTAGCGAAGTTACAATATTGCCTGTTTATGACTATGTAATTTTTTGGATATCAATTGAAAACAACGCCTAATTTTCTTAAAGCCAGCAGGTTGGCCACCCCCAATTTCGGTTGGAGATAATAGGATTACCCCAACCGCGACCACGGCTCCGTCTGCCCGAGGTCATATATTGTGCAAATTCCGGTCCCGGTCGCCGATACCCGATCCCGTCGGATCAGTCCCCTACTGCGCCCCACCGATCCCCAAACCACTCCAACCGGTCCCATCCGCTTCCACTAAAAATTTGACAACGAATCGGGTAAAAAAATTTGGCGGATTTTCATCTTGCTTATATCTTTGCACTCCTTTCACGAAAAAAACGTCAAAGGAAAGCCAATCGCCGCGTTGGTCAATCGGTTAAGACGCCTCCCTTTCACGGAGGAATGAGGGGTTCGACTCCCCTACGCGGTACACCTCACGTTTTGT
>Ga0105239_10005608_pt1 | contig 14674 bp, 4 predicted proteins | sample KBSC44metaG_FD_92761 | JGI IMG/M metagenome (GOLD analysis project Ga0105239, IMG submission 92761) | Corn rhizosphere microbial communities from Kellogg Biological Station, Michigan, USA - KBS C4-4 metaG | ecosystem: Host-associated > Plants > Roots > Rhizosphere > Soil | place: Michigan, USA... | reverse complement strand
TCGAGGATGGTAAAGACCAGGTGCTGATTGAGACGGGCATTATTCATCGTCGCTGATATCCTCCGAGCCGCGGCCTGTGCATTGGCTCTTCCGACGACGCTGGCGGCAAGATCTGGCACGAGCGTACCTAGCATCAGTGCAGCTTCAGCCTTGGATTTCTTCTTCTCCGGTGCCGTTCGAGGCTTGGATTCCTTCAGCCGGCCGCCTCCCGGCCACATGGTATCTTTGATCATTGAAATGTATTTGAGGAGTGAATCTTCTTGTGTGAACCCCTTGACAAGCTCACGCACTTTGCGCTCGATGGTGCCTCCCAAGAGCTGGTGCAATACCACAATCACAGCACGTCCACGCAGCCAATTGTTTCCGCGGTTGAGTTCAAATGTCTCGAGGAAGATATCACAAATTGGTTTCACAAAAGGCTCCAGTTCCTTATCTTCGAAGGCAGCCAGCTCCGCCTCTGCTTCCGCCACCGGGCCGGCTTCAATTGACACAACATCGGCCTGGTTCATGCCTAGCTGATTGGTTGCTGCAGAGATTAGGTTCTGGCCGGCAACGGACAGCTGATCGAGAACGGAAATGTTACCGAGGAATTCATCCATGCCGTCAGTCACCGAGTTGTAAATTCGACTCACGATGTCTTGCGTATCGGTCGCATTACCTATATTGTGGGATCCAATGCTCTGCTGAGAAAGGAAGGCCCTCAATTCTCGGCTTCGACAGACATCCGGCATACGAAGGAGCTGTTGGAGATAGGCTTCCAGCCCGAGCCGTCGACTTTGCAGAAATGCCTTTTGAAGCTTCATGACCACTCTTCTGCGTGGAAATTCAAGATCTCTCGTGGAAGGATATCTCCGTCGCAAACGTTGATGCAGGTCGTGAAATTCACTGTATCGTCGAGTGACCACCCATACCGCAGCAGGCATTTGATCGCCCGCTTGTCGTTGGACCTCGACCACGTACAGCGCAAACTCACGGCCATCCTCTTCTTTGCCTACCACAACTGATTGGATAGAAATGTTTGACCGACCATACAAGCTGTTGTCGCTTTCTTGAACAATGTATTGCTGGCGCTGTAGCTCTTTACGGCGGATCTCGCGCTGGAGGCTTGACTTGGACTTCGAAAGGATTCGAAGCTCTGCGACGTTGTTTGTCAGTTCCGCTTTACGCGTCAAGGCGTCCACCACGGATTCTTGTGATATGAGTCGTTCAATATCGTTTGTGAGGCCCGTTATTGCTTCCGCAAGACCAAGATCACCAGGTGCAGCCTCGTGAATTTCATCCTCACCGATTTCGTCGTCCTTGAAGCTGTCATTGTCCACATATTCGTCCTCCAAGAATTTTTCTTCATCCGGGAATAAGTCATTATCACTGAACACTCCGATGCGGGAGGAGGTATTGACCAGCCCCAATGTCGCCAGACTTGGTTTTACTTTGTTTGCTGGCACTGCATCGATGCTCGGGAGGTCGAGCGACTCACGAGGCGACTCCAAAGTCTTGGTTGACTTGGTCATGGATGTTGGAGAGCCAAACAATGCATCATCGTCATAACTCCGGCCATCTTCGACAGGGTCGTCGGTCATAATGTTGTTCATGGCGGCTTCCATGCTTTCGATGACCTGACGCTGCTCTGCTGCAGCATCACCGTTTAGAGATTCATGGCCCAGGCTGTTGGTAGAATGTGCCAATGGGTCGGTATCATACCCATCATCGAACAGCGGCGCAGAAGGCCCGGACCGTTTCGGGAGATCATCATCGAAGAGTCTGGAGGAAGCCAAACTACGAACATCAGTGGAGGATGCGGCCGCACGGCGGAGATCTTTCGGCTTGGGGGGTGGTTGCGAATTTGTACGCATCATTACGTGAGCTTGCGCCTGTGGCTTCAAGCTTGCGTTCTGTGCGGGTACGTTTTGACCAGCCAGCTGGTCGGAGCTCGGGAACTGGGGTTGCAGGGATGAGGCCTCACCAGATGCAAGGAACTTGTAGTACAAGTCTGACTTCCGAAAGTTCGGAAGATGCTGTGCTGTCAACTCCTCTAGGACGGCCGATTGGGCTGAGAGAATGGCGGTCCGTGCAGATCGGTACTGTTGTGGTGTTGCCTTGCGCCCAGCGACGAGGAATGCCTTGATGGCCTCCTTGCTTTCGTTTGGGATGTTCAGCTCGGGCTTGAGCATGTACGCTTCACTGATTTGGGCAATGTCCATTCGATCGGCATCCGTCCAATGCTGTTGTGCAACCGGTCCAGTGTCATCCCCAAAATCGTCCTCTAACGGATTGCGGAAGCCGTCCACCACCACCCAAAATTGTACGAGGGACATTTTCTGTTGTCGGTCCATATACTCCATGAAATAAGATAGCCCGGAAGCGGTATGCATGATTTCCACCATAGTCCATTCACGTGGTTTTTGGTTCGGGTTAGTTCGAGTGTCACTTTGAGAGACTGTGGTCGGAACGGCGCTGCCTGTGCGGCTAAGTTTGACGATTTTTTGATCGAGAACGCGCTTTGCCATCTCGAGTCTGCGTAGATAGACCGGATCTTGACCTTCCACCAAGCTTTCCCGTTGAATCTGGCTGGCAATGGAGCTACGAAACCGTCGAGCATCGGATAAGTTCTTGGTCTTGCGAATGGCCCTAACAAATCGCTCAAACGCTCGCTCACTGTCGTCGGGTGCCAAACGGGGCAATTCCTGTTCGGCTCTCGGTCTGGGCAAGGGCGAGGTGTGTTGATCCAAGGCAGCCCTCATCCTTCTCACCGTCTGCCGATCCTGGAGTGTGGTTCGTCCGTAGGCCTCAACAATCTGATTCCAGGTGTCTGGATCTGCAAGGAGTTGCATGACAGGAAATAATACTGCACAGGCGACAATTTCCTTAACCAGAACCAAGGTTGCACGACTGCCCATCATGCTAGGTGAGAGTACATCTGGTAGAATTCGGACCAGGATTTTCCGAAGATGATCTTGCTGGATGGTTTTTGCGTCAGAATAAGCGAGAGAGGCAGCAGCATGCAGCTTTCCATCCTTGTACTTGGCGGCTATGGCCAGTTCTAGTTCCTCCGACTCGGTCACGTTGCGATTCAAACTTCGGCCCCGGACAGCACGCTCTGCCTGATCGTAGTCTCGCAAGTGAGCGGTGATGATTGGAACAATTTTGGACACGATTACATTGACCATGTCTTCTTTCAGGATTCGGTCCCTGATCTCCACCAGCGCTGCCCTGATGTTCCTGTCCACCTCGTTGACGAAGACGGAGCTGGGGGTAATGTTGCTGTACCACGAAGTCACAAAGTCCCTGAGAGCCAAGGAGAGGAGGCTATCCAAAGCCTGTGAAACGACGAAAGACTGGTCATAAAGCTGTAGATGTTTGTACAGGCGCGATTGGTCGTATTGGGTTAGTTCTGAGGACCATCTCGCAGGGGTTATGAAATTCGGGATGTCGGAGGAAAGTGAGGATTGGTGACGAAACTTTGAGGGAGAGATGGTCGCAGTGAGGATGGCTGCGACCAACAGGAAGAGACTGAACAGACAACCGGCCGTGAAAGCATATCCGAGGAATCGCAAGACTGGGAGGTAGCGCACTGCAAGACCCCAGGCGACGAAGGCTGCGAGAGCGGCTGACAAGACATGTTTCTGAGACAGGGTCATTGTCGATACATTGCTGCTGGACACAGCCGACGAAGGCCGGAAAGCCAGCCCAGGAGGGGAAGCAGGCTAGGCGTCTAGGGCATTACGTAGAGCGTGGAGCGATGTTGAGGACTGAAAGCATGTTAAAAGACCCCGGTGTTGAAAATGACAAGCAATCACTGGCCTGCGCCTTGCAGATTGAGGAAGCACATGGCAGACCAGCCTGACATTCCCAGTAATTAGATGATCATCAACGATGATGCCAAATGGGGGGCTGTCATTTGACGATACGGTGGAGCGCATACGTGTGCTGTGCATGGCCCAAATTGATGTAACACTCCTCCGTAGACGCCATTGGAGACATGAGCCAGCAAAAGATTGGTGAATTCTGACAACCTAATACTAGTATCTGGTACATTCGGTTGAGCAACTGCTGTCACCACAAGCATCAAACCCTAGATGGCCTACTACGTATCCAGGCAGTGATGTGCAGGTCACTCACCGACCATGTGCTCAGGCGACTGGTGCTCCGGAAAGAGGCGGCCTGCCTGAAGCCGGTGGTCATGCCTCAATTGTCTATTCCCCACCAGCCAGTCCGAGCCTGGCCAGGAAACAGGCCTAGAATTGCAAACTGACAAGCCCGGATATCGCAGCATCAATCTGGGCTACAAACCGGGCACCCACCAGGCAGTGACTTCCCATTTAGTCATAGCTCATGGCGCCTCACCGTACCATTGTTAGATACTACTCACGGTCAACCGGACCAAACAACTGCTCGTCCCTAGGTAGGTGGCCATCCACATCCTGCGTTGTCCGCGACCTGCTGCGCTGCGCAGATTTATATTTGGCCTGGATGGGAAGACTTAAGACGCACTCAGTATCTTTCAATTGGTCAAGCAAGGAGCCCAGGGTGCTTTACTCAATGTTGATGCAGTAGAATATTCTGTTTTGCCTTCTAGACGTGTTGCTTGCGTATCTCGTCTTACACCCTCGCGACTTGCAAAGCGACTTGCAAAACGATAACCTAGAGTAGATAGATCAGTAGTCCCCTTATATTGGGTTAGATCCAACGAGACTGCGTTCTGAGCTGCAGCAAGGTCACTGGTCGCATGTCAACCCTGCAACCCTGGCTTTGTACAGCAGTGCTCTGACGTGGTGACCTGGGAACTGAAGTGGCCAGCTATATCGGGTGTCGGCGACCTTCCATAAAATAGTAGCAGAGTGACCAGCTAGTTCGCCTGGGAAGCAGACGGCCAGCTCCTCATTCCCCGGTGGCATCCATCATTTTCAGATGATGCATGAAGGCAAAGCAACTGCCACTCTAGTTGTATGGCTTGTAGATGGAGATTCCGCCCTTCCGCACAAACCATTTAAGCGACTCTAGCCATTGACCGAGTGGCATGTCAGGCACTTACTAAGCTTATGTCTAAGAGGGCTGCTTCATTTGGATCCCCTGACAGCTGCCCTCGTAACTAGAGACCTGCTCGGGTGACCAGCCGGCCTCCAGCACATCCCAGATGGGCGGCCCCAATCTCGCACGGGCTCAAATATTGCTTTTGCTTGCGGGAACAATATCCCGAGTCCCGAGATTCCCCAGCGAGAGGGAAGTCCCGAAAGCTCAAGATTTGATGTCATCATGCCTTGTCTGCGACTGGAATTGATCGGACTAGTGCCCAAGGTGTCCAAGGGTAGGCATCCTTGCATGCGCGGATGCGGAACCATCGTGAGAAAGAGGCGATGATGCCTCTCAAACGAATGCCAAATCCCACTATCGCATCGCTGGAACCTTGGCACAGCCGCACAGGTTGCCATTACTTACGAAGTACGGAGTACGGAGTACTCGTACGCGTCCTGTGAGCCTCTGAGGCCCGAAGGTGAGAAGGCTACGTACGGGCGGATTCAGAAGACATCACCAGCGCGCTTATTCCCGCAATCGGTGGCTCGCCTGCTCCAAATTGCAACACACGATTTTAGACGCGGGCAGTTCCCTGAAGGGTGCACGGATCGACGATCCCACGGCCCATGGGTCACGGGGTCCTTAATGTTCTTTTGAGCTTACGATCCATTCATTTTCAGGCGCGAACCCAGGCACTTGCGCGGGAGTGGTGTTCCCCCCTTCAAGCTTAACGTTTGTTCAACCTCACTGCATCTGAATCTCGGATCTCAGGCGTCAAGAATGCGCAGTACGATCACCTCGCCCATCATAGGTGAACGCCATGTCCGATATTCCACTTCCAATGCTGATCACATGTCTCACCATGCGACACCTCAATTCCAAGGCAGATCCAGATAAACCTGTGGATTGCGCCGAGTGACCCACTGGTCTCAGGCTCCTCTACGAGAAACTCTAAATGGCAGACACCGACGGAGGAACATGGATGTTCAGATCATCTTGTTGTACCGATGCTGTGTGCTCAACTTTATCGAGAATTACTCGTACCACTTGAAATTTGCTCCTGGCGGTGAGTAGCACTCGCCTTACTATTGGTGAGGCCTTCGAAACCAAACACTTGGGCAAGGGCGCATGTCGGAAATCTTGCATTTGGTTACATGAGACCTTTTTCACTGTGGGTCCCGTTGGATAACCGTGTCATTGAGGGAGGATGCCGAGTTTCAAGTTTGAGTCAGAATATCGATGTGTCTCCCATTCGAGGGACAGAGAACGGAAAAATCGGTGAGCAGACCATCATTGAAAGTTGGGTCTGTAGCATCCTTGAAGCCACCTGAAATACGGATCCCCTTACAGATCTCAGAGTGCTACTCGCTACGGAGTCTCTTTTGCAACCTAGTTACGGTGGTGGGGTTGGGGGGGCGTTTGATCAACTGTTTAGGCGATAATGACACCTGGAAATGAGAGTGCCTCCAAGCAAGGGTGACATTCCCAAACAAGGAATTGCTGCACAATTGCAGTCGTATACCGAGGACCAAGGGCCAAAGGCCACCTGTAGCGTACGAGTAGCTCACGTTTGAAGGGGTGGAGGGCAGCCTCTGGCCCAAGACCTGTTGAATCCGGGCACCAGGGAAGTGGTCCGGGCTACCATCCACGCTGGCAAGGAGGACTGCTGAGAGCACAGTGTGCCGCATGTTTGAATTTGAGGTGCTCTGATCGTTCCCACGGACTTGGCCAGCTGAGTGATAGCCGAATTTCCATATTCATCCACATTCTGTTCGGCCTTCTCAGGTGGTTGTGTCGAGTCAGGGAAAATTGGTCAATGACCACTACCACAGCAGTTGTCACTGGTCGACCTTCCTCTGTAGTCCCATCAAGATGCATTCAATCCACACGGTGTCCGTCAGAAAAGGCATGTTCTGAGGGACGGTCCTTTCGGGCCTGGCCATTGAAACGCACAAGCCAACTGGTGCCTGGGACTAGCTGGTGGGCTTTCAAGAGTGCTCCTCTCACACGGTCACACTGGAAGCTTTAGGCTTAATTGGTAAGGTGGAGGAAGAGAAGCCCCGTGGACGAGGGAGCCCCTGGTCAAGGCCATCTGGGGCACCGTGCGCGGAACTGGCCCTCATTTCCGGGGATGTCTGTTCCCCGGCGACTGGCGTGCCTAGCAGGATGTCTGTGGAGCCTCCAGGTTCCACAAGATGCCACAGGATGGCACAGATGAGAGTGGGATGGGCACTGATGGGGTCAAGGGTTCCTTGTGAACACGGCCTGTCGCCACCCGTGGTTTGACCTCTTTTTTGCCGACTAACCAGTAAGTGGAAGGTCTTTGGCAGCAGAGCTGAGGGCCAACAACCCTACGAAGCCTTGCATCTGCCAAGCAACGTTCTCCCAAAGGCCCATTGGGTTATTGGCCCTCGGTGCCAATGCCGCTCAATCTGGAGACAGAGATCGAAAACCTCTTTGCGATGAGGGAGGACAGGCACGCCTCGAAGCGGCGACAGCTAGGTACGAGTACATTTAAGCGTCACGGCTCACGGCCTTGTTTTCGGAAAGGGATTTACAGATCTCTGGGGCGCCAGTATCCGTACAAGGTCATCAACAAGTTCGATTCCCGGAGCTTTGGACAATTGGCCTGGCTCCAATGTCATGTGCCTACCAGCCCGCGAGTTTCAACTATCAAAGAGACTAGCAGACTCTGCGGGCGCTTGCTGGCCATTGAATTTTTTTGTCAAAGAGTCATCCCCCAGCATCCCTGTCCCTGATGCCGCATATCATTCCTCCCTGGCGATTCCTCCGTGCTCCGTACAGTACTCGCACCAACGACGGGCAACTTGAACCCAATCTTGGGCACTCCTCAACGACTCGTAATGAAGATCCCTTGGGCAGCGAGACCGTCGACGTTGATTGGGATTCCCAGAAACTCGCAGACTGAATCCGTCAACATTCATGGTAGCGATCGTGCGAGTCCTCCGTAGTCCGTCCCCATGTGTCCATCGTGTCTCCCACTTTCGAGTGCTAGTCTTGGTCCTAGTCCTGGCGTCCACACACCCTTCTTTGTTCTGCCTATTGCAGTAGTGCACGATGTCAAGCAGACAGCTCGCTTGTCTCCCTGCGACCCTGGTCGATTGGCTTCTCTGTTCCCCAAGCCCTCCCAGTGACGACAGCCTAGGGTATCTGTACCTCTCCGTTCCTGCTCCAGTTGCTCCAGCGCTGCACTGTGACCGTCTGCGAAGCCAGGACTTCAGGGGCCCACCTCCCGTCTTTCGTCTTTTTGCTCAGCTGACACAAGATAATGCAGCCCATACCTGGTTGCTGCACTGACTATCTCACTCTCCAACGGAGGACACATTCTCGTTCCTGCTTCTGGACGAGCTTGGAAGCGCCCTCGTCCGGGTAGCTGCCGATTTTATTACTCTAGGGCTCTGGAGACTGGAGCTTTTCCAATTCATCCCAAAGGACGATGCTGTGGCCCTGTGGGGACCGTGGGGAACGAGGCTGACTGCTTCCGTCGGTAGAGTGGCGAGGTGACACATCGGAAGACCCTCGACCCTCGACCCTCGACCCTCGCCCTTTCACGGATCACGCATCACGCATCGCTGACCCTCAATCGCTCGCCTTGCATCCTCCCCTGGTCATTTCTGCTGGCACTGAGATATCGACATCACCGCCGGCTTGGCCTCTTTGCATCTCTTTTCTTTCCAGGGCTTCCTCTTTTCCCACTCTCACGAGCGCTCACATACGCACCTCTCTCAAACGGGAAGCGCTAATCATTCAATTTATAGCCAGCCACAGGGTTATGGCTGCAGAGGCGTGAAGAGGCACTTGAGCACAAACCTCACCCTGCCCTCGTCTCCCTCCCCCAAGTTCCCTGGTGAACCCCGCCGAGATCAAAGCGGCGAAAAGGCGACTGATAGTTCGCATCCTCATTCCCTCTTTCAATTACCATATTATCCGCATTTTCCTCACACCTCCCGATCGACCTTGCACTTCGTCTATTTAGTTTGCTCTTCCCTGCTTCGTAACCTCTTCCAACCGGTCTAGTCATATGCAGTATGTACCTCGACTGATCTTCGCTTGCTTTGCTGTCTACTACCGTCGAGCTTGGGCATGAGGCCAGCCTGCCGCCATCTGATTGGTTTGCCGCTCGATGTTCTTGAGTCAATTAGTTGGGCCATCTCATTTCTCCTCACTATGCGTGGATGACACGTTTCTTCATTCATAATTAAACCAGGGTTCTTGGGAATTGATCATTCATTGATCATGGAGTCTGTTTGATCGAGAAGAATTCCACTCACGGTGCAATTTTTCTGAGCCATATATCTGTATTCAATTCAAGAGACTCAGACACCAGACCCGAGCCCAACCTCAGTCACCTATATCTTCACCACCATTCTTTACTCATTGCCTTCCTATTCCACTTTCTCTCCAGGGTGAGTGACTGGCCTGAGCGAGACCACCCTATATAAGCAGTTTTCATCATGCACGTATTCAACCACAATGCTCATACTTCCTATCGGCCAATTACTATAAGCAAGCAGAGCATATTGTCTCTTGATATCAACTTTGCCCACAACACGGGCTCAAGTCTCGGTAATCACCACTCCGAAGGGTCCCAATTCTCATAGCTGATCTGGATCAAGACATTGACGTCTTGAGGGACATTCCGATGTCTGCCCCTTCCAACGACTCTCTTTTCTCTGCGAGCCCTGCTAGCGCTCGACTCTCAATCCCGTCTTCTCACACCTCTGACGAACAGAATGGCCTGGGTGTCCCCGAGCAGTACCACAGCGATGACTGTGCTGTGTCGGGCTCGGAGACTCTGCAGGCTGACTCGATGGAGGAGCCTCAAGTCGAGCCATTTGACGACTGCGATCCCACGTCGAGCAACCCACAACATACCATCCATCTATCGTCCATTGAACATTGCATGCCCCGGTCCTACATACGTATCTGTCTCGCATATCGCATGCCCGACGAGTCCATGCTTCCTGAAGTGGTTCGGCGGCTGAACCATTTCGTCCAGAGAGTGGTCGACGCCAAACCCTACCTGTCAGGCTACATCGTGCCCGCCAAAACTCCGGGGAAGCGGGTGGGAGCGGTGGAGGTCAGATTTTCCGACAAGGACTTCCTCGAATACCCTGGTGTGAGTGTCCGTCGATTGACACATGAAGAAGTACCGTTCACCTATGACGAACTGGACCGAGCCGGTCTGCCTCCGAGTACGATGAAGCCAGAGCTGGTTTCGGCATTATCCGAATCGGCTGATGAGGAACGAGCTCCGGTATTCCGAGTGCAGGCCAATGTCGTCGACGGTGGTCTCATTGTCAGCCTTTATCTCCACCACTGTATTTCGGACGGCACAGGCGTCGGCCTATTGATCTCTGGCAGTATTCTGAACGACGAAACCGCATTTGATCGGCATTTGGACTCTCGCGAACACGAAATACCTTCTCTTTCGGCGAGGCTGGCTGCCTTTGCCAACCTCAAAAGCGTCCACAGACAACAGCTCTCGTGGAGCTTTCCGAACCAAATCAACACTAGATCCCTGAGATGCAAAAAGGCGAAGGCGTACCCTGAAGAAGCGGAGCCGGTCCGTGTGCAAGGTCGTGGGTGCGTTGTGGCCTTTTCGTTGGAGAGGCTTGCAGGTTTGAAAGGCTTGCTCGAGGCACAAGCTGATAGCACTTTCATCACGCCGAACGACGCACTGCAAGCGCTCCTTTGGCACTGTATGGTGAAGGCGAGGGTCCCGTCTCTCGAGGCCAAGGAGGCAATCGCGATCTCGAAATTGCTGATACCAATTAATATTCGTGGCAAGCTCGAGAAGCCACTGCCCGACTCCTATTTCGGAACAGCGATCGATTTCGCGTTGGCGAAGCTCCCGATCGACCACCTGACCAACACCACTCCGCCGGTAATGATTCAAACGGCCATGGAAATACGGCGGGCGATCAACAGCGTCGACGAAGCATATATTCGACAGGCTATTGCGTTAGCGAGGTTTCCCGACCCGAGCAACGACGTGAGGGATCTGCAGGCGAGTAATATGGACAGAGCGAAAGGAGCAGACATGTACGTGACGAGTTGGGAGAAGCTGGACTGCTACGAGGCCACTCTCGACCTTGGTCTCGGTCGTCCAGATTGGGTACGCAAGCCCTGGTCTAGAGACCCAGGCTCTTGCATTGTACTCCCCTATGACAACAGAAAGAACTACCTCGAGGTCGTGATACAAATGACGATTGCCGACATGGACAGATTACTGCAGGATCAGGTTTTCATGAACTACGTTGTGCGGGTGATAGACTAAAACAAATCAGTGGAATATCTAGCGGGCTTGGATTCCAGCACGGCGGAGGGATGGCTAGAGAGAAATTTCGGGTACGGGGGACAAGTTACAACTTCATGGTCGTCATCGGTATGGGGAAACGAAAAGTGCAGCTTTTTTTTCGGGGCGTGATCTTTGGGGCATGGTTCAGCAGGTATTATGGTATGTATGACGGTGCCACGGGCGCTACAGGGCCAAACGGCATGGGTGCAATTGCCCACATTTCGGTAGATTTTAAGTTTCCTAGATAAAATTGATATCAATGGGCGGATGTCCAGAAGTTCCAGTTTAAAATTAAGAAGAGGTTGCTTCGATGTGAGGTTGCCGTTTGGAGATTCTATCACGTGCTCGCGCGTGACGCGACAGGAAAAGACGCGTGCGCAGGGCGCGTCTCCCAAATGAGGTGACTAACTATTATCAACTGTTGATTTGAGAGCCGAGAGTTGCCTCGCCACTTGACCACGATCACCTAGGTACTCCGTACTTACATACTGTCCAAACTGGCACTTGTGGTTCTCGTTATCACCCCGTAAAGACGTTGTTCGACTTCTCCTTCTGTCTACTCCTCTGCACCTGACCCTACAATTGCTACTTCGACCTGCACCTCCTCAGTATCCCCTTCCCCCTCCACCGCAGTCACCATGACTCAAGTAGATACAATGGACTCTGCTCCACAAGATGAGTACGACGACATGGCAGGTGGCCCTGGGGCACCGCTTCCAATCACACAGCTTGTGGTATGTCGCTTTGTTGGAGTATGTTGTCAATGTAACCTCACAGACGACAGGGCGTCGCCGGTCTGACCGACAGAGACATCAAGCTGGTGGTCGAAGGCGGATATCATACGGTTGAGTCAATTGCGTACACGTAAGGAGGCCGGAGGACTACGTGTGATACTAGATGACTAACTTCTGTGTGCAGGCCGCGGCGTCAGTTGGAGCAGATCAAGGGCATCTCAGAAGCCAAAGCCACTAAATTACTAAACGAGGGTAGGAAACCTGGAGGAATTTGAGGTGTCTGATGGCTAATACTTTGCAGCGATGAAACTGGTGCCGATGGGGTTCACCACAGCGACCGAAATGCACGCACGACGAAGCGATCTCATTTCTATCACGACGGGATCTAAAAACCTGGATCGATTGCTTGGAGGTGGCATCGAGACGGGTTCCATCACCGAGATATTTGGCGAGTTTAGAACGGGCAAGAGTCAGATTTGTCACACAATGGCGGTCACCTGTCAGCTCCCCTTCGATATGGGAGGTGGTGAAGGGAAGTGTTTGTACATTGACACCGAGGGCACATTTCGACCGGTACGTCTGCTCTCTGTCGCCAATCGATACGGACTGGAGGGCGAAGAGGTGTTGGACAATGTCGCCTACGCCAGGGCATACAACTCGGAACATCAGCTTCAACTGCTGCAGCAGGCGTCTCAGATGATGTGCGAGACAAGATTCTCGCTGTTGATTGTCGATTCGGCCACATCGCTGTATCGAACAGACTACAATGGACGAGGCGAATTATCGTCACGCCAGTCACACATGGCAAAGTTCCTGCGAACACTCCAGCGGCTTGCAGACGAGTTTGGAATCGCAGTGGTTATTACCAATCAAGTGGTGGCCCAGGTGGACGGTGGACCGAGTGCCATGTTCAACCCAGACCCCAAGAAACCCATCGGCGGCAACATTATTGCTCACGCCAGTACGACACGACTGAGCTTGAAGAAGGGTCGGGGCGAGACGCGAATCTGCAAGATCTACGACAGCCCATGTCTTCCGGAGAGTGATACCCTGTTTGCGATTTATGAGCATGGCATTGGTGATCCACAACCCAAGGACGACAAAGAGAAAGAGTAATGAACAACAGGGCAGCGAGCGGGTCATCTGGACATGAGGTCTTAAAATTTTAATGTATAGCATCGGCGTGGAAGATACGATACGGCGTTTACTGGGTTTCGCTTAGCCGGTTGGGTGATGCGGAGGGAGGTAAGGAGCACTGGATGAGCACACGCCATACCTAGGTGGGTATGCTCACCTAGGGTTGTATTACTTGACGTACTGTCCCGTATCCCGTCCGGTGAACAATGGGGATGAACGTACCACTAGAAATCAATGGTGGTGCGATATGTGGGAGGGCCCAGAGTTTTCGGCATGGACGTGTTTGAGGCTAACACATTGTGGCGTGCGGTGCCCGTGTGGCGCGCATCCACCTTGAGTGGCTGGAACAAATGAGACCCCCGTCCTTTTGCACATCGATTCCGAAACCTGGAAACATGGCAGCCAGGAAGCCATTGACCTTGAGATTGCCTTGGACTCTAATACTCTGAGTCGATCGCTCGAGTTCGGCTTGAAATTGCTGAGTCCTCGACCTGGACGGAGTACAGAGTTAGTCCTTGTCATTCTGGGTGCGATCAACGGTCAGATGTGTTATACTGAGAGCTACCTACATATTCGTAGTCACATTGTCCCAACTCCAGTACTCCGTACATCATTTCATCTTGACATCCTTCCAAGAATCCTGCCGGTGCCGATCCTAATGGGGAGCCGATTGAAATGCTAATTATTAGTATTATTACCGAGTACGAATAGGGCTGCTTCGATTGAACGCGTGTGTCCACTGCTTAGTTACTCTTGGCTCGGGTCATCTACTTGCCAATTCCAAGATACACTGCATCTGATGATCTCATCCCGGCTCGTTTCCTGGTCCAATTAAGGAGGACGGATATTCATAAAGTGTAAAGTGTCTTGATGCAAACGAGGGATACTTCGAAGTTTGTAGCCACCTACTCGCACAAGCAACTAGTTCGTTAGTTAGCACATTGCGCGTCAGCCCTGGCCCTGTCTCTCCTCCCGGCCCCCAGCCTTCTGCACGGGCGTCATTTAATACGAAGTACTCCGTACGGAGCAAAGCTGTTTATCTCCAACCGACCTCTGCTGAGCTTTCGTTCCGACTTTTTGGCCTTACCATTCAGGTCGGCGACATTCCTTTCCTTTATTCCCTATTCCCTATTCCCTATTCGTTACTTTCTCGAAATCCTGTCTTCGCTTGTGTTTTGTACACAAAGCGCGTCATAGCTGACCATCACCTGGCTGACAAGGCCCAGCCGGACGAGCTGCCCTGGATCTATCTAGTAAGCCCTGTAGCAATCTCCAGGTCGAGAAGTTGTGCGGAAAGGCAGGAGATGGCAGGTACGCAATTTACGGCGGCATCAATCGCGGTGGTTGACTCTGGACATCCTGCTAACTTTACTACGACCTCCAGAAACCGAACAGCCCACGAGGCAGGAGGTGCCCGCGGGATACGAGCATGTCATGGATGGTCAGGACCATCATGGCGACGGTCCTC
>Ga0105239_10005607_pt1 | contig 14674 bp, 10 predicted proteins | sample KBSC44metaG_FD_92761 | JGI IMG/M metagenome (GOLD analysis project Ga0105239, IMG submission 92761) | Corn rhizosphere microbial communities from Kellogg Biological Station, Michigan, USA - KBS C4-4 metaG | ecosystem: Host-associated > Plants > Roots > Rhizosphere > Soil | place: Michigan, USA... | reverse complement strand
TATATTGTAAACCTCATCCCTCAAAAAAATTAAAAAATATTTTCAACTACACTAAGGGATTGGTGTGGGTTATGGTACCTATTACTAACCAATGCATCCTGAATGGAAAACCGCTACCACGAATTAGCAAAAAAGTGGCTCAACAATACCATAACCCCTGCCGAACAGGAAGAGTTTGCCGCGTGGTATAATACCGGCCAGGACAAGCCCATTGAAATCCCACCAACTTTTGCAGAAAACGACGAGGCATTAAAACAGCGGATATTAACTAAAATAAACCGCGAAATAAAGAAAGATGACAGTCGCGTCAGGAAAATAATGCCGGTGTGGCTTCGCTATGCGGCCAGCATCATATTGCTTGCAGGGTGTTTTATGTGCTATTATGTACAAACCCATCGCGCAGTTAAATCCAGTATAGTAGCGCGGCAACAAAAACCTTTAAAAAATGATGCCGGTCCGGGTGGCAACAAGGCAATTTTAACCCTTGCCAACGGCAGTAAAATAAATTTAAGCGATGTAAAAAATGGCGTACTGGCCAGCCAGGGGCAAACCGTACTTAAAAAAGATAAAGACGGTCGCATAATTTACGAATCGCCGGGCGCCAAAGGGGTTGATTCATCGGCGATATTTAATACAATTACTATCCCGCGGGGCGGCCAGTTCCAGGTGGTACTAAGCGATGGCAGCAAAGTTTGGTTGAACTCGGCATCGTCAATAACATTCCCGGCTGCATTTTCAAAAACCGAAAGAAAGGTTACTATCACCGGCGAGGTTTATTTTGAAATAGCCAAAAACAAAGCAAAACCATTCAGGGTTGTAACCGGCGAGCAAACGGTTGAGGTATTAGGCACCCACTTTGACATCAATGCCTATACCGATGAGGAGGCTTTAAAAACAACCCTGGTTGAAGGCAGCGTAAAAGTAACTTCAGGAGCACAATCGGTGGTGCTTAAGCCCGAACAACAGGCTAGTTTGCTACCGGGCAAGGCAGGTAAAATAAAAGTGACTACCGTAGACACCGACAATGTGCTTGCGTGGACGACCGGCAATTTCCAGTTTGAAAAGGCCGAAATAGCATCAATAATGCGTGAAGCCGGGAGATGGTATGACGTTGATATTAAATATGAAGGGGAGATACCCAAACGGCGGTTTACGGGCAGCATATCGCGCAGCGTAAACCTGTCTGAATTATTGAAGATGTTGAAATACACCGGTATAAATTTTAAAATAGCAGATAAAACCATTGTGGTTACATCCTGATTTATACCGCATCATTATAAACTATTGAAAAACAATAATGCCTGGTTTACCGGCCAGGCAAAAATTTATTATTGCTGCCAATTGCGAAGATATACTTATGCGTGAATCAATTCATTGTTTAACCATATAAAATAAACTCCTAATGAGAAAACCAATACTAAGAGCCCCCTGAAGCTTGAGGTAATGTTTTTATGGAAACATAAAACAGCTGGAAAAAAAATCCGGGAAGCGTTGGCGCGCTTTCCCGGGTCAATGTCCGGGTTACCTCCTATCCACAATCGCGAAATTGAAATAATAAGTTTTTAACCCAAACATACAAAACTATGAAATTTAATTTTATGGCGGGACCTTTAAAACGGCGCCGCCTGTTCAAAATTCTATTAGCTATGAAGCTAACTGCAGTTTTCATATTTGCAGCCCTTTTAAATGTAAGCGCTAACACATATAGCCAAAATGTAAGCATACATCAAAACAACGTATCTGTTGATAAAATACTGAAGCTGATAAAAAAACAAAGCGGCTACAACTATTTTTATGATGAAGACGCCGTGGCCAAAACATCAAAAGTAAACATCGATGTAACCAACATTTCTATCGAAGAAGCGTTGAACCTGTGTTTTAAAAATCAGCCACTCACCTACCGCATTTTCCAGCAAACTATTGTTGTAAAGGCAAAGGACGAATCGAAACCCGTAATTGACGTCGCCCAAAAGGTACAGGGTACGGTAACCGACGCCAAAGGCCCTTTGCCCGGTGTTAATGTGAAGGTAAAAGGTACCACCATAGGCACTATAACCGACGTAAACGGCAAATACGTTTTAAACGATATTGATGGCGGTGCAACCCTGGTTTTCAGCTTTGTAGGCTACAATACGCAGGAAGTTGCTATAAATAACCGCGAAACAGTTGATGTAAAACTGGTTGAAAGCCAGAGATCGTTAAGCGAAGTGGTGGTAGTTGGCTACGGTACATCAAAACGTGTTGACCTTACCGGTTCTGTAGGAAGCGTTAATTCAAAACAGTTACAGGAGCGCCCTGCTATAAACTTAGAGGAAGAACTGGCCGGGAAAATTGCCGGTGTAAACGTTTCCACCAACTCGGGCGCACCAGGCGGAGCAACTAAAATACGTATCCGTGGCTACAGCTCTATAAACTCAAGTACCGACCCGTTGTATGTTGTTGACGGGGTAGTTTGGACAGAAGGCGGAGCCTCGATAAACCCTAACGATGTTGAATCTATCGACGTATTGAAAGACGCTTCATCGACCGCTATTTATGGTACCCGAGGTGCAAATGGGGTTATTTTGATAACTACCAAACGCGGCACCAAAACAAAAGGCGGAACCGTTAACTACGATGCCTATGCCAGCGTAGGTGTTTTAGCCCGAAAATTAAAGGTTTTGGATGCGAAACAATTTTTGCAGGTTGAAGACATATCGTACGCCAATATTAAAAAGTATGACCCTACCGGCTGGGCCGCCGGTAAATACGCCGATGATGATCCGGTAAAGATCCGCACTGCACTTATTGGTAAGTTGTTCGACAGCAATTTGAACCCACTGTACAATACCGACTGGCAGGACGCTACAACACGCCATGCAATCAGCCAAAATCACAACCTGTCGTTTACCGATGGAAATGAGACCATGAACTATGGCCTGTTTTTAAATTATGGTGATGATGAGGGGATTATCATTAACAGCTACCAAAAACGTTATAACGCCCGTTTAACTATAGACAACCAGGTAAAACCATGGTTAAAAGTAGGCGCAACTTTAAATTACGACTACCGCGAAACCCGCACGCAGGACGATGGAACCGGCGGCAACAATATCCCGCGTATGCTGGTTGAAATGCCGTCAATATTCCCGATCCGCTATCCTGATGGCAGTTACGCCAAACGTACCGACTACCCAAATATGGAAGGTGGAGACAATCCGGTTGCACAAGCCAACGAAATCGTGTCGTTGCATTACAGGCGGGTTTTTAGCGGTAATGGTTATGCCAACATAAATTTCTTCCCGGGGCTTGATTTCCGCACAACTATCGGCGTTACCACCTCGAGCAATACCGATCCGCATTCGCAAAGCGGGCTGGTGGGCGGTTCAACCATCAACCAAAGCTATAGCTCGGCATCTATCAACCAGTACAATAACGTTTTCTGGCAATGGCAGAATTACCTGACCTACAACAAAAAGTTCAATAAAGTTCACTCGTTGAATGTTGTAGCAGGTTATGAACGCCAAAACTTCAGCCAGTTAAGTTCATATGGTTCAACCCAGGGGCTTTCAGACAATTATTATTCTTATTATAACCTTGGGGCAGGTTCTATACCGGGTATTCCAACGTCAAATTATGATGCATGGCAAATGCAGTCATTTTTTGGCAGGTTGAATTATACTTACAACGATAAGTACCTGTTAACGTTAACCGGTCGCGAAGACGGTTCATCAAGGTTTGGTTCGAAAACCAAATATGGGTTCTTCCCTTCGGCAGCTGTAGCGTGGCGGGTATCGCAGGAGGATTTTTTGAAAGACAACAAGACTATATCCGACTTAAAATTAAGACTTAGCTACGGCCTTACCGGTAACTCCGAGATTGGTGAATACCGCTCGCTTGCCAATATTAACACAAACAATTACCCATTTGGTGGCGCCCAGTCAATCGGTACTAATTTAACAAGTATAGGTAACGATAACCTGCAATGGGAAAAAACCGCAGAGTATGACCTTGGTGTATCTTTCGGTTTGTTTAATAACCGGGTAACACTGGAAGCTGACGCTTATTTGAAAAAGACCAAAGCATTGTTGCTTAATGCGCCATTGCCCGAAACCAGCGGATTTACCAACGTATTTAAGAATATAGGCAGTATCCAAAACAAGGGGATAGAGCTTACTTTAAATACTGTTAACGTCAAATCGGAAAACTTTAGCTGGAACTCAAGTTTCAATATCTCATTCCTGAAGAATAAAATATTAAACCTTGGCGCCAGTAACGACGACATCTTTCTTGACCCTACATTTCTATCGCAATTTAACCTGATGCGCGTTGGCTTACCGGCAGGTACTTTTTGGGGCTATAAGGTATTAGGGACCTGGGGGACAGCTGAAGCAACCGAAGCTGCCAAATACGGTCTGCTGCCGGGTGACCTTAAAATATGGGACAAAAACGGCGATGGAAAAGTAACTGCTGCTGATAAAACAGTGTTGGGTAAATCGACACCTGATGGATATGGTACATTCACCAACACTTTCCGCTATAAAAACTTCGATTTTGCTGCCGAACTTCAATTTAACTACGGTAACCAGGTAATGAACCTGACCAGGCACTCGGGCCAGGACAGGACCGGGCAGGCTAACAGCTACGCAACCGTACTTAACGCATGGACACCAACCAACCAGAACACGAGCATTGCAGAAGACAGGCCAGCTTTTGTAAGGTATCAAACTGAAATATACTCAACTAAGGTTGAAAATGGCTCGTTTATACGTGGTAAAACAATGACGCTTGGTTATAACTTCCCCAGCTCAGTAGTTTCAAAACTAAAAATGAGCAGGTTAAGGATTTATGCGCAGGCACAAAACCTGTTCCTGATAACCAAGTACACCGGTTATGATCCTGAAACCTCAACCTATAACGGCTCGAGCAACTTTACACAGGGGATACTTTTTTATGATTATCCGAAGCCACACACATACCTGCTTGGGATAAATGCCAGTTTTTAATTAAAATTTAAAATTGAAACATCATGAAATTTAATATAAAAAAATACGGGGTTGGAAGTTTAATGCTAGTCCTGCTGTTTACGGTAAGCAGTTGTAAAAAGTACCTTGATGAAAAGGACAACAGCAACTTTGTGAAAACCAATTACTTTAAAACGCCCGCACAGGCGCAAACGTTTGTAAATGGCATATACCCGCAACTACATCTTTTTCAAAACGGCGATGCTTACGGCGAGGCGCCGTTTATTACACTCGAACTGTTTTCGGGGCACGCAACATCATTAGGTCAAAGCGTTAACAACGGCAACGTAATTAACCAGCGTACAGATGCCGTTAACCCGGGGTTTGAAGACGTTTGGAAAAACAGCTATAACGCTATAGCCAATTGCAACCTGGCATTAGAGCAAATTCCAAATGTAACAATGGACGACGCTACAAAAAAGAAGCTGCTGGGTGAAGTATATTTTCTAAGGGCTTTCTTTTACTATCATTTAGTAAGGCTTTATGGCGATGTGCCGTTGATCACAAAATCGGTTACTGTTGATAGTCCTGATCTGTATCCAACCCGTACAGACTACAAACAAGTATACGACCAGGTTATAAGCGACCTGGTAGCAGCTGAGGCATCAGGTTTGCCGGCAAGCGATCAAACAGGCAGAGTTTCATTAGGTGCGGTACGTACTTTATTGGCCAGTGTTTACCTTACCACCGCAGGTTTCCCGATGCAAAAAACTGCTAATTATGCATTGGCAGCGGCCGAGGCACAAAAAGTTTTGGACGGTACTTATACCCTGTTTAACAACTATGCCTTTTTGCACGATAATGCTCATAAAAACCAGGGAGAATTGATTTTCCAGGGTCAATACCTGGTAGGTGTATCAACAAACGCTATCACACAGCTTACTGTTCCGTTTAATTTACCGGTTGGCGCGTATGGTGACCATTTAGGTGCGATGATCCCGACCAACGGATTTTTCAACAGCTATGAAGCAGGCGACTTGCGTGCGGAAGAACGCCAGTTTTATTTTTCGAGCTATCCGCAGAATGGCGACCCAAGTAAAACAATCGTTTTTGGCGAACACTGCCTTTATAAGTTTTTCCACGTAGAGAGTGCAAACGGTAACGGTATTTGCGACGAAAACTGGACCTTTTTACGTTTGCCGGAAGCCATGCTGATATATGCAGAAGCCAGCAATGAAGTGAATGGCCCAACTGCTGACGCCTATGCACAGGTTAATGCCATTAGAGCCCGTGCGCACCTTGCCCCGCTAAGCGGCTTGTCAAAAGATCAATTCCGTGAAGCTATCTGGAGAGAGCGCTATCATGAACTTGCCTATGAGAATAAGGCTTATTTTGATATACAACGTACGCACATGGTATATAACGTAGCAAACAACACCTTCGGCGATGCCTTTAGCACAGCCAATGAGCAGGGAGTAACCATGAAGCAGCAGTACCTTTTATGGCCTGTTCCGCAGCGTGAAATAAATACCAACAAAAAACTCACCCAAAACACGGGTTGGTAAGTAAAATAATCAATATAAAAGACCGGTTATCCAATCGGTCTTTTATATTTACAGGATAATTTATTTGACTGACTATTGATGAAAAAAATCCTTTTAGCACTATCGCTGCTGCTCCCTATTTTCGCGTCCGCACAAACAGGTAAACAGTCCTCACTTGTTGATTACATTAACCCTTTAATGGGCACCGATTCAAAGTACGATTTATCAAACGGGAACACCTACCCTGCCATTGCTTTGCCCTGGGGAATGAACTTTTGGACACCGCAGACAGGCAAAATGGGCGACGGCTGGCAATACACCTATGACGCGCATAAAATAAACGGCTTTAAACAAACACACCAGCCATCACCCTGGATGAATGATTATGGGCAGTTCGCCGTTATGCCGGTAACCGGGCATTTAAAGGTATCGCAAAACGGCCGCGCCAGTTGGTTTTCACACAAAGCAGAAACCGCAAAACCATATTATTACAGCGTTTACCTTGCCGACCACGATATATTGGCGGAACTAACGCCTACCGAACGCACCGCGCAATTTCAGTTTACTTATCCTAAAAACGATAGTTCGTATGTGGTAATTGACGCATTTGATAAGGGATCGTATATCAAAGTTATCCCAGGCGAGCGGAAAATTGTTGGTTATTCAACCAAATACGCCCGAGGGCCACTTAAAAACTTTAAAAACTATTTTGTTATTTATGTAGATAAGCCGATAACCTTTGCCAAAACCTATAGCGACAGCACCGCGACCGACTCGCTGGAACTGCATGCTAAACACGTTATGGCAGCAATCGGATTCAAAACCCTGCACGATGAAAAAGTACACTTACGGGTGTCATCGTCATTCGTTAGTATCGAACAAGCTGAAATCAACCTGAAAAGAGAACAGGGAACGGATAGCTTTAACGTTACCGAACAAAAAGCAAAAGACGTGTGGAACAAAACTTTAAGCCGCTTAACAGTTGAAGGCGGCTCGGTTGACCAAACACGTACGTTTTACTCATGTCTTTACCGCATGTTGTTCTTCCCGAACAAACTTTATGAGGTTGACGCGAATAATCAAATAATCCACTACAGCCCTTACACCGGCAAAACCATGCCGGGTTATATGTTTGCCGGTACCGGCTTTTGGGATACTTTCAGGGCGTTATATCCTTTCCTTAACCTGGTGTATCCGTCTGTCAACAAAGAAATGCAAGCCGGCCTTGTTAACGATTACAAAGAAGGCGGTTGGTTGCCTGAATGGAGCAGCCCTGGCTATTCAAATGTAATGATCGGTAATAACTCTGCTTCGGTAGTTTCTGACGCTTACATAAAAGGCGGCAAAGGCTACGATATAAATACCCTGTATGAAGCTTTAGTACACGGCGCCAACGGCGAAGGCCCGGCAGGAACCGGCCGCACAGGCGTTGCTTACTACAACAAACTGGGTTATGTACCCTACGACGTTAAAATAAACGAAAACGCAGCCCGTACGCTGGAATATGCTTACGACGACTTTGCAATTTACCAGTTAGGCAAAGCCTTAAACAAGCCTGCTGCCGAAATCGATATTTTCAAAAAACGGAGCATGAACTATAAAAAACTGTTCGACCCATCAACTGGTTTAATGCGCGGTAAAAACCAGGATGGTTCGTGGGAGACGCCTTTTAATCCTTTTAAATGGGGCGATGCCTTTACCGAAGGTAACAGCTGGCATTACAGTTGGGGCGTATTTCATGATATACAAGGGCTTGTAAATTTAATGGGCGGCAAAAAGCAATTTGTTGCTAAACTGGATTCTGTATTCATTTTGCCGCCGATTTTTGATGATAGTTATTATGGTGAGGTAATCCACGAAATCCGCGAAATGCAAATTGTTAATATGGGCCAATATGCACATGGCAACCAACCTATACAGCACATGCTTTACCTGTACAATTACGCAGGTGAACCATGGAAAACCCAATATCACGTACGCGACGTAATGAATAAACTTTATAAGGCAACCCCAGATGGTTATTGTGGTGATGAAGATAATGGCCAAACTTCCGCATGGTATGTATTTTCGGCAATGGGATTTTACCCGGTATGCCCGGCGGTAGATCAGTACGTATTGGGCGCGCCCTTGTTTAAAAAACTAACTATCAACCTCGAAAATGGTAAAAAAGTAGTAATCAATGCGCCAAACAACAGCGATAGCAACCTTTATATAAACACCATGAATTTTAATGGCAAACCATATGATTTAAATTGGCTGAGCCATAAGGCGTTATTGCAGGGCGGTGTTATTAATTATAACATGTCGGCTACGCCAAATAAGCAACGTGGTGTTAAAGCAAGCGATGTTCCTTATTCTTTATCAAATGAAAAATAAAATTTCAACCCTCTTTACCGCAATAATTTGTGGTTTGGCCTTGAACGTGAGTGCGCAGGCACAAGGCCCGAAAGTTGGCATAGCCGGCTTAAATCACGACCATATTTATGGGATCTTGAACGATTATGCCAAAGGCCGCATCAACCTGGTGGGCATCGCCGAGCCCAACAAACATTTATGGGAAAAGTACGGCAAGCAGTTTCATGTACCGGATTCCATATTTTTTGAGGATTTGAAAACTATGGTAGCCAAACGCAAACCAGCAATAGTGCTGGGCTATAACGCGGTAGGCAACCATGTTGATGTGGTTGAGGTCTGTGCCCCCCTGGGTATCCCGGTTATGGTTGAAAAGCCTTTGGCCGCTACGCTGGAGCAAGCTAAACGCATGGAAGCACTCGCCAATAAATACCACACCACCGTTTTAACCAATTACGAAACCACCTGGCATCCATCGTTACAGGCGGCTTATGATCTTATTGCTAAAGACAGCATCGGCGCTATCCATAAAATGGTAGTGCACGACGGGCACCAGGGCCCGAAAGAAATAGGCTGCAGCCCCGAATTTTTAGCCTGGCTAACCGACCCGGTTCTGAACGGCGCCGGTGCGTTGAACGATTTTGGATGCTACGGCGCCGACCTGATGACCTGGCTAATGCACGGCCAGAAACCAATTGCGGTAACCGCCATCGCCCGGCATTATAAACCGGCCGTTTATCCAAAAGTGGAAGACGATGCCACCATAATTGTAGAATACCCCACAGCTACCGGACAAATAGAAGGTTCGTGGAATTGGCCATTCAGCATTAAAGACATGGAGGTATTTGGCAATACCGGCTATTTACATGCAGTAGACCGCGACAACCTGGTAATGCGCATGCGCGAAAATACCCGGAGCGTTAGAAGTGTACCCAAATTGACAGCGCCTAATGACGATGCTACAACCTATTTCCATGCATTTTTGAACAAAACTATTGCCGCAGATGACGACCGTTCATCGTTAAAATATAACATGATAGTGATGGAGATACTGGATGCGGCAAAACGATCGATAAAGGAAGGGAAGCGGATCGTTCTTTAACACTATTCATCAGATTTACGAAGTTTTAATTACTTCGTAAATCTTTCCACATATTAAACTTTTCCCAATCTCTGGCCTCTAATCTCCAATCGCCAACGTTAACTCAAAGAAAAAAATATTACTTTTGCGTCGGTTTGAATATTTAATACCTCTGAAAAATATATTATGATAAAACAACTTTTTAGTGCTGCGGGCCTGTGTTTATTAGGCTTCGCCGCTTCTGCGCAAGGTAATGCAGCCGCTATAATGGCGCGCAAACAGGTTCCGGTTATTTGCTATCACCAGATACGCGACTGGCGGCCGAAGGATTCAAAAACAGCCAAAGATTATATTATACCGGTACAATCGTTTAAAGATCATATTAAAATGCTGGCGGATAGTGGTTATCACACCATATTACCCGATCAGCTATATGCTTACCTTACCAAAGGCACGCCGCTGCCAAGTAAGCCTGTTATGCTCACGTTTGATGATACCGACGAAGACCAGTTTACCATAGCCCGCCCCGAGCTGAAAAAATACGGCTTCAAAGGCGTTTATTTTATCATGACAGTATCGCTTGGCCGTCCGCATTACATGACCAAAGAACAGGTTAAGCAGCTATCAGACGAAGGTAACGTGATTGCCAGCCACACCTGGGATCACCACCGTGTTGACAGGTATAAGCACGATCCGAATCCTAAAAAAGACGACTGGAATGTACAGATAACAAAACCAACACAAAAACTTGAGGAAATTACCGGCAAAAAGATCGAATATTTTGCCTTTCCGTTTGGCGTTTGGAAGAAACCGGTATTGCCCGAGCTAAACAAATATCACTTCAAACTGGCTTTTCAGTTAGCCGACAAACGCGATGCGGAATATCCGCTACTTACCGTTCGCCGTATATTGGATAGCGGTTACTGGACTACAAAGACTTTCAGCAATAGCTTAAGGCACAGTTTTTAAGCTTACGCCCTACCTGCGGGGGTATTTTTAAAATATCGGCCCTGTTTGCAATGCAAACAGGGCTTTTTTATATGGTGGTATGTATATTTAATCATGAAAACAGCTATCAAAATATCGTTAGTTTTAGTGTTCCTTATTGCAGGTGCCGGAGCGTTTGCTCAAACACCCCCGTTAATTGACGACCATTTTAAAGCATTAATTGCGCACGACGTAAAACGCATTGCGACCGGTTATGCGGATGATGCGCAATTATTATCTCCAAATTGGGAAGGCACCAAAGTTGGCGTTACAGGAGCGACCGAAGTGTATACCCGGTATTTTTCATCGACGCCGGATTTGGTTTACAAGGTGGTGAACGTAATCAATGCAGGAGAAAACGTAGTGGTTGAATATACTTCGGGCGGTACGCTTTCAAACCCGGAAGCGGGCACCCCGGAGTATATGAAGGGGAAAAAATATATGCTGAATTACTGTGCTGTGTTTACCATAAAAAACAACAAAATCATAAAAGAGTCGGATTATTTCGACCAGGTGGCCTTTTTAAAACAGGTTGGCTTCTTCGATCAAAAATAACCCGACGTTAAAAGACTATAAATTCTCGCCCGCAGGACCCTGTCCTTTATTTGATGACGTTTCTAACTCCGGTTCAAGCTGGTCGTTATCACCTGGCAGATTAGTTTGTGTTTTTTCGCCTGGTTCTTTTTCAGAAACCCATTTAATCGCAGCATCAAGCTGTGCCATTGGAAACCCCTTAGATTTGCCGGGAATAAAAGCGGTAAATACATCACTTAGCCACTCTACAACTTTTTGATCGGTAACAATGGCAATCTTATTCCATTGTTTAAAATGCTTTAAGCCAAGCTTAAAATCGTCCCACCAGGCACCGGCTGTAAAATTGCCTATGTCGGTCTCTAATATCAATAGGTAATTAATCTCGCCCTGGCGCGCAACCAATTCATCCAACCTTGGGATAAGCACTTTTTCGTAGTCTTCCTTACTCACTTCACCCACAGCATGTATGCCTATAACATGTTCGGGTAGGTCTTTAATATATCGTAACATGGCCCTTTAATTTAGTTTATAAATAATAATATTGAACCGGATGGCCGGTTTAATATTCATAATTTCATTTTAACGCCACCCATTTAATCGCCCTGTCAAGTTCATCCAGCGGAAAATATTCAAATTTGCCGGGTATGATGTATTTAAACAAGTCGCTGTAGCCCAGCACACCTTGCTGATCGGTAACTAAAGCAACTCTGCCCCATTTAAAAAAATACTTAAACCCTATCTTAATATTCCCACACCATGCACCCGATACAAAATTCCTGATATCGGTTTCAAGTACCAGCACAAAATTTATCTTACGGTTTGTTTTAAGCACTTCATCAATAATTGGTATAAGTGCTTCCTCGTAGTCTGTTTCAGTAACTTCGGCAAATGCATGTAGTCCGGCAACGTGAGGCGGCAAATTGTTTATCAGCTGAAGCATATCTACTTTTTTATATCAATAACTACACCACAATTAAAAAACACCCTTATTTATGATAAAAAATATCACAAAGGTTAAATATTGATTAAAGTGAACCCGGTCGTTTCAATTTTGTTTTGTATTATCTTTGTGGCTGATGCAACAAAACAGGTCAGCATATAGCCTACTTATTAAAGATGAAGCCAGAAAACTTGGTTTTATATTTTGCGGCATTGCCCGGGCTGATTTCCTGGAGGAGGAAGCTCCAAGACTGGAAGCATGGCTAAAAAAAGGCATGCATGGTGAAATGCAGTACATGGAAAACCATTTCGATAAACGGCTCGACCCGCGTTTACTGGTGGATGGTGCAAAGTCGGTTATTTCGTTAGGGCTTAATTACTATACCGAAGATACACAGGTTGATGCCTCGGGCCCTAAAATATCAAAATACGCATACGGTGCTGATTACCACCATGTAATAAAGGGAAAATTAAAGCAGTTGCTTGAAACAATAAACGAAAAAATTGGTGAGGTTGGCGGTCGTGCTTTTGTTGATTCCGCGCCGGTGCTTGATAAGGCGTGGGCAAAAAAAGCAGGATTGGGCTGGATCGGGAAAAACACTAACCTCATTAATCAAAAAGCGGGCTCTTTCTTTTTTTTGGCTGAGCTGATTGTTGATATAGAACTGGAATATGATATTGCCCCCACCGCCGATCATTGCGGCACCTGTACCCGTTGTATCGACGCCTGCCCTACCGAAGCGATTGTTGCGCCCTATATTGTTGACGGCAGTCGGTGTATATCCTATTTAACCATCGAGCTAAAAAACGAGATCCCAAAAGAATTCAGCGGCAAAATGGATAACTGGATGTTTGGCTGCGATGTTTGCCAGGATGTGTGCCCCTGGAACAAGTTTTCTGTACTGAATACTGAACCATCCTTTGCTCCCCACGCCGATTTGCTGCAATTAAACAAAAAGGACTGGGAGGAAATAACCGAAGAGGTTTTTCAGAAAGTATTTAAAAATTCGGCTGTAAAACGTACGAAGTTTAGCGGGCTGAAGCGGAATATTTCCTTTTTGAGCAATAGGGATTGAGATTGCCCATGCAAAGACCGAGGTTGGAACTTTAATTAATTAGAAAATAGGAATATATTGATTATAAGCGAATTACATCACCGCCCATAACCAAAAATACTGTAACATTTGATTATCAGAATATTACACTTTAACTAAAAGTAAAATACCTGATAATCAGTATGTTTCATAGCGTTCGGGGCGTTCCACTAACAAAAATGGAACGCTTTGCCTGCTTGTACCTGCCCACTGAGGTTGACCTTTGCTCCCTCTAACCACCTTAAGTTTTTTCGCCTTTCGGACGTTTAGCCTTTCTTAAACTTATCGGCAAGCAACTTTAGCATATCCTCGTTAACGGGCAAAGCCGGTCCGTCGTCTTTCTTTTTAAACGGTTTATTTTCCGGTTTTTGGTAGTTATTTGTACGCGTGTGGTCGGGTTTGTGGAATTCGCGTTTGGGTTGATTTTCGGCAGGTTTTACTTCGGCTGCCGCAGGCTCCTGTGGTTTTGGCGCAGCCTGCTGCTGTTGCTGCCTGGCAATGCGCTCGGCATTCTTTTTAGCATTCCAGCGGTTATGTATCTCTTCCAGCTTACGTTTGGTGTAAAGCGGGAAATCGCCCTGCATCATCCACGAATAATAGCTTGGCTCAATTTTTAATACATCCTCCACCGTTTTGCCCTTATGCTTACCGAAATTGAAAGTTTCCTCACCGTTTTCGTTATAAACCATCCGGCCGGCAAAATCAACAGGTTTATTAAGGTTGGTAAAATGGTGCAGTGCTTCAATATCGTTTACAACGGGTTTGCTGCGGGCGCCTTTTTTATCTTCCCATTCTACGTCTTCGTATTTGGCTATCTGGGCCAGCAGCACTTCCATAGTGGCACGGGTATCGGCTTCGGCAGAGTGGGCGTTTATAATTTGTTTATCGCAGTAAAACTGGTAAGCAGCCTTCAGCGTGCGTTGCTCCATCTGATGGAAGATGTTCTGTACGTCAACAAAATGACGGTTATCCAAATCAAATAAAACATTGGCACGCAAAAACTCCTCCATCAACATCGGGATGTCAAACTTGTTAGAGTTGTACCCGGCAAGGTCGCTTACATCAATAAATTCAGCAACAAGCGATGCTATGTCCTTAAAAAGAGGTTCGTCTTTTATATCTTCATCGTAAATGCCATGTACCAGTGATGACTCTAAGGGTATTGGCATACCGGGATTTACGCGCCAGGTTTTTACCTCC
>Ga0105239_10005605_pt1 | contig 14676 bp, 9 predicted proteins | sample KBSC44metaG_FD_92761 | JGI IMG/M metagenome (GOLD analysis project Ga0105239, IMG submission 92761) | Corn rhizosphere microbial communities from Kellogg Biological Station, Michigan, USA - KBS C4-4 metaG | ecosystem: Host-associated > Plants > Roots > Rhizosphere > Soil | place: Michigan, USA... | reverse complement strand
CGAGACCAGCATAGCCGATATCATCTCCCGCGAACAGACGCTTATTCATACTTAAAAAATCTTACTGACCACTGCTAAATTTAATATAATCATTAAATTGCAGTGCTTTTCGGAAAACTGTAAACCAGGGCGCCTTATCACTTCATATCCAAAGATGAAATATTTGTTCCTACCCCTGTTTTGCATTGTTTCGGTCATCAATGTTTGTGCTCAGTCTGTACATTTTTACAGCGGAGCAAAAGTGCCGGATTACGATAATATGTCATTTCATTTGTTTGAGCAGGATAGCACTTCACTTTATGCCATTCGTTACGATAAGAAAGATTATTTCTTAGACATTTATGAGAAAGAGGCGTTAAAAAACACAGCTCATATAAAAGTACCTTTACCACTTAAAGATTCGATCCAGTACAGTTTTGAAAATCTGTTTGTTTTTAAAGATACCTTCAGTGTATTCTATTCTTATTTCGACGAAAAAAAGCTGTGTAAAAAGTTAGAAATGCTGAATTTTAAAAGGACCGGAGAAAAGATAGGTGCAGCTAAACTGATTGATACTTCGAGCGGGAAGAATGCAAGAAGAGCAGGCGGCTTCTCCATTATTAATAGAAAAGCATATAAGGAGTTTCTTTCATACGGGTATAAAACTGTAAAAGATTCTACGTATATCAACATTGATCATTTTGATTATACAGGAAACAAAACCCAAACACAAAACATCTCGTTAGGCAAAGACCCGGGATATGAAGTTTATTCGACATTTGATGATAAATGGGATTTATACCGCTTAACAAGAAGTAAATTAGGGAACAAAAACGTTAGCTGGAACATTATGTTTTATTCTCCTTCGTCCAATGCCCCGCAAGCAATTGAACTGAAGCAACCTTCAAAGGATGGTATCTACCTTTCAAACAGGGCCATCTCTTTCGTCAATGATCATGACCAGATCAATTTATTATTACCCTATACTACCCAACCTGCTGATAAAAATGCCGCCGGGGCATATATTGTACAGATAGATACAAAAAATCATAAACTGGTAAAAGAATTGACAGTGCCTTTTAAAACAAGCAATAGTGATAATGCCAACGACGATGATTTTTCTCTATCGTCATGTATCCCTATACATGTTATTACAACAGCCAATAATGGATTGAGGATTGTATTTGAAAGCAGGCTTAAAACAACAACTACTTATTATGGTATTAACATGCAGAAGGAGTATGATATTGGCGACATTATTATTGTTGATGTAGATAGTAATTATGTTACTAAACAAATTAACCGTATAAATAAGAAGCAACATACCAATGAGGAGAAATTTCAATTCACCGGCTTTGCACTGTTGACTTATAAAGGTAAAAGCTATTTCATATATAACGAATTGCCCGACAATTTGCTATGCCCACCAGATGAAATGAAAAAAGTAAAGTCTTCAAAAACTGATGAAACTGTAGTTGTTTATGCAACAATAGACGGCGGGAAAGTGCAAAGAAATATACTGATCAATAAACCTCCAAAATCAGATACCGACGCAATTTTCCCCGGGTCTTATTTAAGGGACCGAAACAAAAGGGAAACAATCTATTTACTACAAAAAAAGGGAACCGATATGTACCTCACCAAGATCTTTGTAGAATAAACAATAATACGACGACCACTTAAATATCATTCAGACACACGCTTATCCACACCTGAAAATCTCACCAAACTGTAAAAAGGCAACTTTTTTCAATTAAATTCTACCATTTCCCTATAGTATGTATATATTTGGGAAATGAATACCCTCAACAGGACTATTTACTACAAAAATCTGATGTGTTATTGCGTGAGAGACAATAAGGCCAGGCTATAATTTTTGTATTAACCATATACGCCTCTTTAGCCTAAGCAAAAGAGGCTTTTTTATAATTGATTAAACGATAAGATATGCAAAGCTTCAGAACGGAACTGGAGAACCCGATAGTTGAGAAAGATATTATTGATCTTGAAAAAAAGATCAGGGCTTTTCGTGAAGGTAAGATCCATGACGAAAAATTCAGAAGCTTGCGCCTGGCCCGTGGTATTTATGGCCAAAGGCAGCCGGGTGTGCAAATGGTGCGTATTAAACTACCATTTGGGAAAGTTACTTTCAAACAACTGCTGCGCATTGCCGAAATATCTGACGAGTATGGGAGCCGTAACCTGCACCTGACCACCCGTCAGGATATCCAGATCCATTATGTGAGCCTTGAACGCACACCAGAGCTTTGGGCCAAGCTGGAGCAGGATGATATTACCCTGCGCGAAGCTTGCGGCAACACGGTAAGAAATGTTACCGCCTCCCCTGCTTCGGGTATCGATCCACAGGAGCCATTTGATGTTTCACCTTATGCGCATGCTACATTTGAGTATTTCTTGCGTAACCCGGTATGCCAGGAAATGGGTCGTAAATTCAAGATCTCTTTCTCCTCAAGTGATGCTGATACCGCTTTTTCTTATATCCACGATATCGGCGTTATCCCGAAGCTAAAAAGCAACGGCGAACGCGGCTTTAAAGTACTTTTAGGCGGTGGCTTAGGTGCACAGCCCATATTGGCCAATATCGTAGAAGAGTTTTTACCCGAGGATCAACTGATCCCTTATATCGAGGCTGTTATCCGGGTGTTCGACCGCTATGGCGAGCGCAATAACCGTAATAAGGCCCGTATGAAATACCTGATCCAGAAAATTGGATTGGAGGAAGTTTTACGTTTAGCCGAGATCGAAAGAACAGCCATCAAAGTAAAAAGCTATAAAATTGACCGTGACGCGGTTCCACAACCTGCGCTTCCGAAAGAAACTGCTTTTGCCGAAGTAAGCATCAGTAACCCCTTCCGTTATGAGCAATGGCTGGCTACCAACGTATTCGAGCAAAAGCAAAAAGGATTTTATGGTATATACATCAAAGTTCCGGTTGGCGATATCTCATCAGATACCGCCCGCGAACTGGTAAAAGTTTTACAGCCATTGGTTGCCGACGAGATCCGTGTTACCCAAAACCAGGGCTTACTATTAAAATTTGCCCGCAAAGAAGCATTACCAGCATTATATGAAGGTTTGGCTAAGCTGGAACTGGCCGCCCCGGGTTTTGACAGCGTGGCCGATGTGACCACCTGCCCTGGTACCGATACCTGCAACCTGGGTATCTCTAACAGCATGACCATGGCTCGTGTGCTGGAGGATTTGATTTACAACGAATACGAAGATTTTATTTATAACCGCGATATCAAGATAAAAATAAGCGGCTGTATGAACTCCTGCGGTCAGCATGGCTTGGCGCATATTGGTTTTCATGGCAGCTCCCTTAAAGCAGGCACCAAAGTATTGCCATCTGTACAGGTAATGCTGGGCGGCGGTACTGTTGGCGACGGCGTTGGTCGTGCTGCCGACAGGGTGATCAAAGTTCCTTCAAAAAGAGCAACCGACGTTTTAAGAACCCTGCTTGATGATTATAAAACACTTTCGACAGAAGGTGAACTTTATAACGACTATTACGACAGACAAGGCAAAGACTATTTTTATCGCCTGTTGAAACCACTGGCCGATTTGACCACCCTTACCGATGATGAGTTTGTTGACTGGGGTCACCAGGAAACTTTTGTTACCGCCATTGGCGTTGGCGAATGTGCCGGTGTGATCATCGACCTGGTAGCTACCCTGCTGTATGAGTCGGAAGAAAAACTGAGCTGGGCTAATCAATCGTTCCAGGCTGGTGCATGGTCTGATGCTATTTACCATTCCTACAATACGCTGTTAAGTTCAGCTAAAGCATTATTGTTGGACAAAAGTGTAAACACCAGCACCCAGGCCGCGGTTATCCGTGAGTTTGATGCCAATTATGTAGAAAAAGGCGAATTTGATATCGAAGGCAGCTTTAACGACCTGGTTTTACAGATCAATCAGCATGAACCTTCAGTAGAGTTTGCTACTGCTTACTTAGCTCAGGCCACTGCCTTTTTAGAAAAAAGTAAAGCAAAAAGAGAGGCTTTGGTACAATAATGAAGGTCGTTCAAATTAATGTAAACCATGACATTATTGCCCAAAGATAGCAGCATAGCCAAGGTTCAGAACCAGGATACCGGGGGCAATCAATTGTTTCCCGTATTTTTAAAGCTGAACGACCTGCATACCGTGCTGGTAGGCGGAGGCAATGTGGGTTTGGAAAAACTGACCGCTATTTTAAATAATAGTCCACTGGCAAAAGTTACCGTGATATCCCGTGAGTTTTTACAGGAGATACACGAATTAGCTTCACAATATGAGGGGCTAACCATTGTCCAAAAGTCATTTGCCGACGATGACCTGAATGATGCCGAAGTGGTAATTGCCGCTACTAACGACAGCGACCTGAACAAATATATCCGCCAGGCAGCCCATGACCGCAAGTTGCTCATCAATGTGGCTGATAAACCCGAACTTTGTGATTTTTACCTGGCGTCTATCGTTCAAAAAGGTGATCTGAAACTGGCGATATCTACCAACGGTAAATCGCCAACCATAGCCAAACGCTTAAAGGAAGTGCTCAATGAAAGTATCCCCGATGAACTGGATACTACGCTGCAGCAAATGAGCGAGCTGCGCAATACCCTTACCGGCGATTTTGCCGACAAGGTTAAAACTTTAAATAAAGTAACCTCTGTACTAGTTGAACCGAAGATAACCGTCAATAAAAATTTTATCTGGCTCATCTGGTCAACCATTATCATCTCTATAGCGGTTGTTATTTCTGCTTTATATTACAGGGAACCTCAGTTTAAATTATTTGTAGAGGGCGTCCCGCCGCAATTCTATTACTTTTTAGGAGCAGGCTTTCTGTTTGCCCTTGTTGACGGAGCTATTGGCATGTCATACGGTGTTACCTCTACTACGTTCTCTTTGTCAATGGGTATCCCACCAGCGTCGGCCAGTATGGGTGTACACTTGTCAGAAATAATGAGTTGTGGTATTGCCGGCTGGATGCACTACCGCATGGGTAATATCAACTGGAAGCTTTTTAAACTATTGGTGATACCAGGGATCATTGGCGCTGTTACAGGGGCTTATTTGCTATCGTCATTAGAGCATTACAGCCAGTATACCAAGCCCGTAGTGTCTTTATATACATTGATACTTGGCCTGGTGATTTTGTCAAAAGCGTTTAATGTAAAACGCAAAAGATCGGCTGATAAGGTTAAACGCATTTCGCTATTAGGTTTAGGCGGTGGTTTTATTGATGCGGTTGGCGGCGGCGGCTGGGGATCTATCGTATTATCAACCCTGATAGCTGGTGGTCGTAGTCCGCGTTTTTCATTAGGTACAGTAAAATTATCCAGGTTCTTTGTAGCCATCATGGGCTCGTTAACCTTCATCAGCATGGTGAACAGCGATCATTGGCCAGCGGTAGCCGGTTTAATATTGGGCAGCGCACTGGCATCACCTATCGCCGCCCGCATCTCTAATAAAATATCAACAAAAACCATCATGGTTTCTGTGGGCATTATCGTGATACTGGTTAGTATCAAATCGATAGTTGCCTTTATTACAAAGGTTTTGTAACATGAGCAAAGTAGTTCAACATATTAAGGATATTACCGCGGGTTTGGCGCCTGCGGAAGCCCTGGCTAGGCTGGCAGAGCTGTTTCCAAGCGAAATTGTATTTTCCACCAGCTTTGGTTGGGAAGATCAGGCCATCAGTCACATGATTTTTGCCAATAACTTGCCAATCAAAGTTTTTACTTTAGAAACCGGCAGACTCTTCCGTGAAACCTATTCCGTTTGGAGCAGTACCATGGATAGGTATAAACAACCTATCCACGCTTATTATCCCGACCGTGACCTGCTGGAAGAAATGGTGAATAAAAAGGGGCCTAACAGCTTTTATGAATCGGTTGAGAACCGCAAGGAGTGCTGTGGCATCCGCAAAATAGAGCCATTAAAACGTGCGCTGAAAGGTAATAAACTCTGGATCACCGGTATCCGTGCCGATCAATCAGCCAATCGACATGATATGGAAAATGTGGAATGGGACGAGCAAAACCTACTGGCCAAGTTCCACCCTATTTTCGACTGGACGCTTGACGATGTAAAAGCTTACATCAAACAATATAACATCCCATATAACTCCCTGCACGATAAAGGCTTCCCCAGCATTGGCTGTATGCCCTGCACCCGTGCCGTTGCCGAGGGCGAAGATTTCCGCGCCGGCCGCTGGTGGTGGGAAGATCAATCCAAAAAAGAATGCGGATTGCATGAGGTAAAACAACATTAATAAAAAGCTAACCATCTCTGGTTAGCTTTTTTTATTAATGCTTCACCCACGCGTCATTGCGAGCGCAGCGTGGCAATCCCTAAAATACAGGGCGGATTTGCTGATCGGGGATTGCCACGCTGCGCTCGCAATGACGTAATAATGTTGGCACTTACGTCATCCTCCCCACAAAAAAAAGCAGATGAACATTGCTGTCCATCCGCCTAAAAACTATATAAAACGTATTAAAAAAGCTTATTTAGGTTGCTGACCACTCAGCAAGCCATCCAGGGTAACCGATACATAGTACAGGCCGCCAATGGTTGGGCCACCAGCATACTGGATGTAGCGTTTGTTAAAAATATCGGTCGCACCCAATTTAAAGGTAGCATAGTACACTGGTAGGCGGTAAGTAACCTGCGCATCGAAAGTACCAATAGCAGGCACAGTTCCGGTAACCAGCGGGCTCTCCCACAGGAATGATTCCTGCCATTTGTAAACTACGTTGAACCCAAAGTTTTTAACCACTTCGCGGTTACCGAAAGATACGTTGCCCGACCATTCAGGTGTGTTAAAACCGGTTACAAAGATATCAGAGGCTGATTGGGCTTTCAGCTTATTAAAGCTTACGTTGCCCGATATGGTGTATCTTTTATAAAAGTTATAAGAGATACCAGCCGATGAACCATAGTTGTTGTATATGTTCTTGGCATTGGTGTACACACGGTACCTGCTCTGGCCCTGGCTGGCGGCATTGGTAGCGGTCGCGGTTGTTGGGTCGCGGTTAATGTCCAGCATAGACAATATTGCTGCGTCTGTGCCAACTGTAGTCCCATTGGGTACAAACACCTGCACCTGGCCCAAAAAGCCGTTGTAGCGGTTGGTATAGGCATCTATGTCTATAAATACTTTGTTATCCGCAATAATGCCTTTGTAACCTACCTCGTATGAGGTGATCTGTTCCGGACGTGCAGGTGGCAGATCGGCCACTTTCAACAGGTTCTTGTTGGCCAAAGCGTTTGCATCCGTGCTACCGCCCGGTGCCGCGTTTACAGCTGCATTAAAGTTCGTAACCGATGTTTGGGTATAGCTGTTGCCTAAATAACCCAGGCCATCGTTTATAAATGGCAAGCTGCCCACACGTTTCACGCGACCATTGTTTACGTACGACAAAGCTTCAAACAATGACGGGAAACGGTAACCGTTCTGGAACGTAAACCTGAAGTTGTGGTTCTCATTCACGGTATAAACAGCGGCTAAACGTGGGGTGAATTTAGGATCGAAGTAAGGGTTGTAATCCCAGCGGATAGATCCGAATAGTTTCAGCTTTTCGTCGAAAAAGGTTTTGGTTACCTGGGTAAAGGCGCCATATTTTTTGTAGATCACGTTTTTACCAAATGAACCATCGGCCAAAGGCGTGTTACGGTCAGCAATGGAGCGACTGAAATCAACAAAGTTGTTTCCATCAGGAATAATAGAGTATACGCGTACATCAGCTCCAACCAACAGGTCGACCACTTTTACACGGTTAGTAAGGTCCCATTGTGCCTCAGCATTATACATATGGCTTTTTTGTACCAACGCAGCGCCACCGGTTACCGGTGCATTCGGGATCAGGCTCGATTTGATATCCCAGTTATTGATACCGATAATGGTTTTACGCAGATCATTAAAAGCTTGTGTGCCGGGTTCTACCCTGCCTTTGTCGGCAGCGGCCCTTGCAAATTGTTCTGCAGCGGCCAGGTTAGCCGATGTTAAAACACCGTTGTTATAAGATTTAAGAGCATTTCCGTATAAAGTGGCCCATGTTGAGTTACTGGCATGGTTCAGATCCAAGTTATCAGCCAGAGGTTTTACGTTGAATGAATTGCCGGTATTCTCTATCGATTCATAAGCGCGAACCAAAAACTCCTTACCTTTTAACTCCACTTTATGATTTTGTACAGTAGCGCCATCCAACGAGATCTTATTACCGCGTTGAAAAACACCATCCATGCGGCCATAGCGATAAGTGTATGACAATATGGTGTTTGGTGTTATTTTGTAGGATAAAGTACCATCCAGTTTCAGGTTGGTCACATGCGGATCAACCAGGTCGACTTCATTATAACCTGTACGGGCCACGGTAAGATTCGGACGGGCAACGCCATTAACACTAATGCCTTTGATAACCACGGTATTACTACCAGCAAGGGCATCATCTCCATATTTGTTCCAGCCATCATAAGCCGCGTTGCTGATGCCTGTCAGTTCAGGATAAGCCGGGTTAGCGGTTTTCAGGTTGCCGGGGTTTTGATCTTTCTGGGTATTTGATTGCCAGTCGGTACCTTGCAAATAGCTAAAGTTTACTTTAAAAGCGAATTTGTCGTTAAACGCTTTGGCAAATCTAAAAGCATCTTCGGTCAATGAACTCGCGCCCAAAGCGTCGTTACCTACATGGTTTAAAGCCTGGCGGTGATAAAAACTCAGGCCCTGGTATTTGAATGGATCTTTGGTAAAAAGGTTAGATAAACCGTTGATAGCGTTAGTACCATACAAAGCGGCGGCGGCGCCTGGCGTGATCTCGATGCTGGCGATATCCAACTCGGTTGGGCCAATGGCATTACCCAGCGGTACACCTAAAGTTGCCGATTGCATGTCAACCCCATCAACCAGTTGCATAAACCTGAAGTTGTTAGGGCTATTAAAACCGCGGGTATTAGGCACTTTAAGGGTGATACTGGTGGTGGTCATCTGTACGCCTTTCACGTTCTCCAGCGCGTCATAAAAACTTGGGCCAGGCGATTGTTTCAGTGCGTTAATGCTCAGTTTCTCGATAGCTACCGGCGAGCGCATTAGTTTTTCTTCCTTACGGGAAGCGGTAACAACTACTTCATTGATCAATAATGATTGCGAAGTAAGCTGGATGTTTAAAGCGCTGTTGGCGTTTTTAATATAAAACTCCTGCGGCTGAAAGCCTACGGCCGTAAAGATCAGCGTGTAAGGTAATTTGGCGCTGGTAGTTAAGGAGAATTTACCCGTACTATCTGTAGCCGTTTTATTAGTAGTGCCTTTTATGCTAACGGTGGTACCCACTAAAGGTTTACCATGCTCGTCGCCAACTTGTCCGCTTAAAATATAGGAACCGTTCAACTGTGCATAACTGATAGCCGGTGCAAGCAAAAGAAAAAGTACAATAAGTTTTAAAGAATTTGTAAAAATTTTCATGTAGTAAGGTTGGTGGTGGAATTTGAACTTGGGTTGATTAATGTTTTGATAGATGTAGGGGCCAAAAGCATCAACAACATGCAGCGGAGCACTGCATTTTTATTAGGGGCATTATAGTAATTTTATAATAATGATACATTGTCTATAGAATTAGTCGACAAAAATATAAAAAAAAAGTGTTTACCAAATTTTTTTTGATTTTAATTTTTTGAGGTGCACTTTATCAGGGCTGATTATTTCCGTATCTTTGTATATACAACGGCCCGGTTTTCCCGATAAAAAGGAGAACCGGGCCGTTGCAGTTAAGGACAGATAAGGCCAAAAACAGATCAATTTCAAATCAAATATTTGTATATCAATATATTAATACTTTTTAAAGCTTTCAAAACCCATCAAAAATTTGTTAAAAAGTGTTAAAATGGCGTTAAAATTTTGTTAAAATGGCCAAAAACTAAGCCTTTTCCTGTTGTTTTTGACTAAAAAAGTGTTAAAATTTTAGGTTTAAAAAGTTTCTTTCAGGCGATTTGTTAAGTCATTCGATCAGCAACGATACGGATATCCCTCCTATTCTTTTGAAACATCCATTTGGATAAGCAGTGAATTAAAATGAGATAATTAATAACATTTTAGTAAGTTTTGGATTAAAACTATTTAAAAAAAATAAAAAATGTTTATTATACGAGCATTTAGGTATAAATATAATCTCAATAACTTAATTTTTGCCATTTTTTGACAAAAATGTTATTTTTTTGATTTGTTTGTATCTTTTTTGACTTAAAACAATACTTAAATTAATCAAAATTAACTATTTTTGGGGCGAAATATCACCAGCAGGAAATGGCCTTCAACTATCAGCGTATCATTATCAAAATAGGCTCTAATGTTTTTACCCAGGAAAATGGCTTGCCCAACCTGCAACGGATAGAACACCTGGTTGAGCAGATAGCGACGATCAAAAAACAGGGCAAGGAAGTGATCCTGGTATCATCTGGGGCGGTAGCTTCCGGTCGTAGCCTCATCAGCATTTCCGAAAAATACGATGCGATTGCCGCAAGGCAGTTACTAGCCTCTATAGGCCAGGTAAAGCTGATCAATACGTACTCCAGTCTTTTTGAGCGTTTTGATATCCTTTGCTCGCAGGTACTGGTCACCAAAGAAGATTTCAGGGACAGGATGCACTACCTGAACATGAAAAACTGTCTGGAACTGTTATTACAGCACCAGGTAATACCCGTTGTTAATGAAAATGATGTAGTATCGGTAACGGAGCTCATGTTTACAGATAATGACGAGCTTGCCGGTCTTATTGCCTCCATGCTAAATGCAGAGGCGCTTATCGTGCTAACTAATGTTGATGGTATATATAATGGCAGTCCAAACGCACTGGGATCAGCTGTAATTGAAGAAGTTAATGGCTCTGTGATTGATTTCGCCGAGTTTGTTACCTCGGGCCGATCGCAATTTGGCCGTGGTGGCATGATCACCAAATCAACCATGTCGCAAAAAACAGCGCAACTGGGCATAGCCGTACATATAGCTAACGGGACACGGGAAAATATATTGACCGATGTATTGGAAAACAAGGTGATACATACCCGCTTTGTCCCTACTAAAAAAGCATCTGGTAAAAAGAAATGGATAGCCCATTCTGAGAAATCGGCTACAGGTGTAGTGCAGGTGAATGAAGGTGCCAGGACTGCTTTAGTATCCAGTAAAGCCACGAGCTTATTGCCGGTAGGCATTGTTAAAGTGATAAGCGACTTTAAAAAGGGCGATATCATTAAACTGGTTGACGAAAAAAACAAACAGGTGGGCTTAGGCATAGCTGAATATGGGGCAGATAAAGCCCGGGAGCGTGTCGGTCAGAAAAACCAAAAGCCGCTGGTGCATTATGATTATCTTTATTTACAGGGTTAACAGCAATGGAATACGATAACTATTTTAAAAACGCGCTTATTGCAGGCAGAAAGCCTACCCTTACCCCTGCCCTGATCAATCAGGTGCTGCAAGATGTAGCGGCCGAGGCCATTGCTCAAACAGGTTATCTGCTAACCGAGAATCAGAAAGATCTTGACCGGATGGATAGCACCGATCCTAAATATGACCGGCTGAAGCTTACCGCCGCCCGCATTGAAGCCATAGCCGGTGATATGGTGAATGTAGCCCTATTAGATAGTCCGCTGGGTAAACAGCTTTCCCAAACTAATATGCCCAATGGCTTGTCTATTACAAAGGTCAGGGTTCCCCTAGGGGTTGTAGGTGTTATTTATGAAGCCAGGCCTAATGTTACGCTTGATGTATTTGCCCTTTGTTTTAAAACCGGCAATATCAGCATTTTAAAGGGTGGCAGCGATGCCGATTTCTCTAACCGGGCAATTATCTCGGTTATTCACAAAATATTGCGTAAGCACCAGTTGGATACCGATATTGTGACCTTATTACCTGCTGATCGTGAAGCCACCGCGGCCTTGTTAAATGCTGTTGGCTTTGTAGATGTGCTGATACCAAGAGGGAGCCAGTCGTTGATCAATTTTGTTCGGGATAACAGTAAAGTGCCTGTAATTGAAACCGGGGCTGGTATTGTCCACACTTATTTTGATGAATCCGGCGACCTGGAAAAAGGTGCGCAAATTATAGCCAATGCCAAAACGCGCCGGGTAAGCGTATGTAACGCGCTCGACTGTTTAATTATTCACTCGTCGCGTATTCCTGATCTGCCGAGGCTTGTTCATATACTTAAGCAAAAGCTGGTAGAGCTATTTGCCGATGAAACCGCCTATGCAGCGTTAAAGAGCAATTACCCCGACGATCTGCTGCATAAAGCAACACCAGAACACTTCGGTACCGAGTTTTTATCCATGAAAATGGCCATAAAAACGGTAGATGATTTTAAGCAGGCGCTTGAACATATTGCTGTAAATGGTTCAAAACACAGTGAAGCCATTATTAGTGAAGATGCCAAACATATAGCTACATTTTTAAATGATGTAGATGCTGCCGCAGTTTATGCCAATGTTTCAACCGCATTTACCGATGGTGCCCAATTTGGTCTTGGCGCCGAAATTGGTATCAGTACACAAAAACTCCACGCCCGTGGCCCCATGGGGCTTGAGGAACTAACCAGTTATAAATGGCTGGTCAAAGGCGATGGTCAAACCCGCAATCCATAATTATAAACCTAAACCCTATACCTTGTTGCAAAAAAAAGGTGCTTGAAAAAGCACCTTAAATTTTTCCTCACTGTTCGGTCTGTGTAGTTATTTAATCAGGTAATTTGCTATGGCAACAAAACAAATAATCACTAAAATCACTCCTTGCAGTTTTTGCTCTAATGTTAACTGGCTTATCATTTTAAATTAATTAGGGTATAGCAAATTTAAAATGTAAACTCGTTGCTACAAGAGTACTATTCACTTTTGCATTTTTTTTAACAAAAAACTTACATACTTTTTACAATGGTCAGCTGTACATTTATTCGTTAAAATAATCGCAAAAAAATGCTCGCCCTGTTATAATTTGTGTAGAGACTACACACCATTAAAGTGTTAAATTTTATGCTTTATGATTAATTAAAATGCGTTTTTTAGACGGTTTTTCAAATTGTGTATTTTTTTATTTTTAAAACTTATAGGAATATGCACACCCGGATCATTATTCAGTAAGCTGTAACATTTTTTAAATAGTAGATTTTTACTGTTGATCAGTACTGGGCTATAGAATGCATAAAAACTTTATATAATAAATATAATTATTTGATTATCAATATAAATTAACCAATAATTAATATTAAATCATTTTTATAATCTTTCCATTTTACCCTCTGCTGACCCAATAATATATCAACATCAAAATCAAAAAGGTATCTTTGCAAAATTATGAGTAAGCATGGCAGGATCTTAGTAGCAATGAGTGGAGGGGTTGATAGTTCGGTAGCAGCAGTAATGTTGCATGAACAGGGCTATGAAGTTATAGGTCTTACTATGAAAACCTGGGACTACGCCTCATCGGGCGGTAGTTCAAAAGAAACAGGCTGCTGTAGTCTGGATAGCATCAATGATGCTCGTGCTTTAGCGGTGGGTTATGGTTTCCCTCATTATATATTAGATATCCGAAGTGAGTTTGGCGATTTTGTGATCGACAATTTTGTTGATGAGTACCTGGCCGGCCGCACTCCTAACCCATGTGTATTATGTAACACCCATATTAAATGGGATGCCCTTTTAAAACGTGCTGATAAACTCGATTGTGAATTTATTGCTACAGGACATTATGCCAATATCCGCTTGCAGGATAACGGCCGTTATGTAATATCAAAAGGGAAAGACGAGAACAAAGATCAGTCATACGTACTATGGGGTGTATCTCAACAGAATCTTGCGCGTACAAAATTCCCGTTAGGTAGTTTCTCTAAGCCAGAGATCAGGCAAATGGCTGTGGATATGGGACAGATGGAACTGGCTGGCAAAAGCGAAAGCTATGAGATCTGTTTTGTTCCTGATAACGATTATAGAGCCTTTTTAAGACACAAAGTTGAAGATCTGGATGATCGTATCGGCCCAGGTAATTTTACACTTACCAACGGCACCGTAGTGGGCAAACATCAGGGGTATCCGTTTTATACCATAGGTCAACGCAAGGGTTTAGGTATAGCATTGGGCCATCCTATGTTTGTTACGGCTATAAATCCGCAAACCAATACCGTTGTTTTAGGTACAGCTGATGAGTTGGAACGCAAACAAGCCTGGGTTAAAAACCTTAACCTGGTTAAATACGCCAATATTAACGAACCCTTAGACGCCATTACTAAAATACGCTACAAAGATGCCGGTACACAAAGCAGCATTGTACAAATGGGTGAACATATGAAAGTTGATTTTCATCATAATGTATCGGGCATTGCACCGGGGCAGTCTGCTGTATTTTATGAAGGTAATGACCTTCTGGGTGGTGGTTTCCTGATGTAGGTATCCCCTACTGCGTGCTGACGCTGAGCTGTTGGCCTGCAATTTTCATTATCAAAACGTCGTAAAACCCCGCTTTAATAATAATCCTGCATTCCAACTATTTACCTGCTCAGCCGTAAAAGCTTCGGGGCTTTTCCGAAAACAAATTTGCGTTTCACTTTCTTTATGTTTTATTTGCAAAAAAATAACTGCTTAAATGGCCAAAAACCTACTCATAGTTGAATCTCCGGCGAAAGCCAAAACCATCGAAGGATATCTTGG
>Ga0105239_10005604_pt1 | contig 14678 bp, 13 predicted proteins | sample KBSC44metaG_FD_92761 | JGI IMG/M metagenome (GOLD analysis project Ga0105239, IMG submission 92761) | Corn rhizosphere microbial communities from Kellogg Biological Station, Michigan, USA - KBS C4-4 metaG | ecosystem: Host-associated > Plants > Roots > Rhizosphere > Soil | place: Michigan, USA... | reverse complement strand
AGTTGCGCCCTTCTGTAATAGTCTTCAAGCACCGTTGTGCCAACGGGCAAAGTTTGCGCTTTAGCGCTAATTTGAACAAGAGTGGCTAATGCACATATAAATGAAAGCTTCAGGATCTTCATAAGGTAATTGCTTTAACATTGATATTATCTATTGACCAACTTTCGTCACATTTTGGATCAATCGTGTTTGGTTGAACAAGTTTATCCAGGCACTGTAGTACTAATGTTTTTTCAGAATGCTTAAAGGTCTTTGAAATCTTATACATCGTGGTGCCATGAGTGCTGCTTGCCCAGCTGCAGGCGCCGGGCAAATCAGTCCTGTACGCCCCGGTTTTCGGATTATTGTAGTTATTCGGGTAATCCAGTGGATACGACTGCGGCGAACAGAAATTGCCGGGCAAGCAGTCAGAATTTGAAAAGGTAGTATAAATGTAACGACTGTTATCTACTATCATCTCCCAAATGTCCGGACCATCAGGCGTAGCTTTATTTCCGTCCCAACTATCGTGAATGTACAAATCAAACGAAATAGTAATTAGGTCATGGTTAGGCAGTCCTTTTAGTGAAAGGGTAAAACTGGTGTCGTTGTACCGCCCCAGTACTGCGGAGTTATTAAATTGAGTGATCGTTCCATTGGTAATGTTCGACAGATCGTTGGTTTCAAAATCATTGTGATACACCACCGTCTCGTTACTAACAGTGCTTTTGTTGCACGACCCAATAAAACAGAGAGGGATGATAAAGAGTAATATTTTTTTCATATGGTAGTGTTAGTTGTAACATCTAATTCCTCAAAAATTAAATTTTTTGTTTTTTAATCTGTGTACCAGATCGACTTTTGCTTTAGCGCTTAAAACATTAGTTTCCATGGCCTCAGTTGCTTTATTTTCCACGATTGGAGCGCGCTCATAGGGCGTCGTGTGATAAACGTAATGAGGGTTGTATTTTTCAAATAAATGATCCATCTTTTTCCGTCTCTTACGTTTCCAATAAACGCGTGAAAGCCTTTTTCAGTATGTATTTCTTCAATTTCAAGGCACAAGGATAAAACTCCATAGAGTTTACCTGATAAATATTTAAATAAGTATTTAATTAAATAGGCAATAGCTGAATGTTAAAAAGGTATTTAATAAATCGAGATGTAAGAGCTATCCAGCGGTATACCATGTTTATTTGTTTAAATAACGAAGATGAATTCATGTTCAAATAATAAGCTATAAATTACCCGAAACTCACTTAAGCTAATTCAATATTCAACCAAACACTGTAGACTTTGGCTGCAAATAGCGGCCCCTTTAATTATGACAAAAGTAACAACCTTCTACCGAATTTTCACAAATATTAAACAAACACTTGATATTTTTCAAAATTAATAAAATATTACATCTTTCATTAACCGAAGCCAATACATTTTCAAGTTTAACTAGGCCTAAAACGCAAACATAAAGTATCTTAGAAGAACCAGAAGAAAAGCACTTTAACCGCTACCAATCGGGCGGCTGTACAGATTTGTGCGGAGTAAAAATCAACAAACATGGCTGGTTAGCAGTTAACCACTAATTTCCCCTATTCAAAAAGCCAATAGTCTATGATTAAACTATATTGTTGTAAAGATCTCTTCTATATTCCTAATCCACTTAGCACAGTTTTTATCGTCAGGAATATTATCTTAACATCAAGCAAAAAGTTTTGGTTCTTTATATAATACAAATCGTACTTATGCTTCCAAACTCCATCTTCAATCGATGCACCGTACGGATATTTCACTTGCGCCAGACCGGTTATCCCTGGTAATATACTGTGCCTGAATTCGTAGAAAGGAATTTCGCTTGTCAACATTTTAATAAATACTTCTCTTTCCGGACGAGGCCCAATTAACGACATTTCTCCTCTTAAGACATTTATTAACTGAGGAATCTCGTCAATACGCGTTTTCCTTAAGAACCTGCCGACCCTGGTGATACGGGGGTCTACCTTTTGCGCCCATTGAGCGCCTTTAATTTCAGCATTAACTCTCATCGACCGAAATTTAATCACCTTAAATTCCTCGTTAAATTGGCCGATTCTTTTTTGTATATAGAAAATCGGCCCCGGCGACTCCAATTTTATACAAATCGCTGTAATTATTGATATTGGCAGGGTTAAAACAATTAAAATAATTGCATGAAAGTAGTCGGCAACCCGTTTCAAAGCAACCTTCCGCGTGTTTCTAAGAACAGAAAAATCATCTTTGCCTATAAAATAATCCCAGTCTAATAAACTAACTTCGGTAAAGCCGTTTATTTCTTCCAAAAAATCGATTAATGAATAGGCTTTAAATCCATTCTCAATGTAGTTAATCAAATGAATCTTATCTAAATGATTGATTAAGTGGCTTTGATAGTACAAAATTATTTTCTTGTTAGAAGAAAACATTTTTCGCAGCTTGGCCGGCTTGCTTTTGATAAGATCAAACAAAATTTCTCGAACCCGGATTTGTTGATTTTCGGGACAAAAGACTTCTATTTTGTTAAACTCCATTTCGATTTCGAAAAATGAAGTCTTGTCAATGGTTAAATTTCTACTATATAATTGTACTATCGGTTCTTCAACTAATTCCATACGTAAATTTTAATCTGCTTTTACAAGTGCTCTTTTAAGTAGTCTGATACCGTTCTTTAAAAATGTGTTACCTGTTTTTTGTAATTACTAACAATAAACCCAAGCGAGGTTGTTTACATTAAATGAACAGTTTTTCTCTTTTATGACAGTATTTAGATTTTGCAAAGGTAATCAACTAAAAACTTAATTCAACTTTTGCCTCTAAAAAACGTGATTTAATTATTTCATCTATTTTGTTAATTCATCGTATTCAGCTTATGTGAACTCAAATCTATGTTTACCTATTCTATCTCTATTACCTGAATTTCAGCCCCGTGCAGAAGAGGCAAACTGAAAGCAGTTGAATTTTTTCGTGCCGCATTATCGTTAGAGACGCGCGTTTTATTCGTGAGTCCTACGTAATTGTCTGACCCTGGAAATACATAAACTGATTTATTGCCAGGAACCGTTATCTGCAAATCGGTAATATTATTTGGTGACTTATTAATTAACATTAAGTAATAGCCGTCTGAGTTTCCCTTTTTATAAATTCCAACAAGTATATTTTTATCACTTATGCTTTTAACATAAGGATTTTGGCCGTTCAAAATGTGTGATGCGGGAATGTTTTCGTTGGTGGGATTGGCCGACACATGATATGCCCCAACATAACTGTTTGCCATAATGATCGGACCGGCTATTTTCGTGATATAGTTGTTAATGGCTTTAACTGAATAATATTTTTTTGTTACATTTCCATAGGGGTTTATGATTGCATCATAATAATTTAGTCCATAATGGTCGGGGATGCTTTCATAAGTATAATATATCGCGCCTTTAGAGCCGTACGCCAGAGGACAGAATGCCATAAATTTTAGCTGGTAATCGGTTATATCCGGACCAGTTTTTTTTGTGGTCGACTGGATATAATACCAAACCGGCCTGTCGCCCGCTTTTCTTTTTACTATATCTAAATTATAAAAGTACGAAGCTGTTATTGCCGGCGAAAGAAATGGATAGTAATCATATGCCACAATTTGTGGGGCGCTCTTAGTATCATTATCATTTAAATAATTGTCAAGATATCGCTCGTAATCAGCGTGGCTTTTGAAACCGTAGCTTGGCAACAGGTAAACAAACCCTACTTTGTCCGGGTCGTTATCTTTGAAATACCTATTCCATTTTTTTACCTGTGCGGCTTTCCCAAGCGGGTATTCACCGCCAAAGCTGTACCCGCCAATAGCACTCCTTTTTTTGGCCTCGACATTTTTAAAATGAGAAATTATTTTTTGCGCATCATCTGATGTAAAATTATCATTTGCAACTGCCAGTTTGCTATCTATAACCATTAAGTGCATGCCGTATTTTGCGGCGAGGTCAAGAGTTCTATCCATTAATTCGAACCCAGCGCCGCCATTATAAAATTGCGGACCCGATAATAAATTAAAGTGAGCCGCCTTGGCCAAGGTAAAAGATATCGAATCTTTGGCTTTGTTATTATCTCGCGAAACACGGGGATCTGCAAAACTTCCTATTTGAAAAGTTTGGTTGTACCACTGGGAGTGGGCTACTTTACAAGAGAAAATAATTATAATGGCTAGGGGTATAATTTTATATTTCATAACTGAATTTCATACGGTAGACTTCAAAAATAGCGTTTTATTGTACCTCCAGCCTATTTTTTAGTTATTTAGCCAGATTGTTACAAAACGCTTTTCCATAAAATTTGCAATAGTTATATGTTCCTGCATTGAAATTTAGGCGTACGAAATAACGTTACACCTGTACAATACAATACGCAAATAACATACAGATGGTAACAGGGAAAATAAAATTATGTTTTTACGATTTTCCTAAAATGAAATAGGATGACCTAAATTACCAGGCGGTTGCCTTTAGACGATAAATTATTATAGTCTGGAGCGCTCATTTAAACCAGCCCCACTTGTTGAAATATATTATTGCTCCGTGTATATTATACCAGGTTAATTTCCAGTTTTTGTAAGAGCCTTTTTCGTAATGATGGTAAATAGTAGCCTGCGGAAAATACGCTGTATTTGAAACTTCAAGGAACCGCCGTGTCAGGTCAGCATCCTCGATATACATAAAAATCCTATCGTCAAACAGCCCAACTTTTTTAAGTGTTGCTGTTCTGAGAAACATAAAACATCCCGATAGATAGGGCACATTTAAAATGGTTTTGCTGTAATCCTTGTCCTTATATTCATATTTGTCAAGGCGATCCTGAAAATATTTCCTGAACCCGCGTGGCAGAAATCTACGGGCAAAAAGATCAAAAGGCTTAGGATTGTTTTTGCATAGATATTGTATTTCACCATTTGTATACAAAACCTTTGGCATCACATGTCCAACATTTTTATCAGCTTCCATAAATTCATACAACTTCTCGAGCGTTCCGGGTTCAAAATACACATCGGGGTTTAAAACAATGTGATATTCCGAAACATCCCATATATCTTTCATGATGAGATTGTGAGCAGCCCCGAAACCAGGGTTAGATGGATTGAAAATATAGGAAACCCTGTCGTCTGAACTAATATCACGTAACTGATTTGTTGGCGAGTTGTCAACCAAAAACAGCTTCACATTTAATTTAGTATTCAGAACGCTATCAATGGCCGATTTTAAAACAACGCGTTGATTTTTATACAACACTATGGTTGCCGTTATTTGATATTCCATCAAAGTATCATATGCTGTCACCACGCGAACGATGGTGTATTAAAATTTGTTAAATTATTTAAAGCTATAAAATCCCACTATCCGGCCTTTAAGGGCAAGCCACCTTTTTTTAGCCAATGGGATATTAAATAAGAGCACCGCCTTAATCATTTGCAAAATTTGAAAAAAGTTCGACATCAAAAAGGTAAGAAACATTACCGGACTTAAATGTTTTTTGCAGATAGCTCCATAACCTTTGGCATAATAATAAACTTTCTCGGGATTCATTACATCGGGATTTAACTGCGGGTGCCAGATGTCAATTGCTGGTGTGTAATAACTGTTTAATTTTAGTTTAAATGTTTGCAGTAAATAATCCAACTCCTCGCCTATACCATATGATGAGCCTACCCCAAAATCAGTATCAAACCTGATATCATTTTTTCGTATAAACGCAGTAACTGCCGAATAGGTGTAGTGAAAATTAAAAATAGTTACCGTTTTTCCACCTTTGGGCCAATTCCGCATTATATTTTGCTTCGTTTCCCTGTCATACAACCGGCCGTATGCCACATCAATTTCCGGGTGTAATTTTAAAAAACGCAGGGCAGATGTTATCGTATCCGGATAATAGGTGCAGTCATCATCCGGGAATGTCACTATCGGTGCAGTTGATAATTCAAGGCCTTTATTTTTCGCGTTGGCGATGCCTTTAACCGATATTTTGCAGTGTATTAGGTCAAGCTTAGCGGCATAGATGCTTATTACCTGCGTCAAATCTATCTTGTCATTTTGGTCGATTATTATTACTTCAAAATCATCTTTGCTGCAATTTTGTTCAACCAGGGTTTTCAGCAGCTTCTCAACCTCACCGTACCTGCCATAGGTAGGTATTATCAAACTAATTTGTTTGCTCATGCACCTTTTTTACTTCGCGTTTAAATGATTCACGCACTATTATATATCCTTTTAAAACCAATATTGTTAAGATGCCGCTAAAAAACTGGCTAAAAACCATTACCCAATCAAAATATAAAAGCGTTTCGTACAGTGTTGCCAACAAAAGCAGCACTACAAAAGGCGATTTTCGGAACAAATAACAAACGAAAAAATAACCCATCAGGTAGATGTAGGTAAAAAATACACCCAGGTAACCAAACAGCATATAAAAGTATACTGGCAGGGTAATATTCATCGACATGTAATTTTGAGTCACAAAGTCTTCGGAGTACCCCATAAAAATTGAGCGGAAATAATTATTGGGCATAACATCAAATCCAAACACATCGCCTGGAATCAATGAATCAATAATTAATTTTGATTGATGAATGAAACTATATTTATCATAAAACACCGACAAGTCTAAACTCCCGCTATCATGATAATGAATGGGAATCATTCCAAGTTCGATAAACGAAACCCGCCCCATAATGAGATTTCCTATAGTTTTATAGTCAATGTAATCTGCACCATATCTTATTTGGGTGGCATAAATAAACAATAACGGTGCTATTAAGGCTGCGTACTTCAGAAATGTAAATAGTTTTGCTTTATAATAGTCGAAATTGTCGAAAGCGAAGCCTACCAAAAACGTAGTAAAAACGCTGATTATAGCGCTGCGGCTCCCCGAAAGCGTCGAGACAACTATAAAAGTTAATACCATTACCAATACCGACGACTTTTTTTTCTGTAAAAACAGGGCGCACATCATTAATTTAATGGGGCTTAAAAACAAGTTGATGTAATTTAACATTGACCCTGAAAAGGCTCCCGAAATTATACCCGAAAATCCGCCAATCAGTATAACGAACAAAGCTTTATACCCCAGGGCGAAATAAAAAAGTTCGGTAGCAGCTTTGCTGTGAATTGCCGGTGGAATAAAGTAATCTTTGTTAGGCAACAGGTATATGGTAAGCCCAACCAGGCCAACGGGTATAATATTTATCAAAAATGCTTTGGTACTTGCTGCCCTGTCAACCAGGTCGGAGTAGACATGGACATCGCCAACAAACAGAGAATACAGCTCGGGTATTACAAAATGAAACCCAAGGTAGAAGCAAATTATTATGATGAACGCTTTTCTCACTATTTGCGCTTAGCTTTTAACAAGTTAACAAGTTGATATGCAGCCTTTAACTTTATTAAGTTACTTCCCGTTTTTAACGCTTTAACCAAATGTGGCTTTGCGTTGCTAATGTCCGAATTTAAAGCATAAATACGGCCCAATTGGTAATTTAAAGCGCCGTTTATTTTACTGACGCCGTTTTTATGCTTTTCTTCATTAATATAAGGTTCGTATAACGCGTTAAATCTCATTATTTGTTTGGCATCGGTTGTTGTAATATTATCGCCGCCTAATTGATAGTATCCCAAGGCAATTGGAATATATTTGATACGGATGCAGTTACTTTTGCACAACCTGATCCACAGGTCAAAGTCTTCAACGGCAACCAATGCCTTGTCCTCGCTAAATCCTCCGTTTTTTATTAACAAATCAGTACGTACTAAAACCGACGAGGTTGGAATGGCATTAAGATTAAACAATAAATCGTGATAGGCATCTTTTTTTAGCTGGCGCGATTTAATGGCTCCTGTAACGCTCCCATCTTTGACGATATGCAGATCGTGATAAAAAAAATCAAAATCGTCCAGGTTCATTTTGGCAAAATATTCTATTTTATTTTCGGCGAAATAATCATCCGAATCGAGAAAAAATATCCAGTTCGTGCTTGTATTTTCAATACCGATATTCCGGGGCCGGGCCGGGCCACCCCAATTTTCGCGATAAAAATAACTGAGATTTAATTTATCCTCGTATTGTGATACAATCTGCCGGGTATTGTCAATGGAGCCATCATCGCACACAATTACCTTAAAATTACTATAGGTTTGTCTTTGTAAAGAGTTCAGGCACCTGTTTAGATCTTCGGCCCGGTTAAAGGTCGGAATAATTACGGTAAAGGCGTTAACTGCGGCACCATCGGTCATAGTTACATTTCTATTTGTTAAAATGTTCTTTAAGGTGCTTAAAAAAGCCCCGCCCTAAATAATAAATATTAAGTTTCTCAAATATAAATGTCTTTTTTAACAAGTTTGGAAAGCTTGACATCCATGGCCTCTTGTTCTCTAAAAAATACCAAAACCAAATTGCCCCTGCGCCCAATCTAAACTGCTTTTTATCTTCACCGGCAACCCCATATTTTGTAATGTGTTTATAAAAAATAGCATATATTTCTTCAATTTGCTTAGCTATTTTAATGCTGCTCCTGATGGTAGTGCCATGTTGCCTGAAATTATTTAGCGGCTCGGTGATGTAGTAAAAATCAGTTCGTTCTGCCATCTCTAGCCAAAAAGCCCAGTCGGCAGCCACCAAATAATCAGTCGAAAGCCCTCCTATCTCTTCAAACAGGCTCTTTTTTATTACAGCGGCACTAAGGTTTGGTATGACACATGCAAATGAAAGGAACTTTCGCATTTCGCCACCGGTTATTACTGTGTCGGTCGAGCATTTTATCTTAAAGGACTTTTCGCGGCCGGCAAAATCAGTTGCATAAGTATGGCCGGTTTCATTAACCATATTGCTTTTGGAATAAACTACACCTACCTCAGGATGCTTAAAAAAGGAATCCATAATACGCGCCAGCTGGTTAGGTTGCGCAAAATCATCACATTGGGCAAACATTAGGTAAGCACCTGTAGCAAACCCAGCTCCGTAGTTGCTTGCTTTAACATAGCTGCCGGTATTTTTTTCAAGCAGATGCAAAGATATATTAGCCTGCCCACGAAACGTTTCCAATATTTGCTGGCTACCATCAGTTGAATTGTCATCAACTACAATAATTTCCAGCTTCGGGTAGGTTTGATTAACCAGGCTGTCGAGAGCCTGTTTTAAATACTCCCGGTGATTATAACTGGTAAAAACGATGCTTACCAAAGGTAAATTCTCAACCGTCATTATTTTAAAAGCCCCCTATCCCTAAGTTCTGCCAGGGAAAATTTGTAGTCATCAATACTTTCGGGTATATCATTCTGGCTTAACGCCCAGTCAATAAATTTATGCAACCCATCGGCAAACTGCCACTTTGGTTTAAACCCTAATATTTTTTCAATCAGTTTTAAATCGGCGAAGTTATGCCTGATGTCACCTTCACGAAAAATTCCGGACACCGAAATTTGCGAGTTACTTTTTAAGTATGAAACAATTTCATTAGCAACACTTAGCACCGATGTAGCAACGCCGCTTCCAACATTTAATATATACTGCCCTTTCAGATCCGCATTGAGACAGCTAACGGTAGCATTTACAACATCATCGATGTACACAAAGTCCCTGCTCTCAAGCCCATCTTCAAAAACGTTAATCTCCTGATTTTTCAATGCAAGCCTTAGAAAAATAGAAAGAATGCCGGTATATGGGTTTTTCAACGATTGCCCGGGGCCATAAACGTTTTGATACCTCAATGCAAAGCCGTTAATGCCTTTAAGCCGGCAAGCAAGCGTTATCATTTGTTCCTGCACCTGCTTGGTAATGCCATAAAACGAAGACGGATGTATTTTGGCGTCTTCATCCGTCGCCCTTACAGTTAGGTTATTTTTGCCGCTCACCGGGCAAAAAACCTCAAATGATTCTTTTACAGAATCATAGGTTCGCGCAGCCGGGTAAACATCGCCAAATTCTGCTGAATAATATTTTCCTTCGCCGTATATGGACCTTGATGACGCAACTATTACGGTTTGGATTTTATGGTCTTCATTTACAATATAATCGCACAGTGTTGATGTGGCCTGTATGTTTACATTGGTATACCTGGAAATATCATACATCGACTGCCCCGTACCTGTTTCGGCCGCATAGTGTATTACAGCATCTTTACCGCGCAGCGCACTATAAAATGTGTTCTCATCGGTAATGTCACCAATAATTAGCTTGACTTTGCCCTGCAAATTAGATGGCAGCTGCCTGTTTGTTCCGTGAATTTGCGGATTAAAATTATCAAGTATCGTTATGCTATTCCCCTGTTCAATTAATTTAGCAGCAACATTAGTACCTATAAACCCCGCGCCTCCGGTAATTAATATATTTCTCATTATTTGTACGCTAACCTACAGAAACCCAAATACCGGTTTCAAAATCATATTTCTTAATAACTTTCGCCGGGCTGCCCACTGCCACACTAAAATCGGGTATATCACTTGTTACAACCGAATTAGCCCCAACAACGGCGTTTTTGCCTATACTTGCCCCAATAACGCATACATTTTCGCCCAACCAAGCTCCCTCTTTAATCCGCACAGCTTTTTTAAACTGAACATCCTGATTAATTACTGGTTTGCTTACGTCGGCAAAAGTATGAATATTATCCGAAATGTATACCTTGTTGGCTATCAGTACATTATCCTCAATAACAACACTCTGCACAGCAACGATGTGCGAATAATCACCAATGGCGCAGTTCTTACCTATTTGCAAATCGGGGCTAACATCGCCTAGTTTTAAAGCCAGCAGCCATCCGCCCCGCTGAATAACTGACCGGTCGGCTATACTTATATACTTCTGGCCCTCTGTCCGCACCGATGGATAAAGCATTGATTTAAATGCAAGACTTTTGAACCGCCATCCATATAAAATATAAAAACAAATAAACCAAATACGATTAAAGTATCTCCTCATCAATCACCCTTTTAAAATCCGAAATATTGCTAAATCTCTTATAATTTTGCTCCAACCATTGCTCATCCTTATCCCACCATGTTGAAGCTAAAATTCGTTTAATCTCAATCTCTGTAAAACGCATTTTTAAAACTTTAGCAGGCACCCCTCCAACTATACAGTAAGGCTCCACATTTTTAGTAACCACCGCACCCGCAGCTATTACTGCGCCTGTCCCTATTGTAACACCGTCTAAAATTATTGCCCGCTCACCAATCCAAACATCGTGTCCTATCACCGTTTGTTTTGAACTTGAAAATTCATCCTGAAGGCAATACGTTTTGGCTAGCGGCGTGTTTTTTAAGTAAAAAGCGGGATGAGTACTTACGCAATCTAACTTGTGTATACCAGGACCTATACTTACGCCGGCTGCTATCGAACAAAATTTACCAATGTTAGCATTTACAATAGTACTCCCCTTTTGTATGTATGTGTGAACACCTGCAGACGAATTGATAACCAAAACATTGTTGAATAAAACATTATTGCCCCCAAGCACGGAATTTATCAATTCAGAACCCTTGTAAAACTTACAATTGGGATATGCAGACTGATTTTTCGCCATGCGCAGCACCGCCGAAAAATAGTCTTTAACAGAACTGAATAGGATTACAATAGTTTTGAACAACAACATCACATTTTTCAATTATCGAAATATCAATTTATCAGTGCGCCAATCATCTAACTAAATTAAGGATATAATCCGCATTCCTTTTGGTATTGCCCCCATCAATAAATCCAACATATTGCTGCATAACTTCCTTTTGCTTAAAGCGTTCAAATATGGGGTCGTGGTTTAAAAATTTCTCAAGCATCACCAATAATCCCTCGCTGCTCCGTGCGGTGACAAGTTCACTGTTACCGTCAAAGGGCTTGTGGACCACCTGCGTATCCTTTTTGTAATAAATTACAGGTACAGCCATGCACGACGCTTCAAACAAGGTTTGCGAATATATGCTTATATATAAGTCGGCTTTTTTTATTACATCTATAAACGCGGCATCCTGTATTAATTCAATGTCGAGATTTGGAAAATACTCGTTTACGAACGACTGATAAAGATGAACATATCCATTTCCCCTGATTTTCAAAATCACTTTTAAATGCCTGTCTGTATTGTTTAATAATTGAACGTTGTGTAAAATATCAAACAAAAAATCAAACTCAACAGCCAGATATGAATTTAAGTCGACCGGGTTAAAACCTGCAGTCCCAACAACTATGGTCGGGTTGTCGTGGTTAATTTCTTTAATTGGGATGTTAGCATAATTATCCATTCTCGGGTCGCCTAAAGGGACCGCGCTTGCCGAATTGTTAAAATATTGTTCTTTAATCGATTCGCTGTAACAGTTTACATAATCACTGTCTTTTGCATCCTGGTAATATGAAAACGTCAACAGTCCGTTTATGATCATAAAAACAGGAACGTTGTTTGCCTGGCAATATTTCATGATTAAACGGTTCTCCGTCCATAAATTGGTAATTGGAACCATCAAATCCAACCTGTTATTTTTAAACCAATCAATGATGCTATCGGCGGCGTTTATTGTATGACTTAATTTTTCTGCAAGTATCTTGTCAATTATCTTATATAGATGAGCCGTTACATCGTACCCGTTATACTTTAAACTGCCGCCCCTGTTAGCAATAAAAAAATCAAGCAGGGTATTAACAGTCTTTGAATTATCTTTTGATGTTTTAAAATGAATACGCCGTTCATTTAATATATCTTTAAGTCCCGAGTAATTATTAAATACAAGTTGAACATTCTTGACCTTCTGTAACTCGTTAACTATCCCAAGAGTTGGATGATATCTGTGTATATATACATACTTTTTATCCCTCCCGTTAAATCTATCCAGGATATTATACATCAAATCGAAACAATTCGCTACGGTATTTTTTAATGTATGGCTTAACGAAGGTTTACTCGTTTTCTCCGCAACCCATTTTAAAATCGGGAACAAATACACGGGTTTTGCTCCGTTTTCATTGTCAGGCAAGGAAGGTGCAACCTCGTACTGAAACCCCGCAATATTTAAGCATTCGTAAATAGTATGGTTACTTTTCACCATAACCATTAGCTTATCGTATTTTAAACAACCTAAGGCAATAATGTTAAAAAAGAAGTGGCAAAAATAGTCCACCTCATTTATTATGTATAAAAGATGCGCATCACCTAAATCTAATCCGCGATATTTTAGAAGATCAGCGCCGTTGGAATCTTTAAACCAATTGTTTAAGAATTCGTGCATTTTAAAATTGAGTTCTTCAAGAATGACGTTGCTAACCAGGTGATCGATAAATTCAACATTATATCCCGAATCCTGCAATTCCTTTTTTAAGCCGAAATCAACACATAAAATAAGGTCGCGCTTTTTATCAAAACTTACAGCACAGGTATTCCACATATTCCTGTCTTCAACAATACAAATTTTTGAAAATGCCAGTTCAGCTATTTTGTCATTGTTTAATTGCATCATTTTTTAAATAACCTTTCAAAAAAATACACCTCAGGGGTTAATTGGTTCCGGGAGCTTGGTTTTATCTGTTTTTGATAAAACGGTCGACACAATTCCGTTTATGTTTTCCTTAAAAACAGATGAAGAAAAATAGTAAATACCCAGCCCCGCTGCAATCACTATTCCATTGTATATAAAATACACCAACAGATTTATCTTATCCTTATGTAACGGTAAATAATCCCTGGTTAAAAGCATAACTACTACAATAAAACCAATAGGAGCAATTGCGGGTGCCGTTAAATTCCATGTAAATATCCAAAATTTCAAATCCAGCAATTTGGAGATAATAAAGACATAGGCAACAGCTACTATAAAAAATGAAAGCATTTTAAAATCTGCAAATGCTTGCAGACCGATATATTTAAATGTAAATATTACCCCAAGCCAGTAAATACACGGCAATAAAGAATTTGTAAAATATAATAGCCTTGCACGTTCATACGCCATCACTAAAATACCACCGGGCGAGGTTATAAAGCTAAAAATATACCCCAGCACCAGCACCTGGGCAATTGGTACCGACTCAAAATATTGAGGACCCACCCATGTAAAAATGAAAGCCTTAATGGTTAGTGAAATGCTCAATATCGGAAATACGATTAAAGGCAATGTGATAACAAGCACTTTAATAAAAGCCTTCTTTAAGCCGTCAAAGTCGCGGAGGCCAATAAAATGATTAAATTTTGCCGTAAACGGGCTGAAAATAATTCCAAAAATGGACCGAAAATACTCCATAAGGGTAAACCCTATAGCGTATACCGCCAGGTATTTTGAGCCTAATAGTTTCGAGATTACAAAGGGATCAAGTTCGTAATAAAGTATCCAGCACAGTGTCAAAAATATGGACACAAACGCAAGGCCTTTGGTTTTTTTATAAAGCTCCTTACTAAACCTCAGCGACTTAACAAACAAAATTAAATCATAATGCAATTTGGTCTTCACTATCCAGAATCCCACTGTTACGGCTATTAAACTGCATACCTGCGAGAACAGGAAGTATTGCACAATGGGATAGTGGTTGTGGCTAAAAAAAATAAGGGCCGCGGTAATTTTTACAATGTTTGAGCATATCAAAACCTTTTGAAAAACATAGTCATTTAGCCGGACAGCGAATATTATCTGCAACACCCGCTGGAGCATAAATACAGGTGCCGAGCCGGCAAGTATCAGTAAAAGGTT
>Ga0105239_10005603_pt1 | contig 14678 bp, 10 predicted proteins | sample KBSC44metaG_FD_92761 | JGI IMG/M metagenome (GOLD analysis project Ga0105239, IMG submission 92761) | Corn rhizosphere microbial communities from Kellogg Biological Station, Michigan, USA - KBS C4-4 metaG | ecosystem: Host-associated > Plants > Roots > Rhizosphere > Soil | place: Michigan, USA... | reverse complement strand
GCCGCGCGTGCCGCGTTGATAGTATAGATCTCGAGCACCGTCTCGAGATCCAGCGCTTGCTCCGGCCAGAGCGAGGCACCGGGAAAGTCGCCGGCCGGATTGCGCCGGGTCACCATGCCCTCGATGCCGTGCCACGGATCGGGGTTCGGAATGACAGGCCAATCGGAGCCGCCGGCCATCAACGCGCCAACGTCGTTCAGATCGCGGTTCGGCCAGAAGCGCTCGGCCCGCTCGGTGCCCATCGCGGCCTTGTGGGCTTCAAGGAACACGGTCGGAAACCAGATGATCGGCGACAGATCGGCGGCAACACCGAGATCGGCAAAGCGCCTGATATCGTCGGGCGCGATGTAGCTGGCGTGCGCGATATGATGAATGAGGTTCGTCGGTCCGTTGAACGAGCGCACCACCTCGATCGCGTCGAGCGCCTGGGTGACGGCCGCATCGCCCGCGCAATGGATCTTTGCGCCAAGACCGAGCTTCTCGCACTTGCCGAGCCAGCGGATGAGCTCGGGCACCGTAAGCATCGTGGCGCCGCGGAAACAGCACCCACGCACGGGATCGGCCACGTATGGTTCGTGAAAGGCCGCAGTCTTGGCACCGGGAACGCCGTCCAGAAACATCTTGGCGTAATCGGGCCTCACATGCGCCGAGCGGAACTGGTCGCGGAGCGCAAACAGCTCGTCGCCCGCCGTTCCGAACATGAAGCCGGGTTCGACGATCGGCATGGCACACACCGCCCAGGCCGACAACGCACCGCGATCGTCGAGCCCCTTCAGCGCCGCCAGAATCGGCTGCATGCTGGCGGCATCGACAAAGCCGGTGACGCCGAACGAGTTGAGAACGCCGATCGAGCGAGCGACTGCGGCCCGGTCCATCTCCGCCGTGTAATGCCCGGTCTTGGCGAGCGCACGCTCGATGATGCCGGACGCCGCTTCCACCATCAGCCCGGTCAAATTGCCGCTGTGGAGATCGCGCCCGATCTCGCCATCCGCAGGGTTCTGCGTGTCCGCCGTGACGCCGGCAATGCGCAAGGCCTCGGCGCTTGCCCAGCGGTTGTGATAGCTGTCATCACGCAGCAGCACGGGATGACCGAGACTCGCGGCATTGAGCTCAACCGCAGCGGCGTCGGTATTAAGCCGCACCAGGAGATCGCTGCCGAACTGCCCGCCGACGATCCAGCTCCCGGGCGCCGCCTTCTCCGCGGCCTGCTTCACCGCCGCCGCGATCTGGCTGATCGAATGGTTCGACGGGAAGCGGAGTTCGTAAAGGTCGGCCTGCCCGCCCATCATGATGTGATTATGGATGTCGATGATGCCAGGCATCGCCATGCGGCCACCGAGATCGATCACGACGGTGTCGGCACCGACGACGGCCTTCACGTCGCTCTCCTCGCCAACCGCCACGAAACGACCGGCCTTGACCGCCGCGCAGCTGACCCACGGCCGATTGCGATCGACAGTGTAGATCCTGCCGTTGCGGAACAGCGTGTCGGCGTTGGTCTTGATCTCGCTCATTCCCCGATCCCGATTGTTGAGGGAGCTTGTTCCGCAGTTCAGATCGTCACAATCAGCCGTTCGGTTGATGAAGCCGCCCTGGGCAACGCGCTTCGTCAGAGCGCAATCCAGGCCGTCTTCCGGTCGGTGTATTCGTCCAGCGCATGCAGCGACTTGTCGCGACCGAAACCAGACTGCTTGAAGCCGCCAAGGGGGACGGTGATGTCGGTCCCGCCATAGGTGTTGACGTGCACAACACCGGCATTGATGGCACGGACCATCCGGTGCGCAGTCCGCAGCGATCCCGTCCACACGGCTGCGGCCAGCCCGTAGGCACTGGCGTTCGCAAGCTCCACGGCCTCCTCCTCAGTTTCGAACCGCGTCACCGCAAGTACAGGACCAAAGACCTCCTCGCGCCACAGGCTCATCCGCCGATCGACATCGGCGAAGATGGTCGGTGCCATGTAGAAGCCGCCGCTGTCAGCGCGAAGCCGCCCGCCACCCAAAAGTCGCGCCGCGCCTTCCTGCTCGGCCCGCACGACGGCTTCGAAATTCTTGCGCAGCTGCGTTTCGCTGTTCACGGCGCCGATGTCGGACCCGAGGTCGAGCGGATCGCCAATCCTGAGCTTTCCGGTCAGAGCGAGCAGCTCGCTCATGAACTGGTCGTAGACCCCGGATTGCACCAGAAGCCGCGATCCGGCCACGCAGACCTGCCCGGAATTGCGGAAGATGCCGTTGACTGAGACCTTGGCGGCCTGCTTGTAGTCCGGCACGTCGTTGAACACGACGTTCGGTGACTTTCCGCCGAGTTCGAGATGAACCCGCTTCAGGTTGGAACGCGCGGAATATTCCAGCAGCCGACGGCCGACCGGCCCTGAGCCGGTGAACGCGAGCACGTCGACGTCCATGTGCAGGGCCAGCGCCTCGCCCGCACTCGCGCCCGGCCCGGTCACGACGTTCAGCACACCGTCCGGCAGGCCCGCTTCGCTGGCGAGCGCAGCGAGACGCAGCAGGGTCAGCGACGCAGTCTCCGGCGGCTTGACCACCACGGAATTGCCTGCGGCAAGCGCCGGCGCGATCTTCCAGGCCCCGATCATCAACGGAAAATTCCAGGGCACGATGACACCGACGACGCCGAGGGGCTCGCGATGGACAAGACCGAGCACGTCGCGTCCGGTCGGCGCGATCTCGCCATAGACTTTGTCGACCGCCTCGGCGTAGTAGCGAATCGTGGCGGCCGCCGACAACGGTTCGGCCTTGTAGGCCATGCCGATCTCGGTGCCATTGTCACGCACACCCAACACGGCAAGCGCCAAGGCATGCGCTTCGACGAGCTCGGCGAAGCGCAACAGCACCTTCTTGCGCTCAGCAGGGGCAGCGCGCGACCACGCACCGCCGTCGTAGACCCGACGTGCCGCCTGCACGGCGCGATCGATATCCGTGGCATCACCGCTGGCGATCGTCGTCAACCGCCTGCCGTCGATGGGAGAAATCACGTCCATCCGCGCACCACTCGCGCTGTCAACGGCGGCGCCGGCAATAAAGTGCTGCTGTGAAGCGATGCCCGTTTTTCGCAGTACGTCGATTTCAGATTGCAACATGAGCAGGCCCAAACGTGGAAATGCCGGATCGCGACTGCACCGGCAATCGCGATCACGCGCCTCATTCAGCTTTGCCACGGCGTCTCTCACAATCCACCGATAGGTGGATGTTGCGTGCTGCGGCAGATCCATAGTTTCGGCCGCACCAAACATTTGCGCGGCCATCTGCGTGGCGCGTTCCTTCGTCCAACCACCGGCGCTGCGAAGATATGATCAACAGAACACGCCCGCGCATCCTGCTCATCGGGACCGGCGACACCAAATCCGACGAGCTCCTGTTCATGCAGCGCTGCATCAGCGAGGCCGGCGGCGAGACGGTGATGATGGACATCAGCGTGCTCGGCGATCCACCCTACCAGGCCGCACACGACAAACACGAGGTCGCGGCGGCGGCCGAGACGACGATCGAGGCGGTGATTGCCAGCGGCGACGAGAATTCGTCGATGACATTGATGGCACGCGGCGCCTCCCGCCTGACACGTCAGCTCTGCGACGATGGCAGGATCGACGGCATGATCGCGATCGGGGGCACCATGGGCACCGATCTCGCGCTCGACGTCGCGCGCGCCTTGCCGCTCGGTTTCCCGAAGCTGATCGTGTCTACGATTGCATTCTCGCACCTGATTCCGCCGGAGCGGATTGCCGGCGATCTGATGATGATCTTGTGGGCCGGCGGCCTCTACGGTCTCAACGGCACGTGCACCGCCGTGCTGTCACAGGCTTGCGGCGCCATCGTCGGCGCGGCCTGCAGCGCAATCAGGCCGCGATCCGATCGGCCGATCGTGGCGCTGACGTCGCTGGGCAAGAGCTGCCTCAGCTACATGGTGGAACTGAAGCCGCAGCTCGAGGCGCGGGGCTACGAGGTCGTGGTGTTTCACACCACGGGCATGGGCGGCCGCGCGATGGAGTCGATCGCTGACCAGGGTGGATTTGCCGCGGTGCTTGATCTCAGCCTGCAGGAGATCGCCAACCAGCTGATGGGTTCGGTGGTCAATTCCGGCGCCGACCGGCTGATGAACGCCGGCCGCAGTGGCATTCCGCAGATCGTGGCGCCCGGCGCCATCGATATGGTCGATTTCCCCGCCTGGCTGCCGGTGCCGTCCGAGCTCAGCGATCGCCCGTTCCACGCGCACAACCGGCTGCTCGCGTCGGCGACGTCGCGCCCCGAGGATCGCCGCCGGATCGCGCGCGCGATCGCGGACAAGCTGTCCGAAGCCACCGCGCCCGTCGCCTTTGTGCTGCCGGCCGGAGGCATCCAGCAATGGGACCAGAAGGGCGAGCCGCTGCACGATCCCGAGGGCCTCGATGCATTCGTCGCGGAAATGCGCTCCGCAATCCGCGGGCCGGTCGAGCTGCACGAGATCGAAGATCACATCAACGACAAAGGCTTTGTCGCGAAAGTGCTGGCGATTTTCGACCGCTGGGTCGCCGCCGGCATCGTGCCGGCAGGCAAGGTCGCCGTGGAACAGACATGACGGCATCCGCGGCGAGCGCCCTGGTTCTCGACTTTGGCGGGGTGATCTCGAAGACCCTGTTCGAGACCCATGCCGCGACGGAGGCTGTGCTGGGTCTCGCTCCGGGAACACTGACCTGGCGCGGACCTTTCGCTGAGAATACCGATCCGCTCTGGTCCGCGATGCAGCGCGGAGAATTGTCCGAGCGCGACTATTGGCTCGCGCGGAGCCGCGAGGTCGGACGCCTCGTCGGCGAAGACTGGCAGGACATGCAGACCTTCGTCCGGCGCGCGCGCGGAGCCGATCCAATGCTGGTGATCCGTCCCGAGGCCGAGCGAGCCATCCGGATCGCGCATGGGAGCGGCCGCAAGCTCGCGATCCTCTCCAACGAGCTCGACCTGTTCTATGGCGCCGAATTCCGGCGCAGGCTGCCCCTGCTCGAGTATTTTGACGTGATCGTCGATGCGACCCATACCGGAATCCTCAAGCCTGACCCGCGTGCGTATCACGCCGTGTGCGACGCGCTCGGGCTTGCACCGGAGGCCTGCGTCTTCGTCGATGACCAGGACCGCAACATCGACGGCGCGATCGCCTGCGGCTTCAACGCCGTGCGGTTCGACGTGCGTCAGCCCAACGATTCCTACCGGCAAGCCCTGCACTTGCTTGGTCTTACCTTCCATTGACGACGAGTGGAGCCGCCTATGCGTGAAGCCAATTTTCTCCTCGAGAACAACGCACGCCGGATCTGGCATCCGATGGCGCACCCCAAGGACATGCAGGACCATCCGCCGCGCATCATCATGAAGGGCGAAGGCATCTACGTCACCGACATCGACGGCAAGGCTACGCTCGACGCCGTCGGAGGCCTCTGGAACGTGACCCTCGGTTACAGCTGCGATCCGATCAAGAAGGCGATTGCCGATCAGCTCAACGAGTTGCCCTACTATTCCGGTTTTCGTGGCGTCTCCACCGGGCCCGCAATCGAGCTCGCTTATGAATTGACCGAATGGTTCAAACCGGAAGGCATGACGCGCGCGTTCTTCACGTCGGGCGGATCAGACTCGGTCGAGACGGCGCTGCGCCTCGCGCGCCAATACTGGAAGATCAAGGGCCAGCGCGACCGAACGAAATTCCTGTCCCTGAAGAAGGGCTATCACGGCACGCATTTCGGCGGGGCATCGGTGAACGGCAACGCCAATTTCCGCCGCAATTATGAGCCGCTGTTGCCTGGCGTCTACCACATCCCGTCGCCCTGGACCTACCGCAATCCCTTCGACGAGACTGATCCGGCAAAGCTTGCCCGCCTCTGCGCAAATTCTTTGGTCGACGAGATCGAATTTCAGGGAGCCGACACGATCGCGGCCTTCATCATGGAGCCGGTGCTCGGCGCCGGCGGGGTGATCGTACCGCACGAAAGCTTCATGGGGCTGGTGCGCGAGATCTGCGACCGCTACGGCATTCTCCTGATCTCCGACGAGGTGGTCACGGGGTTCGGCCGGACCGGCGCATGGTCCGGCGCACGGCTCTGGAACGTCAAGCCTGACATGATGACGATCGCCAAAGCCGTCACCTCCGGGTACTTCCCGCTGGGGGCCACGCTGATCAACGACAAGATCGCCGAGGCGTTCGAGAGCGACGAGACCAGCTTTGGCTCGATCGGCCATGGGTATACCTATTCCGGTCACCCCGTTGGTTGCGCAGCCGGCGTCGCCGCCCTCGCTGAAGCGCGACGGCTGAAGGTCGACGAGAAGGCCGCGGCGTCAGGTATCGTGCTCAACGAAGCACTGGCCGCTCTGAAGCAGAAGCATGAGATCGTCGGCGACGTTCGTGGCAAGGGCTTGATGGCGGCGCTCGAGCTCGTCGCTGACCGCGGCACCAAGAAGGCGCTCGACAAGAAGCTCGTTGGCAAGATCGCGGATGCGATCTACGAGGCCGGCGTGATGGTGCGTGTCTCAGGCAGCAACATTATCCTGTCGCCGCCGCTGATCATCACGGCGGACGACGCCAGAACGATCGCACGCGCGATCGATCATGGCCTTGCTTCTGTTTGAAACCTTTTGATGCGTCGCGGCCCTAGTGGGGCCGCGCCATCATCGCAACGACGGCAGAGCGCGTCTCCACGCCAAGCTTTTCGAAGATGTGCATCAGGTGCGTCTTGACCGTGGCGTGGCCGATCTTCAGGCACTCACCGATCTCGCGGTTGGTTCGGCCGCAACACAGAAGCCGCACCACGTCCATCTCGCGGCTGGTCAGTCCATAGCGCTGACCGTCATCCGGCGTGGCCCATCGGCTCACCAAATTGAACTGAAGGTACTGGTGGATCTTCTGGGCGATAGTCATGGCGCCCTCGGGGATGCTCGCATCCCTGTCCCAGGCCACACTCATTCCGGCGACGATCTGATCGTCGCGCCGAAAGAAGAAGTCCACCATGTCGACGATACCGCACTGATCGACGAAGGTGCGGTAGAGCGCCGTCTCGCCCATCTGCCGATCGGCAATCGTCCGGCTGAGACGCGCCACGGCAAGGCCTCCCGCGTGACGGGGATGCTGCGGGTCGAAGGCGCTCATGCCTTCGAGGTACTGTCGATGAAATGGCTCGGGAATGCCTGACAACAGGAAGCGCTGGAGGTTGTAATTTCCATCGACCTCGTAGAACGCCGTTGCCGACCCATCCAGCATGGACTGGGCGAAATGCACGGCCTCGCTTGTTGCCGGATCCGAGCGGCCCATGAGCATGAGCACGGCCAACCCTCCTCGTTTTCACCCCATTCGGAACATCTGACGTGTCCTCACCTAGCGCGACGCTGAGGCAGACAGATGCCTCAGTCAAGCAAATTCCGGACCATCGTTCCGCCTTGAAACGGAACGTAAATCACCCGCAAAATTGTCCTCCACCAAATGGTGGATTGACCATCCGCCACACTAGACTGCGCGATTCTGGGTCGGCGCGCGGCCGCCACCATCGGCAACCAGCACGGCGCCGGTGACGAAGGACGCCTCGTCCGAGGCGAGGAACAGGCAGCATCGCGCAATCTCGACCGCCTCGGCCATCCGCCCAAGCGCAATCCGCCGCTCGACGGCCTGGAACTCGGCCTCGGCAGCGGTCCCGTTCTGGTCCGCAAGCAGCCGCATCTCATACGCGCTCATTGGCGTCCGCACCCAGCCCGGCGCGATGGCATTGGCACGAATGCCGTCTGCACCGTGCGCATAGGCGAGCGAGCGCGTATAGGCAACGACGCCCGCCTTGCTCGCCGCGTAGCTTGCACTATCCGGGCTCGCATTGAAGGCGGCGACGGATGCGATGTTGATGATGGCGCCGCCGCTCTGCGTGAGGAGCGGCAGCGCGGCACGGCACATCCGCATCGTCCCGGTCAGATTCACCTCGATCGTCCGCGCCCAGACATCATCGGACACAGCCTGCGGCCGATCGGGGATGATGAGGCCCGCGGCATTAACGAGGATATCGAGCTGCGCACCACATGCCGCGATCGCCCTCGCGATATCAGGTAATTGCGTCACATCGCCATGCACGGCTTGCCCGGCCGCTTCACGCGCGGCGTCGTCGAGTTCCGCCCCACCAAGACCGAACAGCACGACGCGGGCACCATTCTGCGCGAACAGCAACGCCGTGGCCCGGCCGATGCCGGTCGCCGCTCCCGTAACGAGCGCCGTCTTTCCTGCAAGCCGCGACATCTAGAGCCCCCATTGCCGCTCGACGGCAAATCCGGTTTCCGGCAGCGTCGCGCCACCGTCGACGACGAGGGTCTGCCCGGTGACATATTTAGCCTCGACCGAGGCGAGATAGAGCATCGCGCAAGCGATGTCGTCGGCCTCGCCCATATGCCCGACCGGAATGAAGCGCTCGAGCCTGGAGCGGTTCTCAGGCTCGCTCATGGTGCCGCGGCCTGGCTTGGCAATAAAGCCTGCCTCGACGCCGTTGACCGTGATGCCATCGCGTGCCAGCTCGAACGCCGCACCGCGAATGAATGCATTGATGCCGGCCTTCGCCGCCGAATAATGGGCACCGCCGCCCATCGCGACCCGCGCCGACACCGACGATGTCATGAGGATGCGTCCGAAGCCGTTAGCCCGCATATGCGGGATCGATGCCTGTGCGAGCCAGATGCCGGCGCTGAGGTTCAACGTCAGGGTGTCCGCGAGCTTGGCCTCATCGAGTTCCTCAAGTGAGGACCACGGGCAACCGCCGGCATTGTGCACGACGATGTCGAGCCGGCCGTGTTGGCTGGCGACGCCGTCGACCATGGCTCGCACGCTGTCACGGTCGAGCTTGTCGAAGGGCACGCAATGAGCGGCGGCACCATCCTTGGCCAGCTCCCGCGCCAGTGCTTCAGCGACATCCAGCGTCCGGTTGGCGATCACGACGGTGCTGCCTGCCCGCGCAAGTCGCGTCACGATGGCCGCGCCAATTCCCCTGCCCCCTCCGGTGACGACTGCGACCCGACCCGAGAGTTCGAACGGACGCGGTGCCATCAGATCGCTCCGGACTCGTGCAGCAGCTCGATGAAGCGGCCGAGCACGCTGGTATGCCGCTCCGCATCCTGCACTGAGGTCGCCGGGCACATCAGCAGCATCGTGTGGAAAGGCGTCACCAGGATGCCTTCGTTCATGTAGAAGGCGTGCAAGAGCGTTTCGAGGTAGGGCTGACGACCGGCAATCACATCGGCACCGCTGCGCGGCGGCTTCGGCATGAACATGATCTCGGCGCGGGCGCCGATCTGTGTGACGTGCCAGGGCAGACCATGTCCTTCGATTAGGCGCCGCGCCTCATTCGCCAGCTGCGTCGCGGTCGCGATCATGCGTTCGTAGTTTGCCGGCGTCAGAACCTTCTCCAACACGGCGCGCATGGTCGCAAGCGTCAGCGCGTTGCCGGCGAGTGTTCCGCCAAAGCCAAGGTGCGCCGATTGCCGCTCGCGCGGATTGACATGCGGAACGATCGCCCAGAGCCGTTCGGCGATATCCGGGCTCAAACCAAAGATGCCGGCCGGGATGCCGCCGGCAATCGCCTTGCCCGCAACGAAGATGTCCGGTTCAAGACCGAGCGCGCGCGTGCAACCACCCAGGCCGGACGACAACGTGTGAGTTTCGTCGATGATGAGCACCGCGCCGGCGCGCCGGGTCAGATCGCGCAACGCGCGGTGAAAGCCGGGATCGACCGGGATCATCCCGAAATTCGTCATCAGCGGCTCGGTCAGCACGCAGGCGACGTCGTCCTCCGAGAGGGCTGCTTCGAGCGCCGCCAGATCGTTGAACTCGACGACCCTGCTGACGCTGTCATGATCGATACCGTTGGGATGGATCATGTTGCGCAAGCCGACACGACCCTCACGGATCTCGACATGGGCCTCCTCGACACCGCCGTGGTAGCAGCCGGAGAAGACCAGCACCTTGCGGCGGCCGGTGATCATGCGGGCGATGCGGATCGCGGCGCGGTTGGCGTCCGTTGCCGACGTCGTCAGCGTCCAATAATGCGGACCGAAACGGCGCGAGAGCTCGGCGCCAACCCAGAGACTGTCCTCCGTCGGCAGCATCGTGGTCGCGCCGCGCTTGAGCTGCCGGAGCGCGGCATCAGTGACCGCCTCAGGCGCGTGGCCGCACATGCCGCCGGTGTCACCGAGGCAGAAATCGACGTAGTCACGTCCGTCGATGTCACGGATATGCGCGCCAATGGCCTCATCGGCATAGATCGGGAAGCCGCCGGCCCAGCGTCGCATCCAGTGCGACGGCCCTCCGTAGAGGAAATGCTGCTTGCCTTGCTGCCAGGCCTGCTGGGAACGCGGATGCGTGGCGCGATAGCGTTCCTGCTCGGCATCGAGCAACGTGTTGAGAATGGCGATCGTATCTTGCCGATCGCGATAGGCTTGCTTCATTTTCGATCCGACCGTGGCGATGACAAAGCGGCCCCAGCCGTGTCAATAACTGCGGCGATTATTGCCGCTGCGCCACGTCGGCAGCAATCAACCGATAGGTTGATGCCGTCGCGCATGTCGGCCCGATAGCAGGAGCTATCGGGCTAGGCAGTTGCTTCCTGCCCCAGAATGAAGCGCGCCGCACGCTCGCCTATCATCATCGTGGGCGCATTGGTATTGCCCGAGACGAGGCGCGGCATGATCGATGCATCGGCGACGCGAAGCCCGTCGACGCCGCGGACCCGCAGATCCTCTGACACCACAGCCATGGGATCATCTGCGGCTCCCATCTTTGCCGTACCGGACGGATGGAACACGGTCTTCGCAATCGAGCGAACGTAGTCGCGAAGCCCGGCGGCGTCCTTCTCGAGGCCCGGCTTCGGCAGCACGCGCCGCTTCACCAGCCGCGCCAGGGACGGTGCCTCGGTGATCCGGATCGCAAGCTCGACCCCGCGCGCTAGCGTCTCGACGTCCGCCTGTTCGGCCAGCGAATTGGCAACGAAGTGTGCCCGGTCAGCCGGATTTGCCGAGCGCAACCGAACCGACCCGCGCGATTGGGGCCGCAATACGCATGGACCGATCGAGAGGCCATGCCCCGCCTCCGCCGGACGGTCGGCAAAACCATTGAAGGTCGGCAGCACGTGAAATTGGACGTCGGGCTCGCCGGTGCCGGCGGTGTCGACGAAACCGCCTGATTCGACGACCGTCGATGTCAGCAATCCCGTCTTCGTCAGCATGTACTGCAGCATATGCGAGGCGGCCCGCAGGCCTTTGTCCTCGCCGAACATCGAGATCGGATCCTTGATCTCGCACTGAACGGTCGCTTCCAAATGGTCCTGATAGTTCTCACCGACACCGGGAAGATCCGCGACGATGTCGATGCCGTGCTCGCGCAGGTGCGCGGCCGGTCCGATGCCGGAGAGCTGCAGGATCTTCGGAGTGGCTAGCGCGCCCGCGCACAGGATGATCTCGCGTCTCGCGTTGACGGTCGAGCCATCGTCCAGCAGCAAGCCGGTGGCTCGCTTTCCGTCGAACAGGATCCTGTTCACGCGCGTGCTGGTTCGGATCGTCAGGTTGGGACGCCCCTCGGCCTTGCGCAGGAAGGCCTCCGCGGAGCTGCGGCGGCGGGCCTTGCTGGTGGTCGTCTGATAGAAACCGACGCCCTCCTGCCGCGCTCCGTTGAAGTCCTCGTTGTAGAGAATTCCGGTCTCCTGGGCCGCGCGGATAAACGCCCACGACAGTGGATGACCGTAAGCGCGGTCCGAGACTGTCAGCTCGCCGCTGACGCCATGATACTTACCGGACAGGCGCTGATTGCTTTCGAGATCGCGGAAAACCGACAGCACCTTGTCATAGCTCCAGCTTCGGCATCCGAGCTGCGCCCAGGTGTCGTAGTCCTGGCGCGTGCCACGGACATAGACCATCGCATTCACGGAGCTGCCGCCGCCGAGCACGTGCCCCTGAGGCACGATCGAGGGCCGTCCGTTGAGGCCCTCTTCCGGCTCGGACGCGTAGAAAAGCGCGTCCTTGCCCTTTTCGAGGACCTTGAAGAAAGTCGCGGGGATGTGGATGTACTTGTCGGTGTCGCGCTGGCCACTCTCGATCAGCAGCACCCGATGCTGCGGGTTCTCCGACAGACGCGATGCGACAACGCATCCGCTGGAGCCGCCGCCGGCGACGATGAAGTCGTAGTCCTGCATTGTCCCCGTTCCCTATACCGCAACCGCGATGGCGCAATGTCGCTCAGCAGAACACGCTCTGCGCCGTGGTGAACTCTTTCAGACCATCGACGCCGAACTCGACGCCAAACCCGGATTGTTTCACGCCACCAAAGGGCACGTTGGGCTGAATCGCGCCGTGCTTGTTGATCCAGACGGAGCCCGCCTCGATGCGCGCTGCGACGCGCTTGGCGGCTTCGAGATCGGCTCCCCAGACCGAGCCTCCGAGACCCATCGACGTCGCGTTCGCCTTTGCGACGGCCTCGTCGACATCGACGTAGCGAATGATGGGTAGCGCAGGCCCGAACTGTTCCTCGTCGACGAGGCGGCAACCGTGATCGACGTCGGCCACGAGCGTGATGGGGTAGAAGTAGCCCGGACCGTCAGACGGCTTACCGCCGGTCAGCACGCGCCCGCCCTTGGCCCGCGCTTCGTCGACGAAGGTCGAAACCATTTCGAATTGCCGGCGATTCTGTACAGGACCGAGGATCGACGCCTCGGACAGGCCGTCGCCGAGGACGACCTGCCGTGCATAGGCTGTCAGTTCGCGACACACCTCATCGTAGACGCTGTCGTGAACATAGAGCCGCTTCAGCGCGGCGCAGGTCTGCCCATTGTTGATGAAGGCGCCCCAGAACAGCCCCTCGACGATCTTCTTCGGCTCCACGCCCGGCAACACGATGCCGGCATCGTTGCCGCCAAGCTCGAGTGTCAGACGCTTCAGCGTGCTTGCGGCGTTCTGCATGATCTTCCGGCCGGTCGCTGTCGAACCGGTGAATGTCACCTTGGCGATGCCTGGATGCGCCGACATCATGCCGCCGATCTCATTCTCACCGGTGACGACATTGACGACGCCCGGCGGCAGAATCTCGTTGATGAGCTAGACCAGCCGGATCGTGCTGAGCGGCGTCAGCGGCGACGGCTTGATGACGACGGTGTTTCCGGTTCTGATAGCCGGGATGACGTGCCAGCAGGCGATCATCACCGGCCAGTTCCAGGGGGTGATCGAACCGATCACGCCGATCGGCTTGCGGTGCAGCTCAACCCGTCCGTCGGAATTGTCCTGCAGGACTTCGACCGGCAGCGACAGCTCACCGGTGTGCCGTGTCCAGGCGACGGCGCCGCCGATCTCGAAGCGCGAGCCGAGGCCGTTGAGGGGCTTGCCCTGCTCGAGCGTCAGAAGCCTTGCGAGCTCCTCCGCATGCGATTCGATCGATGCAGCGATCGCACGGCAGGCGTCCGCTCTTGTGCTATCAGGCACGTCTTTCCACAGTGCAAAGGCGCGCGAGGCAGCCTTGACCGCGTCATCGAGGTCGCCGGCCGTGCCGAGCGGCATCGCGCCGACGACGTCGCCCGTCGAGGGGTTGACGATATCCTGAAATTTCTCGGTCGCGACCTTGCGACCATCGATCAAAAGGCTCCAGCGCTGCATGTCGGCATCTCCCAACCACGGTTGCGGCTCAGAGAAGACGATCATCCCGGCGCTGTCTTGGATCAGAGCGCGAGCACAATTGGACGCCAGCGCGGCCTATTTCCTCACGATGTCCGTCGGAGAGCAGTCAAAGGCCTTCTTGAAGCAGCGATTGAAATAGGAGATGTCGTTGAAACCGGACGAGAAGGCGATCTCGGCAATCGTGCTGTCGTCAGCACTGCGCTGTTTCTCCACGAGCCGGTCCTTGGCCAGCCGCAAGCGGCGATCCCTGATGAAGCTCGTGACTGTTGTCCCGACGGCGCTGAAATCCTCCTGCAGCGTCCGGATGGAAACACCGACCCTGCTGGCGAGCCATTGCGGTGTCAGCCACTCTGCCGTGAGATGGCGGTCGACAAGCATCTGCGCGAGCTCCAGCCGGCCGGATGCGCGCTCCCTCGGGCACAGACTAGGATCGGGGCCCTCGGCGGCGAAGGCCTGTCGCGTTGCCTGCAGCAGCAAGTGGCGCAGCTCGCTGCCGCGCTGATGGCCGGAGGATGTTTGCAGGATCTTGGCGACGAGCGCACGCAGCATCATCGACATCGGATCTTCGGCACCTAACCGCCGCGAGATCTCAAAGTCATTCGGCTTCTCCGAGAGCAATAGCTGCCGGGGCAGATGCACAGACAGATGATTGCTGAACTGACCGTTGAAGTAGAAGCTCGACGGCAACGCAGAGTCGACAAGAATGCAATCGCCGGGCGAGATGATGTGCTGTCGCCCCTGCTGTTCGATGCCGCACACGCCCTGCAGCTGAACGAGGAGAAAGAAATGCTCGCCGTAATCGAGGCGGATGTCATGCTGTTCGCGGCAGACCTGACCGACGTCAGTGGCGACCTGAACGGTCTCCATGCCTGCGCCGCCCGACAGCACGACACCGCCGCGGACGACATTGCGCTGCTCCCAGCCAACAGGATTGAAGCGGCCGCAGACGGACTGCAGCTTGTCCCTCCACTCGTCCAAAGGAGCCTGACTCCATATCTCGGGAGTCCAGCTGCTAAACTCCTGGAGCTGCAT
>Ga0105239_10005602_pt1 | contig 14679 bp, 16 predicted proteins | sample KBSC44metaG_FD_92761 | JGI IMG/M metagenome (GOLD analysis project Ga0105239, IMG submission 92761) | Corn rhizosphere microbial communities from Kellogg Biological Station, Michigan, USA - KBS C4-4 metaG | ecosystem: Host-associated > Plants > Roots > Rhizosphere > Soil | place: Michigan, USA... | reverse complement strand
GTTCGCATAGTCCGCACCGGCACCACCGCCGATGATCACCTTGCCGGGCAAATCCTGGCCGACCAGGCCCATGACGCGCTGCGGCGAGTTCTCCCGGATCTGTTGCAACCAGCCCTTGTTCACGTCCTGCAGCAGCGGATACTGCGTCAGATTGGTATCCGCCGCGACCTTCACGCCGTTGAAACCGATCATGATGCGGTCCAGCGCCTGGCGCTTCAGGATCGCATTGGCCACGCGGGTCTGGAAGTCTTTGAACTTGGCCCAGGCATCCAGCTTGGCATAGGTGATGTGCGTGTCGAAATTGGTCTTCTCGCAGCGATAGCGGCTGTTGGTCATGGCCGACGCGTCACGGGTGCTGCGGCGCTTGTCGCCGCGCGTGTCGGTGCGGCTGGCGATGGGACCGGACACGCCCAGGCCGATTTTCTCGCCTTCCAGCTCATCGACGCCGATGATGTTGATGCTACCCAGGAATTCGGACGATTCCTGCATCTTGTCTTCCAACTTCTGCTGCACGCTCGGATCCACCGAGAAGGTGGAATGGACGGTACCGCCGGCAACATCGTTGAGCGTCGCCAGGCGCGAAGTGTAGGCGTTATAGGCGGCGCGGGTCTGATTCTTCATGTGTTCTGCTCCAGTGAAATGCGGAAATGGTTTGCTTCGTGGGCCGGCAGCTTAGAACTCGGTCTGCACGGTGCCGCTGTTGCCGCCACCGGTGGCCGGCGGGCGCTGCACGTTGCTCTTGTCGGTCAGGTCGATGGTCTGGCGGAATTGCTCGGCAGCGGTCGATTCTTCGCCCACGCGCTTTTCCAGCTTCTCCAGGCGGGCCACAGCTTCGGCCACATCCTTGCCCGCCTGCGCGGCGGACTGCGCGAACTCGCCGACCTTCTCGGCCACAGCGGTCATGACGGCAACCACGTCGGCGTGCTGGGCATCGGCTTTCTTCTCGCCGCCACCGATGCGACTGAACAGTTGCTTGATGGTCTCGGCCACGCTCGGGCCGTCTTCCTCGAATTCGAGCTTGGCCTCGATGGCTTCGGAGAACAGGTTCTCCGGCTTCAGCTTGCGGGGAGTAAAGGGCGAAGCCTTCGGATTGGTGGCCGAGAACTGCAGAATTTCGGTGCCCAGGCTGGCGGGGCTGTCGGTCACGGCCAGGCCGACCAGGTATGAGCTGCCGGTATCAGCGAATTTGTCGGCCAGCTCGATGCTGGTGAAAATCTTCTGACGGTCCTTGTTCATGGCGATCAGTGCGGGCGTCGGTTCGATCTGGGCGAACAGGGCCAGGCGCTTACCGTTCTCGGTGTCGACCTCTTCGGCCTTCACTGCCAGCACATCGCCGTAGGCCTTGAACGGGCCATCAGGAAGCAAGCTGCGCAGATGTTCGACCCACACGCGAGCGCCGTAGGTTTTCACGTTGTAGCTGTCGGCCATCTGCTGGATTTGCTCGCGGCTGATGCTACGGCCGTCGGTGGTCGCGCCCTCGGTCGCGACGCGGAAAAATTTGCTCTTGGTTGCCATGGATTTTCGCGCTCGTTATCGGTTGATCGGATAACGTCATCTTCTGCCGATGGGCGAAATGCATCAATCAAGTGAGGGTTGTTATCGGGGATAGCGACTCGGCAAAGTCCCCGCTACGCGCGCGCGCCGTCTACGCTTGCGGCATGTTAGAAATTCCAGAAGACATCAAGGACAACATCGACCAGGCGACAGAGCCTCGGCAAGTTGCGCGCCGGCTCTACTTCGAGGGCTGGCGCATCTCGTCGATTGCGCGCCATCTGAAGATCAAGCGATCTACCGTCAATAGCTGGAAGCACCGCGATGAATGGGAAAAGGTCTCGCGCCTTGAGCGCGTAGAGATTGCCCTTGAAGCGCGCATAGTGCAACTGATCGCCAAGGAAGTAAAGGGTAATGGCGAGTACAAGGAACTCGACGCGTTGATGCGTCAGCTTGTGCAAGCGGCGCGCGTGCGTCGCTATGAGCAGCCGGGCGGCAACGAAACCGACCTCAATCCCAAGCTCGCCAATCGCAATGCCGGACCGAAGAAGAAACCGGTGCGCAACGAGTTCAGCGAAGAGGCACAGCAGCGCATCGTCGAGGCATTCAACGATTCTCTGTTCGACTATCAAAAGGTCTGGTACCGAAATGGTAGCGAGCGCACGCGCATCATCCTGAAGTCGCGTCAGATTGGCGCGACATGGTACTTCGCGCGCGAAGCTTTGATCGATGCCATCCAGACCGGGCGCAATCAAATTTTTCTCTCAGCCTCGAAATCGCAAGCGCATGTCTTCAAGCAATACATCATCCAGTTTGCAAAGGACGCATGCGGAGTGGAGCTGTCCGGCGATCCTATCGTATTGCCCAATGGCGCACACCTGTATTTCCTCGGCACGAACGCACGAACTGCCCAGGGTTACCACGGCAACTTCTATTTCGACGAGTTCTTCTGGACGCACAATTTCACCGAGCTGAACAAGGTCGCGTCCGGCATGGCCTTGCACAAGAAGTGGCGTAAAACCTACTTCTCGACGCCCTCGGCCACCACGCACCAGGCCTATCCATTCTGGACCGGTGAGGCGTTCAACAAGCGCCGCGCGAAGGGTGAAAAGGTCAACATCGATGTCAGTCACAAGCGCCTGTCATCTGGCTTCACCGGTGAGGACAAGATCTGGCGCCAGATCGTCACGATCATGGACGCGGCGGCCGGTGGCTGCGACCTGTTCGACATTGACGAACTGCGCGACTTCGAATATTCGCCGGACCAGTTCGACAATCTCTTGATGTGTAACTTCATCGACGATTCCGCGTCGGTGTTCCCCCTGGCCGACCTGCAGCGCGGCATGGTGGATTCGTGGGTTGATTGGGATGACTACAAGCCCTTCACGGCACGCCCCTTCGGCCATCGGCCTGTGTGGATCGGCTATGACCCTTCGCTGACGGGCGACAGCGCCGGTTGCTCGGTGATTGCCCCGCCGCTAGTCCCTAGCGGCAATTTCCGCATCCTTGAACGCCACCAGTGGCGCGGCAAAGATTTTGCGGAACAGGCCGCGCTCATCAAGGAAATGACCAGCCGTTACAACGTGCAGTACATCGGTATCGATACCACCGGCATGGGCGTGGGTGTCTTCCCGCTAGTAAAACAGTTCTTCCCAGGTGCCACCGCCATCAGCTATTCGCCGGAAGTCAAAACGCGGATGGTGTTGAAGGCACAAAACATCATCCGCAGTGGCCGCGTGCAATTCGATGCCGGCTGGACAGACATCGCGCAGTCCTTCATGGCCATTCGCAAGATCCTCACGCCAAGCGGCCGCGCTGTCACCTATGACGCCGGCCGCTCGGAAGAAACCGGCCACGCTGACTTGGCCTGGTCCGTCATGCACGCCCTCGACTATGAGCCCTTCGAAGGCACCACCGCTAACAACACATCTTCCATGGAGTTCTTCTGATGAAACACAGAGCACGCCGCCGCGCGGCTGCATCCGACAACACCCTGCCGGCCAAGGTCGAGGCGCCACCGCTAGCCGTTGAGGCATTCTCTTTTGGCGATCCTTCGCCCGTGCTGGAAGGCCGCGACATGCTGGCCGATGTCGAGTGCTACCGCAACGGCGATTGGTACGAGCCGCCCTTGAGCATGGTAGGCCTGGCCAAGTCCTTGAATGCCAGCGTTCATCATGCCAGCGCGATCTGGTGCAAGGTCAATATCTTGGCCTCGACCTTCCAGCCGTCCGCCATCTTGTCGCGCGGCGACTTCACGCGTCTGGCGCTGGACTTTCTGCTGTTTGGTAACTGCTATGCCGAGCGGCGCGAGAGCATGACGGGCAAGCTCTTGAACCTCAAGCCAGCATTGGCCAAATACACGCGCGTGGGTGTGGAGCCAGGGCGGTATTTCTTCGTCAATGGCTGGCGCGATACCTACGAATTCGAGTGGGACGGTATCTGGCACCTACAGGCCCCCGACATCAACCAGGAGGTGTATGGGGTGCCGCAGTACGTGAGCGCACTGCAATCGGCTTGGCTCAATGAATCCGCAACTCTCTTCCGCCGGCGCTACTACCTCAACGGCTCGCATGCGGGCTTCATCCTATACATGACCGACACGGCCAGCAACGTCAATGACGTGGACAAGCTGCGTGAGGCGATGCGCAACAGCAAAGGGCCGGGCAACTTCCGCAACCTGTTTGTGTATGCACCAGGCGGGAAGAAAGATGGCCTGCAGATCCTGCCGGTCTCCGAGATCGCTGCCAAGGACGAGTTTTTCAACATCAAGAACTGCACCCGTGACGACGTGCTGGCCGCGCATCGGGTACCGCCGCAGTTACTCGGGACCATGCCCAACAACACTGGCGGATTCGGCGATGTGACGAAGGCTGCTGCCGTCTTTGGCTGCAACGAGATTGAGCCGTTGCAGGCGCAGTTCCTTTCCTTGAACGAGTGGGCCGACCAAGAGGTGGTCCGGTTCCGTCCCTATCAGCTTCCTAGCAATGAGGGTAAATAACCATGAGCGATCACGCCGACAACGCGGACAGCCGCATCTATCGTACTATCGCGGCCGGCCTGGCCGCAGCAAGACGAGCGCCAGCGCTGCAGCCTGACTGCCGCTGCCATTTCTGCGATGAGCCCGTAGCCGTTGAGCTGCTGTTTTGCAATATGGACTGTCGTGATGACTATCAGCGCGAGGCAACTGCTCTGCAGCGCGCCGGCCGGCGCAACAGCTGAATCAAAGGTGGAAAAGGAAAAAGGCCTCGCAGCAAACACTACGAGGCGAAGATGCAACACTAGAGGTATTCTCTTGTTGCACCAGGGGATACCCCGAAATGGGGGCACGCGAATGTAACACATGGGATGCCAAATTACACCGGTCGAATGAGAATCCTTGATTTAAACTGAGCAATGCAATAGATTAAGAACGCTACTCCGAACTGTCATGTTTGGATCGAGCCCGCTACCGCATGGTGGCGGGCTTTTTTTTTGAAAGCGTATTCGCGGCGCGTACGCAAAACCATGCAACTATAAGCGAATGCCCTGGCAAGGCGGGCAGTAGGATGTATCGAACCATCGCCGCCCACCGGGCCGCCGCACGGCAGGGGCCCGCATTGCTGCCGGATTTCGCCGCCACTTTCGCGATGAAACGGTGGATACGGAGTTTCCGTTCTGCAATTCCAATTGTCGTGACGATCTCGAGCGGCTCGCAAATGCCACGCAGATTAAGACCCATGAGATTTTTCTCGCGTGCCGGGATCGACTCTTTCGCCTTAGCGCTTATATCCCTGAACTGACGCCAGTTTTCTTCGACTTCTGTAAATTGCGATTCCCGCGACGCGAGATCTTCAAGTGAAATACCTGCGATTTCGGATCATAATAAAAACAGCCAATAATGCCCTGAAGGGCAAGTAGCCAAAAGAGGGGGAGACAGATCATGCTAGAGAGAACTCGCACTCTACTAATCGTTGAGGACGACAAAGATGTGCGCGCTATTTTTGCAGAGCTTTTCGCGCAAGAAGGCTATCACGTACTGGAATCCTCAAACGGAGCTGAAGCGTACGACACGCTGCTTGGCGTCGGCGTTAAGGTGGATGCCATTCTCACCGATCTCCGAATGCCGATCATGAATGGCCTGGAGCTTGCGATCAAGATCAAGAATGACCCGCATTTTTCTTCTACGCCCGTGGTTCTGCTGAGCGCGACTCCGATGCAGAACTCTTGGGAGGCAAGGAGAATCTTTGACGCGCTGCTGGTGAAACCGTGCCCCCTATCATTGCTCCTTTCCACCATCGAGGCGGTTCAGCCCTCAGATGTGAATATCGCATTGCAGGGCGGACATGAAGCTGCTTTTCGCTAAGCTGAGCTGTGCACGTCTGACTCGCGGGCGATTTTCAGATGGGCTCTCCAGATGCCCATACTGCGCAAACTTGTGAAATCAGGATAAACCGTTTTGGTATCGCGTAAGAGCTCAACATTAGAGCTACGGCGTAGCTCAAGCGCGATCCGCCATCCTTCGTCTATCTCATAACCGATGATAGTTACGTCTACGCCCCTGTAAGTGAAGCCGAACGTTTGCGATGTCTTCATGAGTCTTCCAGAAATACTCAGCCAGGCAGGGTCTTTGGACGTCGGCAAGCCTGGTGATTATCTGTGGGTTCTTAAAGCTGGTGCGGTCATTATATGCAGTGCATAGAGCGTTACAAGCTGAGCGACAACTCCCCCATGTTGAGCACAGCTGATGGTCTTCAAAAAAACCGGCATAAAATTGCCGAACAACATCGGTTAGCGCATCGAAAGCTTCCGATGAATATTTGCGGGCAGCCTTCTAGGGAATTTCATTAATCGTACAAATAATTTTCAGGAAAAGCCTGATCAATTAATTGAGGGCTTCCAGGCAAGATGCGGTATATCTTCATCTTCCCTTTTTCTGAGGCCTGTAATGTCAGGATGCGAACGCAATCGCGCCATCCTTGTTGTTGAAGACAATAAGGACGTTCGTCACATTTTTTCAGAGGTATTTCATAGCCTCAATTATCGAGTGCTAGAGGCTTCAGATGGACTCAATGCATGCGCAATCCTACGCAACGCGACTTCCCCGGTACATGTCATCTTAACGGATCTCCGAATGCCCGTAATGGACGGCCTTGAACTCTGCGCAAGGGTGAAAAAAGATCCACGCTTTTGGGCCATCCCGGTGGTCTTATTGACCGCGACGTCTCTGCATAACCTTCCGCCAATGCGCGAACTGTTTTCTGCAGTTCTGGTGAAGCCCTGCCCTTTTGGTAAATTGATTGCGACCCTCGAGGCGGTTCAAAAGTAAGTTCCGTGAAGACTCATTGATTACGAAATCAATGCAGCGGCAAGTTACGGAACCATTGTTGAGCTCGACCGTCAATTTGAAGAGCGCCGGTACAGGCGCGATAAATCGGGGGCTTACTCAGAGAGGGGAATTGCCGATGATCTTGTTCGCACTGTCGTAAGACGCTGTATGCCGCGCGCGACGCGGGCCGCCCGTGCCGATTCCGTGGCTATCCGAAAATCCTTGGCGGCGCGCTCAGGAAGCCCCGAAGCGAAACACATTCCTTTAAGTTGCTCGCAGAATCCGTCTTTCTCTTCGCGGAGCAATGATCTCGAACTGCCGTTGTTTTTCGAAGAGAAAACTCCGCTGGCTATTTCTAGTGACGACCGCATTTCGCGAGCTCCACTTCGCCATTAAAGCAACGGCCTCTGTAATGCTCCGTTCCTCAAAGAGGAAGCTTTTTGGAAGGCCAGGCACCGGTGGGTCATAGCGTCGAAGTATCAGGTACGTCCCGATATCAACTCCTTTCTCAGCCAGGTATAAATAGCCAATGAGGGGATCAATGCAAACTGAAAATTTAAAAGAAATCGTGGGGCGTTATTTGCTCACGGTGCGTGAAATCGCAAAGAAAGCAGCTCGAGGGGAAATCGTCGGCGACCTATTACGGACGCAGGTCAAAAAATGTCTGATTGAGATGCACGCGGCAGGAGCAGAGCCTGCCGATATTCGCGCAGTCTTCGATGATTTAGAGGGTTGTATCTATGGCGATTTCTGTATGTTGGAGCCAAAATTCTGGCAACTGCTAATGACCGTTAAACTCCACGTTGAATTTCTTCTTTTTATAGAGGAAAACCATCAGTCGGGCGCTACTTCGAGTGGGCCTATCGGAGACAGATTTAGCCTCCATTAATTGACTGATGCGGCCAATGTTTCGCTGCAGCTGGAAGTAGGAAGACCTTCTGCGGCGGCTCAGCCTACAATTACGCAGTTCCGACCTTTTTCCTTGGCCTTGTAAAGCGCCCCGTCCGCTCGGCGAATAGCGTCTTCTTGAGTTAGGTCTCCAATCGACGCTACAGCCAATCCTACGCTAATAGTTATATTTTTTACCGATGGAAATTCAGCCGTAGCGACCATTTCGCGGATCTTCTCTGCCACAGTAAAGGCTTGCTTCTCCGAAATAACAGGCGCGAGCAAGACAATAAACTCTTCCCCTCCGTATCTGGCAACGAAATCCGTGCTCCGCAAAGACTCCGAGACAAGTGCCGCTAGTTTTTGCAATACTTTGTCGCCCGCCTCATGACCGAAAGTATCGTTGACCTTCTTAAAGAAATCGACATCAACCATCAAAATGCTATATGCATGTGATGTCCGCTTCATCTGCTTAAATGCGGCAGATAAGCGCTCTTCAAAATACCTTCGATTTGCAAGACCTGTCAGCGGATCCTCCGTTGCCAGCTCTGCCAGCTTAAGATTAGCCAACTTCAGCTCGTTGGTCCTTATGTCCACTTGACGTTCCAGGGACTCGTTAAGCTCGCTCAATTCGTGCTCGCGATCCAAGAGCGACTCTGTCATTGTATGGAAGGTGTTATACAGCTGCGCTAGTTCTGCAGATCCAGCGCCTCTTGGATCTGGGAAAGCAACTTTGCGCTCACGCCGAAGAACTTGCTCGGCGACTTCAGCCAAGGCCTCAATAGGCTTGCAGAGTTTCCTAGCGAAGTAGAGTGCTCCCAGCACCATCAGGATGCCTGCGACGAGCCCAAGAGCGATGAGCTTATAACGTAGTTCATGCACAGGCCCGAATGCAACTGCTGCGGGCTGGCGCACGACAATCTGCCAGTCCAGCTTCAAGTCCATCGCGGACTTTACGGGCACCACACTCATCAGATATTCGCCGTCATTTTCCCAATTTAATAACTCAAAGTGAGCAGACGGCTGGCGGGCATCTGGAAGCCGCGTCGTCCCCATCTTCTCAAATGGATAGAGGATATCCCCTTTACTATTGACGACGAATATCTCCAACCTTTGATCGGATTGCGGCTCACGAATTTTTTTCACCACGACGTCGCTCACCCAGTCCCAGGAAGCATGAGCACCGAGTACACCTAAGACCGTACCGTTTTGGTCGTAGACTGGCGAGGAAAAATCAATAAACCTTAGCGGTTGGTTCGGTTTTTGTTGAGGCAAATGCTTTGCCAGCAATACCGCTTCGTGGACGTCACCAGCATAAGCGCCGGCTAAACCGGCCTTGAACCAAGGTCGCTTGGAGACACTTTCTCCTAACAAAATGCCATCCGTGGCTTGAGTCACTTTCCCAGTTGCGTCGCCAATACCGATCCAAAGATATTCGTTGTGAGCCTCTTTCCGAAGCTGAAGCATCTGCAGTACTTTTGGATCTGCAAGCCGATCGCTTACCAAAATTAAAGATCTTGCGAGAAGATCGATTTCTAGCGAACGCTCTTCGACCTCTACAGAAAGTAACTGAGATGCAGCAAGCGCTGTGGAGTACAACGCTTCGCCGCGGTTGTTGACTATCGCCCCGGCCTCCTCCCCGACAAAGTAGCCTCCGACGACTGCCAGCCAAAACGCGATTAGTCCGCCGAAGAGCGTCATTAGCTGCGTCTTGAAATGCCGTATCCGTAGCAATTTGAACAGCATGATCTCCCCCCCCGGCTTTCCTTCGTTTTTCCACCTACGGCGGATTCTCTTTTTGCGAGACAGATGCTTTTCCCGTTCTCAAAAGTTTATCAAGAACAAGGTCGAAATGGGGGGCTCATTAGAATCTTTGAGGCGATTAGACGAGCTGAATTATTTCCTTACGGAAATATTTCATAAAAATACACGAATCCTTACGCTCGCGCCTTGGCGCGCGGTTGCCCCCACCCCGCGCCTGCCCGCTACATAGGTCGGTTTTGACTCAAATTTGCGTCACGCGCCGGAGCCCGACCAGCCTACCCCGGCGCCGTGCCTGACGGACATTAAATCTGACGCATTTTGACGCGGCTACGCAAGGCTATTTTAAATTTCATTGAGCAAGGTTGCCCACGCCTTATTCATGCGCTCAAAGACGCTTTCGTAGAGTCCGTCCTCGAAGATAGCCACGTCCTTAACTGCATTAGTCGCCATGACCATGATCTTCACCGCCTCCGACAATAAAGCGATAACGACTTCCGGTGTAGTCTCCGCAAACACTCGAAGTCCGCCATTTTTGTGACCGTGGCGCTCAGAGAGGACCGCTAAGTCCCAATGTGCCATGCTATTGAGCGTCAAATATGGGACAGCCAAGAAGGGCAAGTTTGCCTCGGTGATCATTTTGCTAACCACCTTTTTTCGATAATTGGCCTTGCGTAGGGCCTCGCGTTCTGGCGTTACGCGCGCAAGCCATATCCTCAATTTCTGCTGAGATTCTTCGGTCAGGTGCGGATCTTCGAGAAGTTCCGAACAGATTTTGTATTCTCCATCCAATTTGTCATGTTCCATCTGGCGGAGATGCTCTGTCCTATTTCGCAGCATCGTCATGTTGACAAAAGACTCCAGCATGGCCCTGATGTGCAGCGCCGCGTGTGTCTCCATTTTCGCGCGAACCAGTATGTTGCAGGCCTGAAAGCTTTCAACGATGTTCAGGTATATCACAGCACAAACACGTTCCGTCTTAAGCGTTGACGGCCGCATTTTCTCGATAAGGTCGAGAGCAGCGAGGCCAACAATTTCGGCTGTCGCTTTATTTAGAGCGGCCCGCTCGTCAACCGATAGCCGATAGGCTTGCTCAGATTCCTTTTTCATTTCGTCCCAACGTGACTAGATGCACACGCGCTCATTTGCAATTACGAAATCTACTTCGCTATGTAACGAGAAAGGATAAAAACCGCCCGCGCTGTGGCCTAAGTCCCAAAACGGACGTTACTTATAAGCTTTTCAGCACTTGGCTCCGGGGCGCAGAAAAGGGAATTCGTCAAAGCAAATCGATTCCATTTTCTTCATAATTTCTACGTCTCCGCTGCTGTGAAGCGCTATGCAAAGATAATAGTTTTTTCCTTGATGCTTCGCGAAAATTATCCATTCGCCAGTTAGCTTGCCATCGTCATAGCGCTCTTCCAACGATCCCTCGACAAGCTCATTCACCAGTTCGGAAAGTAACTCTTTTGTGATAACTGGATGTTTGGCGGGATCAAGCACTTGCTCTATTTTTTTTCTAAGTTGGCCATTTGACAGAAGGTGATTGGCAATATTGTGTCCAACGAAATGAGCCGAAAAGAAGTGCTTATGCCAGAATCCGCGTAAAGGCTCACGAGTGAAAGGCGTCGCTGGCTTCGTGGTCATCTGAGTTTCGCCAGCCTCCAGGTCAATGATCGTTTGCAACACCATACCTGGTTCCACACCATTTAGTTCCGAATGCATCAGCAGGTCCGCTTTGAACATAAGGCTAAACCTCCCTGGCGCAATAGAATCTACGTTATGCACTCTTGCGAACGCTTCTACTTCTTTCTGAGAGACTTTACGAATGGGAGTGGGGTCGCCCGAATGACGGAACGTAAACGTGCGCTGATTCATATTGTTTATCTATACCGGCGCAGAAGAGTCTCAGCGGGGACTGGTTGCGTTCTTTTTCAGCCAAGAGTATCTCTCTTGCCCGGCGGCTTTGACGCGATACTTGTCCAAAGTCTCTTTCCTCGAAACTTCTAGCAGATCCTGGTCACCCATGAGCTCCAAGTGATAATTCAACTTCTGCCGATCTTCTTCAGCTAAATTCAGCAATTCAAAGATTTGAATAAAATTCAGTGAGGTAGCAGAGTTTTCCACCATAGAAATCAAAATCCCGTCCTGAAAAAAAATGTCTTGCTTCATTTTTCTCCCAATGTACTGAATGAATTAGCGAAAAATTTAACGAAAATAGCTGTTTGTTTCTATCCTTCGCGATCACGTGGCTCTTTTAGATTCAATGCACGAACGAGTCCGTCATGCACTTTATACTCGTCCGCCTCCAGAAAGCCCTGCGACGGGTAAAAACATTTATAGCGCCATTGAGTCGATTCACCCACTTTAAAACCAATGATCGAGTTATCGAAAAGGAATCGCAAGTTGCTAGACATATCTGCCGCAGTTACGCTCTTCCCAAGTTCGGTTTTCACTAGTTCTGCGTGCAACTGCTCCTTCGTAAAATTGGTGGAACCGGCATTTTGGATGGCGTTAAACAGATCTTCGATAATCGGCTTCTGAACCTTCCATTCGTCGAGAAGTTCTTTTTTGAGCCACTCGGAATATCCTGGTTCAGCCGCGTATATTGCTTCAACTTCCAATTTTTCCGACGGTTGTGCTGGTGCCTCTGCAAATGGGTCACGGGCCGAGTCTCGCATTGCGTCTACCACCCTGCTCAAAAGTGAAATCGCGTCCCGCGGCCGCATCATAGTGCGCTTGAAGATATAACTCGATGGCTTAGCACGTTGCCGCATTTCCTCTTTATCAAAGAGGCTATCGATATCCGCAATTGCCGGCTTATTTTGTAACTGGCCGTGGTAGTTGACGCGCTTTAATATCAGATTCTGTAGCGACGCTCTTTCCCAATTAAGAAGCGCCCCGCAGTCCTCACGCAATTTGTTAGAGTCATTGATACTGAGCACATCAAAGATATCTTCCCGAAGAAACACGATCGGACGGATTGCTCCGGCATACTGCGTGCAAATAGAATCGGAAGCGGTAATCAAGCCAGCGATTACCTTTTTGGAAGTTTCATAAGAAACATCATCCCATGCCTCGTCAACCCTATCGAAACAGATGAAAATCTTGGGCCGCTCATGCAAATCTATAGCGAGCGTCCGATCAAAATAATCGATCAGATTTTCTATATTTTGCGAAAGATGGTCTTGTAACGACGGATCTCCTTGCAGCTGATCAAAAGTAATAGAACCTGCATCAGCAGAAATGCCCCCGAAGTCCCCATCTTCGATATCAGCACCAATCTTCGGAAGGCTAAGTGCACTTAACGAGAGGAGCTTTCTGCCAACGATCTGGTATATCGATGGAATCGGGGAGTCGAACAATTTTTCCAACAACCGATGAGCTGCAGTCAGATGCTTCGGTGCTTTCTTTTTGTTTTCCTCGTACCAGGTATAAAAGGCCTTGATGCATTCAATCAGGATGACGAATCTCCATGACTGTTTGTAAAGCATTGATTCGGCCTTCCCGCTGTTAATCAGCAGGCTATGAATATTCCAGTTGTAGTCTTCAAACGAAAGCGATACGAGTATGTTATCCCGTCCCACGAAGTCATTTTTCTTCGTGCTCAGATGTTTGAATACAGCAGTTTTGCCAGCTCCTTTGCGCCCAAGAACCAGAAACGACGACGGGCTCTCCAAGACGGACTTCAGCACGCCATTATCGTAAAAATAGTTTCCGAGCAAATCATCCCGCTCTGCAGAAACTTTTCCAAAGTTAATCCATTCCAGAATCGGCACGCCCCCTCCAAATGATGTTAATGTGGCAACATTGTGTTAGAAATCTTGTGCTCTAACTTTAGCAGGAACGAGCTCAGCATTCGCTTACGTCAGCGAAAATTCTGCTCCGCAATTCCAGATCGCCCCGTACCATAAGTGGCCTTGCGGGCCGCGAATTTCGACAATTGCGGAGCACGAAACGCCTTAACCTATTGATTCTTAAGAATTTCCTCGCAGATTCGTAATCAGTAGGTCGACGGTTCGATTCCGCCCATCAGCACCAGCAAATAAAGGTTTCCGGCATATGCCGAAAACCGGTTTGGGTAATAAACCCCAACTTGGGTAATAGAATTACCCTTGGCAAGGTTTATGACCAATAAAAAAGCCCGCACAATGAACTGACCCCATAAAGTTGGACGGTCATTAGCCGGTTAAGGCCCAGAGGACTGAGTTCTGTATTGCACGGGACTCAGTCCTTTTAATTTGGTCTTGATGCGGTGATGGTTATAGTAGTGGATGTACTTGCGGATCTCGGTCTGCAACTGGTCAATACAAGAGAATCTTTGCAAGTAAAAGCACTCCGATTTGAGTGTTCCGAAGAAGCTTTCCATGGCCGCGTTGTCCAGGCAATTTCCCCTTCTCGACATACTCTGTGTGATGCCAGTTTCCGCCAAGGTACGCCGATAAGCATGCATCTGGTACTGCCACCCCTGATCGGAATGAAGCATCGGCCGGGTTACTCCCTTTAAGGTTGCTATGGCTTTCTTGAGCATGCTCTTGACCAGATGAAACTGCGGTGAACGGCTTGTCTGATACGCCACGATCTCGCCGTTGTACAGGTCCATGACGGGCGAGAGATAGAGCTTTTCCCCGCTGACGTTGAACTCCGTCACATCCGTTACCCATTTTTCCCCGAATCGCTCCGCCTTGAATTGCCGTTGGAGTACGTTCGCTACACTGACATGGCCAGGGCCGCGATACGAGCGGTATTTCTTCGGCCTCACTAGCGATTTCAAACCAAGTTGGAGCATCAGGCGCTGAACGGTTTTGTGGTTGATCACTTCGCCAGCTTTTCTTAATGTGGTCGTAATCCGCCGATAGCCGTATCGGCCTTTGTGGAGCTCATAAACCTTGCAGATGTGGGTCTTCACGGCAGCGTACTTATCGTCGGCTGCCTGCGCCCGGACTTGGTAATAGAAGGTGCTGCGTGCCAATCCTGTAATTCTCAACAGAATCGACAGCTTGTGATGTGGCCTCAATTCCTGCACTAGTCGCGCTACTTTTGCGCAGCTGCTTTCTTTGCTTGAATCAAGGCCTTCCGCTTTTTTAGGTAGTCCACCTCCGCGCGCAGATACTCGATTTCATCGAGTAAATCTTGCCGCGTACGTGCATCCTCGGCTTTGGTCTTGAGTGGATTAGGGGGAATTTTAGGCTTCATCATCTTTGGGCGTCCTCTCGGCTTGGGTTTCAATCCAT
>Ga0105239_10005601_pt1 | contig 14681 bp, 14 predicted proteins | sample KBSC44metaG_FD_92761 | JGI IMG/M metagenome (GOLD analysis project Ga0105239, IMG submission 92761) | Corn rhizosphere microbial communities from Kellogg Biological Station, Michigan, USA - KBS C4-4 metaG | ecosystem: Host-associated > Plants > Roots > Rhizosphere > Soil | place: Michigan, USA... | reverse complement strand
CGGTCCAGCCAAGGCCCCTGCTTCGTGAGAGAAAGCGACTTCACTTCGAGGCCGCGAAAGCTTTTAATTGGGTAAAAGAATAGACGACTGATCGTGGTCACAGCTCAAGACCAATCGCTGTACGCATTTTTTTGAGCAGCATTTGCGCCTGTGGACGTGCCTTCTCGGCGCCCTCACGCAAGCAATTCGCGATGATTGATTTGTCTTCGAGAAGCTGCTTGTACTTTTCTCGCGGTTCTTTCAACTGAGCGTCGAGCAATTGGAACAAATCTTCTTTTACGTATCCCCAACCGATGCCCTTTTCAAATTTGGCGCGCATCTCTTCGGTTTGTTCTGGCGTTGCAAAAGCTTGATAGAGCTCAAACAAGATCGAACCTTCGGTACTTTTTGGTGCTTCAGGCGGAAGCGAGTCAGTTTTGATTTTTGCAATGAGCTTTTTCATCGCAGCCGGCTCTTCGAACAGCGGAATATGATTGCCATACGATTTGCTCATCTTGCGACCGTCAAGCCCCGGCAGCACTTTCACACCCTTTTCGAGAACGACTTGCGGAACTTTTAAGATTTCGCCGTAAACGCGATTGAATTTTTGAGCGATGTCACGCGCGATTTCAATATGCTGAGTTTGATCCTCACCGACTGGCACTTTTGCTGCCGAGAACATCAAAATGTCAGACGACATCAAAATCGGATAGTTGAAGAGGCCCATGTTGACGCCAAAATCGAGATCCTCTTTTCCGTTTTCTTGATTCTCCTGCACTTTTGCTTTGTAAGCATGCGCACGATTCATCAAACCCTTTGAAGTGAAGCAAGATAAAATCCAGTTCAGCTCTAAAATCTCTGGAATATCGGATTGGCGATAAAAAACCGTTTTCGCAGGATCGAGTCCGCACGCAAGCCAGCTCGCCGCCACTTCGTAGATGTTTTGATGCAAAACTTTTGGGTCGTGCAGGCTCGTGAGCGCATGATAATCCGCGATAAAAAACCAGGTCTGCGTGTCGGGCTGCTTCGAAGCTCGAATCGCTGGGCGCATGGCTCCGGCATAATTTCCCAAATGTGGTTTCGCGGTCGGCTGAACACCGGTCAAAACGGTTTGCATGGATCTCCCTATTTTAAAGCAACAGACGGAAGGAGCGCCCAAGTGAAGCCGACAAAGACTCCGTAGCCGCCCTTTTGTTCCGTCGCCTGATAATGACTGAGGCCCACCATAGCATTGAAGTCGCCTTGCCGGTAGCGTGCACCGGCCATTCCGAAGCGCACAATTCCGAAGTGGTGAACCATTTGATAGTAATTTCCTGCCACGATCGCGGCCCATTCGGGAGTGACGTTGTAGCCGGTGAAAAACCGCGCCACCATTTCACTATCGCCGCCTTGATAAGCAATCAACCCGGTGTTGGGGTCCATGAAGTCCCCAAGTTCAGGGTTTTTATGACTCCAATGATCCCATCGGAGCCAAAGGGACGCGAACCAATCTGAGTAGCCGAGTAACAGTTGGCCTTCAACGAACTTACGATACATCGTTCCTTCGCAGTTCACGTTCGTCGGGCAGGCGTAGTCGTGATAGTGCGAGTCGTTTTGGTTCCATTCCTCACCGGCCCTGATGCCCAAAAACGAAACCGGAAAAACTTCAATCGCAGCGAGCGCCGCTTGATAAGTGCCGGCGGTATCGAGCTCTATATATGGACGCACATATCCGTAAAGAATTCCCGACGTATCTCCCCAAAACACTTGCCCATAGCCACTTTGCGCATACGCATATCCCGAAAGTGGAAAAGATCGAGCGAATCCACCGAGCGAAGAATCAAAATCGGCGTGTGCCAACGGAGAAAAAAGCGCGCAAAAAGTGACAATTGCCGACACCAATTGCCTAAGATGGTCGCTGCTGCGAACGAAACAACGTTTTTTCAAAATTCCCTCACAAAATAGGCAGTCTGAAGTTTTTTTCTTCGAATTTTAGACGACCACTTTTATCGCTTCTCGCGCAAGCAACTTTTTCAATCACCATGGCGACGTTTGTCACCGAAAAAATTTTTCTTCGAGCCATTAAAAATTCTGCCAGGGCCCCAAACTTGCTCATGTAAACCCGCAAGAGGCAAGGAGGCCTCGGAACTGAACCAACCCACAACCTAATACCGAGCTGTCATGGATGATGGCTTAACCTCCGTCTGCCCGCTCCTCTAACCAGGGAGCGGGCGTTTTTTTATTCGGAGCTCTGAGTGACGGTTTTGGTCACCACCGGGTAGAAAGTCACAATCCAGGGCCTGCGAGCTAAAAACCAACAAGGTTTAAGCCTGGCCCGGCGGTTGCTGTTATTAGGCTTTGGCGACAAACGTCTTTAATAGATGCTTGCCCATTTGAATGTTGAAGGAGTCAGCCATGACACTAGAATTTGGATCCTGCCCACGTTGCCAGTTTGATATCTCACCTGAGCGACGCCAAGAATCAGTGATTGTTTGCGATCACTGCGGATTCGTGATTTCGCCATCCGAAGAATTTCATCGCGAAAAAGGCGAAAAGAAATTCATCACGTTGGCATTCGGAATCGCGTTTGTCCTCATCGCAGGATTTCTTCAGCTGACAAGCTGGGACACTTATTCAATTGAAGTGATTCCGCTACAAGTAAAAGGTTTGATTGGTGCGAGCACAAATCAAGATCTCGAGCGTCTCGCCGAAATTTGTTTAGATCGTAAAAAATTGGATTGCGTCGAATCGACTTACGCTCGCTTGAGCGAACGCGATCAATCGCAGCTGATTCGTCTTGGCAAATTCGAAATGAGCCGTGGCCACTATCAAGAAGCTGTAAACACCTATCGTGGTTTCTTTTCTAAAGGTGGCGTTGATTTAGAAGCGAGCTACAATTTTGCGCGTGCTCTTGGTCAAGTTGGAATGGTGGACGAAGCTTCGAAATATTTCGACTACGTCCTTGGCGCAAAACCAGATGTTGTGCAAGTAACAGTTGTTCAGAATTACGTTAAGCTTTTGATGGAAGCCAATCGTCTCGACCAAGCTCAAAAGCTGATCGAAGGCGTGCGCAAGAAGAGCGAAACTTCTGCTTACTTTATGGAAGACGAGTTCAAGAAAATCCAAGCCAGCAAAGGTGCTCGTTCTTAAGCTGTAAGACACATTAAGATTCCTCGACCAAAGGCTGAACGCGCAACGTTCAGCCTTTGCTATTTGAATCTACGTGCGAGCGCCTCGAAGCTCGCTCCAGCGAGCGAGACAGATACTGACACATTGCGACCGATTTTGTTCTCTCGCCCTCTCGTGCTACTCTTGGATCCAACTTCCGTACAAACTTTTTAGCTGAAGCGAGAGAACCGAGATGTCCAACAAGACAGATCCAAAACTTCAAGTAGCCGAGATCGACAACCACTCTTCTGTTGTCACCAGCATTTTTCTTTTAGGAATGCCCATCGCGGCAATCGCAGCCACGATTTATTATTCGATGACCGAACCGTTTAATCCTTGGATTTGGATTGCCGCTGTTGTTTATTACTACATGACCGGCATGAGCATTACTGGCGGCTATCACCGCTTGTTTTCTCACTGCGCTTATGAAGCGAAAGCTCCGGTAAAATTATTTTATGCTTTATTTGGCGCGGGCGCATTTCAACACTCGATTTTGAAATGGTCGCTTGATCACCGCTTGCACCATCGTCACGTCGACACCGATCAAGATCCGTATTCGATCAACAAAGGTTTCTTTTACGCTCACATCGGTTGGATGATGCAACCGCAAACATATCCAGCAAACGCCGCTGCTTTCACTCGTGATTTAGAGCGCGACAAGATCGTTTACTGGCAACATCGTCATTACATGGCGATTGCGATCTTCATGGCGTTCGGTTTTCCGGCGATCGTTGGTTGGATGATGGGCTCATGGCTTGGCGGGCTCGTCGTGATCGGAGCGCTCCGTTTAGTTGCGCTTCATCACTCAACATTTTTCATCAATTCTTGGTGCCACACCTTTGGTAAAAAGAATTACACCGATGAGCACTCAGCAAAAGACAGTTTACTGATGGCATTCTTCACATTTGGTGAAGGCTATCACAACTTTCACCACACCTTCGCCAACGACTATCGCAATGGCATTCGTTGGTATCACTGGGATCCAACAAAATGGGCGATTCGCTTCACTGCGTTTTGTGGCATGGCTAAAAATCTTCGTACGACACCAGATCACGCAATCCTTGCTAAGAAGATGCAAATGGATGAGTCGCAAGTTCGCGCAAAGCTGTCGCATCGCTGGGAAGTGGCCCTCGAAGAACGCATCACTTTGTTAAAACAAAACGTGGCGACCGCTCAGGCCAAATGGATTCATTTGAAAGAAGAATACCAAGCGCTGAAAAAATCTTACTCCGACGCGTCTCATGCTCGCTTAGATGAGCTGCGCGCGGAGATCAAACGCGCACGCCGCGAATTTCAATGGCACTGGGACGAGTGGCGCACCTATCACATGGCCCTTAAGAGAGCCCCCGTTCGCTTTTAACTAAAAGCGAATTTCGCCAATATTGTAGTCGTTGCCTATTTGGCAAACGCTCCATGCCGAGATTGCATGGCTCAGAAGCAAATAATTGCGAGCTCAGCTCTTGTGTTAATGAGCATGAGGTGTGCAACACTTCCGGCTCGGGGGCGTATCACATGAAAAAAAATAATCTCATCTTGGTTCTTCTTTTTCTTTTGCCGACTCAAGTTTGGGCAGTAGACCCCATCTTTACAGCCGTCAATGGCTCGATCGCAGGAACTTTTCCTGCCGGCTCGGCCGTAAAGCTTCGAACCGTCCTCACCGCGAACATCGATGGTGGAAGCGTCAACGTTGATCTCGTCATCACAGATAGTGCTGGCAAATTGGTCAAAGAAAATCTGATTTTTGGGCAACCGGTTTCGACGACAGCACGATCTTTTTCGGCAACATACTCCGTGCCAAGCACCTTGCCTTACGGACTCTACAAATTCTCCACATGGGTTTGGGCAGGCAATTGGTCCAAAACTTATCATGTTGATCAAACGAGCGTTCAGTTCTACGCCGGCACACCTTCCGTGATCTATTCTATGAAGTCATCGTCGGGCGACAATCAAGGCTGCACGATCAACGCCGCATTGAAACAACCAATGGTCGTGAACATAGTTGATCAGACGACAGGCAAAGCACTTTCCAATGTAACGATTGATTGGAGCACAACCGGCGGAACGCTCTCTGCAGCTTCGAGCGCAAGTGATGCTTCAGGAAATGCATCAATCAATTTAACATGTGGATCCGCGCCGCAATCCAATACCATCATCGCAAAAATCCATGGCACGACAACTTCCGTCAGTTTTGTACAGACCAGCCACATTCCCCTGTATGCTCCAGACTTACAGGCACTCCCAAGCACGGTTCCACGTCTTAAACCCAATGGCGCTGGTGATCCACTCGCAGGAACTGGCTTTATTCCTGACACGGGCGAGAGTTTTACAATGGTCTCCAGCCTCAGTGATGAATTCAACGAAGCAAACCTCGACACGACAAAATGGTACACACGCTACATCTATAACGATGGGACTCTTAACTATTTCAATGATGAGTGCGAGCGGTACAACGAATCCAACACGCACATCATGGAAAATGGCAGCCTCAAGCTAACTGCCCGTATAAAACCGGGAACAACTTGCCATGCGCCGTCCTCAACAGGAATCACCTACTCGCTTTACGACTCGGGAATGATCCGATCGAAGACGACGTTTAAATACGGCTACTTCGAAGCCCGAGTGAAATTGCCGGCTGGCAAAGGCGTGTGGCCGGCATTTTGGATTAACCCGGAAGTGAGTTGGCCACCGGAGATCGACATTTTCGAGTATGTTCGAAATGACGTCACTGAATTTCCCAATATGATTCATGCGGGCGTGGTGTCACGAGTTTCGCCATCGCCTCAAGGTATTGCAAATGTTTACAACGATCCGAACACCAACACGCAGTGGGGCTTTTGGAAGGCACCTTCGACGTTTCTCTCAAACTACATGCCGGCCGACTATCACGTGATCTCCTGTTTTTGGAATCAAGACGACATCATCACGATGTATGTTGATGGCATTCCCGTTCATAGCTTTCACTATAAATGGGTTCACAACGACGGAACCGACGGTGGCTACGCTCACCTACTCTTGAATTTAGCGATGGGTGGATCATGGGCCGCGTACAACTTCACCTCTGCCATCTCAACGGATCAACAACAGTTCGAAATTGATTACGTGCGAGTCTTTCAAAAAACAAATGCAGGTGTTTTGAATAAAACGACGATCGGTCACGATCTTTGCCCAGCAACAGGATGTTAGAATAATACTAATTTTATTGATGGCATCGCTATAACAATGGGTGGCACGGCAAATGCTCTTTAGAAAAGCATGAGCTTACATCTCGTGCTTTTCATCGCAGCGTTTTCCGTTATTGCCTCCGCAAATGATCAAAAAGATTCGAAGCCAGAGGCAATTGATCCTTGTACTCCGAGACTTATTGCCCAAGTGAACTCGCGACTGGTTCCTTCGGAGATGCACCGACTCGTCGATCTCGAGCAAACTCAAAGAGTGTTTCACGCTTTAACTCAACAAGAGATTCAAGGTGGCATTGAGATTTACTCGCGCAACATTCGCATTCAAAAACTTTTGATAGAAGAATTCGATAAAGCCGCAGCGAGAACTCCAGTTCAACTTATCGTTGCAAACTGGCCGGGTTTGCCGCGTCTGGCGAGAATCCCAAATGTTCTGACCCGAACAGTGGGAGCAAATTTGTTCATACGCCTGCCTTCAATCAAGCGAGGGTTCGCCGACCGGCTTCTCCCGCGACAAGACATTCTCAATCAAATGCGAGCGGCCGCCAAAAAGATCGGCCCGACCACGGCGATCACCGAAAAGTCGGTTGCGACATGGGTGACCGACAGCGAGCGTGGTTCCGATCTACTCATCGATCTGACCAACTACACGCATGCTGAATTTGATATGGTTATTAATACGATCGCGAAACAACTGAACGTGCTCGCAAAATAGAATCAGACAGTTTCGCCGTCAGGAATCTGCGTCTTCGGCAAGATCGCGGTGTGCGGTTTGATCATGACGTTTTCACCAATGACCGCGCCGCCCATCACACTCGCCTTGAGGCCGATGTTGGTTCCTTTGCCGATCACAACAGGCGCCACGACCAAATATCCTCTTTGTCCATAATGCGCAAAGATCGTCGCACTTCCACCGACCGTGACGTAATCACCCAGCGTGATCAAACTTGGATCCGAGATGTTGCTCGAATTGATCACAACACCTTTGCCAATTTTCATTCCCATCATACGGTAGAACAAAATGTTTAACGGACTTGGCGTAATGAATTCTAAAAACGTGAAACGTACCATGTAGGTCAGACCGTTATGAATAAACCAGGGAATCGCCGGCAAAGAATAATACGGTCCGCGAAACGGTTTCACGCGAAACGGCATCAGGAAGTTCGCTAAAGGTACCACAAATATCAGAGTTAAACCGTAAGTCAGAAAGCCCAGTGCGAAACCAAAACCGAGAGCTGCGTAGTGAAAGATCATCGGCCAAGACGCGGTAAAATGGTCCATCGCACGAAACACAAAGATGCCCGGCGCGGCTGCAATTCCCAAACAAGCACAGCAAACCACGGCGAGTGGTGACAACAGAAGCACAAAACTCAAATTGCGAAAGCGACGAAGAAATGTTTCGGCAAAGCCCGCCACACCTTCTTCACGAGAAGTCTCAGACAAAACGTCTTCTTTAAGTTTTGCCTTCGCGCGAGGTCGCATCAATTTTAATTTCGGCCGTGCCATGCAAAGAGTTCCCTCTTGGATCAATTCGGCACAAATTAAAATTTGCTTGAACTTGCGACTGGCGAAACGTCCAGTTGCCCGATTCTAGTCGAGAAGCCTGACGCCCTTGTCATTTAAGAAATGTTTGAAGCTAGAAATGTATTTCGTAATCACCGCCAGGACGTCTGGGTAATCGACGTTCACGGCCTCAGTGTCACGCTCGAGTGCGTAGGCTTGAAATTCATTGTACATGAGCTCCTCGTTGCGCGGATCGTAGCCATACTTCGATAGCACCTCACGCCAGGCATTGCGGTCGCCCTCAGCGACATGCTCACGCCAAAATTCTTTCGCCATTTCGGCGAACACCGGATCGGTAAAAAATTTGGCATGATAAATTTCATGCTCCAAGACAACGGCGCCAATGGCCCCCGTTGTGACACCCAGGATCACGGCATTCGCATTTCTATTAATTGCCGGCCTTACGATATGGCTAAAAAATTCCCGCTCAATTGCCAGACGGCTGGCTTCCTCGTCGCTCAATGCCGGCGCTGGTGTGTTGTCGCGAACTTCAATATATCTTTTTAAATCCGGTGCCCTTAAATCGTGCCCAGCCGCGCGATTGCCGAAGAGTTCGTCGCCCCAGAGTAAAACCGGTTGATCTTCGATGTAGTGAGAAGCGCGATTGAGCGCCATATTCATGCCGTAGAAAGTATTGAAGACCGTGACCGTCGTATGCGCCGGATCCGACAAGGTTGCGACTAACACTTTTTGTTGCAGCTGCGTTTCCGGAATATGCATCTCGGCCCGCCACTGCTTTTGAACGGCATAATAAATTTGATTTAAGAATTCATGAAACGTGAGTTCTTTTTTCAAACGATAGATTTGCAGTTTTGGCAGCTGTTGTTTTTCAAAGCGCGAGCGATCATTTAAATTCAACGCCGGCACGTCCGGGGCTGTCGCGATAAACCGCGCAATATGCGAGTGCATCTGCTGCGTTTCCTTTGCCATGCACTCGGCCAGAAGGGTCGTGATTTCTGTTACTGACATATTCGGCTGCGCGATCAGCTGATCAACTAACGCGCGCAAAATTGGCGTTCTCATCCGTGTTTCGAAATAAGGATTGCGATAGATGAGGTATTTTAAACTGTTTCGTTTCTGTTCTTCTGTCAGCTCGCTTTGTAGGACAGCACGAAGTTTTTCAGGGATATCAGCGGCGTGTTGTTGAATGTGAGCATGTTCTTGCTCGAGAAGTGTTGGCTCGCCATCTGGCGAATGATCAAGTTTGCCGCCACAATCGACGCCATAAGCAAAAGGAGCAAAAGTTAGAATCAAAGCCGCTGCGAAATTCTTCAAACTTCTCATGGCGCTCAAAGATCACAACAGCCTTCGATCGAGCAATTCGGAAGCGAATAATTTGTGCATATAATCGCGTATCAGATCAAAAAGATTTAGCTTCAGTACGTCTGGATCACGTTAAAGAAGTGCGCCAACGCCGCCGAACGAGTCCCAAGAGTTCGCACTTCAACGAACTCGCGCTTCGTGTGCATCTCGCCACCCACCGGACCAAAACCGTCGAGCACAACAACACCATTGCGACTCAAATAGTTGACGTCGCCAGCGCCGCCGGCCGCTTCCGATTTAATCTTGCGTCCTTCGAGTGCTTGGATTGTCTGAATGTATTCTTGTCCAACCTTCACCGCTTTGCGCGTTGGTGAAACCGGCGGACAATCGTCAACGATTTGATAAAGCGTTTGGCTCTTAAAGCGTCCGCAGTTCGAAACTTCGTGTGATTCTTCAAGGATCGCATGAATTTTATCGTGCAACCGATCTCGATGTTTCAATGTCGAAAACCGCACATCAAGTTTTGCCGTCACTCGACCGCAAATGATGTTGTGACGTTCTTGACCACCTTGCACGTGACCTACATTCACAGAAATTTCTTTTTTTGGATTATTGAGCGATGACAAAGCGACAATCTTCTTCGCCAAATCGTGTGCGGCATTCGCATGCTCACCTTTGCTTCGACCCGCATGCGCTTCCCGGCCGACAACTTCAATATCATACCAGCGATTGCCGCGGCGTTGGCAGATGATCGAGCCATTTGTTAACGCCGGCTCCATTCCGATAGCAAAAAGGGTGTCGGTCGCATGTTCGAGATAAACCGGAATATACCCGCTCGATCCCACCTCTTCGTTCGGAGAACACATCACACGCAGACCATATTTTAATTTTGGCCCATTTTTTAAATAGCGGCGAAGTGCGGAGAGCATAACGATCAAGCCCCCCTTATTATCAATCACTCCAGAACCATAAGCGACGGATTGGTCTTCGCTCAGTCGAAAACCATCGGACGGCAAAACCGTGTCGGTGTGGCAAATCAACGTGATGAACTCTTTCACTGTCCCTTTGAGCTCAGCGATTAAAAACGGTGCGAATTTATCCTGTGGATGCGGCACGAATCGGCAGTCAAAACCTAAATCTGACAATTCGTCGCGCATGCGGTTTTGTAAGTTTTCAACACCAGCGCGCAAATGCGATGGTGAAGAGACTTCCACCCATTGTTGGAGTTCCGCAAGTTCCTGCGAGCTATCGACGTTGAATTCTCCGGTGGTCAAAGACGCAGGCTGAAACCAGGAAAATTTCTTCAAACTTTCTTTAAGTACGGTGGGAGTCACAAAACCTTTGGTCATTTGCGATTATTTTAGCTATTTTAAAAAGAAAGCCAATGGAGAATTTTTACCTGTGAATTGGACTGACTCTTTTTTCCTCGTGGCGTTTCCTGCCATCTTTACGATCGTAAACCCATTAGGCGCTTTAGGACCGTTTCTGGCGATGACCGCCGGTGACACGCAGGAAAAACGCTTTTCGACAGCCGCCCGCGCATGCTGGGTCGCTTTTGCGGTTCTATGCGGCTCGGCCGCCCTCGGAATGTTCATCTTTCGTTTTTTTGGCATCACGTTGCCCGCGCTTAAAATCGCCGGCGGATTTTTGCTTTTCTTAGTTGCGATGGACATGATCAACGCCCGCGAATCACGCACACGCGGCACCGAAGAAGAACAAAAAGAAGGTTTTCTTAAAGAAGACATTGCCGTCTTCCCGCTCGGCATTCCGCTTTTAAGCGGCCCAGGAAGTATTGTCTCGGTATTCATCTTGGTGGATCGTGCGCAAACCATTAGCCATCACGCCATGATTTATCTCTCGATCGCACTCACGATGTTTTTGAGTTATTTGACCCTGAGACAAGCCGGCATGCTGGCCAAGTGGCTTGGGCAAACCGGCATTAACGTGTTCTCGCGTTTGATGGGGATTTCACTCGCCGCCATCGCCGTGCAATTCGTGATCGACGGCGTGGGCGAAGCACTTCCGGGTCTTAAAGGTTAGTTTGTCGAAAAGGACGAATCACCACTGCCGTAATCGGCGATTGGGTGTGGCGTAATCAAGCTCGCGCTTTGTTGGCGAACAGCGGACTTGGTATCGCCAATGAGCGAACTCAGTTGCTGTTGGCAGTCATATCTTTGTGGCGCGCCTGCACTTCCGGGATTACCAAAACATTTCACGACACTGGCTGCACTCGCAGTATGAGTCTTTTTATATTCCGAAATCACTTGAGCAACGGTCGGGTTTGAATTGCCTGAGCTTTTAACTGCAGAGTAAGCCTGATTGAGGCCAGCGACTGTGTCGCCACTGCGATCCATCAGCCTTAATTTTGGCAAAGCATCGAGGTAAGAAAGCTGTCCAGCCTCTTGCTCTAACTTCTGATCAAGAATTTTGTCGGAGTCTTCAGCGACGGTAAATCTCGCATTCGCATTTTGAGACACCAATGCCAATTGTAAAGAAAAGATAAAAAGTAGAGTGATCTTCATGCCATCCCCCTGCACTCCCATTCGAAATGCAGGGATAAGGCCAACTCTAAAACGTTGAGATGTGAAAGCGGTGTCGATCTCTCGACACCCTGTTCACACATCTTTCACCGCCTCACGATGAGACGTGTGATTCTAGAACACGCTGACGGTGCTGCTTAAACCAAGCGAAGTGTATTTCCACGACATCGCTTCTGGATAATATGTCATGTAAGGATTCACGTAGATATCGTGCTTCACGGCCCAACCAACACCGATGCGGCCGTTCCAGATTGGCGTACCATCGAATGTTCCGGGATCATCCGTTTTGCGATAGTGCGCAATTGACTTCGAGTACGACGTATTCACGTTCAAGTTCGAAGTCAGTTTGTACTCGAGACTTGGAATGATGTTGAACGAGTAATCCGCCAATTTTTTACCGTCAGTGCGCGCATCGTAACCACGATTGTAGAAATAGTTAGAGGCGTCAATGCTACCGCCGACAACCCAGCGCGAAGTTCCGATATTCCATTTCACCATTTGCGAAACAGTCATGCCCCATGTTTCACCTTGCGGACGATAAAAGGAATTCGTCACCATCGTTGCCATCACAGTCGTGTGGGCTTGAACGGCTTTAGAAAAAAGATAGGTGTGATCATATGAGATCGCCGGATTCGTCAGATCCTGATTATCACCCGATTGAGCGCGGATGTACTCTTTGAGTCCAGCGCTAAAGTAAAGTCCATCATTTGAAGTCAAACGATACTTCACACCAATAATGCCAGAGACGTTACTGCGAATGTCGCTTGAACGATTGTCTGGATTCGGAATATTGGGACTGGCCAAATTTGAAATCTCTGGACCAGCGTAGCCGACCACAAACTTCATACTGTAGCGAGAAAGCGAGCCCGCATCCGCACGAATTTGCAAATCGTTAATGCGCTCATCTTCTTCAAACTTTTTTTGTTTGATTTTTTCGGTGAGACCGCTCGTCGAGCCCGACAAGACGTCCGACGATGCAGAATCAGATGAATCCGATGATGATGCTGGCGCACTCACCGCCGAACTTTGTGCAAAAACGCACGATGAACCTAAAATAAGAGATAAAAAGACGAGCTTCCTCAATAGCAAACGACACCCCCCATGTTTCGTTTTTCCGATGGATCAACCCTTGGTGCAACGAGCGTACAGGTCTATGGAAAATATGCAAAAGGTAACCACTCTAGGTTGTGCATAACGTCGCGATTGTCGCAAAACATCGTTAAATTCGAATGGACGTCCAAATACAATTGGCGCGAGAATTGTAATGAATAGGTGAAGGATGCAGGGGGTGGTGTCATTATGACTTCACGCATTTGGCTCGTTATGATTTTGTTAGGGGGAATTTCAGGATTCGCGGCGCACGCGGACTTAAATCCTTCTGATCAACAACTCAATCAAGTGATGGTGGATGATGTGAATCAATCGTTTCACAATCTTCATCTCAAAGTGCAGCCGGAGAGCGATCCGAGCACTGTGTACAATGAAATTCTTCAGCTTATCGACTACGAAAATCAGGCCAGCAAAGGCAACCGTAGCGATCCAGCGCCGAACCTCAAACACTTAGTGTGCACCTCGCCAGCATGTGGCCCGTGCTCACGCGGACCGTGTTAGCGACCGTTGCTTCAGTTTTGATTCTTTGATCTAATTTGGGTAGCGAGGAGATCGTTACCCATGACTGCTTTGACATCTTTGCGTTACCCAGCGTTGAAAACGTTTTCAATAGCCAGGTCAGGATTATATTTTGCGGAATCTTTACCCCTTACTATCCTTGCTTCTGTTTTTGTTGGTCGCGGCCGCGATGAGCTCGTGGATGCTGATAAGCTAAAATATTTATGGCGATCGATTAAACAATTACATGAGCAAGACATTCAGAACATCGAACGCGGACTTTATCCGCCCAGCGTTTTGTCACCCGCTTCACCAAAAGAACATTTTGTCAGTCTTGTAAAACTCTGGCGGGATGCCGCCGAAGTCGCGTGGCGTATGCGGCATCGTAAATTTCGTCACTTTCGTAACGATGCTAAAGACCTGCTGGATGACGTGCCCGAATACTATCGCCGTAATTTTCACTTTCAAACAGATGGTTATCTGAGTGAAACGTCGGCAAGTCTTTACGATCATCAAGTCGATGTTCTCTTTAGCGGCGCCGCCGATGCAATGAGACGATTGGTGATCCCACCTCTTCGCTCGCATCTGAAGATGATGGAGCGTTCGAATCTACTGGAACTTGGATGTGGACCTGGCAGCGCAACAACCGCTTTAGCTAAGGCATTTCCAAAAACCAAAATTACCGCCGTCGATTTAAGTTCGCCGTATGTGAAAACAGCGCAATCACGGCTTAAAAAATATCCGCGTGTCGATTGCATTCAGGGCGATGCCGCTCACCTGCCGTTTAAAGATGCTTCGTTTGATGCCGTAACATCCGTCTTTATGTTTCATGAGTTGCCACAAGAAGTGCGACTCCAAATCTTGCGCGAAGCCGGTCGCGTGCTGAAACCAAATGGCGTTCTAGTGATTGCGGATTCGATTCAGTGGAATGATGATGCGAATTTTAACTGGGCTTTAGAGCGTTTTCCCACCAACTATCACGAACCATTTTACCGGAACTACATTCACACACCGCTGCTCGATTTGTTTCGCGAAGCGGGCTTTTCAACTGTGAATCAGAATCACGGATTTTTGACGAAAGTCGTTTGGGCGCCTAAGAGTTCAAGTTTCAAACGCTCTAAGGTTTGATGCATATCTTCATGAATGGCCGATTGGAGGCTGTCGATATCGGCCTCCGATAAGCCTCGAGTCGCAACTGGCTTCAAAATTTCCATGATAATTTTGCGGCGCCATTGACCAACGTTGAACCAAAGTGAGTTCTTTGGCAGCACATCGTAGGCACCGGCGATCACGACCGGCACGATATTCATCTGCGCCTGAATCGCAAACAAGAATGGACCGAATTTAAATTTGCCCAAGCGATGCTCCGGCTGACGAGTGCCCTCCGGTGCAAGCGCAAAGGCAT
>Ga0105239_10005599_pt1 | contig 14691 bp, 12 predicted proteins | sample KBSC44metaG_FD_92761 | JGI IMG/M metagenome (GOLD analysis project Ga0105239, IMG submission 92761) | Corn rhizosphere microbial communities from Kellogg Biological Station, Michigan, USA - KBS C4-4 metaG | ecosystem: Host-associated > Plants > Roots > Rhizosphere > Soil | place: Michigan, USA... | reverse complement strand
GGTGCCGAGCAGGGTTTTATGGGGTCAATCTGTTCTCTTGTTTTAGCCTATATCTCCCCTTCTTGTCAAGTTCCACCGGGTGGTGGGCGGAATTTTGTTCGTTCGGCGACGTTGTCGATGCCGTCCGGAACGCATCCAACTCCTTCGTGCTGGGGAGCGATCGGCCGAGAATTCAGGTAGGTTGCTGCCCTGGTCGGTATGCCGGAGAGAATCTAAGAACGAGGCTCTGCAGCATGAAGCAACTGTTCCGGGTGGGCTTCCAGACTCGATGTCGCGGGACGGAGCAGGTCGTCGCCCGAAAGGGCAGGAAAGCCGGAGGCCCGCAGCAGTTGGGAGCTGGCCCGCTGATCGTTGGCACGTGCCTGGAGGTAGGGCAGGCACTCCTGCGCGGCTGCGCGCAGCTCCTGAGGAATTTTGATCGGATTTTGAGGCGAAGGAATGCTTCGCGCCAGGCGCTCGACCGTCTCCAGTTCCTGCTCAGCGCCCACCTGTTCCAGCGCTTTGAGGATCGCCAGTCGAAAATCGAGTTCGCGCCGAAAGGCCGACCGTGAAAACAGCTCTTTGACGTCGCGGTATCCGGGATCGTTGGGCAGGATCGTCAGTTGCCTCAGAAGTACCTTACGCTCTCCCGGCTCGAGCAGAGACGAATCACTGGCCCGCAGGGTAGGCAGCAGTTCGATAAGGCTCTGTTTAGCAAGGTTGCGTACAGGAGTGTTTTGTACGCGCAGCGTCCGGATGAGAGGCCCTATCTGCTTCTTGTCGTTGATCTGGGAGAGAGCGTTGGTGAGAGAGCGCTTCCGACGATGCAAACGGACACGAAATTGAGACATTAAGACCCAGCCGAAAGCCAACATCATGGCAAAGCAACGCCAGAGATCCTCGGTGTGCAGCGGGGCCGAAAGACTCGCCTTCTCGACCAGCCAGATCATAGAAGTGATAAACGCACCGGACCAGGCCAGTGTGATCCAGGTTTCATTGCGGCGACCACACGCCTCCTGTTGCAGCAGCGTGGTGAGGGCAGCGGTGGCTTGCTCCTCCGCCTCCGTGTCTATCTCTGCTTCCATCTCGGTTGCCGGCTCTTCAGGGCGTAGCAGGCCCTCCCGGACTTCCGTCAAAGGCAAAGGTTCGTCTAGAGGTAGATGTCGTTGTTCCATGCTGTTGTTGACGAAGCCGAGGAAAGCCAGGGTTCGCGGATGTTGTGCGAGAACTGCAAGACGGAACGCCGGTGATGCAACCGCTTACAGAAAACGGAGCGCTTGCCTTTGGAATTCCCCATCGTTAGGAAGGCGCTTGTGCGTCTTTTTAAAGTTGATCGTGTAGGTTTTTGCTCGGTCGAGGAAGTCATGCATGAGATGGTAGACGGGCTGTTTCTGGCCCTTATCGTCGATCAGCCAGAAGCCGACCTGCTGGCCGTCTTTGACCTCATTGTTATACATCTCCCAGTAGAGAATATAGGGGCAGCCCCACTCCAATCCCGCCTGAATCACGTCCCGCGAACGCGCGGCCTGCATCTCCGCCCCAACACCCTGTGCCGGAAAACCGTACTCCCCGATAAAGACCCGTTTGCCAGCCAGGCCCGATTTGGGCGGCAGTTTGGTCTCGATATAGTTCAGTGCCTTTTGCAGGTTGGTGCGCAGTGTCGGGCCTTCGCCCTGCAATGAGTCGTAGGAGGAGTAGGAGACGTAGTCCACGGTCGTCTTCGGCAGGACGTCGTTGGTGAGCGTGTGCCCGCCTTGCATCGCCTTCTGCACCAGATTGACCTCGGTGTACTGCCAGACCTCCACGTTCTTATGCTTCGTATCTCTCTTCGCATCCTCGATCGCACGCTGCCGCGTGTTCAGCCAGTCGATCATCCCCTGAACGGCCCTGGAATCGGGATCGCGCTTCGGATCGTAGCCGGGGTGCAGATACCAGTCGCCCTCCCAGTGCCCGAGCAGGAACTTCTTGCCCGAGGCGTTGTATGTGGTGAGCAGGTAACGGGTGAAATCGTAGATCTCGCGGTATTCCGCCTCGGAGTCCTTGGGAGAGAAGCCGTGCTCCCACCATCCGGCAGAAAAGCTGTAGGTCCAGAGGAGATAGTGGTGGAACGGCATATCCAGCACGCGCCGAAACGACGGCTCATCACGCGCCAGGTCCCGCAGAGAGTGGATCGCCGGATTCGCGACGACACCGGGATAGTCTCTCTTGCCATAGTCACGACTCAGTTTGATTTTGAGGATGTCGGAGCCCAGATCGAGCGTCGCCTGAGCCGTCTCGACCAGCGCCGTCTGCTGCGTAAACCGGTAGGCGGGACCGATCGTCTGCGTCCCGACAACATAGTTGACACTCGCCGCCCGCGCAGGAGGCTCCCCGAACGCCGCAACCGCCGTCAGCATTCCCCACCATCCCATACAACAGAGTTCCATCGCTCGTAGTATATTTGCCGAAAGCACTGTTTTCTCCAGTAATATGGGGAACGGAGGTGAGTTACAGGCAATGTGCCCGCTTCAGCGGGCGTTCGGTTGCGAAATCCTTCACTGTCAGCGAAGGATTGGGGGCGCGCGAAGCGCGGCCTATTCACAACCTCTAGCGCAGGGCTTTGGCCCCGCGAGGCCTCGCAAACAGCGTGAGCAGGAGAGGTCGTGGCATCCTGCCCACTCTGTTATCGTATCGTCCTGGTTATGGGCGGGCGTGGGCGGCCTGGAGGCAGGCTTGCATGTGGCCGCGGGCTTCAGCGGCGATGATGCAGACCTGTTCGAGCGAGTAGTCTTTCGCGCCGATCACTTCGAGATCGACCGGGCCCGTGTAGCCGTTGGCATGCAGGACACGGATATAGCCGAGCAGATCGATGTCGCCCCGTCCGTTGGCCTGGTTTTCCGGCTTCCCGGGGTTCTGCTGGCGGCCTTTGCAGTCGCGGATGTGGACATGCTTGACACGTGAGACGACCGCGGCGATGGCCTCGACCGGGTTCTCGTTGGCGCGCCAGATGTGCGAGGGGTCCATGTCGATACCGAAGGCGGGGGAGGAGATGGCCTGCATGGCGCGTAGAGTCGTCGGGGTGTTGTAGATGCTCGCGCCGACATGGGCCTTGACGCAGAGCGTGACACCGTACTTCGCCGCCATATCCGCCAGTTTGCCCAGCGAGTCGATCGACTGCTGCAGCGTCTCCTCGTCATCGGACTTGCCGCCGGGGCCGCAGTTCACGATGGGAATGCCGATCTCGACTGCGGCCTGAAACGCCGCCTCCATCCGCGCCGGATCCTGCGACGGTTGCTCCATCGCGAGGAGTTCCAGTTCGTACGCACCCGCGAGACGCTTGATCTCCGGAGCGGCTTCGCGCCAGTTGTTCAGGTCCAGCGAGGTGCCCATGCCGTCGATGGCCGAGATCTCGATGCCGTCGTAACCGGCCATTTTAAGATACTTGAAAGCGGCTTCCATCGGATGACCGCCGAAGAGAACGGAGTTGGCTCCCAGTCGCATTGCAAAGGCTCCTTCGTCGTTGCGCGACGTCGTGATACGCTCGCGCACAGAGGTCCAGGCCGAAAAGTTCGCTTCGACCTGTCTGGCCGCACTGTTCGCGAGTCGAAAGAGGAATTCCTGTGCAGTCTGCGAAAAAGAAGATCCGGAACAAGCCGGAGACGCGAAGTTTGCGGCGGGAGTGAGGAACTATGGATCGCGTATTTATCAAGTTGGGCAGCGTGATGGCGTTTTTAGGAGTTTTGGTCGGAGCGTTTGGAGCGCACGCTTTACCTGCGGAAATAACGGGCAAACGTCTGGATGCCTTTCACACCGGATCGCAGTACCAGATGTACCATGCGCTGGGATTGATCTTGATTGGTCTGTGCATAGAACGCTTGGGCGATTCTAAAAATGTGAGAACGGCGGGTTGGTTACTTTTTGCTGGGATCCTCTTCTTTTCCGGCAGCCTATACGCCTATTCCCTCTCCGGGAATAAGGCGTTCGGTATGCTCGCCCCTGTCGGCGGCACCAGTTTTATGGTCGGATGGCTCCTACTCGCCGCTGCTGCCTGGAAGGCTCCGAAACGCTGACACAAGGTTTTCTGCGTTTCGTCCATCACTTCCGGTAGCGTCTACTCGATCTCCACAACGTCTGCTTTCTCTTTGAGAGAACTGCGCCGGGCTTAATACTGCCAGCACAGAGCTCGGCACCGTAAAGGGTCTAAAGTATTTCCTATGCTAACGTAACCTTTTTGCGATTATTCGCGTATAACATGCGTTCCGTATGGAAATAGAAGGATAAAAAAGCTCGATAGGCGGATAACTATCGCAAATCGTATTTCCGTGCACGCATACAGTGTGCTGTTTGCGGTTGTTTCGTGGTCAATAGCAATAGGGAAGTAGTGGCAGGCTTTCTGTAGGCCTCCCGGCGGAAAGTAGGCATTGTAAGTTTGTAGGATGCAGCGTTGGTGTTATCGTTGGACAGATGTGAAGGAGTCTGGTCGATGAGAAAACAGTTCGGTTTGCCCCTCGTTCTCGGAGGGATTCTGCTGGTTATGAGTATCGCATGTTCCGGGCAGCAGCCTGCCACTACGTTTCCATCGGCTGCCTCGCCAAAAGTGACGACACGGTTGAAAGGGGTTCCTTTATCGGAGGCCATGAAAGAGTTGAGCCGACTGACCGGGGTGCATCTCGCGACCGCGGCAGATACGGCGGACCTGAAAGTGACCATTCTGGTAAACGATTTGCCGCTCGATGTCGTGCAGGCGCGTCTCGCGGAGACATTTCATCTGACCTGGGCGCCGCAGGAAGCCAAAAAAGATCAGCCGCCTGCATACCTCCTCTACCGCAGTGAGCGCAATCAGGCGGAGGAGCAGGAGCTGCGTGCGCGCGGCGAGAGTGCGTTTCGAAAGGGCATCGAGGAGGCGATCGGCGTTCTCTCGCTGGCGCCGGACGCGCGTGCGAAACTGTTTGCGGAACGGAAGGCGTTGGCAGAAACCTTCCACAATAAGAGCGCCTCTTTTGGAGTTCTCCTCCTCTCCTACCTCACCCCAAAACAGCGCGCAAGCATTATGGATGGCAATAAGTTGGAGTTTCCCTCAGAGAAACCGCCACCGGAACTCGCTCCTCATATCGACGAGATTTTTAAGGTGTTTTTTGCCGGGATGCCGGATGATGCATTCGCACGCACCTTCGATAAGGCGGATCGGAGTTTCACGGTAGAGCGCGTCGGCGAAGGAGCGGGGAGCAGAATCGTTGTCACCCTCAGTGCGCGCGGGGCAAGAGGGTCCGCATCGGCAGGGTCGCAGGTAGCGGGCACGCGCCCCGAAGAAGTCTATCCGGAAGCCTATTCCCCGGATCACATGGGGGCGGGCTATGCGGATGCACGCCTTCCTGTCGATCTCCCCACAAAACTGACAGCGGAATCCCTGCCCGCCCTCATGGAGAGAGCCGCCGATGCGCTGCATATCAATATCATCGGTGAGAACTACTGGGAGTATGTCAACAACCATGGAAATCCCGTTGCCGTCTACAACTACTCAGCGCCGGCAGGCCCCACCACGATCGAGAAGGCGCTGAACAACATGCTGGTGCGATACCCCTGGCAGAAGCAGGGATCTGTCTATCTCTTTCAGCGGCCTCAGTGGTGGCAAGAGCGTCGCGCCGATGTCACGGACGCTACAAGCGCCTATCTCACGACGGTGGCGAAGCGGCATCCGCTCTCCCTTGAGGACGCAGCCGAGATTTGCAAAACGCTCAGCCCCGCACAGTGGAGATGGTTGATGCCTCGCTTCATCCTGGCTTCCAACCATCTGACGCCGGTACAAACAGTCCTGCGCTTCTACGGCAATTTACCTCCCGTTCGCCGAGCAGATCTATTTCGAGAGGGCGGGATCGATGCGTCCCTACTGACAGAAGCTGACCAACTGCGTCTGAATACGTGGATCGCGGAAACCGACAGTGGGGCGTTTCAGAAAGTTCAGAAGGCCCCTGGGAAAATACATATTATGGCGAAACGGGTCGGGGAGGATGTGAAGTTCAGTCCGGTTCGGTTTAGTGCCGTGATCCAGGCAAAAAATGGGCTGCAAACTGTGTTGTGCGAACAGTACGTGGAGGTGAGCTTTCCCAACGAATCGGCGTTTTCTTCAGAAGACTAGTATTCCGTACAGGAGCGAATAAATCCCATGAGATTTAATGTGAAAGCCGTATTGTCTCTGAGACTTCTGCTGGTGCTGGTGGCGTTTGTGGCCGCGGGGCGGGCAGAGGCGCAAGAGACGAAACCTGCGTTGCCTGCCCATTTCACCGACCATGTCACGGCGAAATTTCACCAACAGTCTCTCAAGCAGATCGTCACGGCGCTCGACAAACAGGTCGGCCTCAATATCCTGATCGATGGCGAGCCGCTGGCGCCCATGGCGGATGTCGCGTGCGACGGGACGCTGGAGGAGGCGTTGAACAAGCTCGCGGATACCTTTGACTACCACTGGAAAGTGGGTAAGGGAGGCATCGTCCTGTTCAACAAACGGTTCCGCAATCGCGACGACGCTCCCCAGGCGAATATCGCCGAACTCACCCATCTGGTCAACAATATGAGCAGCATCTTCACGCTTGCCGGAGCAGAGCCGGATCCCTCTTTGTGGGAGAAGCAACTCTCTCTGTTTTACCAGTCCGTCACAGAGCCACAACGGGCCTCTCTGCTGGATGGAAAACGCCTGACCGGTAAAGACCTCAGCCCGCGACAGCTCCTTCCTCTGCGCAGCGCCGTGTTGAACAATCAGTTCGGGCATGCGTTTCAGATCTGGCGCGATCTCTCCGATCATCTGCGCGCCTTCGACACCGCGTACCTGACGGCAACGCGTTCCCTCCAGGGGGATCCGATACAACCCGATGTGCCGCTATATCAGTACGAGATCTTCTGGCACGATCGAGATGGCACCCTCTCCTCGGCAAATATCTTCCTCAAGATTTTCGGTGACGACTGAATAGGAGCAGAGTCATGCAACGTTCATTCCTTCTCGGGCTGCTCCTGCTATGCATCCTGGGCGCTCCAACGCAAGCGCAAACACAGGCTCAGGCGCCCCTTTCGGCTCCAGTCACGACGGCGCTCGCCAAACATGTCCGTCTCTTCGCAGACATGACTCTGCCTGAGGCCGTGAAGAGTTTGAGCGAACAGATCGGAGTGGAGGTGAAGATTTCGGACTACCTCGTCGAGAGACGGCTGACGACGAATCTGGATCATGTGACGGCCAGAGATGCGCTGGATGCGCTGGCCGAATTGGAGGATTGGCAATGGAAAGAGGATACGCCCGGCCATATCCGGGTGGAGCGGCGTCCCACTCTGGCGCCGAAAGAGATGGCTTTCCTTTCCCGTTGGATCCAGGCGGAACTCCCACGGGATCTTCGGGACTACTTCAAACTGCCGCGTCCGGAAGACGATCCCAAGAAGCTCTTCTGGGCGTTTGCAGAGCCGCATAGTACGCTGTCTCAGGACATGGGGAGGGCGATGCACCTGTATGCGGGACAACAGCGTATGGCTCTCGAAGGCCATCTGCCCGCACTGCATGGGGGCGCACAGGTTTTCGTTGGCCAACTTACCCTCCCGGAGAAACAGCATCTTCTGCTCGGCCTGACGGTACAGGCCATCCACGGAACGAATCCCCTGCTCTGGAAAGGGGATCTCGCACCCTTTGTGACGGACCCCGCAACGGCGTCGATCAAACTCATTGGCGGCCATTTCCTCTTTATCGAAAACAGGCTTGAACAGGAGAACGGCTCGGCAAGCACCGGCTTCGGCGCTCCCGTGAAATGAGGACGAAAATCATGTTATTGTCTCGTCGGAACTACTTGTTTGTGAGCAATTCCTGGCGACTGTGTGTGCTTGCGGGAGGATTCCTGTGGGCCATGAGCCTCGCCTGCGCGGGGCAGCAAGCTGCGTCACCGACTGCGCCCACGCCCTCTCCAAGGGTATCGACCCACCTAAAAGCTATCACGCTTCAGGCGGCGTTGAAAGAGGTGAGTCGTCTGACAGGTGTGCCTCTCTCCGCCTCTGAGGATACCGCGGACCTAAAGGTGACCCTCCTTGTGAAGGATCTGTCTCTCGACACCCTGCGGGAGCGCCTCGCGGAGGCCCTGCATCTCACCTGGATGCCGCAGGAAGCCACGAAGGAGAAGCCGGTTTCCTATCTGATCTACCGCAGCACTAAGAACAGAGAAGAAGAGGCGGAACTGATGGAGCGCGGCGAACGTGCGTTCCGAAAAGGCGTGGATGAGGCTATCGGCGTTCTATCCATGCCGGCGAAAGCCCGCGCCGAACTGTTTATCAAACGACCAGCGTTGGAGGCGACGTTCGCGCAGAACGGGGGAGAAGCGGCGGTCACATTCCTCTCCAAAATGTCTCCTGAGATGCGGACCCGCATTATGGATGGATACCGGGTCGAGTTTTCTTCCAGCAAGCCACCACCGGAATACACCTCCTTCTTTAAAGAGATGATGACCTATCTGAAGGCTGCTGCACCGAACCCGATCATAGCGCGTATCTTAGGAGAGGAAGGCAAGTTTTCCGTGATGCGCAATGGGGAGGGAGCCGCCGCCGTGATAGGCATCGCCTTCAGCGTAAACAATGAGGCGGTATCGGGCTCGACGGGCTATGCCGTAAGAGGCGTTCATGCAGGAGAGGTCTATCCGGAGTTCTACGCACCGGATCATATCGGTCCTGTCTATGCCGATGCCCTGCGTCCCATCACGGTCCCCACCAGATTGGCGGAGGTGGATTTGGAAGACGCGATGGAGAAGGTCGCAGATACCCTGCATCTCAATATCATCGGCGAGAGCTACTCCCAAAGTATTATGAGAGACCAGAAAGGCGAAATCCTCTATCACACGGTAGAGGCAGGCACTTCTACGCTCTCGCAAGTAATGGATGACATCGTATGGCACAACCGCTGGTGGAAACATGGGGATGTCTATCTTTTCCAGACGCCCCAATGGTGGGTCGTACGACGCTCTCAGATCTCCGACGCCAAGCTAGCCTCTCTCACAAAATTAGTCTCTACGCGCCCGCTCTCGTTCGATACGATGGCCCAGATCGGCAAAACGTTAAGCGTTGACCAAGCCCCCTGGCTGAATAAGGCCACCAACGGCGGCGATGTTTTTCTTTTGCACGTGCAGGCGGCGATGCGATTTTACGGGCATCTCTCCGACGCGAATCAGCAGGCCCTCTTCCTGAAGGAAGGGGTGGATGTTTCCGTTTTGACCGATGCCGATCGACAACGCCTGAGAACCTGGATCAAGGAGACAGACGCGCAGGCGCTGCAAGAGGCCGAGAATACGCCTGGAAGCATCCACATCTTCGCGAGGCGACTGGGAAATAGCATTTTCGATCCCGCGAAGTCGGACCGCGTACCGGAGAATGCAAATCGAGAGCGCGTTCTCTTCCGCGTCGTGTTTCAGGCCAAAGACGGCACAAAACATCTGCTGCGCGACCAGATCATTGCCGATGGTTATGTAGATCCGCAAGATCCACAACTCCACACACCCCTATAGAGCGCAGACCTCCGGCAAGCACTGCCAGAGAACTTGTCATGCTACCTTCATCGCGCCTCTGCTATCTCGCCGCAGGGGCGCTTTGTCATATCGGGAAATGTGATATAGATCACATTATCGCATGCGGCATCTCACACAAACGGATACCCGATTCGGGATAGAATAGACGTGTCACATTTTTTGGAGATGCCCGCACAGAACAGAGGTTCAGGGTCGCGCATTCGAAAGATAGAATGAGATGAAGATCGTTCACGCAATCAGCGCCCCCGCATTCCAAACACGGCGGCAGCCCATGTTTCAGGAGACCAATCCGATGAAGTCTTCCGCCACTCCCTTGCCGCAATACTCTTTGATCGACCTGGGGACCCTGGAAGGGGGAACCGTAAGTGAAGCGACCGCGATCAACAATCTCAATCAGGTCGTCGGTTGGTCCAATTTAGGCTCGGTTCAGCAGGACAACCGCCGTGTGGACAAATCTTCGTTCCGTCACGGATTTGTATGGGCGGACGGCAAGCTTTGCGATCTCAATCCCGGCGACGGCGTCGATATTCGAATGCCGCGCGGTATCAACGATGCCGGAACGGTGGTCGGAAATCTGTTTCCTCTGGGCGCCGCCAGTCGTAGTTTCTGCGTGCGCGCCGATGGCACGGTCGCGGAGACTCTGACCGGCGTGCACCGCGCCGAGGCCATCAACGGCTGGGGCTGTATTGCAGGCGCTTGCGCCGATGCGACCGATACCATGCAGACCGTGTTGATCTGCCCGGACAGCCGGAAGCAATCGCCTCCCGTCTTCCGATCTTTGCGACTGGAGCGGGGGATGGTGGGCGGCTCGATGCGTTCCCTCAACGACCGGAACGAGGGGGTCGGCTTCGCGATGCTGGGCCGCACCCCGGAGCAGGAGATCAAGCAGGCGGTCTACTGGGGACCGGACGGCCTGGGCTGCGCGATTTTCCCCGAGGCCGAAGCGGCGACTGCCAGCGTGGCGACCGGTATCAACGTATGGGGACAGGTCGTCGGCTACCGGGACACTCCGCGCCAGGGACAGCGGGAGACGCGCACCGCCTTCCTGCGTACCGTACACGGCATGATCGTGAACCTGCCCTCGCTGCCCGGAGCGCGACAGACCGAAGCCTGCGGCCTCAATGAAGTCGCAACGGTGGTGGGCGTCTCCGGGAACCGCGCCTTTGTCTGGACCGCTGCCGCCGGCATCGCGGACCTGAACGACTGTATTCCCGCCGAATCCGGGTGGACCCTCACCCGCGCCAACGCCATCAATGCGAACGGCGTGATCGTCGGGCAAGGGCTTTTCCAGGGGCAGCGCCGCGCATTTCTCGCATTGCCCTTACTTCAGGAGGGGCCGCAGGCGTGGCAGTAAGCGTGACGGTGTCTTTCTTATCCGATTCCCTGAGACCGCATCATAAAAGTTCTCCGATCCGGCAGTGCGTGCCATCTTCCGGCATCGTCAAAATAAAGAGGACCTTTTCGCGGTTTGGACCGTTTACATGTACCTCTGGCGTTCGCTTGACATAAAAATGGGATTTCTTGAGTTTCATAGGAGTAAGTTTTGGCAGCCCGATCGTTACCAGAGCGTCGAACGCTTCATGCTGTCTGATATACAGATCGGCGGCTCCAATCCCATTATCGGACAATGCTTTTTCCTGCTGCTTTTTGGACAACCCCTCAAAAAAATGCAAAAGTGGATAGATCCGAAGGGCGCTCACGAGATGTACGGAGACATGGGCAGCCGGGTGTCGGAGAACAAGCAAGCCAAGCTGATCCTTGGTGCAGTGGCTTATCAGCAAAAAGTTTTTGCTTGTCGGGAGAAACGGTGGCTTTGCCTCTGCATCCAGTGCGTTCATGACATTGGCAGGCGGTTCCAGGCGATAATCCAATCCACGTACGAGCGTGGTCGCCTCAAGATACCCATTGATGTAGACCATTTTGTGCGCAAATGTCCGTGCGATCTGTTTTAGCCCTGTATGGATAGTCCATTCGCTCTCTGGCCGAAAAACGAATCCATATTGGGTGGTGTTGCTGTTCAGAAAGCAATCGCTAACAAAATCGATACCAGCGGCCGTGCATACATCTTCAAGCAGATTGGAGATATGTGAAGTATTGGTAGTTTTTGCTTGTTTTCCATCTCTTTTGACGCAGGCTGCCCGGCATCTGCCCGATATCCAGGATAGTCTCGCTTTGAAGCTGCCGAACGACATCGGCATCAAAGTCATTTTCCCGGCTATTTACATTGAGACCCGCTACCTGACCAATAGCGTGTCCAGGCGCAACCCATACGTCGCGTCCATCCGGTTGAATAATCCCGAGTCGCAAACCGCCTGCGGCGGCGATGAGGCCCACAGGCGATTGGTTGGAAAGAGATTTGTAACCGCAGTCATGAGCAATCTGCGAAACGGCTCTCTGTTGTTCCGGAAGCAGTGCAGACAATGGTTTGACCGCATAGAGGTGATCATGGAAATGGGATCGATCCGTTGCGGATAGAATCGGCTCATCTTCTAGTGCGGATGGGAGACAGCGTTGTAACGTTCCGGTGTTACAGCCGGAAAGGAAGTCCGCAAAGACATCACGGTCTGCAGAGTGGAGACGAGCTTAACTCCGGTCTTTTGCGAGACGTCTTGGAGTATGGCATCTAAGCGTTCTTCGTGAAAAGCGCACTGCACACGGTGATGTAAGCGAGGGTCGGATTGAAGTGCCTTGGGACTAAGGCCTGGAGTCGACGATTCCGGCGTACGCGGGGCGCCAAAGGCAGAGAGAGATTGAATAGCCATTAGTGCAAGCAGCCCGGCTATTGCGCCATGTTGGGTATTATGGGATTGTTTCAAAGTAGGGTCCTCTAGCGTAAGAGATTCTGTTGATGTGCCCGGCTTTCTAAAACCGTGACTAATCTGTTAATATCTCCGCCTGTATAGCTGTTCTTGCCCTCCAGAATTTTGCGATGCACACCGGGAGGGAGCGGCAGGTCGCTGAGGATTTGTGGCAGGGTAACGGTGACTCCGGCCGGAATCTGAAAACGATCTGGGGAGATGCGGGTGACCGTTGTGAATTGGCTGACCTCCCAGTCCCAGACAGAGGGTGGAAGACGTGGGTTGCCTGCTCCGAAGTTTTCGTGCTGTCGCAAGACACAGTGGGTTGTCGGTTCGACCCAGATCTTATCTCCGGAAGTGTCGTTGGAGACGTACACCTGGCAGGGCCATCCTGCGACCGTTTCATCGGGCAGTTTTTGATATTGCCTCTGGAACTCGGGCGATCGCAGCGGTACCGTAGGCAGCGGATAGGCCAGAATGCGGGGAGGAGAGGGCTGATAGATCCGGGCAAATCGTACCAAGACAGACCGGTCGATCCCCGACTTCTTCGACGCACGATCCACACCCTCACGTTGAACCAGCTCAAGCAGGCGTTTCTCAGCGAGAGGCGTATCAAGCTGCGCTGTCTGTTCTTTCGTGCGGCCGATCCATCGGACATAGTTGTCGGTTCCGCTATAGACATAGAACGAATCGGGTCCGAAGGCTGCATACTTTCCCCGGTCATAGTAGCTCGTGGAGGACGAACCGTTTTTGTTGGATCGCACTGCGATGTAAGAGAGACCGGGGGTGTGCCATTCGATGGCCGTTGGTACGCTCCGTTGTCGCGCAGAGTACAACCTACCGGCTGCGAGCAGCATGAAACAGGCCATGCCGCCACTGCCGATATTAAGGAGGGCCAACTGCCTGTTCCGTTTGTGGTTACCGCCGGATTGAGCGGCTTTGTGGGACCCATAGATGAATTGCCACGGCATGAGAAGCCTCCTCGGGCGCACTCCAACGCTGGACAAGGGCTTTTCCAGGCGCGGTGCATTTCTCGCGCTGCCCGCTGCTACTCCGGGCGGGCCGCAAGCGTGGCAGTAAGGGTGACGGTCTCCGTGCCCCGCTGCACGACGATCTTTACGACATCGCCGGGCTTGTGCCCTGAGAGCGCCACGGTATAGTCCTGGACGCTTTTGACGGTGAGGTCGCCGAACTTGATGATGATGTCGCCCGCCTTCAGCCCGGCCTTATCCGCCGGGCTGCCTTCACGCACGCCGGTCAACTGTACGCCCTCGACCATCGCCGCATAGTCCGGAATGCTGCCGAAATAGACCCGGAAACCGGGCGACCCACCGCCCCCGGTGATCGCTACCTTCTGATACGTCGGTCGGTCGGGGTTGTCTGCGATCCGCTCCGCCGCCTCCGCGACCATCTTGAGCACTTTCGCCTCACCGGGCGCATTGATCAGGTCGATCGTGTCCGCAGGAGTATGGTACTCCGGGTGCGACCCGGTGAAGAAGAACAGCACCGGGATCTCTTTGTTGTAGAACGACTGCTGGTCGCTGGCTCCAAACCCGTCCATACTGCGCGAGAGGGTGAAGCCGGCGGTCTGGTTCAGGGAGTCGAGCAGGCCGTCCCACTCTTTGGCGGTGCCGCTGCCGATCGCGATCAGTTTGTTGTCGCGCAGCCGGCCCACCATGTCCATATTGATCATAGCGATGGTCTGGGCGAGCGGGACGATCGGGTGCGCCGTGTAGTAGGCAGAGCCGAGCAGACCCAACTCCTCCCCACTGAAGCAGATCAGCACCAGCGAGCGCCGCGGACGCTGTCGCAACTGCGCCGTCAGCGAGGCGCCCTTGGTGTGGGGCACATTCCCGAAATAGCGCGCCATCGCCAGCACGCCCGCCGCTCCCGAGGCGTTGTCGTCCGCGCCATGATGGACCGCCGGAGCGCTGGATTTCGCCAGCGAACCGGGGCCACCCATTCCCAGATGGTCCAGATGCGCCCCGATCACGACGACCTCCGGCTTCAACTTGCGATCGCTGCCTTCGATCATCCCGACGACATTCGCCGTCACCTTCTCCACCGGTTTCACATCCGCCGTGAGAACGACCTCGAATTTCGACTCGTAGGAGACGTTTTTGCCTGCGTCCGCGTCCGCCTGGATGGCTTTCAGGTTATGATCCAGTGAGACTGACCGTTCCAATTTTTGGTCCAGTGAGACTAACCGTTCCAGGATCTTCTGTTTTATCTGCAAGACCGGCAAGCCGGAATCGGCGACTTCGGCGGAGGGGCGTGTACGGGCATCAAACGAGGTCGATGCGGGCACTGCAACCAGAACGGCGCTCGCGCCGAGTTCACGGGCGTTCAACGTTTTGCGGCGAATATCGGCCAATTCCGCCAGAGGACTGTGC
>Ga0105239_10005598_pt1 | contig 14691 bp, 9 predicted proteins | sample KBSC44metaG_FD_92761 | JGI IMG/M metagenome (GOLD analysis project Ga0105239, IMG submission 92761) | Corn rhizosphere microbial communities from Kellogg Biological Station, Michigan, USA - KBS C4-4 metaG | ecosystem: Host-associated > Plants > Roots > Rhizosphere > Soil | place: Michigan, USA... | reverse complement strand
TTTTGTCAGCATGTCACCTACGCCATTTAATTTTAACTTCTTCATTCTGATTTGTTTATATTAGTGCCTCTATTATCGGGTTGCGGCTTTTCCCTATCCTGTTTTACCGAAGACAGGCAACTTATTGTTCTCGAGACAATTTCTTTGCTGTTAATATTTTAAATAAAATATTTTATATCTTCCGGTTGATAGTTTTGGGGGAGCCTGCGCCCGTTAATAAAAATAGTAGGCGTTGATTTGATCTCCACCAGGGTGCACCATTCTTTTTGCTTCTCCAACGCTGAATGGCTTGTATGTTCCTTTATAACCGGGTAGCTTTTAGCCCACGATTCATAATCCTTATGCTTGTGTTCGTACCAGTCGTTAAGCGCTTTTTTTAACGAGGAGTCATTTTGGTTTGATTGCAGCGCCATCAAGTGATGAGCCACCCTGGCCTTAGGGTCCCTTTCATCGCTACCTGTAGAAAAAACGAGCTGCAATTTTATGTCGGCCCTGTTGGCGAGCCACTCATCCAGGGTTTTGTGAGCTTTTGAGCAAGGCTGGCAATAGGGATTGGAAACCATTGTAATAATATGCTCCGCTTCCCTGTTGCCAATAATTATCGAGTTTCCTTCTTCCGGCAAAGCATATTTTGCTTCTTCAGCAAGCATTTTATTAAACAGTTCCGTATTGAATTTAAAAGTCTGCAGCTGTTGTTTTAGCGGTTGTATCTTTTGGGCTTGTAACAGCCATGGTTTAATAAATATCCATGCCAATACCGGTAAAGCCAGGCACATGAGCAAAGCGCTCCACTCCCTTAAACCAGGCAGTTGTATCCCGTTAACCAGCGAAGGAAGAAGTGCAAAGAACTCCGCCCACAGTAATGCAAGCACGGTACAGCAGAATATGCACCATTGCCCGGCAACCCGCCACTGATAGTATATAGAATAAAAAGTATAGGGCAGGCTGATTAAGTTAAGCAGGGCCAGCATCGCTATTATGCCGGGATGCCCGCTGTTAAAAAGCAGCGCCAGCCAGGTGCCTGCAAAATAAAAAAAGCCGGCCTCCGACCAGCTTAATTCTTCACTTATTTTTGCCGCTTTTGATGATAATATAGCATTGCAATCATTGTTTTTGCCGGTACACAACCGCTGTATAAGCGGGTTATTGGCATCAATGCTTTGCATAAGCAGCATCACGGTAACAAACAAACCAGCGGTTTTAAAGAGCGTAAGAAAAGCAATCGGCCAGTTTAACGAAGTAAGAAAAGAAGAATGAAAAAAAAGGTAGGCTGCAAGAATAATAACAACTCCCGAAATAACAAAGGGAATACGGGCTTTATCCACCAATTCCTTTCTTCGCTTTGTATTATAATCAATCTCACCCGATTCTGGTTCTTTTTCGGCTACCAGGATTGTGCCGTTGTACATTTTTTCAAATTCTCCGGCACTCAGCCTGTGTTTACGCCATCGCTCGTTAGATACTATTGCATGCTTCTCATCCAAATGGCTTACCAATACAAATTCACCTCCCTTGTTTACAAGGTGGGCAATAAATGGCTCCTCAAGCCGGGCATCCAGTAACTCTTTAAAAGCAAGTGGATAAGCCGCATTGGGTACGTGCCAATTGTTCAGTACTTCGCTGGCTGCAAGTAAGCTTGGATAATCGGGATGCTTTTCTAATTCTTCATCGACACTATTACCGGTAACAGGTATATCGAGATCGCGGACAAAATAGGTTAAAACCTGGGAAAGGTTATTTTTCATTGATAAGATTTAGATGAGCAATTGGTACTCTATAGTATTAATTGGTATTTCAAATATAAAATTATTAATGTCAATAATACAAGTATTTTATAAAAAAACGATTTGGCGAATAAGAGCTTAATAACCAGACTAAAAACGGTATAGCAGCAGGTATCAAAAAAGGCGGTACTTGTCAATTATTTAAGCTGATTCGAATCCTGCTCCTGTTTGATCAATGGTGAAAAGATACAACAAGCCGGGGGGGTGTTTCGTTTGGTCGAAAATCACTGTGGGTATCCTGGCTCCCAAAAAAAAGCCTTTAGAAATTAATCCAAAGGCTTCTAAAAACTTCGTGAAGATTTTCACACTATCATAGAACAGTGTTAAAATTTTTGTGCTCCCGACGAGATTCGAACTCATATCGATGGTACCGGAAACCATAATTCTATCCGTTGAACTACGGGAGCAGTGCTGCAAATATAGAACAAATCGGAATTTAAACTTACGAAGTTTTGAAAACTCCGTAAGTTTTTTGGATATGGTTTGGGTGTTATTCGCTTTTTAAACTTTTTACCGGGTTGGTTACTGCTACTTTTATGGTTTGATAACTTATTACCAAAACCGAAATCAACAGGATAACAAAAACCGGCGATGCCAGCAGCCACCAATTTATGGTAATGTGGTAGGCATAGCTGGTGAGCCATTTGTTCATTACAATAATGGTGACAGGTATAGCAATGAGCGCCGCAATGGCCACCAGTTTTACAAAATCCTTTGCCAGCAGCACCAGCAACTGGTTTAGTGCAGCGCCCAGCACTTTGCGGATGCCGATCTCTTTGGTGCGCTGTATGGCAATCAAATGGGCCAGGCCGTACAAACCGAGACAGGCAAGGATAATTGACAGCAGCGTGAAATAATTGAACAGCCTGATGCTGGTAACATCCTTTTGGTACAGTGCATTAAGGGCTGTATCTATAAATTCATAATTAAAAGGATAATCGGGAAACCAGGTTTGCCAGGCTGTTTTAACCAGCGACAGGTATTTGGGGCTGATTTTCACCAATACAGCGGCCGGTTTTGGCCCGGTGTAAACAAATACCGTTGGCGCCACGGGGTTATGCATCGATTCGTAATGGAAGTTTTTGATAACACCCACCACGTGCCCTTTATGCGTCATCCCTTCAATTGGCTGACCGATGGGTTGCTTCCAGCCCAGCTGCTTAACAAATGCTTCGTTTACAATAAAACCTTCCTTTTTATCGGTGATCATCTGTTCCGAGAAATTGCGCCCGGCTACCAGTTGCATTTTTAGTAACGGGATGAATTGATCATCGATTGAAAAATAATTCGACATCAGTTCGCGCTTTTTACCATTGGCTGTAACCATAGTGGTCGATTTTGCCTGTCCGCCGTTATCAACATTCAACCCGCTTTGTACCGATGTGCCTTTTACCTGGCTCATTTGCCTTAGCGAATTGTTGAATGCCGGCAAACGCGTCAATGCAATTGAATCATCCGGAAGCGACACATTTAGCACCTGGCTTTTATCGTAACCCAGCGAACGGTGCTGCACAAAGTTTATCTGCTTGTTCATAATAAAAGCGCCGGCAATCATTACCGTGGCTACTACAAACTGAGTTACAGTAATTACTTTGCGCAGGGTAAGGCCTTTTGCCGCATGTTTAAAATTTGCTTTCAGAGCAGCAACCGGTGTAAAGGCCGACAATACAAACGCCGGGTACAAACCCGTTAACAGCGACGATGCCAAAACCAATCCGCAAATCAAAAGGAAAGTAAAGCCCGCACTAAAGAAGGAGATTTTTATTTGCAGCAGGTTATTTAAAAGCGGCAGCATGGCCAGGCTCACTCCTATTGCGATAAGCAGCGCTATCAGCGTTACGAAAAACGATTCGAACAAAAACTGGCTTACCAGGCTGGCCTGCACTGCGCCGTTTACTTTACGCACGCCTACCTCTTTGGCCCGTTCGGCAGCGCGCGCCGTGGACAGGTTGATGTAGTTCAACAGTGCAATAAATAATATTACGCCCGCCAAAAGCGAAAAGATATAAACCAGCTGCTTGTCCCCTTTCGGCGTATCACCCAGCTTACCAACGCTGAAATGCACATTGGCCAGCGGCTCGGTATTAAACTCAACGTAGTATTTGGTGGCGCCTATTTTATTAAACTCCTGTTGGATGGTTTCCTTCGAAAATTTGGCCAGCTTTTTTTCAAAAGCGGCGGCATTAGGTTTTTGCTTAAACAAAACATAAGTGTAAACCGAAAAATCATCCTCGAGCCAACTGGTTGTTTTATAGAACTCGGCAGGCAGCAGTATGGTAAATTTAAGGTCGCTGTTTTCGGGCAGGTCTTCCAGTACGGCGCTTACGTGGTAAAGCTTGCCATTGCAGGTAATGGTTTTATTCAGGGCACTGCCTTTGCCGAAGTATTTTATGGCGACGGTTTTGGTTAGCGTTAAGCCATGCAAATCGGTAAGTGCCTGTGCGGGGTTGCCTTCGGCGAATTTATAATCAAATGCATCGAATATATTGGCATCGGCGGTATAAACATCATCTTCTTTAAAAATTTGTCCGTTTAGTTTTATTACGCCTTTGGTTGGTGCAAAGCGTACCGCTGTTTGTACTTCGGGAAAACTGCGATTTAGCGTGGTGCCCAGCAATTCGGGCGTTAGCGCCATGTTGATATTGTCGTTTTCGGGCGTGTGGATAACGTTGCTGACCCGCAGTATCCTGTCTTTTTTGCTATTGGCAGCATCGAAACTCAGCTGGTAATGCACATACAACGAAATCAGCAGACAGGCTCCAATGCCTATGGATAAGCCGCCGATATTGATAAATGAAAAACTTTTATGCCGGATAAGGTTGCGCCAGGCGATCTTTAAATAGCTTTTTAACATAAGGTTTTCAATTGTTGTTGACCAAAGCTAAAGCATTGTAACATCCAAAGGAAACACCGTGAGGTTGATTAACAGTTATTTAACAGGTTTTAACAAGAATTAACAGATAATCGAAAAGTCCGGAAAGACGGAAAAGTCCGAAAGACGGAAAGACGGAAAGACGGAAAAGTCGGGAAAGTCCGAAAGATGGAAAACTAAAAAAAGTATGGTATAAGCTCTAAATCTACGGCAACTCCAACTTTTCAACTTTACAACATTCCAACTTTACAACAACTCCATCAAAACGCCTCCCCTATATCGATGAACAAGCCGTTGCTGCCTTGCCGGCCGAAGCCATAGTCGATGGTGATGTTGGTGTTTGAGGTTTTATTGAGTTTTAATCGTAAGCCGGGGCCGTAGCCGGGTTGTACGCGCTGGAGGCTTGTACCCGGCGCTGCTGAAAACGATTCGCCGTTTAAGAATACTACGCCGCCAAGCAGGCCGTTGCGGGTGATTTTAAAGCGGTATTCTGCCTCGGCATATACCATTTGTGCACCGCGGAAACGACCTTGTATATAACCGCGACCAGTTGCAGTGTTGCCATCCCATTGCGTGCTTGGTAAATCGAGGTAGCCGGGTTTGCCGCTTAAGATCAGCCAGTCATAACTCCAAAAGGCCAGCACATTGTCCGAATTTTCGGGGAACCTGATGTACTTGCGCACATCCAGTATCAGCGACCGCCAGGGCATGCTGCTGCCAAAAAATTCATAATTGTCGCGGTATTGCAGGGCGGCATATCCCCCTTTAAACGGGTTAATGGCATTGTCCCGCGAGTCGAGCACCATGTTGAAGGTAAGGCCGGATGCAACGGTGTGTGAGTGCTTGCCATAGGTTGTATAATCGTCAGGTGTTCCGTTATGGTTACCTTTGTCGGATATATTCCAGTGTGAGTCGAAAATGAAGCCAAGGCCGGCGTATAGATCGCCAACCACATGGCGCTGCACCGTTTGGTAAAATTTAAAAAACGAGTAATCCATCGGATCCTCATTTTTGATATTTGAGCTGCTGCCGAGGCCGTACGTGCTTTGCGGGTATTTGAAGTATTGGTATTCGCCGACAAAGTTATAGGTATTGTCCTTGCTCCAGATATTGGTTTGAATAGGCAGGGTAAACTGTTTGTTCTGGGTGTACGACGTACTCGCAATTATTGTTGAAATGCGGGATTGCGGTGCTGTTTTAAAGATAGCGTTGCCCGAAAGTACCAATGCAAACCTGGACAGCAAGGTATAGCCGATGGCAGGCGCAATAGAGACTTCAGGTTTGCTGGTAATGCTGTCGACGACCGGTGTGGGTTTGCTGTGAAACAATTTCGACAGGGCATCACCGATGTCTTCCTGTTTTGACAATGGCACTTTTGGCGGTCGCTCCAGGGTATCAATCCGGATAGTATCTTTTACGAGTCCATTGCGGAGTACCGGGATCCGTTTAATGGGAACCGGGCTTTGCTGTGCATAAAGCCTGGTCGATACAAATAAGATAAGAATAATCGAGAAAAAAAACTTCATGTAACCCTGTTAAACAACCGGGCTAATTGATATTCAACACCCTTGTAAATGCGCCCTGAACAACCGGTTTATAATTAGGCGCCAAAGTAGTAATTCTGTTACAGAGTGTGTGCATTTTTTTGAAAGTAGCATTTTTTAAAAGTAGCAGTAGCAGTGGGTAGTAGCAGTACTTGATTAAGTAGTAGTTTTTTGAAAGCAGTAGTTTCTTAAAAGTAGCAGGTGGTAGTAGCAGTATTTCTTAACCCTACTGCTACCTAACTACTACTGCCACTGCTACTCTTAACTGCTACTGCTACTGCTACTGCTACTGCTACTGCTACTCCCCACTTCCCCTCACTCCGACCGCAAACTCTTCACCGGGTTAGTCAACGCTGCTTTTACCGTTTGGAAGCTCATGGTGGCAAAGGCTATGACAACCGCGAGCAAGCCCGCTACAATAAATACCCACCAACTTAGATCTATCCGGTAGGCAAAGGCCTGCAGCCAGCTGTGCATGGCAAACCAGGCAATGGGCGATGCTATTAAAATGGCTATCAGCACCAGTTTTATAAAGTCCTGCGCCAGTAAACCAACCAGCCTGGTTACGCTGGCGCCCAACACTTTGCGCACGCCAATTTCGCGGGTGCGTACCTGTGCGGTGTAGGCGGCAAGTCCGAGCAGGCCAAGGCACGATATAAATATAGCGATGGTTGCAAAGTAGTTAAACAGCGAGCCTTCCCGCTGTTCCGACTGGTAGAGGCTGTTAAATACATCATCGAGGAAAGCATAGCCAAAGGGGTATTCGCCGTTGTATTGCTTAAACTGTGCGCCGGCTGCTGCAAGGGCTTTCTGTGCACCTTTTGTAGTGGTTTTTACATACACCGTACTAAAATATTGCGGCTGGTACCAAAACACTGCCGGGGTGATTTTCTCCTTCATCGATGCATAGTGAAAATCTTTTACCACGCCGATGATCTTGCCTTTAATTCCCTCCATCATAAAACGCTTGCCGATGGGGTTTTTAAGTCCCATTTGTTTAATAGCGGCCTCGTTCAGCACAAAATGGGCAGTATCGCTCACTGCGCCGGTAAAGGTATTGCCCTCTGCCATTTTCATTTTGAAAAACGAGGTAAAATCTTTGTCAATAACTATGCAATGCACAATAAAGGTGGTGTTCGGCTCTTTGCCGTCCCAATCGTTATCGCCGGTGAAGCCACCGAAACGCACTATATTTTGGTTTGACCTGGTAACATCAAGCACACCGGGGCTTTTTAACAGCTCGGCTTTAACGGCATCATAATGTTTTGCCGCATCGCGCATCCAGAACGAGAACACGTTCGTTTTATCATAGCCTAGTTTTTTTGCGCGGATATAATTCAGCTGCCCTGTAATAACAATGGTTCCGATTATCAGCACAACCGAAAATGTAAACTGTGTAACCACCAGTATTTTGCGGAACAGCACATCGCCCACTCCTGCCGATATCTTGCCCTTCAGCGCTTTCAGCGGCTCGAACGACGATAACAGCAGCGCCGGGTAAATGCTTGATGCTGCGAGCGTGCCTGTGATGGATAACAGCATCACCATCCAAACATGGTAGTCGCTAATGTTAAGTGACAGTTCCTTGCCCGATAATTTGTTAAATGCCGGCATCAGGATAAATATTAGCCCAAGCGCCAAAACTACCGCCATTACAAACAGCAGGGCAGTTTCTACAATAAACTGCAAAAACAAATGCGTTTTTGCTGCCCCCACAATTTTGCGCATGCTTATTTCCTTGGAGCGCAGCATGGAGCGGGCGGTGGACAGGTTTACATAGTTTATACAGGCAATTACCAAAATCAGCAAGGCAACTACAATAAAAATGCGTACGGTGCTCATGCCTTTGTCGGTAAGGTCGGCGTTGTAGAGGTGCATTTTTTCGAGCGGCAGCAGCAGGTAATCGGCGTCGGTATCGGCGGCTTTGTGGTCCAGGTGTATTTTGGTGATGCGCTTTGCCAGGCTGATCACCGGCGTGCCGGGTTTTAGCAGCACGTAGGTTTCGTAACTAAAAAAGTTGAAGTTATCGCTCAGATCCTGTTTGTGCGCCAGCATGAGCTTTATATGATAGCTCATCGGCATTATCATATCGTAGTTGAAATACGAATTTTTCGGGAAATTATCTATCACCCCGGTAACCGTAAAGTTCTCCTTGTTATCAGCAATAATGACTTTTCCGATAGGGTTATCGCTACCAAAATACTTTTCGGCGGTCTTGCGGGTAATTACTACCGAATTATCGGCGGCGAAAGGTTTTTCCGCATCGCCCTGCACGATATGAAAATCAAACATCGAAAAAAACGAAGGGTCGGCATAGGTAGCATGCTCATCGCCAAAAACCTTATCCTTGTATTTAAACAGCGAGAAATCATAATTGCCGGTTAGCCGCACCGCATCTTTAACCTCGGGCAGTTGCCGTTTTGCAAGCGGACCAATCGGCGCCACGCCAACCGTCCAGATCTGCCTGCTGGCGCCGGTACCGCCCCAAAGCTCGACCCGGTAAATATTGGGGGCGTTTTTATGAAAGCTGTCGAAACTCAGTTCGTCCTGCACCCATAATAATATCAGGATGCCAATTGCCAGTCCGGCGGTTAAACCGGCAATGTTGATAGCAGAATAGAATTTGTTTTTTAACAAATTGCGCCAGGCGGTTTTGATGTAGTTTTTTAGCATGGGGATTGGTTCATTAGTTCAATGGTTCATTAGTTCATTGGTTCATTGGTTCATTGGTTCATTAGTTCAATGGTTCATTGGTGGATGGCGGCCAATTATGTATAAAGACACTGGGCGGGATAAAAGGTTACAGGTTTTTTGTAGAGACGCAATATTTTGCGTCTCCTGCTGAAAGATAAGCGCACAAATCATTGTTACCTGGCATGTCCGAGACGGAAAATATTCCGTCTCGACCTAAAAAAAGGGATAATTACATGAGGGCTTCGCCGTTTAGGTGGGACGAACTAAGAGTTGTAGTATCATAACCTTTATATCGGGCTTACGTTAAAGTAGTATTTACCCCAAATTGATAAAATGGACTTCTCTGTTTTATATTTTCTGAACAAATTGGCGTCGTCCGGCGGTAGTGTGGGCACGCTTGTAGGAATGCTTACGGAGAACCCTTTGCTGAGGGGCGGTCCGGTATTTTTTTGTATTTGTTATTTATGGTTCTCCACCAATGATGTTAATGTGAGGGTGAGGATTATAATGGGTGGCCTCGCGTGCATTTTGGGTGTGCTGGTAAGCGTGTTTTGCCAGTCGCATCTTCCAATACATGTCCGCCCGGTTTATGATAACAGGCTGGGAATTGTCAATATTTTAAAATGGAACCAGGATTCGACCGATAAGCGGATCTATTCATTTCCGAGCGATACCGCAACCTTGTACTTTGCCCTGGTAACTATCGTGTTTTTGCAGAACAGGAAAATGGGATTGCTGTCGTTCTTGTGGGCTGTGCTCACTGTTGGTGTGTGCAGGGTAGCCGTTGGCGTACATTATCCGAGCGATATTTTAGCCGGGATGATACTTGGAATAACTTTAGTACTGATACTGTCGAATATCGCGGGGTTAAACAAATGGTTGTCGAAAAATATTTTGAAATACGACCCGGGCCAAAAGTACCTGAATATCTTTTTTGTTTTCCTCTGCCTCGAAGCATACGGTTTATTTCCGGGCCTTTCGCAGATTTTTTATTTCTTTGTCCAGCTTTTAAAGGGCGGTCATGGCGGGTAATTGGTTTGGCTGGAAGGCTGGGACAGCGAATTTGGGTAGTGCAAGTGCTGTATTCAGAGACTACAGGCATAATCGTAGGCACAGCCTGCTAAAAGCGGTTTTATCTTAAATAAAAGAAACGGAATAAGTAAAAAGCTTTAGCAAAATGCGACACCCCGGTACGAGAAAAATATTTATACTTTTTGCCCTGGTATCATGTTTATCATGCAAGGTTTTTCAAAAAACTGCTATAAAGCTTGATAAAACAGAATGGATACATGGGGCTGCCGATTGTAAGGAAAATAGTGATCCGCCAATACAAGTTGTTCAATATAATTATAATACCTGGATATTAAGACAAAACAAGTGCACCAACTATGAAGGGCCTTTTATGTTTTTGTTTTTAGGGCACAAAAAAGCCTTATTGATGGATGCAGGCGCCACAAAAGATGAAAAGCAATTTCCTTTGCGGGCGACAGTTAACAATCTGATTAGTAAATGGGAAAAGGCATCTCATACAAAAGTAGCGCTTATTGTGGCCCACACGCATGGCCATGGGGACCACACAGCCGGCGACATACAATTTAAAGATAATCCTAATACAACGGTTGTAGGGTTGGGGGTTGATGATGTAAAGTCGTTTTTTAAAATAGAAAATTGGCCATTTCAAAATAGCAAAATAGACTTAGGTGACAGGGTTTTAGAAATAATTCCGATACCGGGGCATCAAAAAGCTTCAATTGCTGTTTATGACTATGAAACAAAAATATTATTATCGGGTGATAGCTTTTATCCGGGAAGATTGTACATAAATGACTGGCAGTCGTTTAAATTAAGTACGCAGCGTTTGGTTGATTTTACTTCGCAACATAAAATAGCTTACATCCTGGGCAATCATATAGAAATGACCAGAACACCAGGGAAAGATTATCCTATAGGAACAAGGTTTCAGCCTGATGAACATATTTTACCTTTAAAAGTTAAAGATCTGTTATTACTCAACGAGGCGTTAAAAAGCCTGGGCGATAAGCCCGCCCGTAAGGTGTATGATGATTTTATCATTTATCCCAATTAGTTTAAATAATAGAATTATACTGTTATAATTTGAAAAGGTATTGCCTTGTTGTCCGATTTCCAAACTACGGACAATTATGCCTGGAGACGCTGTCTCCGGCGCACGGAATACATGGTAACATTTCACCATGACCTAGTTTATAATTACTTGTATTTATTGAATTTAGCAGTTGCCTGTAGTCAGAGACAAGCATAATAGTCCGTAGACACAGCCTATTGGCATCAGGCATAGCGAAGTGGAAGAATTTTTAAATAAAAAATATAAACTCTTCCATATTAAAAAAAATAACATATATTTGCCTCACAAGTAGATTATAAATTGGAACGAATTATAAGGTATAATTTTATAAATCTTCCACACTCACTATAAACTCCTAATTACAACATGGATTCGGAAACAAAGGAATTAACTATTAATTATTTGCAGATGGCAAAAACGGCCTTGACCGGTCGACCTCAAGATGTGCAATTGCTAATTCACCGTGCGGCAAAGAAGTTTAAGTCTTCTTTCCCTGAAATGACAACCGAATTAGTTAACCTATTACAGGAGTCTCCGACGAGGACAACGCCATTACGTAAACACGCGGATGTTCCTTTACCGGTTGACCTTGATTCTCGTCTGCAACTACTTCGTTTGGAACACTCATCATCGGATCAACGGCCCGTTCTTTCAGATGCGCTTAATGCACAATTAGAGCAGGTGCTTTCCGAGCGGAAAAATGTTAAAGCTCTGCAAAAGCATGGTTTACAACCAACTAAGTCGATATTGTTCACCGGCCCTCCGGGAGTGGGAAAAACTATGACGGCACGGTGGGTTGCAGCGATGCTGCGCCGCCCTTTGTTAGTACTCGACTTGGCTGCGGTTATGAGTAGTTTCCTAGGACGTACAGGTAATAATATCCGCTTTGTACTTGATTACGCTAAGAACACCGAATGTGTGTTGTTGTTGGATGAGTTAGATGCGATTGCCAAGCGCCGTGATGATACAGGGGAAATTGGAGAGTTAAAACGTCTGGTTACCGTGCTGCTGCAGGAAATCGATGATTGGCCATCGACGGGGCTTTTAATTGCTGCGACAAATCACTCAGAGTTGCTCGATCCCGCAATATGGCGAAGGTTTGATGTAGTATTAAAGTTTGATAACCCATTACTCAACGAGCGCGAACAATTGATCGCAGGATTATTGGACGGCCAAGTTGCTGACGCAGCGCTTTGGGGAAAGATATTGGCGTATGTATTTGAAGGGCTTTCATTTAATGAAATCGAAAGACGATTAAATGTACTGCGAAAGTCAGCAGCATTAGGCGATGAACCATTAAATGATAAGCTTGAACAATTAATAATAAGAACTGAGGATTTAAGCCGTGAAAAGAAAATCGAATTTGCCTGTGTATTGACCGAAAGTGGTTTGGTTTCACAGCGCCGTGCACAAGAAATTACGGGTGTCGCTCGTGAAACTATCCGGAAAAATCTTAAAAAAAACTAATAATATATTGCCATGGCAAAGATCAATTTTCTTTTAGGTAAAGGTGAAAGGTTAACGGAACAAGTAAAAGTAAATTCCGGACCGATGACAAAGATTGCGCCTTACACGTTTTCCGAAGCAAAGACTCGTCTAGAGCCAATGCTAGCTGACGTTGTTCGAGGGATGGAAAATCTCCCCACTGACGCCTGTCCTGATGATTTTGCTGTGGCAACAATTACGATGAATCCGGAGTACATAGCAAAAACCTATCATCCAGGCGATTTACTGCGTGCTGCTGGACTTATTGCTGTAGGCAGTCGATCTAAAACAGTAACTCCGGAAAAACGAAGCAATGACCGTGATCCGGTCGAAACGGTGACCACCGAACTATTTGTTGCTGGTACACGTCCTGCTTTTAAAAAATGGGCGGCCGATCTGGAGAACTGGAATGAGACCTCACCAGGTGCCGCGCAATTGGTGGAAATCGAGGAAATTAATTTTCCGTTAGCAGAAGCAAAAATAAAGCACGTCGATTACAATGAACCCACGTCGGTTTTTGAAGTGGTACTACATATCAATGAAGACCTCGCTGAACACCATTTCTTAAACACGTTCAAGCAATATCTTAAACATCGTCAGATCTCAGCAACATTTGAACGCCGATTCTATGCTGGAGGACTTTGCTTTCTGGAAGTGGAAGCGCCAACAGAACGAGTAGATGAGATCGCGCAGTTTTCACTGGTTCGCGTAATGCGCACTATGCCTTCGTTGAGGTTGCTTCGCCCGGCGTTTCGGTCATCTGGAATGGATAAAAATCCGGCTGTTGAATTACCTAATCAGGATCCCTTAGATAGCGGTATCAAAGTCGCAATCTTCGACGGCGGAATACCGGATGATCACCCCATCACTCGTTGGGCCACGCCTTATCAAACGGCGGGCCTCGGTCCAGCAGCACCGGAACTAACAGAACATGGTGTAAGTGTAACATCTGCTTTTTTATTTGGGCATCTTGATCCTAAAAAGCCACTTTCACGACCTTATGCATATGTCGACCATTACAGGGTACTAGATAATGTACCAGGGCAAAATCCGTATGAACTCTACGAAGTGTTGGACCGGATTCAAGATGTTCTTTCAACTAATAGTTATGATTTCATTAATCTTAGTTTAGGGCCATTCTTACCCATTGAAGACGATGAAGTCCATGCTTGGACTGCGGTTTTAGATGAGTATTTATCAGATGGTAAGACATTGGCGACAATAGCTGTGGGTAATGAGGGAGAAGGTGATCCTGCCATCCAAGCAAATCGTGTCCAAGTTCCCGCAGATTGTGTTAATGCATTAGCGGTTGGTGCTTGTGACGTACCAGATGATAATTGGCAACGAGCGCCGTACAGTTCTGTGGGCCCGGGAAGAAGCCCGGGATTGGTGAAACCTGATTTAGTTGATTTTGGCGGTTCAATACAGCGCCCTTTTCTAACACTGGATGCAATCGATGGACATAAATTATTTGCGACTGGCGGTACTAGTTTTTCAGCACCAAGCGTGTTGCGTATGGGAGCGGGAGTTAAAGCCCATTTCGGCTCAGCGCTAAATGCTTTAGCAATCCGTACATTATTAACTCATTGTACTGAAACTTCCGATATTCCGATGGTTGAGATTGGCTGGGGACGGGCTGCACGAGATCTTTCGGAAATAGTTATTTGCTCGGATCACGTGATGCGTGTGGTATTCCAAGGAAGGATTACAGCGTCAAAATTTGTTCGTGCGCCAATACCACTTCCAGCAGGTGCTTTACAAGGTAAAATCAAAATAAAGGCTACGCTCTGCTACGCAACACCTGTAGATCCGCATCATCCAGGTAATTATACTAGAAGTGGTTTAGAAGTTACGTTTAGACCAAATAAAACCATAAAACGAAAAGTAGAAGAAGGAGAGCCACTGCCGATGCATGCAAATTCCAAAAGCTTTTTCGGAAAGGCGCGGAAGAAATTCCAAACGGAAGACGAATTACGGAGAGATGCCTGGAAGTGGGAAAATTGTTTGCATGCCGAAAATAGCTACTTGCCCAAATCACTTGTCGAGCCAACTTTTGATATTCATTACAATGCACGGATTGACGGACGATTTCTATGATCTATGCAACTAATTTAAGATAATTTTTTTCATACTTTCTGTTTTGGTTGACACAGGAAAAAATACGCTGCACGAGTTTATTCCTGACCGCGTTAATTACACTCATTTTGT
>Ga0105239_10005596_pt1 | contig 14693 bp, 5 predicted proteins | sample KBSC44metaG_FD_92761 | JGI IMG/M metagenome (GOLD analysis project Ga0105239, IMG submission 92761) | Corn rhizosphere microbial communities from Kellogg Biological Station, Michigan, USA - KBS C4-4 metaG | ecosystem: Host-associated > Plants > Roots > Rhizosphere > Soil | place: Michigan, USA... | reverse complement strand
ATATGCAGATTGAAGAGATTGTTCATCCAGTATATCTTTCATTTCTGCATGGGCAAACATTTTATACGTAAGAAATTTCTTTTTTAGTGCTGGCAACTGATCAACAATGTCATCTCTTGTCTGTGCAGGAAATTCATTCCTCTGTCCTGCAGAATCATTTAAGTATAAGGATGGGATAGCTACATAATTATTATTCTTTGCAAAATCACCCGCGTATATATGCATTGGGTATTGCTCGTTGGCGCGATAGTAAGAGTTGGTACCAAGATTACCGGCTATATAATCAATATCACCATCATTATCAAAATCACCGGCGGCCAGGCTGTTCCACCAGCCTTTTGAATTGCCAATGCCAGACGAAGAAGTAATGTTTTTAAAACTGCCCTTTTCATTTTTATAAAAACAAACCGGCATCCATTCACCTGTAACAATTAAGTCTATCCATCCATCATTGTCAAAGTCGGTCCACAAAGCATCACAAACAAGACCAGCATTTTTTAAATCATTTGCGCTGCTGTTTGTAATGTCTGTAAATTTTATGTTTCCCTTTTTCGAGTCGTTCCGGTAAATAAAACTGCTTACAGCTTGCGGGTAATGACCAGGCATTAACCGCCCGCCGACAAACAAATCAAGATCGCCATCGTTGTCAAAATCCGCGGCTTTAATACAGCTTTTACTGGTAAGGTTTGCAGGCAATGCATCCTCCCTTGGAATAAAATTTCTACCACCAGTGTTTTCGAAAAATCTATCCTGGTAATTATTGCTATTTGCAGGTGATTCACTGCCACCGCTAACAAGATACAGATCCAGATCACCATCGTTATCAGCATCAAAAAGCAGAAGGCCTTCAGTCTCATGAGGCATGCTTTTTTCTTTATCTTGTTCAGCCAATACTTTCTGAATAAATTTTCCATCCGCTTGTTGTAAAAGAAAAGTCGCCGGTTGCTTTTCGTTACCTCCAATACAGATATCGTCGTAACCATTGTTATCAATATCACCGGCGGCAATACCCGGACCATATTCAGAAAATTTATGCGGTATCAAACGTTGATCGTTAAAGTCAATATAGTCGCGCTCAATATGCTGATAACTGATACCATGTTTTGCAGTAATATCTGTAAATAACGCAGCACTATCAATAGCCGGAGCGTAGCGTGCAGCAGCATTTTTTTCAAACACTTCAAGTACCTGTCCCGGTTTTACTTGACGCAGTGTTTGATAAAGATTATCCTTCCACTGTATTACAACAGAGTCTATAATTTTAATATCATTCAATCCAAATAATACTGTATTCTCAACGCATGAAAGATAGCCGCGGCAAGGAGCATTTTCCCAAACCTGTTTTTCGTTTCCGTTATAATATATAGTTGCTATAGTACCCAGACCATTTTTATTTTTATCATTACCCGTGAATTTTACTTTAAGAAATGATTCATTGACTTTATCCTCTTTATTTGTTTGATTGTTATAAACAAATGCCTCGCTATTGATATTATTTACTACATAATCTAGATCACCATCATTATCTAGATCTGCATAGATGGCACCGTTAGAGAAAGATGCCTCATCCAGTCCCCATAAACTCGATACATTTTCAAACTGAAGATTTCCTTTATTATGATAAGCGCAATTACTTAATTTACTACTTGGTATCTCCTCTATTAGCTGTTCTTTTGTTGCTACTTTACCGGACCTTGCCCTGAATGCTAAAAAGTCATGATCAGTTACATCTCTAGGATATCCATTAGTAATGAAAATGTCCCGCTTACCATCATTATCAAAATCTGCGATGGCTGCATTCCAGCTCCAGTCAGTTTCGGCAACACCCGCATAAAAACTTATATCTGAAAACACTGGCAATGCGGGGCTATCAACGGCTATCCTGCCCTGCCCCATATTTATCTGTAAAGTATTTCTTACATACTGAAGAATATACCCTTCATTAATCATACTCTGATAAATGTAATAGTTGTTACCGCCCATGTTTTTCTTCTTGCGATAATTATCTTCCGGATTCATGTCAACGGCAAGAACATCAGGCAACCCATCACCATTTATGTCAGCAACATCATTACCCATTGCATTCTGCGAAGTATGGCTAAAACAACGCGATGCCTTGTTGCTAAACGTACCATTATGATTATTGATATAGAGTAAGTCATTATCGTAAAAATCATTGGTAACATAAATATCTTTCCAGCCATCGCAGTTTATGTCTGCAATAGCAAGGCCAAGACCATACCCTGGCTCTGTTATACCGGCCTGTTTTGAAACATCTGTAAACACCGGGTGACCAAGCGAATCACTCCAGTCATTTCTAAAAAGTTTGTCTGCATCTTTTCTTGCTGTGTCTGCATTTCTTCCGGAAAGTTGTACCACGTCACGCTGTGCAAGTTTTGTCTGCAACAGGTACATATCAAGATCTCCATCATTATCATAATCAAAGAATGCTGCCTGTACAGAATAACCTGTATCTGCAAGATGATAATCTACCGCCATCTCTTTAAATACAGGCACACCATTTTTATTCAAACCCTGGTTAACATACAATAAGTTTCTTCTGCGATTTGCATCTTTATAAATTGTAGTGCAGACATAAATATCCTGCAAACCATCGCTGTTAATATCTACTACCGATGCGCCGTTACTCCACATACCATCACCTGTAACCTGCGCAATGTTAGTAACATCATCAAATACAAAATTGCCTTTATTGAGGTACAGTTTATTACTTACCTGGCTACCCGTAAAGTATAAATCCTGCAATCCATCATTATTAAAATCTCCTGCTGCAACTCCTCCCCCATTGTAAATAAATTCAAGGTCGATAGGATTAATTGAATCATTTTCAGTAATGGTATTTGCAAAATGTATATTGGTGTGAGAAGAAGATTCTTTTATAAACAGCGTGTTTTTTTGTTTACATGCTGACGAAAGAATAGCTAAACAAAGTAAGATTTTTAAATACTTCATAAGCAGACAAAACAATAAAGTGAACCGGAGAAAAAATTATTATTAAAAGATGTTTATACCGGAAGAGCCATATATAAAAATAAGGCGCCCAATGGAAATTGGGCCGCCTCTGATTATGCCTGCTTATCGGCAATCAATATCCTGGATTTTGATCAAGCTGCGAACCATATTTTGCAGCTATGTCAATTATAGATGACGGTATGGGGAAATATTCATTTTTACCTTTTGCAAAAGATGCTGTTGCTTTATAAGCACGTTTTAATTTTTCTTTTTCAAGGTATTTGTTTAAAGTCTCTGCAGCTATACCCCAGCGTACAAGATCAAAGAACCGATGCCCTTCCTCTGCAAGCTCAAGCCTTCTTTCAAAGCGTACTGCTGTTCTTGCATAATCCTTATCAGGGAATGAAGGATAAAGGTTTATCTGGTAATTTGCATCCACAGTCAAACCAGAATGATAAGCAACAGAACTCTGCGGATTCTTTGCTCTTTGGCGAACCATGTTAACATAAGTACGTGCAGTTTCTAAAGAGCCTACTTCAACCTCTGCTTCAGCGGCCATTAAAAGAACATCTGCATAACGTATGATATAAATATCTTTCGCTGTTATGTTTTTCCAGCCTGATGAGGTTAACACATTCTCATCTTTCTTTGAGAAGATATGTTTTTTAGGACTGAAAGGACCTGCATAATTTTGATCCCTTATCCATGAATAACCAGGATGTGGACCCCAATCCCAGAAAGGAATGCCTCTTCTTCCAACAGACCAGTCTAACCGCGGATCCAACGGCGTTGTTTTATCGTTGGTATAAGGATCCGCATCTTTTAAGCCCTGATCATTTTTTAAATCAGCATCGTTAAACGTAGTAAACAGCGGTAAACCGTTAGCATCGGTTTTATAGGCATTCACAAGGTTTTGAGAAGGTTGAAAGAAACCGCAACAGCCAAAGTCTCCACCGTAAGGGAAAGCAAGACCAAGAGATGTTTCACCGCTTTGATCCACCGTTCCTGAAGCAGCAGAAGCGCAGAAGAACACACCTTCTTCATTGTTATCATATGCAGCATCAAAGTTTTTCCAATATGCATCCTGCAACCCGTATTTAGTGCCTTGCGCATTTTTACCATTGGCAATAATTTGATCATACAAAGCCTTTGCTTCGGTAAACTTTTTTTCGAACATGTAGCATTTTGCCAGGTAAGCAGCGGCGGCCCATTTATTTACTTTTGCTTTGGCATCCTGTGTTTCAGGAAGATTATCGTAAGCATATTTAAAGTCTTCTTCTATATTAGGCCAAATGTCTGCCTTGTTATTATAGACGGTAGTAGTATCAGATATGTATGGCACTTTGTTCCACATCTTCTTTGCATCAAAATGAAAATGGCCTCTTAAAAATCTAGCTTGCCCGATAATGCTTTTACGATCATCGTCTGATAACCCTTCTATATCCGGATCATTTGCAAGTCTTATAACTTCATTTGCCCTGGAAATTCCTTCATACAAAACCAGCCACTTGTTATAAAAGTAACGGTTGGTAGGCTGTGATTTGTATTGTTCAACTTCCGTCATTTGAGGTTGGTCATTCGCATCTGTTCCCTTATATGCATCATCTGCTGCAACACCTGCTGTTGCCCAGTTGGTTACAGAACCTTCCCAGCCATCGCCTGATATATTTTGTCCATCTATAACACCATACACACCAACCAACAGTCCCACAAGCCCCTTCTTGTTTTTAATTAATTCAGGGGTATATTGACCATAAGGTTGTGCGTCCAAAAATGTTTTTTTACAGGCTTGTATTATTATTAAACCCAGGAATGCAATAGCTACACCGCCGAGTATATATGTTTTCTTAAATCGTTTCATATAAAGCTTTTCTGTTTTTAGAGTAGAACAATTAGAATGTAACATTTACACCAAAAGTTATAATGCGTGGTGTAGGGAAGTTGCCGAAGTCAACCCCTAAACTATTGGCATCAGATTTTGCATCTCTATAGTTGCCTCTACCCACAAGCTGTGTAGTAATTTCTGGATCCAGGCCGGTGTATTTTGTAATAGTAAATAAATTCTGCGCCTGCAGATATACCCTGAAACGATCTATACCAAGATTTTTAAGTACTGAGGCAGGAAGCGTATATCCTAAAGCAAGATTTCTTAAACGAAGGTAGCCACCGGGTTCTACATAATAGCTTACAGGAACCTGACCGCTTGCGCCATCAGAGCCATCGAGCACAGGTAATTTAGCATCTCTATGTTCTGGTGTCCAGCTATCATAGAGTACCCTTCTGTCTCTGTTACCCTGGAAGGTATTGAAGTCTGTCCAGTAACGCACATAGTTAACAATCTGGCTTCCAGCTTTCCAATAGAAGAATGTAGCCAGGTCGAAATTTTTGTATGATACGTTCATGTTAAGACCAGCAATAAAATCAGGATGAGGATTTCCCATGAAGGTTCTGTCATCTACAGTGATTTTTCCATCAGGTTTGCCGCCAGGACCAGAAATGTCTTTATATCTCCACTTACCAATTCCTTTATTTGCCTGATCGAGTGCATCAACTTCGGCCTGGTTCTGGAAGAAGCCATCTACAATATAGCCATAGAAACTAGAGATAGGCTGACCTTTAACAGAACGGTTAAAAGGATCGATTCTAGATCTGCTTCCTTCGAAGTAAGGGTCTGCAATATCACCAACTTTATTGCGGTAAAGCGTAAATGTTAAACCTGCATCAAACTTCCAGTCGCGGCCACTGTTAAACCTGTAATTAACAGCAAGGTCAATGCCCTTGTTAGTCATATCGCCAATGTTTGTTGGTTGCCTTGCCACGTTACCAAAGAGAATTGGATCTAACTGTCTTTCATACAAAAGGTCAGTAGTTTTACGTGTATACAAATCAAGAACAACAGAAAGTTTATTACCAAACATGGTGGCATCCACACCTAAATTGGTTGTTGCAGATTGCTCCCACTTAACATTAGGGTTTCCGATAGTATTGTGCTTTAAGCCAGGTGTAAAGCTTGTATTGCTTCCATCTATAGGATATCCGGCACCGCCCCTGTCAAACACATATGAAGTAATAAATCCAAAATCTCTCGTATTATCATTACCAAGTATACCATAGCCTAAACGCAACTTAAGATCATTCAACCATGGTATATTACCTTTCATAAAAGATTCTTGTGAAACGCGCCATCCAACACTGGCAGAAGTAAAGTTTCCGTATTTGTAATTAGGGCCGAATGTGTTAGAGGAACCATCTCTTCTGAATGATGCGCTTACGAGATATTTATCTTCATAAGCATAGTCCAGTTTTGCTATTACGGGTGAGTATTTTCTAAAACGATACTCATAACTGCTACCTGAAGGAGTGGTATTAAGACCCGCATTTATCTGCCAGAAATTGCGATCGAAAGAGAAGTAGTTATTAGTAGTTGCATCAACACCGCGGCCTGCACCTTCAACCATTTCGATACCTGCCAAAAACTTCACATCATGCTTGTCTGCAAAAACTTTATGAAAGTTAAGTGTGTTGTACCATGTCATTGTATAGCCATAACTCTCTCCTTCGCCAAAATCGCCTACACCGCCTCTACCTTCTGCATTTTCATATTGAGGTACATTAAAATAGTAATAGTTACTTGACCCGTAATCCATACCTATCACTGATTTAATAGTAAAATATTTGAGGAAATCAAACTCTGCAAAAGCAGAACCTATTATACCCACCTTCCTGTCTTTATTATCTTTTCCCCTGTAAAGATTTGCATACGGATTTGATGCATTACCAAGATTAGAACCTCTTGTTCCGGCAAAATTTCCTTTAATATCATACACAGGAACAATAGGCTGCATACGGTATGCCATTGAAATTGCATTACCCTCATCCTGGTTTGTAAAGCCATGCTTGTCAATGTAACTTACCTGTAAGTTTTCACCAACCCTCACTTTATTCTTGATGATAAAATTGGTGTTCGCTCTAACAGAATATCTTTTATATCCTGTAAACTGAATAATGCCTTCCTGGTTAAAATAGTTAAGGCCAAACAAATAATTGCCTGCATCTGTGCCGCCTGAAACTGACAGGTTATGGCTTTGCATGGGTGCAGTTTTGGTTATCTCCTTCATCCAGTCTGTGCCCTTCTTATTTGCGGCAACAATAAGGTATGTGCCCGCGCCATTTACATCGTTTAAATCCAGTTTGTACAAATCAGGATTGGCCGATTGATCGCCAGCCTGAACACCACTGTTAGTGCCTGCAAGAATATACTCTGGTATAACAGGCGAAGCAGTGGTAAGCTGCCCACCATTGTACTGACCCAGGTTATAAGAAGTTGCATTAGGATTAGCACCTTTCTGCAGTCCGAGCAGGTATTTGCCATACTCTTCTGTGTTTAGCAGATCGAACTCTTTTGTAAGGGATTGCAAACCATAATAAGAATCATAGTTCACTTTTGATTTTCCTTTACCCCTTTTTGTAGTAACGATAATAACACCGTTAGCCGCAGCGGCACCATACACTGCCGCAGATGAACCATCTTTTAATACCTGCATTGTTTCTATGTCATTCGGATTTATGTCGGAAATAGATCCAACACGTGCACCGTCAACAACATACAATGGCTCGTTTTGATTGAACGTAGTAAAGCCTCTTATTCTTACAGAGGCACCTGCACCGGGAACACCCGATGTGCCTACTGTAACGCCTGCAGCTTTACCTTGTAACAGGCTTTCCACATTAGAACCAGGATTGGCAACAAGTTCTTTTGTGTTTACTACCGATACGGAACCGGTAATATCTTTTTTACGTTGAGCTGAATAACCTGTAACCAGGATTTCATTAAGGAGGGAAACGCTTTGGGTTAGCTCAACATCCAGGCTGGTTTTACCAGCTACCGGAATTTCGACGGGATCATACCCAATAAATGATACCACGAGAACATCTGATTCCTTAGACACCTTGACTGAATAGGTACCTTCTGCATTTGTTTGCGTACCTGTCTTGGAACCTTTGACAACTACAGACGCACCAACAACCGGTTGATTGTTCGTTTTACTAACAACTTTACCGGTAACTGTTTTTTGTGAAAGCGCTGCATTGACTGAGAAGAACAAAAACACCGATAGCCAAAAAAGCATTGGCTTTACTGAGGCTTTTCTCATAAGCAATTAATCGTTTAAGGGATAATAATTACAGGAAAATTAAAGTTTTCTTTAACAAAAACAAATTTAAAAACCTCTACAAAATTGTTTTAGCGAAGAATTTAAGCCGATTATCGACAAAAGACATTTGATTATCAAATGCTTAAATATGATAATGCGTGGTAAAAAAAAATAAAAAAAAATTTTACCGCTTTCTAATCGAATTGCTTTTTGAGTAAGCCACTAGACGTGAGACAATAAGTTTTAAACATATTACTGAGCGTAAAATCAAACAAGCAGGCGTGCATGCTTATTGTAATTACAAAAAACAAATATGTCTTCTAGTGATAACGTTTTCTATTGACATGCATAATTGCATTCGAAGAAATGCTTTCCACTTTGAAGAGTAACATCATACAAACAAAAATCCCCCGGCCTTTGCCAGGGGACAACAACTAAAAACACAATTGAGAAGCCAGAAACCATTAGTCGGGTTTTTTCCCGTCTAAGAAAGTATTGATAGTAGATATCTGCGTGTTATCATTCTCATCTTTTTTTACTGTGTACTTGCTGTAATAATTTTCTACAGAAGTAAGGGTATTGCCAAACAATTCCATATTCCGGCGAACATAAGCAGGTACGTTATCAAACTCTGTATTCATATCTGCGCTACCCATATTGAATGAGAGGTTACGCAGTTTCTGGATTCGTTCTGCAGCGCGGCGCTTTTGTTCTTCCTCTTCATCAAGATCAAAAGAAGAAACCCCTGCATTAACAGGCGTATTAGCATTTGCTACAGGCGCGCTTTCCTCTTTAACAATAAACCCAAACTGAACTTCTTCTTCGGCAGGCTCTTGCTTTGTAAGAGGTGCAGGTTTTTGAACCGGTTTTGGTTCAGGCTTTACTTCTTCCTGTACAGGAGCTTGTTTCTGAGGTTCAGGGAAAGAAGCATATATGTTAGATGGCCTGCTTAAATAATTGTTAGCAGGTATTTCATTCACTGGCTTTTCAATATACTGCATTACTGGCTCAGCAGGTTTAGCAGGCTCTTGCTTTACTTCTGCAGTAATATCAGTTGATAATTCAAATTTTACAGTAACAGGTTCTTCCTGTTTCTGAGCAACAGGCTCTTCTACTTTAACAGGAACAATCACTTTTTCTCCTGTTGATTCCATTAGTTTAGGTGCAAAAGGATCTTTGTCTTCAAACGACAAAGCCTGTTGCATTGCTGGCTGGAACATTTTCTTTTCTTCGCCCTCAACACCTAATGTCATAGTGATTTTCTCAGGCTTTGGCTCTGCCTTCTTTACTACAGCAGGTTCACGTTTTGTAAAAGGATCTTTATGTTCAAAACCTGTTGCAATAAGCGTAATACCAATCTTCGTATCTAATGAATGATCGTAACCCATACCCACAATAACATCAGTATTTTCGCCAGCCTGCAGGCGTAGATGATTATTGATGATTTCAAGTTCATCCATTGTGCACTCATGTTCACCTTCTGCACTGTTGATGTTGATGAGTATCCATTTAGCACCGCGGATATCATTGTCATTTAACAATGGAGAACTCAATGCTTCTTCAATAGCAAGCTGGGCCCTGTCTTCACCTTCAACAGCAGCGCTGCCAAGAATTGCCACACCACCATTCTTCATTACGGTACATACATCCGCAAAGTCAACAATAATATGGCCGCGACTATTGATAATATCTGTGATACATTTTGCAGCAGTGGCCAAAACATTATCAGCTTTGCCAAAGGCGTCCTTCATTTTAAGATTGCCATACTGCATACGCAATTTATCATTGCTTATCACCAGTAACGTATCTACATAAGGCTCCAGTTGCTTAATGCCAAGTTCCGCCTGCTGATGACGGCGTGGGCCTTCAAACCCGAAAGGGGTAGTTACTATACCTACAGTAAGTATGCCCAGTTCACGACAAATCTTTGCAATGATAGGTGCGCCTCCAGTACCTGTTCCACCGCCCATACCTGCGCAGATGAAAGCCATCTTGGTATTTACTTCAAGAATGCGTTTAATTTCTTCCAGTGACTCTTCTGTTGCCTGTTTGCCAACTTCGGGGTTGGCACCTGCGCCCAGTCCTTGTGTAAGGTGTGGGCCCAGTTGTATCTTATTATGTACATCGCTTTGTTCAAGCGCCTTCGCATCTGTATTGCAGATGATGAAGTCTACGCCTTCAATATCCTGCGCAAACATGTAGTTTACCGCATTACTCCCGCCACCCCCAACACCAAGTACCTTAATGATGGATGACTTTTGTTTTGGCAGATCAAAGTGAATCATAGTTGTTATTTTTTGAATTTAGATGGGTAAGTAATTTTTGGGTGCAGGTTGCTGGTAGCAAGTCCCCGGTTACCGGTTTCCCGTTACCTGCTTATTATACCGATTGCCTTACCTGCATCTGGCAACCGGTAACCTGCACCTATTTTATCTCCATATCTCCTTCTTCTTTAAACAAGTCAATAATGCTATCCTTGAATTTGTCCCAGAAGCTGTTAAGGCCGCGGCGCTTCTTTATATCCACGCTGTCTGGTTTAAGATCAGCAACAGTTTCCTGCACTTCCCCTTTCTTGAGGCTTTCAGGAACCACTACTTTCTTAAAGAGATTATTAAACTCTTTGTTGTGATGTTCATAATCACTATAGCCTTTCAATATTAAACCAATACATGTTGCATACATTGGCTTCTTAAGTTCATCAATATGATTAGCGGCCAAATGCTCATTCGGCAAACCAATACGTGCATTTAAACCGGTAACATATTCTGTTAACTGTATCAGGTGCTTTAATTGAGAACCACCACCTGTTAATATAATACCACCATTCAACGCACGGCTGTCAAGACCAACCTGCTTTAAATGATAAGTAACAAAGTCAAGTATCTCATTCATTCTTGCCTGTATAATATTGGCAAGGTTTTTTACACTTATCTCTTTGGCAGGCATCCCTTTTAATCCCGGTATGGTAATGAAGGCATTTGCCTTAGCTTCATCTGCCAGTGCACTACCAAATTGCACCTTCATCGCTTCTGCCTGTTGCTTTAATACACCAAGCCCCATGCGTATATCATTTGTGATGTTTTCACCACCAAATGGAATAACTGCTGTATGCTTTAGAATTCCATCATAAAAAACAGCAAGGTCACTGGTACCGCCACCGATATCAAGAATAGCAACGCCTGCTTCCATATCAATATCACTCATTACAGCAGAAGCAGATGCCAGCGGCTGCAACACCAGGTCTTTTGTTTTTAAACCACTGCGTTCAACAGAACGATTGATATTGCGTATCGCATTCCTGTCTCCCGTAATAATGTGGAAGTTTGCACCAACTTTCACGCCATTATAGCCAACAGGGTCTTTTATGTTCTGATAGTTATCCACATGAAAGTCCTGCGGTATCACATCAATAATCTGGTCGCCTGCCGGAATGAAAGTCTTGCGTTGGTTTTCTATCAACTGCTCTAATTCCCAACGTTCAATTTCTATTTCAGCATTTTGCCTTACTATATCTCCACGCGTTTGCAGGCTCTTGATATGATGACCAGCTACGCCAACGTATACTTCAGTAATCTCCAGGTCGGGATTACTTTCTGCACAGTTAGCCAAAGCGTGTTGAATAGCCTTGATCGTCTGGTCAATATTCAATACCTGGCCATGTTGCACACCATTGCTGTTGGCTCTTCCAAAGCCTAAGATTTCTAATTTGCCGTATTCATTTTTCCGTCCTGCAATGGCAGCAATTTTGGTTGTACCAATATCAAGACCCACAATGATTGGCGCTTCAATCGGGTTCATAGATGTATGTTTTAGTTGTTGTTTATGTTTGTTTATTTAAGATTCCAGCTTCTGTTTTTCATGGTGGCTTCGTTGCGTCGCAATCACTTCATCTGTTGCACATATGGCGACAGAAAGGCACAAAGGGACGAAGGCACATAGGCACAAAGTGAGCAGCTTTAACTGCATCGCTTATTCTGTATCTCCTGCGTTTTGTTTAAAGAACTTTTATATCATTCAACCGCCAATCATCCTCATCAGTGATCATATCAGCGATGACGGTTCATCACTGCTTTTGGTTTTCTTTTGCCCGTTGGTTTTGCCTTTACTACTTTTTTCTTTGCAGCCGGCGCCTTTGCTTTTAATGTTGATGTCGCACTAATCGGCTTCACATCTTTCTTTGCAGTTGCGGGCTTCGCAATGCTGTCAACCACAGGTTTCAGTTCTGTAGTATTACCTGTTACAGCACTGTCACGCAACATGGTGTTCATCTTTTGCATGTTGTTTGCCAATTGCGACATTGCTTTTAAAGAATCCATCATTGGTTTTGCAGCCCCTCTTCGCGACGCTACAACCTGGCCATCATACTGCACATCTATTCTTTCATATTTTTCAAATCCTGCCTTTGCCCATACCTGTTTATAAAAACTATATAACCTGTCAAACTTATCTTCAAGGTTACTGGTATCGCCAAGCGCTATTACCTGGTTGCCCAATACCGGGATCATTTCATAAGTATGCTGCGGTGTAATATCAATTTGCGACACCTGCTGCAACCAGAAACTATCGCGTTGAATAAACTGTGTGATATACTTAATATCCGCAAGCACTGCACTATCTGGCCCCGACAACTTCTTGTTCTCTGAAGGAAATGAAGTAAACACCGGCACCCTTGCACTAAGGTTATCACTCAAAGGCAAACGCTTTCCACTGCTGTCTATATAAAAAGAACTGCCATTTATAGTGAATATTCTTGCCACCGGTTCACGCTCCTGTATATTCACATGCATGATGTTGTTGTTATCAAAGAACAAATCGGCATTGTTAATCCAGCCATTTAATTTTAATCCATCTTCCAGGTGGCGCAAATCAATCCTGTCAATTTCAGTTCCTTTGTTTACGCCCATTTTATTGAGAAATGAAACAACATCTTTTTCATCGACGAACACATGTTGCTCCGCTCCTTCTATCTCTACTTTTATATCACTTACTTCCTTTATTTCCTTTTTATGCATGGCAGAAACCAGCAGCACAATTATTGCCGCACCTAACACAAACCACAAGGATAATATCAATCGTTTCTTCCACATTTTAGTTGCAGGTTGCCGGTTACTGGTTGCCGGTTAACTGTTTATATTCAAACATCAAAAATTGATTCTTGCTTTCTTCATTTTTTAATAAGAGCTGTTACAACTTCACAAGCTGTTGCACCTTGCTGAATTTTGTTACCGGTTGCTGGTTGCCAGTTGCCGGTCTTTCAAAAATTCTATACCTTTCAACTGTACCTGACAACATTTAATTCCAACTTCATTATCACATTTTCATATTTTCACACTCTCACATTATCCCTCATTTTCAAGTATATTTTTCACCCTGGGCAGCAACGCATCTATATCACCCGCGCCACACATTACCAACAGTTGCGGCCTGTACACCCTTACCCATTCAAGCATTGCATCTTTTGATAAAATTTGCTTTTGCGGTAACTTCATATCATTCAACACAAGCTCACTGGTAACACCTTCCATTGGCAACTCTCTTGCAGGGTAAATGGGTAATAGTATTACTTCATCGGCCATATCAAGACTCTCCGCAAACTCCTTATGCAAATCATTTGTCCTGCTGAAAAGATGTGGCTGAAAAATAACCGTACACTTATCATTGGGAAACAAACTTCTTACACCACTTATCAATGCTTTCAATTCTTCCGGATGATGCGCATAGTCATCAATTAATATTGTCTCACCTTTTGGTGTCTTCTTTTTAAGCAAATACTCAAACCTTCTCTTCACACCTTTGAAAGAAGCGATCGCGGCTTTTATCTTTTCTTCATCAATACCTAAATATTTTGCAACGGCTATAGTAGCAATGCTGTTTTCGATATTATGTAACCCACCCATGTGCAACAAAATGTTTTTAAGCTGCCATTCTTTTGAGATTACATCATATCTATAAGAACCATGCTCTACACGAACATTCGCTGCATATACATCTGCCTTATCATTATCAAAGCTGTAAGTGAAATGATTTGCAGCCATTAACTCAGCTTCCCTTTTCAGTCCATACTTTGTTACCAGGCAACCACCAGGTTTTACCTTTTGCGAAAACTGCACAAATGCATTCTCCACTTCTTCCGGTGTACCATAGATATCAAGATGGTCGGGGTCCATGGCAGTGATAACGGCTACATCAGGCACAAGTTTTAAAAAGCTTCTGTCGTATTCATCTGCTTCAACTACAACTACATTCTTTTCGCTGCTCCAGAAATTGGTTTGATAGTTGGCAGAGATGCCACCAAGAAAGGCATTGCATCCATAACCGGTATCACGAAGCAGATGCGCAATCATTGTGGTGATGGTTGTTTTGCCATGTGTACCACCTACGCATATATTAAAAGAACTTTCTGTTATCCACTGCAATACATCACTACGCTTTACAACCTTGTATCCATTCTCTCTATAATACACCAGTTCTGCATGCTCCTTTGGTATCGCAGGTGTATATACTACTACATCAACATCTTTCGGAATAAGTTCAACATTCTCCTTATAATGAATGGCAATTCCTGTT
>Ga0105239_10005595_pt1 | contig 14693 bp, 5 predicted proteins | sample KBSC44metaG_FD_92761 | JGI IMG/M metagenome (GOLD analysis project Ga0105239, IMG submission 92761) | Corn rhizosphere microbial communities from Kellogg Biological Station, Michigan, USA - KBS C4-4 metaG | ecosystem: Host-associated > Plants > Roots > Rhizosphere > Soil | place: Michigan, USA... | reverse complement strand
GGCATAATAAGGCTTGTCAAATTGCAGATAGGCTTTCTCGGTGAGATGGGTAGTTAAAAAGGTTTTTAATTTCGAGATAACCGGGTTACCAAAAGTGCTTTTATCCTGGCCGTACGTACATAAACGATTCAGCAGCATGCAGGCAATTATGAGTTTTTGCTTCATCGGGATTTAACAGATTGCGTGCAGGTGATCGGTTTAAATGGGTATTGATATAAAGCTACGGAAAAGGTTAAACAATAACCTTACCTAATAAAAAAATGGAATGCCTGATAATCAGCCTGTTTCACAGCGTTCCGGGTGTTCCGTGTAGAAAAATGGAACGCTATGCATCTTTTTTGTAATGTAAAAGTTTGTACTTTAATCTTAATTATACCCCGCTTTTCCATCCCACAATTCAATTCCATAACTTTCGCCGGGTGATAAAAGGAATAATCTCTAAAAATCAGATTATGGCATGTTGGTGCGGGGTTAAACAGAAGCGGGTTTGACGTTGCAGCCTGCGATACAGCAACATCAACCCCGCTTTCATAAAACTTTGCCTTAATATTTAATTACTATAAAACCTGTTTTATGTTTGAGTTTCCCTTCGGCTTTATAGTCGAGCGAATAAAAGTAGGTGCCTGCACTTTGTAATTTTCCCGTTATATTCGAAACCCCGTCAAAAACCCGGGTAGTGTTGTCGTATCCTTTTATTTGGTATACCAGTGCGCCACCGCGGTTTACAATGGTTAGTTTATTGTCCGGATGGTTAGTGATGCCATCAATTACCAGGCGGTCACCAAGTCCGTCACCGTTGGGCGATAAATTTTCATGTACCATGATTACATCATTGCCGGCAGGGGTGGCTGCAACGGCGTTTCCGGCATTCAATGGTGCAAGGCCCGGGGCTTCGGCACGATTCACCGTAATTTTATATGTTTTAGTATGCAAAGTATCGGCAGATGTTACCGTAACCGTAATGATGTTATCCCCGGTAATTAAATTAATAAACCGGACAACCGTATTGTGACTTCCACTAGCTGTGCCGTTTACTTTAACGGTTGCCGATGTATCCAATGCCTGTGCAAATATCCAGACCCCGGTTGTATCACTTTGTACCGACGCGGTGTAATCCCTAAAATCGGCGCCCGAAACCTTTGTAAGTGTAATGAGCCCGCCATGTGTTAAACTCAGCTGCGGATCGGCTGGTGATAATGTTTCTACATGCGGTTTGGTTATGGTTATTTTATAAACGCTCACCATCGTATCCTGCGATACAGCAATAGTAATTATATTAATTCCTGGCTTTAGCGCTATATTTTTTGTAAGGTTTGAAATGGCCGACACCCCATTTATCATTAACGTTTGATAACTGGGATCTGAAAGAACCGCCTTTACACCTATCGAAGTTAATAAAGTATCGGCCGTGGCTGTGTAATCCCTGTAATCGGGGCCGGTAACTGTTGTAAGTGTTAGCGAAGGGGTTAATGTAAGTGAACTTAGTGTTGGCGGCGTTAGGGGCTCGCGGGTTATTATTATACGTAGCGTATTATGTGTTAAGCCATTTGCCGAAGTTATAATTGTCTTTATAGTATCGTTGCCCAAAGCCAATGGGATAGCCGCCGAATTAACGCCCGAAGCTACAGTTGTACCGTTGACCGTCATTGTTGCGGCGCCATCTGTAAGAAATACCACCTGTTTTACTGATGTTACCGAATATGGAACGGTTCCCACCCAGTCGGCGAAATCGGGGCCGCTTACTTTTGCAAAAGTGGAAAATCTCACACTCCAGTTCAAGCTGCTATAAGTCGCGTCGTTTCCGCTTGCACTCCTTGTTATTACGGTTTTATAAGTATTGGTCAGCGTGCTATCATATGATTTGACAACTATGCTGATTGTATTACTGCCAACACTTAAGGGTACCGTTGCCGTGCTATTCTTCAATACGCCGTTTTCTATAACCGGCGGATAATTCACCCCGTTTACCTTTACGGTTGCATCGCTGTCATTAAGCCTGAACGAGAACGTTATGCTGGTTACCGTTCCGGTTACCGTTCCGGCATAATCTCTGAAATCAGGCCCGGATACCTGTGCCAGCGTTTGGCTAAAAGTAAGCCTGTTTAAAGTAGCATCGGGTGTTTTTGGTGGCTTGGGCAATTGTGTAATAACTATGCTGTAAACGTTTGTTGTCAATGCGTCAGCCGATGTAACTTCTATTCTAACCGTATCAACCCCTCCTGTTGGTATACCTATAAAGGTCGAGTTTGACGTTTCCAAGTGGCCATTAACTTTAACTGTTTCAGCGCTATCTGTTTTTATATGTTGTATCTCAAATTGATTGTGAAGATAAGGCACGGTTACCGTATAGTCCCTGAAATTAGAGCCTGTTACCTGGGTTAGCGGTACCACACTATTTGACGGGACGTATTTAAGTGTAAGCCTGCTTAAAGTTGCCGCGGCTTGCCGGGTTATCACAATGCGGTAGGTATTCGTGGTGATTGAATCTGCGGCGGTTACAATAGTTGTTATGGTATTGGCGCCAACGCTTAACGGAATAGAAGCTGACGAGGCCCCTGATGCCACGGCAACACCGTTTACTTTAATGGTTGGTGTTGCATCAGCAGTTACGGGGTTTACTGTAACTGCAGTTGTTGTATATGGCACCGTTGCGGTGTAGTCCCTGAAATCGGGCCCCGGCACCGTTGTTTTTGTTATAGAAGGACTAAAATTTAGCGCAGAGAGGAATGCATTTACCTGCCGGTTTATGGTTACGTTGTAGGTGGCGGTTGTAGTTGCGTCCTGGGCAGTGGAAATAATTGTGATGACATTTTCGCCAACACTTAACGGAATAGCGGCAGAAGCAGTTCCGGTTGCAACCGGAACACCATTGACCTTTATAGATGCAAGTGAATCTATAGCTACCGGGGTTACCGTAATCGAGCTAACAGAGTTTGGAACACTTGCAAACGAATTAAAATCAGATATATGGTTTGGGTCGTTTGCCCGTTCTACCGGTGGGTTGAACGTAAGTGCCTTTAACAATGCTACCGCAGGTTTTAGCCGGGTTACCAGCTCCGCGTACGTTTTTGAGTTCAGTCCGTTTGATGAGGTGACCACCACCCTTATGGTAGTGGTATCTTTATTTAAGGCAATGGGGTAGTGAACTCCCGGCGATGCGGGAACGCCATTTATCTTTACTGTCGACGCCGGATCGACCGGTTTAAAAAACACTACTTCAACGCTGTCAACATAGGTTACCGTGCGGGCGTAATCCCTGTAATCAGGCCCGGACACCCGGTTCCCCTCGTTGGAAAATGACAGTAATTGCAGTCTTTCTTCTGTTAGCCGTGTTAAGGTAATAACATAATTTTTAACGGTTACACCGTCGGCGGCTGTTACTGCTATGGTAATAGTATTGTCGCCTACAACTAAAGGTAAAGCTCCTGATGCTGTGCCCGATGTTACAGCAGTACCATTTACAGTGATGGTGGCGGCTGCGTCTGAAGCCGTCGGCGTTAAAGTTATTGATGTAAAATAATTGGCTACCGTTGCGGTGTAATCCTTATAGTCAGGGCCCGGAACTAATACAGGGTTGCTGACGTCATTATTACCGGCGTGCGAAGGATTAAAATGAAAGCCGGATAAAGTAGCAACATTTGATGCCTGCCGCGTTATTACAATGCTGTAAGTAAGCGTTGTTACCCCATCCTGGGCCGTTACCACCGTGGTGATGGTGTTGTTGCCGAGTGCCAACGGAATAGCGGCAGACGCTGTGCCCGAAGTTACAGCGACAGTATTCACTGTTACCGTTGCTGCTGCATCTGTAGTAACCGGGGTAACAGTAACTGAGCTAACCGTATACGGTACCGATGCTACATAATCTCTAAAATCAGGTCCTGATACCGTTGTCCTGGTTATTGTGGGATTAAACGTAAGTGAATTTAATGTGGCTACCGACGAAGTGTGGGCATCGGTACCAGCCGTAGTTTTCTTGGTTACGCCAGCCGTAACAGTGGTAGCAAAACCAAGAAAAATAGCAATTGTTAGCAAAACTAATTTGCGATAGCCTAATACTTTTGGAAAAGCATCGCTTGTTGGATGTGTGTGTGTTCTCATAAAAAATAAGGTTTGGTAAATGGAAATAAGGTTAGGTAAATAAAAATTGGGAGCTTGCTTTTAAATGTGCAGGGGAAGGCATTTGCAAAGCATACTTAAGCGCAGGTCAAGGCTTGCGCCTTTACGCTAATATCTTAACCAAAAGCTAAAAAAGGGAAGTGTTTAATCTATAGGCAAGTTAATAAAATTAATTTATAAACAAGCAATACTTCTAAAATATTGCTTGTTTATAAATAGTATCCAACAGGTGTGCTAATATTTAATTATAATATAGCCCGTTTTATGCATAAGCTGTCCGCTGGCTGTATAGTCCAGCGAATAAAAATAGGTGCCGGCATGCTGTAATCTACCTGTTATATTCGAGGTGCCGTCAAAAACCCTGTTAACATTGTCGTATCCTTTTACCTGGTATACCAGCCTCCCGCTCTTGTCAATAATGCTAAGTTTATTGTCGGGGTATGCGGTAATGCCATCAATCAAAAACCGATCGCCGACACCATCTCCGTTGGGCGAAAGGCTTTGGTGTACCACAACAGCGTCGCCTAAAGTTGCCGCAGATTTTTCTTCCGATGGTTGCGAAACCCCTCCACTAGGGCCGGCACGGGTTATTTTTGTTGTGTGGGTTTCGATATTTAAGCCGTTAGCGGAAGTTATCTCAAAAACAACGGTATTAACCCCCACACTTAAAGCAATGGGCGCTGTATAGGTATTATACGGTGTTGCAACGCCATTAATTTTAATCGTTGCAGCGGGATCGTCAGGTTTTACTGCGGTCCTTACTGCTGTAACTTCATTCGATACCGTTCCGACCCAGTCCTGATTGCGAGTTCCGGGTACAATTCTCGCATTAATACTCGGGCTCCAAAAAGGGTAGGCAGTGGCATCATACCCTGCCTGTTGGTGAGTTATAATAACTTTATAGGTTTCACTCTCTAAACCATCTGCAGCAGTTATTACTATAACATAAGTATTAATGCCAACATTTAAATTTATATAAGCCGAATAGATCTGAGGGCTAAATCCGGGAAGTCCATTAACTGTCAGTGTTGCCGTCGGGTCTTCTGTTGCAACATATAAAAGAGGCTTGGTTATAAAACTTGGTGCATACCCTACAAATTCATTTACACCCGCCCCTTGCTCCAGCCCTATTCCTCCACCGTCATCGGTAAATAATTGGGGAGTGCCATCTCGAATACCTAAAACATGGGGTTTGTTTATTGTGATACGATATGTATTTGAAGTGATATGATCTTTTGCCGTCACTTTTATAGTCAATACATTAGTGCCGGCCCCGAACCACCAGTAAAAATTGTCTCCGGAATCATAATGCTGGCCGTTAATCTCTATCGATAATTCCCACGGGTCAACTACTACAGGCGTTATAACGACATGGTCGAGGTTTGTAGGTACAGATGCTGTATAATCTTTATAATCAGCGCCGGTAACTTCCGTTAACGTTATTGAAGGACTAAAAGTAAGGCTCTGTAAAACTGGCGGGAGCGGTGGCATGCGGGTTGCTGTTATTTCGTAAGTATTGGTAGTTACGCTATCTGCCGCAGTTACTATCACATCAATAACAGTTTGGCCCACGGCCAATTGAACCCACGACAAGTCTCCGATTTGGAGATGCGTCTGCCCCAGTGCAACTACCTTTATGGTTGATGTTGGGTCGGCTGGCAATGATCGTACACCGATACTGCTACGATCATTCGAAAGTTCTACGGTATAATCTCTGTAATGAGGCCCGCTTACCGGGATCAAGCCCGCATTAACGCCTTCAATCCGTTTCAAAAATGCATTGCCTTTTTTGCGGGTTACAACAGTTTTATAAGTAAGGGTTGTAATTGCATCCGCGGCAGTTACAACCGTGGTAATAGTGGTGTTGCCAACACTTAGCGGTATAGACGTCGCAGCGCCCGATACGACTTTTATGCCATTAACCGTTACTGTTGCAGCGGCATCGGTGGCTACCGGTATCACATTAATCGAGCTTACAGAATTTTCTACCGTTGCTGTATAATCTCTATAATCAGGGCCGGCTATGGTTGTTTTGAGTACCGAAGGGTCAAATCTGAGCGAGTTAAGGGTGGCTATAGCAGGCGAACGTGTTACTACCATGCTGTACATATTAAAGGTTACGCCATCGGATGCGGTTACTACCGTATTAATAATGTTATTGCCAACTATTAAGGGGATTGGTGCGGATGCCGCGCCGGATACCACAGCTACGCCGTTTACAGTTACAGTTGAAGCGGGATCTGTAAGTACGGGGGTTACTTTTATAGCTGTAACTTCATAGGAAACCTTTGCCGTATAATCCCTGAAATGCGGGCCGGCAACGGTGGTCCTGGTAATTGCAGGATCAAGCGTCAGCGAGTTTAAAGTTGCAATTGCCGTTCCCTGCCGGGTTATGGTTATACTGTAAGTGTTTGTTAAGTTATCGGACGATGTTACCACGATAACAATGGTATTGCTGCCGACCGCCAAAGGAATGGCCAGTGAAGGGGCCCCCGAAGCTACCGATTTGCCGTTAACTTTTACCGTCGCCGCCGGATCAACAGTTACGGGCGTTACCTTTACCGAACTTACATAATTTCCTACTGTTGCTGTATAATCTTTAAAATCAGGGCCGGGGACCGTCGTTCTCACCAGGTCTGGATTAAAAGACAGTGAGCGTAACAGGGCATTGCCCTGCCGGGTTATAACGGCTTTATAGGTAGCCTGGGTTATACCATCAGACCCGGTTACTACCGTTGTTATCGTGTTGCTACCCACAGTTAATGCAATAGCGCCCGATGGAGCACCCGATGCAACTGTTATGCCATTAACCTTCACAGTTGCTGCCGGGTCGGTAACGGTTGGCGTCACAGTAACCGAATCAATGCTATTGGCTACCGTTGCGGTATAGTCCCGAAAGTCGGGGCCGGCAACGGTGGTTGTTGCAATTGCCGGGTTAAACCTGAGTGAGTTTAAGGTAACAACAGGCGGCGGCTGCCGGGTTATGGTAATGCTGTAATTGTTGAAAGTAACGCCATCTGACGCGGTTACCTTTGTTACTATAGTATTGGTGCCTACATTTAAAACAATAGCTGCCGACTCCGTCCCCGATGTTACCAATGTTCCATTAACGGTAACTGTTGCTGCAGGATCGGTTGTTACCGGTGTAACTTTGATAGAGCTTACGTGGCCCGCCACTGTTGCAGTATAATCTCTAAAATCGGGTCCGGGTACCGTAGTTCGCGTTATGGCCGGGTTAAATGAAAGCGAGTTTAATGTAGCTACCGACGATACGTTGCCTGCCGGCTTTATGCCCGCCGACGCAGCATTAAAAAAACAAACGATAGCTGCAAAAAAAGTCAAAACAACTTTGTTAGCGCTGCCTACTGCTGTAGGCAGGTTTCGTGGTAGAGGCTTGATGTGTTTCATAAAACATTTCTTTAGGTTTAGGACATTCATTCTCGCTTTTAAAATGCAGAGGGAGTATTTAAAAGCATTAGGCTTAGCCGTGCCTTAGGCGCGGGTATTTTAATATGGAGATCACATATAACAATGTGACCCTCAAATAATTAGAGAGTGTTAAATTAAATAAGTTTTAGTTAATAACCAAGTGTTTTTTCATTTTTTTGATTGTTACACACACCTGTTGTCAGTTATGGGTTAAAAAGGCTAATATTTAATGATAATATATCCCGTTTTATGTATTAGCACCCCATCTGCCTTATAATCAAACGAATAAAAATAGGTTCCCGCCTGTTGCAGTTTGCCATTGACACTGGAGTGCCCGTCGAAAACTTTTAAAATATTATCATAGCCATTTGCCTGGTATACCAGGGCGCCGCTCCGGTTCATTATCATCAGTTTATTATCCGGGTAAGCAGCAACTCCATCAATCAACAATTTATCACCAACGCCGTCGCCATTAGGTGAAAGGTTTGCATGTACAACCACACCGGTAGCTATCGGGCTCTGCTGTTTATCTTCCGTATAAGCCATTACATGAGCAACAGGGGGGGCTGCCCGGGTTATCACTATTTCATAAACCGATGATGCACTAACAACATATGCTGTTATTACTATTTTAATTGTGGTCTTGCCAACTGCTAATGCAAACGGCCCGCTTTTTACACCTGACTGTTCCGGTATACCATTAATCGTAACAGTGGTGAACTTAGTGTCGGTTGTATGAAAAAGTATTTTAATCGAACTGACTGAGTTTGGTACACTTGCTATATAGTCTCCAAGATCAATACCCAGTATCTTCGTTAGCGGTGTAGCCGGATCTACCAAAGAAAGATCCGCAAAAGTCATCGCTACCGGCAAAAACACCGGTGTTTTATAAGTTTTTGTAGTTACTCCATCAGATGCGGTTATCGTAATGGTTATTGTATTCCATCCCTTTTGTAATGAAATGCGCTGCGATGGTTGATTTACGTTTACAGCGACACCGTTTACCTTAACGCCCGCACTATTATCTTGTGGGGAAACAGTTACATAAACACCTGTAACATTTGGGGTTGGCACTAAGTTGTAATAAATATTTTGTGCATTTTGTGTATAAATTTGGTCGCCCGGGAAGTCAAACTTTGCTTCGGATAAATTCGCATTGTTCGAGGTCATCCTGGTAATTACTGTTTTAAAAACATTTTTTGATACGCCGTCGGCGGCGATAACCGTAGTTGTAATTGTATTACTGCCAACACTTAAAGGAATGGGTTGAGAATACGTACCCGATACCACAGTCTGGTTGTTAACAACTATAGTTGCACCAGGATCTGTAGCCACCGCATTTACGCTTATCGAGTTAACGGTACTTGCCACAGTTGCCGTGTAATCTCTGAAGTCTGGCCCTGATACAGTTGTTTTTGTGATTCTTGGGCTAAATGACAGCGAATTTAGCGTGGCAACAGCCGACTTTTGCCTTGTAATAACGGTGCTGTAAGTATTAGTGGTGACACCGTCTGCCTCGGTCACAACCGTGGTAATTGTATTTTCGCCGAAGCTTAATGGAATGGATGCAGACGCCGCGCCTGATGCAACTGGCGTACCATTTACCTTTATAGTTAGCAATGAGGTAGCTGCCGTCGGAATAACTTTGACCGAGGTCACCGTGTTTGGTACCATAGCGGTATAGTCTCTAAAATGAATCCCGGTTATTGTAGTTTTTGTTACCGAAGGGTCAAACAAAAGCGAACTTAATACTGGCGGCGCATCGCGTGATATTATTATTCTGTAGGTTTTGGTTGTTATACCATCGGGGGCGGTTACTACCGTTGTAATCGTATTGGCGCCAACATTTAATGGTATCGACACGGAAGCTGACCCGTATGTGACAGGTATCCCTTTTACTCTTACAACAGCAGCGGGATCGGTAGCTAAAGGGGTAACTTTTATTGATGTAACAGTGCTGCTCACACTTGCTGTATAGTCTCTAAAGTCAGCGCCGGTTACTACGGTTGGTGTAATACCGGGGGTATACTTAAGTGAATTTAAGGTGGCAATGTTTGATGCCTGCCTGGTTATTGTTATTTTATAGGTATTGGATGTTATCCCGTCAGACGCGGTTACGGTAGTTATAACGGTATTATTACCTATCCCCAGGAAAATTCCTGATGACAGGCTTCCGGATATTACTGTAACACCATTTACTTTTACCGTTGCGGCAGGGTCAGTAGTTATCGGGATTACCTGTATTGAACTTACCGAATAAGGCACCGTTGCTGTATAGTCCCTGAAATCGGGACCTGCCACCGTGGTTCGTGTGAATGACGGGCTAAACCTAAGCGAGTTTAAAGTTGCAACAGAACTCGTTTTAACGTTCGGCTTTTCTGCAGCAAAGGCTGTGCTGAATAAACAGAAAAAGACCAGTCCAAAAGCTTTCCTTAATTTCATAATTCAAGTTATTTTAAAGGCTATTTAAGAATCACAAGTATTTAATTTAGTACTTAAGTATAATATAACCGGTTTTACGTTTGGCCTGCCCATCCGCCTTATAATCAAGCGAATAAAAATAAGTGCCTGCCTGCTGCAATTTACCGGTTATGCTCGAGCGTCCGTCAAATACCTTTGAAACATTATCATAGCCGGTTGCCTGGTATACAAGCGCGCCGGCCCTGCTTATTATCATTAGTTTATTTTCCGGGTACGCGGCAATCCCGCCTATCAGGAATTTATCCCCCACCCCATCGCCGTTTGGAGAAAGGCTTGCAGGCACAACCACATCTGTAGTTATCGGGCTTTGCTGTTTGTTCTTTGTATAGGCTTGGGCAGCAGCGACTGGGCCCGTTCTCCTGATAAACATAATTTTATAAATATTTGAATCCAGGCCATCTTTTGATGACACAACTATGGAAATTGTGCTATTTCCAACTGGCAAAGGAAATGGTTCTGATTCTGTACCCGGTATTTCCTCTATCCCGTTGATCTTGACAGTTACTAACGCCGGATTTGGATTATGGACTGCAGTAAATATCTTAACTGAACTTTGACTGTACGGAACGTTAGCCCCATAATCTTCGTAGTCAGGGCCTGTTAATTTGAGCAACGATACCGCCGGATCGAAATAAAATTGCGACAAAGCTACGTCGTTTGGAAAATAGACTGGTGTGAGATAGGTTTTGGAAGTTACGCCGTCACCTGCTGTTATCGTTATATTTACTAAATTAGGCCCCCGGGCTAACTCAATGGGGAAGATTTGATCGTTCGCTACAGTTGTGCCGTTCACTTTAATGGTGGCCGTTTTGTTTTCGGAACGAACAGCCATCGTAACAGATAATGCGAATGGATTTATCTTTATCCCTGCCTGATAGTTTGTTCCATTTACCGTTGAATATAAGTCTGAATAAATGCCGTGGTAATAGAAGATGGCCCGTACTAAAGCTGCATCATTTGATGGCGATCTCGTAATTACTGTCTTATAAGTATTTGCTGTTACGCCATCTGCCGCCGTTACAACTGTTGTAATGGTATTGCTGCCAGCAACCAAGGGAATAGATGCAGATGAGCCGCCGGACGCTACAACCGTACCGTTAACCTTCACCGTTGCGGCCGGGTCGGTTACTACAGGTAGCACTTTTATTGAACTGACTTGATTTGCCACCGTTGCGGTATAATCTCTGAAATCAGGCCCCGTTACTGTAGTTTTTGTTATGACAGGAGTAAACGAAAGTGAATTTAATGTAGCAACAGTAGGCTTTTGCCTGGTAATTACCGTACTATAAGTATTGGTAGTTATGCCGTCCGCTTCGGTTACAACGGTGGTAATCGTGTTGTCGCCTGCATTTAACGGAATAGCCGCCGAAGCTGCACCCGATGCAACGGCCGTACCATTTACCTTTATCGTTAACAACGGGGTAGCAGCCGTCGGAATAACTTTTATCGAGGTTACCGTGTTTGGCACCGTAGCCGTATAGTCTCTAAAGTGAGTTCCGGTAACCGTGGTTTTGGTTATTGAAGGATTAAATGAAAGTGAACTTAACAATGGTGGCGCATTACGTGTAATTGTGATGCTATACGTTTTGGTTGTTACCCCGTCCGGCGCAGTTACCACGGTAGCAATTACATTAGCACCGACATTTAAGGGAATTGAGGCAGATGCGGCGCCATAGGCCACAGTTACACCGTTTACCTTTACAACGGCGGCGGGGTCGGTAGCTAAAGGCGTTACCTTTATCGACGCAACCGTACTGCTTACGGTTGCTGTATAATCTTTATAATCGGGACCGGTTACCGCCGTTGTTGTTATCGACGGGTTATACGTAAGTGTATTTAACGTTGCTACTGTTGATACCTGCCTGGTTATTACGATGCTATAAGTATTTGATGTAACTCCATCAGAAGCAGTTACGGTGGTTACAATAGTGTTATTGCCAATGGATAAAGGAATTACCGATGACGAGCTTCCTGACGGCACTGTAACATTGTTTACCTTTACTGTAGCCGCAGGATCGGTGGTTACCGGAAATACTGTTATTGAATTTACAGAATTGGGCACCGTTGCCACATAGTCCCTGAAATCAGGCCCTGATACCGTGTTTTTTGTAATTGACGGGCTAAACGTAAACGAGCTTAATGTTGCAACAGAACTCGTTTTAACGTTCGATTTTTTTGCTGCAAAGGAGGCAGTGCATAAACAAAACAAAATCAAACCAAAAGCAATTGTTTTAGGCATATTGGCTGCGCCAAAAGCTTTTCTTAATTTCATAATTCCGGTTATTTTAAAGGCTATTTAATAAGCACAAGTATTTCATTTAGTACTTAAGTATAATATAACCGGTTTTATGTATAAGCTGTCCTTCAGCTTTATAGTCAAGTGTATATAAATAGGTGCCGGCCTGCTGCAATTTTCCATTTACACTGGAGTGCCCGTCAAATACTTTTGTATTATTATCGTACCCATTTGCCTGATATACAAGCGCGCCGGCTCTGCTCATTATCATTAGTTTATTTTCCGGGTACGTTGCAATTCCATCTATCAGGAGCTTATCGCCAACACCATCTCCGTTAGGCGACAGGTTTGCATGTACAACAACACCGGTAGTTATCGGGCTTTGCTGTTTATCCTCCGTATAAGCCATTACATGAGCAACAGGGGCGGCTGCCCTGGTTATTATGGTTTTATAGGTGTTTGATTCTTGTCCGTCTTGTGAGGTGATTACTATCGAGATGGGGTTATTTCCCACAGCCAAAGGAAATGCCCCCGTCTCCACGCCCGACGTTTCAGGTACTCCGTTAACCTTAACCGTTGGTGAATAATTCGTCGTTGCTGTAAAACGTACTTTTATCGAACTTACCGAGTTTGGTACACTTGCTGTATAATCTTTATAGTCGGGGCCGGATACTGTTGTAAGCGTTACTGCCGGGTCAAAGGAAAGTGAAGTTAAATATACCGTTGCTGTTACAGACATCGGCGTTTTATAAGTTTTTGTGTGTAAACCATCGGCTGCTGTTATGGTTACAGTTATAGTATCCCGTCCCGGCGTCAGAGCGACTATGTGCTCAAAAAAACCCGCTTCCGGACTAACCACGCCATTTATTGTCACAGTGGCTGTTTTATCCCTGGGCAGCACCCTTACATTAACTTGCCTGGCTACACCCGCTGCTATCAATCGCTGATAGTTCGAGGTATCGACACGATATATCGTGTTGCCAATGGCAAATTCTATCCACTCTATAGTTGCAACGCTCGACGCATTCCTGGTAATAATTGTTTTATAGGTATTTGCGGTTACACCATCTGCAGCCGTTACAACTGTTGTAATTGTATTGCTGCCGACAAGTAAGGGGATAGACGCAGATGATCCACCGGATGCCACAGTTATACCGTTAACCTTCACCGTTGCTGCCGTGTCGGTTAATACAGGCAGCACTTTTATTGAACTAACTTGATTTGCCACCGTTGCGGTATAGTCCCTGTAATCGGGCCCGGACACAGTAGTTTTTGTAATATATGGGTTAAACGAAAGTGAATTTAATGTAGCAACAGCCGACTTTTGCCTGGTGATAACCGTACTGTAGGTGTTGCTGGTTACCCCACCGGCTTCTGTTACAACAGTAGTAATCGTATTAGCGCCTACGCTTAACGGTATAGCTGCCGAAGCCGAACCCGATACAACAGCTACGCCATTTACCTTTACTGTTAACGATGGCGCGCTGGTAACCGGGATAACCTTTATCGAGCTTATTGTATTTGGCACGGTAGCGGTATAATCTCTGAAATGCGTGCCGGTTACCGTAGTTTTTGTTATCGAAGGATTAAATGAAAGTGAGCTTAATAATGGCGGTGCATTACGTGTTATTGTTATGCTGTATGTTTTGGTTGTTACCCCGTCCGGCGCAGTTACTACGGTAGCAATAGTATTGGCACCTACATTTAAGGGTATTGAGGCAGATGCGGCGCCATAAGCCACAGTTACTCCGTTTACTTTTACAACGGCAGCGGGATCGGTAGCTAAGGGTGTTGCCTTTATCGACGCAACCGTGCTGCTCACAGTTGCTGTATAATCTCTATAATCGGGCCCGGTTACCACCGTTGTTGTAATACCGGGATTATAAGTAAGAGAATTCAATGTAGCGACAGTTGATACCTGCCTGGTTATGGTTATTTTATAGGTATTGGCTGTTATTCCGTCTGAAGCCGTTACAGTGGTCGCTATTATAGTATTACCGACAGCCAAAGGAATTGCCGATGACGAACTGCCTGAAGGCACGGCCACGCCATTTACCTTTACTGTAGCAGCAGGATCGGTGGTTACCGGAAATACTTTTATTGAACTTACAGAATTAGGTACTGTTGCTACATAGTCCCTGAAATCGGGGCCCGATACCGTGTTTTTGGTTATTGACGGATCGAATGTAAGCGAGCTTAAAGTTGCTACAGATGAAACGTTACCACCCGGCTTTTCTGCCGCAAAGGAAACGCTGCAAAAACAAAAAAAAGTGACAACAAAGGAGAGGATTGCGGTCTTATTGCCGATGCTCAATGTGTTTTTTAATTTCATATCTTCTGTTCAGGTTACATTGGCTTTTTAGAAAAGAGCAGACTGTTATCGGCGCGAAACAAAATCTTGCCGAAAAGAACCTATCAAAGCTACAAAATT
>Ga0105239_10005593_pt1 | contig 14699 bp, 18 predicted proteins | sample KBSC44metaG_FD_92761 | JGI IMG/M metagenome (GOLD analysis project Ga0105239, IMG submission 92761) | Corn rhizosphere microbial communities from Kellogg Biological Station, Michigan, USA - KBS C4-4 metaG | ecosystem: Host-associated > Plants > Roots > Rhizosphere > Soil | place: Michigan, USA... | reverse complement strand
GGCGCGGCCCGGCCAGGAGAGTGATGCTGCGCAGGGCAACACCGAGCGGCCGGGGATCGCGCGACAAGCCCAGTTCATCCGGTGCGCTTGCGTGGGAGACGATCCGCACCCCGCTCGGGCTGTTCCGCAGGTCACAGCGCTTTCGGTGCGCGGTCGTCATCCTGGCGGGATCGAGACGGAGCAGGTCAATGCGCGCTTATGTCACCGTTGCCGGGATGGCATTCGCTCTGGTGGCCGTATGGGCGGCTTTGGTACCATTTGTCGCCTGAGGTCCAGCGGCTACCTGGGCAAGCCTCACTCTGAAGCGCTTCAGCGCGCCCGGCCTGCTTCGTCGTCAATCTCCCCTTGTCAGTGACCAACATGCTTCCGCCGGGGCGGAAGCCGCATCCGGGGAGACAGACCTATGACCCTTACCATTCGCGTAGCCATCGCCGCCCTGAGCATCGCCAGCATCGCGCCGGCCTATGCCGGGGAAGGCGAAGGCGCCGTGCAGGCGCCCGCGCAGAACACCACCGGTGTGATGGCGGCGCCGGCACCGACCGGGCATCTCGCCTACGTCACCCAGTCGAGCCGCGGCACCTGGTTATTCGCGCCCCATGATGGCGCCGGCGCCAACAGCTAATTCAACGACAGACCGCAGGACCGAGGCCGGCGCTCTGCCGGCCTCGTTTGCTTGAGCCAGGCGCGGTTCTGGCTGACGCACCAGGTGCGGCGCCACCCACCGGCCCCTGAAGCACTTCAGCGCGTTCGGCTTCGTCCACCGCCATTGTCCCCTCGTCAGCAACCGCTGAAGCGACTGGAGCAAGGCCATGACGAAGCCCCTCATCACCGCCGCCATCGCCCTGGGTCTCGGCCTCGTCAGCGCTCCGTCCTTCGCGAAGGGCTATGTCGTGAACGGGCATGCCGCCTCCACGGCCGAGGTGCAGTTGCTGGTGTCGAACGGCGTCCAGCCGGGCGCATGGGTGGTCAACGGCTACGGCATCGCGCCGGCTTCCGTCAGCACCATTCAGACGGCCAGCGACAACACGGGCAGCAAGTGCTGGTACGTCCTCGACGTGAAGCTCTGTGACTGATCCCAGGCTCACACCGACGACGATGCTGCGTGCTGGCTACGTCAGCGTGGTTGGTCTAGTGCAAGGGCGGCGGCTGTTCGCGGTAATTCGGCCGAATCAGCGGTTGACCTCCGAACCCGTGGCCGCGGTGTGAAGAGATACACACCAGTGGCGTGGGTCGCATGCCAGTCTCCACTCGTCAGCAAGACGCGACACGAAACCAAGCTGGCGGTGATACCGCCGTAGGCGGAACCATAGGGGACCACCATGAAGAAGCTGTTCGCCGCTCTCACTGTCGTAACCCTCGTGCTTGGGGCTGTTTCCTTCGCCAATCCGGCCAGCGCGAACCCGGCCAATCAGTTCCCACCGGCTTCTAACGAAGGCAACAACAACTGAAGTCGGTGTAGCTACAGAGGGCTAATCCCGCCGGGGTCAGCCTTCTTCGCGTCGCCATTGATGCGTGGCGGCCTTTCCCCGTCGCCGGCTGCCCTGTGAAGGCTCCCATGAACACCCCACCCCTGCCATCTTCTGCAACCCACGCGAAGATCTTCGAGTTCGTCCGCGCCATGCTTGGCACCGATCGGGGCCGCGAGGATGACGATCATCCACTGCCTCCGGGTCCTTGGGACCCGGTCATCCGCGCGGCGCTCGGCAGCCTCGGCATGCACGCGATCGGGGACGGGCCGCTTCACATCGACGCGCTGGGCGGCGAGGTCGCCCTCAATCCGCAACCGCTGCCGCCGCGCCAGGCCTTCCTGGTGGCCCTCGCGCGGACGCTCGTCGCCCGCGCCGAGTTGCTACAGGAGATCACCGGCGCGATGGCGCGTATGGGCGAGCAGCAGGGAGAAATCATCGTGTATGGCTACGTCAGCCGCTTATGCGACGAGTTCTGCGGCACCGGCTTCCGGCTGCGCTGGCCATTCCCCGGCCCTCGCCCGCACTGGTTCGCACGAGAGCTCGATGGCATCGACTTGGTGGTGATGGCGACCCAGTTCGACGACGCGGCCCGGCAGAGGTTTGACGCTGGCCTGCGCGCGAGCCTGCACGAGGCCGGGGTGAAGTTCGTAGACGCCGGGCTGACACGCCTGGGTTGACCGCCAGCCACCCATCGCAAATGGAGGGATCGCCCCAGTGGTCACCCGATGCAAGCAGATCCAGGACTGGGTTGAGACGGAAGTCTGGGACCCGGTGGACGACTGGGTCAAGAGCACCGAGCAGCGCTGCAAGGACTACGGCTGGTGGAACCCACTTGGTTGGTTCTGTTGGCTCGTCACGATCTTCGTGAAAATCGTCATCTTCGTGATGCGTAAGATCGTGACGCCGATCCTGCGCGTCGTATGCGAGGTGGTGAACCTACTGCTTGAGCTTCTGTCGGCGGTTCTCAACGTGGTGCTGGCGATCCCGTTCATCGGCGCCGCGATCCGGATCGTCATTCGGGCCTTCGTATCGGCGGTGAGCTATGTTGTCGGCCTGGCCGACGGGATCGCGCGCGCGCTCGGCATCCGCATCACCAAGCACCTGCGGGTGCATGTGATCCCGCTCTGCGAAGGGACGGTGCCGCTGGCCTACGAGGGTCATCTCGCGCAGATCATGCGCGAGACGGAGCGTATTCTGTACGCGCGGGCGCAAATCCGCATGCACACGACCTTCCACGAGCCCTACTTGAATCCCCCGGAGAACGCGTTACGCCTGGGCACGAACGCCGACCTCATCGCTGATGAGCTCTGGCTCAAGGGTAGCTGGCACCAGCTACAGACAGTTAAATTGTTCGAGGACAGCCTGTGGTCGCTGGTGTCCCTCGGCCAGCCGGTCGTCGTCTACATCGTACGCGAGGTCGGCTACGACGGGCCGGGCACCGTAGTTGGGGCGTCCGGCGGACCGTTCTTCGACTGGATCGCCGTTGAGCGCGATTCGGTGGTGCCGCTAGTGGTGGCTGACGCCACCGGCGCGGCGGCCAAGCCGCTGGCACCGTATCCGCCGGTCATGGCCAGCTCCACGCCCACGAAACCCGCAGCTAATCCGTCGTATAGCCAGCGCGTCGTGGCCCACGAGTTGTGCCATGCGCTCGGCCTGCTCGGGCACGCCAACGCAGCCTCGGGCGACTTGATGGTGCCGGGCAACATCAGCGGCGATGCGCTGTCGCCGTTCCAGGTAGGCATCGTACGCAGCAGCCGTCACGTGACCTTTGTGTGATCGGTTCGCGGTGCCGAGAGGCAATCGCGCTGTAACCTATTGCCCAACCGTTCGAGAGGTCATCACTGTCCTTCAGGTGGTAGGAAGGACTGAAGGGCCGATGCTGCGCTGACGCATCTTGCGTCGTTCCCTACCACATTGCGGCTCCTCCTAGCGATCATCCATGTGTCACATTTGGGCCGCCTGACCGGGCGTAGCGGCAGGACCAGCGGCTTCCAGCCGGCGATAGTCCGGGCACACTCCCTTGCCTGGGCATTGTCAGCTCGACCGCAGCGGACAGCTCACCGCGCTGCTCGAAAGCGGCGCGGATCGAGGCGGCATCCGCCTCGGTGACGACGAACATCGCCAGGAGCATGGGATCGCCGTGCCGGCCTCAGCAAGCGGTATATCGCGGGCTGGGATAGGTCTGCGGAAATTACCGTGCCACTGTTCCCGTCCGGGAGGAAACAGATCATGGCATACGAGACTGTCACAACGATCTTAATTGGCTGCTTGTTCTCGCTCGTCGTCATCGGCTTTGTGTGTATGTATACCTGACGCGGCGGCGCGCCTTTGAAGGACGCCCGTCCCGACGTTCACGAACTCCCGACGCCTCGGACGACGCTGGCGGTGCGCTACGTCGACGTATTGGTCCGGTGCCGATCGTGCCGGCCGGCATCTAGCCATCGCCGATATGGCGAAGCTCATCGAGGGCGGTCGCGGCGACGTGCCACTCGTCGACCTCAAGTTCCGCTGCGCGAACTGCCGGAGCCGCCTTTACCGATCTCGTCTGCCCCGGAGGGTCGGCGGTCGGGGTGAAGCCGTGGCGCACTTCGGAAGCGCGGCCAGGAGGGGCTCATTTTCCTCCTGAACCGTACCCACCTGCCCTTGCGATTGGCAATCACACCTGAGCAGGCGTCGAGATGGACGCGTTTGCTTGGTTCCACCTTCCACGTTGGTCGGTCAAAACTGCTCGGGCGACCGGACGTCAGCCGTCTAGCAGCACGATCCGTCGCACCGGCCGGCTGCTGGCGGCATCGATGCCGGTGAGCAACTCCACCCGCCGCTGCCGTCGTGGCGCATGCGGGCGATGATCTCGCGGATCGGCATGGCGCGCTGTCGCTCCGGAGTTGCACCCCGTTGAGCATCCGGTCCTTGCCGCAGCGGTCGCAGGTAATCCGCATGAACCACGACGGGAACGCCACCAGCGGCTCGTCGAGGGCTTCGCGCGCAGTGGGGTCGTCACCGTAAGCTGCGCCAGGGCCGTGTGGGGATCGGCATATCGGACCGTCCGTCAGATTTGCGGCAAGTGCGACCGTAGGTTCAACTGAATGGCTGCCATACAACCATCCAGGGGAAGCAGATGGACCGTCGGATCTTCGTCGCACTGTCGCCAGCGCCGCCGCCATCGGCGCGGTCTCGCAGGCCGTCGCACAAGGCGCTGGCGCCCAGAGCATGCACCCGCATGCGGTTAGTGGCCGGTCCCATCACGCCGCATTCACTGCTCCAGGTAAGCGCGGAGCGCTAAGACTGTCGGCGCGCACCCCTTGCCCCCTGGGGTGCTACCTCAGGCTCGCCGCCTCTATAACCCGCGCAACCGGTCGTGTTCCGCGGCAGCCCAAAAGGAGTTGCGTCCATGCGCAAATGGCTACGTAGCGGTCTCGCTGCCGGTCCTATCGCACTCGCCGCACTCGCCGCTTCTGCTGCGCTCAGTAGTGGCGATCGCAACTTTCTGCAGACGGCCACCTCCAGCGGGCTAGCAGAGGTCACGACGGCGCAGCTCGCGCAGCAGCGTTCCGCCTCGGCTCAGGTGAGGAAATTCGCCGATCGCATGATCGCAGATCACACACAGGTCAACAGCGAACTCCAGCAAATCGTCGAGCAGGAGGATATCACGCTGCCCACGCAGCCCGTTGGCAAGGATGCGGCGGCGGAGGCAAGGCTGCGTAGCCTCAACGGCGCGGCGTTCGACCGGGCCTATCTGCAGGCTGCCGTGAGCGATCATCAACAAGCTATTGCGCTGTTCAGCAGAGAGGCGAGTTCAGGGCAGGATCCCGCGCTCAAGGCCCTCGCTCAACAGACGCTGCCGATGTTGCAGCAGCATCTGCAGCTGGCACAGTCGCTCAACAGCAGCAATCGCTGATCCGACTGCGAGCCGTGGCTTGCGGGCAGTGTGACCTCGTTCACTGCGCGGCAACCAAATGACCGCCGCTTGACGCCAGCCCGCTCAAGTTGGGGCCGCCGGTTATGTCGAGGCCGCCCTTGGCAACGACAACGCGGCATGAGGTGTCGCTATCTCGACCGCACCCTTTAGCCGAGCCATTCGACCAATCTTGCTCCGATTTCGCTCTCGGACAGCCGCAGCCAGGTCAGATGCCGACTTCTTCCACCAGGCGATGGTGACGGCGTGGATCGGAGCACGGCCGTGTTTCCTCTGTATCTCGATTTTTACGCCGAGGTCCGACAGGCCATTCACCTCGAGGACCGCCGGATCGATGACGAACCGCTGGAAGTCGGTGCCGATCTTGTAGGTATCCGCCTTCACAGCCAACAGTTCGCGGAATTTGTCGATGGGAAGGGTCTCGATGCATCGATCCATGTTGCGGCGGAGCGCCAGGGCTTCGTATAGCGCGATGGCATAGCGCGACCGCATCGCGCAGAACACCTCAGCCTTAATGCGTCCCCACCTAGCGGAGCGGTCGATGACGGCTACCAACTTTCTGTTGAGGCCGTAGCGCAGCGTGGCGCCCGCCGATAGATCCTGCCGAGCGATGTCAAAGAATTCGAACAGGCCGCCAATAACCACGCGCTGTTGGCGCCCCTTTCCAGCCGGTTCCTCCTCCGTATAGCTGACGCTGGCTACTAGTCTGGCTAGCGCCGTCAGGCTGGCGCGCAGCCTATCCCCACTCTCGTGCTTCGAGATGCCCGACCGGACGGTGGCCATAGGTATTTCGAACACCGCGCCCGGCTCAGTCATGCGTCCACTGTCGTGGGCGTACTGGTATAGTAAATTGCTGATCGCCCGCTGGGACGCCTCGAGATCTTCCAGGCCTGTCATCTCTATCAACTCGCCGGCCTTCGGGAAGCCGTCGGCGTTCGTGCGCTGCGTTACTGTGCGACTCGGCATGGGTGAAATGGTAATCAGAGAAGGTGGGATAGGCAACTCTGCTCGTTATAAGATCAGAGGTACGCCCAACTCCTCTGAACAGCCTCCGCCCGCCCATTTCCTCTGAATATGGGACCGGTTCCTCTGATTGCCTGCCCAGTTTTCTCTGAACCGACCGCCCGGCTTCTCTGAACCGACTCGAAAACATCTCTGATTCATGAGAGGTAGCCCTTTGAAAACGCATGAGGATTCGGAGCCTAAATTAGGAAGTTCAGAAGAACTTGAATCTGCCTGTGGCCAACTTTAGCCAGCCCCTTAGGACGCGCCTTGCAGCGATTCAGTGCGGTAATCCAGACAAGACTGCTCGCGAAGGGACGCGGTGGGACTGCCGAAGCCATTTGATCCAGGAGCCTGCGATGCCGAAGTCGAAGCAAGCCGGAAGGCGGGCAGAAAAGTTCGCCTCCTTGCTTAGAATGCTTGGCGCTCCACCCTCTTCCCCAGCGCGCTGCCAATGACGCGGCCCAGCTCTTGGGCCACCTTGCCCTCATCGGACCCCGTCACCTGGCATTGCAGCGAGGCGATCCAGGCGATGCGCGTGTTCTTGCCTTCCGTCGCGTCCACCCGTAGGGCCAGCAGCGGCTGCGCCGCGGCCCTCGATGCCCTCATGCCCGTCGCGGGCATGGGCGGCAGCCTTGGCCGCATTGAGCCTCCCGCAAGGCCGCCCAACTCGGAATAGGTCTGTTCTGCACCCCGAGCAGCACCTGACGATGTTTCTCCCAGCCGCGACGTGCTCACGTGCAGCACCACGTTCGCATCCTGCCCGACCGCGATGCCCGCCTCGCGGACTCCCGCGAGGAATCGATCCGCCAGTACGAGGTTGCGCTGTGACCGATCACGGATATCGAGGTCGACCACCATCCGATCAGGCAGCGGCTGCAATGACGTGGCGGCGTAGGTGCCCTGACAGCTCGGTGCGGCGCACGTCCCACCGCACCAAGCCATGACACTGACTGCCAGCAGTGCAGCGGTCCTTGCTATTGTCTGGTCGCGCTTCATTCCCCCTCCAAGCCGCCCTGAGCCCCGCTCAAGCCCCCTTGCCTTAAGGCTGGCCTGGCGCGGGCGCCAGCTTTGGAGTCGCCGCCCACCTATTGTCGCCCTGAAGTCCGCGCAGCGGATTCTGCACCAGCGGCCGGATGGAGCGAGAAGCGTGCAGACGCAATATGCATTGCCCGGCAATGCCGGGTTTGCCGTGCCCGCCCGCCAGAGTGGAGACCACTTCAGAGGGCCCCATCCAGCCGCGCGGAGAGCGTCGGGGAAGAGGATTTATCCGACGTAGGACGGTCAGGCGCTGGGTACCGCTTCCTCCGCCGAGGCCCGGCGCAGCTCGACTGCAGCGGATAGCTCACCGCGATGTTCGAAGGCGGTGCGGATCGCAGCGGCATCTGCCTCGGACACGACGAACATGCCAGGAGCTTGGGAAGGCGGCTCGGGCTCAGCAAGCGGTATATCGGCACGGCGAAGCTCCCGACGCGTTGAGGGCTCGATAAAGTCCGATACCGCTCCATGATCGTCACGATACGATCATGCCGGCCCCTCTGCCCTGCCGTGGTTGACTGTGCCCGCCGCCAGCGCCTCCTGCGAAGGCGGCATCCAAAAGAAGGCCCAAGACACTCAGCCGCCGCTCCCTCCAACACCGGGCGGCGGCTTTTCTTTCGTCAGCGCCGACGGATGCTGGCAGGTTGGAGCATCGGGTTGGTGATCAGCAGGATTCGCCGGACCGGGCGGCTGCTCGCGGCCTCGATGCCGGCGAGTAGCTCTGCCCGCACTGCCCGGCCGCCGCAGCCGTCGTGGCGCATGTGGGTGACGAGGTCGCGAATCGGCATCGCACGCTGTCGCTCTGGCGTGTGCACCTCGTTCAGCATCCGGTCCTTGCCGCAGCGGTCGTGAGGGACCGTCCCCAGGAGCCTGGTGAAAGACCGTCTGGGGCCTGCCCCACGGTGGGGCGTCGTCAGTGTGTAGGAGATGCCGGTACCGGGCAGGGTAGCCGAGGAGGACACGCCACGCCGACCGACGTTCAGCCGGACGCCCGGAGCGATGCGGATGCTGCGGCGGAAGTGGAAGGCATCGCGATCTACCGCCTGGTCCCAAGTCCTGCGCGTTTCCTTCGGGGACCACGGTGCAACGGATCAGCGATACCGAGATAAACCGCGACGGCGTGGGTGATCGCCGTGAGGTCTGCGTCGGCCAGCTGCCCGATGACCTCGCCAATCCGCTCCCTGCTCACCGACGTGACCCGATCGATCATCGCCAGAGAGGTTTCGCGCAGCCCGTTGTCGGCCGATGATTCAACCGGGACCCGCATTGTCGGCGTCTCGTTCGGTGTCGTGGTGAATGCCACCAGGGTCACCATGGCGTGCTCGGCGAAGTGGTCGGACCGCAGCACGACGAACGGCCTCGGCTTGCCTGCAAGATCGCCAACCGACGCCGTGACCACTGCACCGCGGTTCAACCGCACTCCCGAAGGTCCGTCAGCCCGGCCTGCTCAAGAGCGTCGCCGAAAGCCTTGTCCTCCGGGGTTTCCTTGAGGGTTGCGATGTCGTGCGCCGCCTGGGCTGCGAAGCGCCGGGAGCGGGTATCCGGCAGCCAGAGCTGTACCAGGCGCAGCCCCTTGGCCCGCTGCCGGTCGCGGTGCTGCTGAACCAGTTGGGCGCCGCTGCTGCGTGGCATGGCTTACATGTAATAGTCGCAGGCCGCAGCCGCAACGGGAGCCACGCCGCCTTGTCGGTGACGTCACCGCCCAGGTCGATCATGTGCAGGTTCCGCGGAGCCGCCACGAGTTCGTCGCAGCGTTCGTATCGGCGGCCACGGCGTCGCATCGAGCACCAGCCGTCCAGCAATGCCCGTCCCTGGACGAGGCCCGTCACTGGGTAGAGCGCGAAGCTGCTGCCCTGGGCCCCGTGCCCGTGGAATGGGTGAGCGAACCGCTTTCTCACTGCTGATAACGCGCCGACCCGGTCACGCTCGCAGCAAGCCAGCGCAGTGCGCCATAGCGGCTCGCCAATGCGGGACAGATAAGGCGCTCCACTGGCTTGAGTGGGCGGCCATTGGCAGGCGTCTGGCGTGCGCCGGGCCACGGCGGTCACGGAATGGATGCCAGGCCGCGATCTACACTTCCGTACCTCGCCCTGCCGCCGCTCACCGTCAGAGCGGCCGACGACCCGGCGGCCGGGAATTCCACCGGGCGCGATAACCGCCCTCGCGCCGCCCTCCCCGGCCCCAGCGCCTACCTGCGCCTCAAAGCGGCGGACAAAAACGGCCGCGAGCAGCCTACTTCGCGCCGATCCAGCCGGGTGCGCCACTCCGACGATCATTCGCCCCGCCAGGCGCTCGGGCACATTGGCCAGCATCTCAGCCCGCTTCCCGATGCGGATCAGCAACGACTTGCACTCGCTGCACGCCTCACTCGGTGCCGCGGGAATAGGAGCGACCTGTAGTCGGTAGTGGCACCACGCCTCAGTGGAGGAGGAAAGATCAGCGATGGCGCTTCCGACTACCCCAGCAGAGTGGCTTGCCTTGGCTGAAGAGACCCGAGCGGCGACAAGCCGGATGACCCCGGATGCCCGCGTGACGATGTTTGAGGTAGCCGCCGATTACGAGCGGATGGCGGCATACATGGCGGAGAGCGCCGACGGCGACGACTAAGTCCTAAGCCGCAGACCGTTAACCCCCGACCCCACCCATCGCCGGCCTGTGCCTTGGCGCATGCTTTGGTCTGCAAGAGAGCCAGCCTATCCGCACACGCCCCACGCCTGCCAGTGGCCGCCCAACTAAGGCCGGGATAGCGCCTTATCTGTCCCGCATTGGCGAGCCGCCATGGCGCACGCCGCATCTTGAAGCATGCCTCACCGCCGGCAGTGGCGCCACGCTCCTCGCAGAAAGCATCCCGACACAGGCCGGGCCGACCTTTCCGCATCCTTCGGGAGCAGCGTTCAGCTGTTGCCATCGCGCCGCCGTTCCGTCCGATAAGGCAAATAAGCCGGCAACTGGGGCTCCGAGGGCCTGACCACCGGAGCAGCTAGACCCCCTTTCTCGGCGGCTGGCGCTTTGCTTTCAAGGTCTGCAGCTCCCGGCGGGCAAGATCCAACAGCGGATCAGCATGGCGGCGGTCGAACCCCATTTTCTGGTGTTCCCGCTCCCATGCGCGCTCCATCACTGCCAGCAAGTCCTCGGCCATCCGGCTGTCCCCTCTGGCAAGGGCCTCCTGGAACACCTCGGTAACTGCATCTACGAGCCGCCGTCCGGCCCAACGGGCTGTCACGGGCAACTCCGGCCCTCGCTCGATGTCGCGCGCCGAAGCTTGAGATAGCTCTTTCATGGGCGACCTCCGCCGCTCCGCGGCCGATACATGACCAGCTTACCATCCGCGTTGACCGCCGCGAAGAGCGACGCCAGTGCCGCTTCAGCCGCGCGTTCTGCCTGTCACGCTGTTTCGGTGAGCGCGCCGCGCGCCCGGAAGCCCCGCCCTAGGCAGCGGTCAGCGCAGCCGCTCCCGCCAGCCCGGCTTCCACCACTCCACGAAGTCCAGTTCCGGCTCCGGTTGGGCCTGCTCCACCCTGCTCGGCCGGCCCCGCCGCCGTGCCGGCGCGAGCGTCTCGGCGGCACTGGCCGCCGCGATGCCCGCCAGCAGGTCGCCCGTCATCCGGCACGGCGCCGACTCCGCGTGCGCCGCCGATGGGTCGTCTGCCGGCCCGGCCGGCAGCCGCGGCCGGCGCTGGTCGGTCCGCTGCAGGCTGGCCTGCGCCGTCAGCAGTTCCGCTCGAACGGCGGCCAGCACCTGCTCGCTTGCCTGCTTCTCCTCGGCCGCACGCTGAACCGCCTCATTGCGGGCCAGCCGCGCATGCGCCAGCTGGGTCTGCAGCTCCCGGATCGTCTCCTGCGCCGCCACTAGCTGCCGCTCCGCCTGCTCCCGCGCTGCCGTCTGGGCCTCTAGGGCCTGCCACGCAGCGTCCAATCGGTTGGTACCGGCTGCGGCATCGCGTGCCACCACCGAGACCGCCACCTCGCCGTCCCGCACAAACCGCCGCGCTGGCCGACGCGCCCCGGTCGGCCCCGGTGGCGGGGCACCATCGCCAGGCCGGGCCCTGGTCGACTGCAGGCCGAGCGCCCGGCGCATCTGGGTTTCGGTCGCCCGTAGGCGGGTCTCGTCGTTCGAATGGTCGGTCATGAGTCCCTTGAAATGTGTGCTCAGCGGCAGCGTATGAATGCCGCCGGTGCGAAACGGCAACAACCACAGCGTCTTGCACTCGATCAAGTCCTCTAGCTGGCCCGACTTCTGCTCGGCGCCTCCGCCGAAAACACCTGGACCGATCGTTGGCCGGCGGCATAGGCCCCAAAATCCCACCAGGCGCGATAACGGCAAGCGGATGATCCAGACGACCACCCTCCCCTACCCGCCGTGCCAGGGCGGCCCGGAGCCCCACCCAGAGGCCGTAGGTCGTCCGCCGCCGGCATCGCTAATCCCCCCGCCACGCCGACTTGAGCCGTGCCACCAGGCCCCTGCCCTTCCGCGCGGCCTCGGCTTGCCTGAGCGCGTCCGCCGCTCGCTCCGCCTCGGCTGCCCGCAGGCGTACGGCCTCGAAGCCGTGTGCCGCCTCGGTGGCCATGCTCAGGTGCGCCGCCACGTCGCGTTGAAGGCTCTCGACCCGCACCCGCTCGAAGGCCAGCGCCTCCTCGGCGCGCTCAGCCCGGTCACGCTCGACGCCGATCGCAGTCTCGGCTCGCTCCGCAGTTGCCGCCGCGGCGGCAACTGTCGCACGACGATCCGCGTCGGCCTGCTCAGCGCGGGCTTCGGCGACCCTGCGGTCGACCTCCACCGCGTTCGCGCGCTGACGTTCGGTGGCAATGGCAGCCTCAGCGGCATCCGCGCGTCGCTCCGCCGCCTCGGCACGCTCCCGCAGCGCCTCGGTCTCACCCGCATGGGCCTCGCGAATGGCTGTCAGGAAAGCGTCGAGGGGAGCGCCGTCCGAGGGTCTGTCCGACGCCTGTCCCTCGCTCGCGACCTGCGGCCTACCCGCCGGACTGTCCTGCGGTCTGTCCAGCGCTGCGACGGGTACCAGGATGAGCACATGGCCCTGGTTGTCCGCTTGCCGTCGCCAGCCATGCCGGCGCACCAACTTGGACGCAGAGGCGCGGCTGATGCCCCGCAAGTCGGCCAGTTCGGCAAAGCCGATCCAGCGGGCAGGCGGGTCGTCCATCGCCCTGGCTGACGGTCTGTCCGAGGGACCGTCCGTCGCCCGATGCCCGTCTCTCAGACCGTCGGTCACGTCCATTGCGTGCCCCTGCCACCCATGACGAGCTGACCAGCTACTGGCTGCACCGAATCGGGACAAGGGGGTCACGACGTCGCCCCCCGGCCGCCGCCAGGGCGTTCTTCACTCCGGCGTGGCTGATCGACACGCCTGCGGCCCTCATCTGGTCGGCGATCGCCCGCAGCGCGAGTCCTTGCTCGCGCAGCTTCCGCATCCGCTTGAGCGCCGCTGCATCTCGGGGACCCGGGACAGATCGCCGGCCTCACCGACGCGGTAGCCCCACGGCACTGCCCCACCCAGGTGAGCGGCCGCGCGTCCACTGGTCGCGCTTCACCCTTGGCGACGCGCTCGCGGGTCCGGTCCCGCTCGGCCTCGGCGATGGCTGAAGACCAGCTTTCCGACGCCGTTGCCGGTGACGCCGCCGCCCAGGCGATCACGTGCAGATTGACGCCGCAGTCGTTGAGCCGGCGCAGGACGTCGAGCGCGTCGCGAGGGGAGCGGAACATGTGATCGGCTGCTGCACGTCCAGGCTCAGGCATCCACGGCGTGGGCGACGGTGCTGACCCGGACGTAGCCGTTAGGTCGGGCAGGGCAGGGGGTTTGATTGGCGTCCGCTGGGCTCGACCGAGCCCGGACACGCCTGGCCTCTCATGGGCCATAGCGATCCCCGTGCGGTAACTTGGCGGGCCGCAACAGCACCGAAGGGTGCCTTGGTCCGAGGCCACAGGCCGCCAAACAACATCCCTCTTGGCGTCCCGCTCCATACCGGGGCGCGTCCTCATGCCTCCCGCTAAGCGTCCCTGATTGAGTCCCGTTCAGTGTCCCGACGGTCTCCACTCCACGATACGCCGGCGCTCCGTCTCCCTCGGCGTGGCTCCCCGCCGGGCTTCAGGATGGCCAACAGCGCCGCGCCCTAGGGGCGGTCGAGACGCCCGCTCGACGAACACCTGCCGGACCGCCGGGCCTGCATGGCGGGGGAGCCACGGATGACGGCTGGGCCTTGAACGACAGTGCTGACCCGGGCGGGGCGTAGCCGTAGCATCGGCCGGGCTGGGCAGGGGTCCGATTGGCGTCCGCGGGGAGGGACCATTCGGGCCTTGGTCGGATAGCCCAGCTGCTCTCTCCCTCTCAGCTTGGCGGCAGCACCACGCGCTTGTCCGTGGCGAACAGGTCGAGCACCTGTTCGACGCCCGTCAGCCCGGTGGACCTTCAGCCGCACCACGTTCGAAAGCGGAGTCAGGCAGTCTCCTTCGCGAGCCCGGGCCGTACATCAGCAGTTCCTCCGCTCACGATCAGTGCCCGGCCGCGTTGCGCGTGAGTCCAATCCCAAGTGCAGCCAGCGCGGCGCGCGCGCCGCGCTGCACCCCGAACACCGCCGCACCTGCGAGGACCCCGGCAAGCCCGTTGGCGACCAGGACCGCCGCCGGTCCGAGCACGCCTCCGAGCAGCGGGACATCTGCCGCAGGTTCGGCGAGATGATCGATCGCTTCGTGCGCGCCCGGGAGCCCGTGCGTCAGGATACCGCCGCCGACCAGGAACATCGCCGCCGTCCCGACGACGGACAAGGTCCGCATCAGATACGGTGCCCCCGTCAGGATCGAGCGGCCGAGCCGCCGCCTCGCCCCGGCCGGGAACCGCGAGAGATAGAGGCCGATATCGTCGAGCCGCACGATCCCGGCGACGAGGCCATAGACGCCGACCGTCATCAACGCGGCGATGCCGACCATCACGCCGATCTGTGTCGCCAGCGGCCGGCCGGCGACAGTGCCGAGGGTGATGACGATGATCTCGGCCGAGAGCACGAAATCAGTGCGGACTGCCGCACGCACCTTTGCCCACTCGTTCTCCGACGGGGGAGGCGCATGCGGACCAGGTGCCGCCTTGTGCAGCCATGGGTGTGCCAGCTTTTCCACCCCCTCGAAGCAGAGATAGGCGCCACCCAGCATCAGCAGCGGCGTCACGAGCCAGGGCGCGAACACGCTGATCGCCAGCGCCGTGGGGACCAGGATGGCCTTGTTCAACGCGGAGCCCTTCGCCACCGCCCACACCACCGGCAGTTCG
>Ga0105239_10005587_pt1 | contig 14707 bp, 20 predicted proteins | sample KBSC44metaG_FD_92761 | JGI IMG/M metagenome (GOLD analysis project Ga0105239, IMG submission 92761) | Corn rhizosphere microbial communities from Kellogg Biological Station, Michigan, USA - KBS C4-4 metaG | ecosystem: Host-associated > Plants > Roots > Rhizosphere > Soil | place: Michigan, USA... | reverse complement strand
GACAAGCGCCAAGCGCTATGGGATCGCGTACAGGGCAAGACCGGCGCGCCTTCGCCGAAGGGCTTGGCCAAGCAAAAGGCCGAATGGCTGAAGCCGGGCCTCGTCGGACGAGTGAAGTTCCTCAAGGGTGAGGAGACGTTGCGTCATGCCTCGCTGAAGGATTTCTGCGAGGAGTAGGTGGAGGTACCGCGATGCCAATTCGACAGAAGGCACAGGATGCCGGAATATTCGAGCCTGCTGAATTGGAGCTCCTGGCAACCGTGTTCGACCGCCTGAAATATGAGGAGCAAACTGCCGATCAACGTGAGGCTCTGGCGTCCCGCATCCTCGCCAACTTCATGGCTGGCATCGAGGACGAGGAAGAGCTTGTTTCGCTGTCAAGGCTACCTCTGGGCCGTTCACACATGTCGTAAGGGCATCGCGGGTCGCTGCCTCATGAGTCCCGCTAGCTGTTGCCGCGCAGCTACAGACCTTTACCTGAGAACCCATTAGGAAATGCTTGTGCGAAATTTTCTTGGGTTTTGGCGGACCGTCTGGGGAAAAGGGGCGCACAGCAGTTTGAGGGAAGATGACCCGTCGGCTTACGTCGGCGGGTTTTTCTTTGGTGGAACGTGACTCGTCACCGGCCGCACAGCGTCACGGCTCACCGTGATCCTTAGACCCTTGCCGCCAACCGTCACGCTGTCCCCGTCTACCCTGGTGACTTCACCCGCAAGTTCGACCTTCTTCCCGCTGCTGATATGCAATGTCCGGTCAACGATCGAGTGCGGTTGGCTGTAGGAAGGGATCATTACGGTGACCCTGTCCTCTGTCACGCGCTTGCGCACGGTTGCGGTGATGGCGACGGTATCGCCCACTTTAACACCCTGAGCCATGCAATGGGTCTGGCGCGACAAACCGCTTAGTCAAGCGGTTGCTAATGGAACATCGGGCCATGGATGAAGTTAAATATTCAGATGACGCGCGCACGGGCTGCCTCTAGGCGCGTCGGCGTCAGGTGGGGTGTTGTGCAACCAGGCCCACACTGGAACGCGCATCCGCAGGGAGGCCCGATAAAGAGCCCGTCTGGCACCCATGGCGGACGGGCTCTTTCAGCCGGCCACGGAACAGTTTGCACATTAGCGGGTTGAAATAATGAGCGGTCTCCCTCCCCAGGAACCGCTTACCTCAAGTCCCCTCTTGCCCGTCGCCACAAGCGGCGGGCTTTTTCATAACAAAATATTGGACGTTTCCCCTTGGTGCGCGCTTACTAGGGGGACACGCTTCGACCTCGCCTATGGCGGTGAACGGCCTTGTCCGACATGCAGCAGGAACCTCCCGATGTCAGAAGTTCCCGAATTTCTTGACCATCAACTGGAATGCCCGTTCTGCCTCACGATCCGGCTCAGGATTCCAGCGGACGCGACCCCGGATACGCCAATCACCTGTAGCGACTGTGGCCGATATCTTGGCACATGGGACGAGATGCAATCCGACTTTGAGAAGCAGGGCGGCGAAAACGGTGTCTTTCGGCTGGATAAGGGCCGCATTGAACGGTTGGGCTAGCGCGATCCAGCCCCAAATCAGCGGATGAACGCGGCATCCTTCCCGGTGATTTCCTTCGCGTCAGATCACCCCTGCAGCGTGGCCACGGATGACTGTCGTTGTGAGCCGTTGCGTCAGCCTCAGCTTGCTCTCTCGTCGGTCGATTTGGGCCCATCCAGCCCCCGGACACTCCATCGCCCGCGGATCGTAGTGATGTCCCCCGAGGCACCCCAGGCGACGACGGCAAGTAGCAACCCACTAATCAATATGGCGAGTACACGGGACGCGTAGCTTGTCTAATGAGACTTTGCGCCGACACCTGCGAGACTGGCCGTTCTTTCGAGTCGATCCCCGGTTGCCCGATTGATGCGACGCTCCTTGGCCGCTTGTCCAAGAGAGATCGGGGAGGACGTTAAATCAAGGCCATAAAAGCCACGGACCCGAAAGTTGCGCTGGATCGCGTGCCTTGTGTCTGGAAGCCTAGGACAGGAGGGGGGGCGACCCGTTGTCTAGTTTTCGGCATGGCTGAAGACTACGGCGCCGCTGTCCTTGCGAACTTCGACTGACACGACGCCGTCGTCACCCTTTCGGGTCTGGAACATGGCAACAGCGTGATCCTTCGCACTCTTTTCGGTGTCGAACGTTACCTTGTCGATGATGCCTTTGCGTCCATACCATATGACAGTGAAGGCCATTTCTTTCGGACTCCTACACCGGGCAGGCGCGCCACCACGTGGCAGGATCCCAAACAGGGATAGCGCCCAGAAGAGCCAATACCATGGCCGATGGTGGGACGTCAGATATTTAGCTACGGCCCCGCCGACTGGAGTCGACGGGGCCAAATTAGTTAGAGGGGAGTAGTCCGACGAACCCGATCGCGTTCAGCTTCGATGTCGTCATAAGGTTCGGCACTTGCGTCGAAACCTGTCCATCCGCTTCCCTCATAAGCGCTACGCCGTTCATCCAGATTGACCGAACGTGTTCCGCGCAGGATCCGTTCAGCCTCGCCCGTGATCCGATCGTCGACTTTGGCAGTCACCAAAGTGCCGCCGCGGCGAACGCTCTCGGCATAGACATGCGCGTCCCTTTCGGGGACGCCGGACTCCGTCAGGGCCCCGACAATTCCGCCGGCGGCTCCGCCGACCACCGCGCCGCCGACTGCCCCGACTGCCGTAGCCGCAAGCCACCCTGCTGCCACTACAGGTCCAACTCCGGGTATGGCCATAATGCCCAGGCCAGCGAGTAGGCCGCCGGCGCCACCGACAACGGCTCCCAAACCTGCGCCGGTCGCTGCATCTTCGCCCGTTTCCGAAGCGGCATCCGCTTGGTACCAATTGTCGGAATTGTTTGCCACGATGCTGATATCATCGCGTGGCACGCCGATCGCTTCCAATTCACCAACGGCGTCGGAAGCGTCCTGATAGTCATCGAAAAGTCCGGTGACGGTTGTCATTTTCATCTCCAATTTGGTTGGGTTCGGTTACTGCGCGCCGGCAACCACATTGCCCTGGAAGTCGAGAGCCACGGCCGTCTGCTTGCCATCCTTGTCGGCAGTGCCGCGCCAGATACCTTTGTCGTCCTTCGTCAAAGCGCTGACGTTCGAGAAGCCCGCGTCCGCAATCCGGCTTTTGGCTTGCGCTTCCGTGAAGCTGTTCGCTCCCGGAACCGGGGCCGATGCACTCGACTGATCGCTGCTCGTCGCCGCAGGAGCGGTACTGGTCGTGGCGTAGCTGTTAGTCTTGGTGGAAGCGATCTTCTCGATCATCTCCTGGTGCATCTTGAGTGTTGGCAGCGTCTGCTGGGCAAACGTCTTCAGTTCGGCGTTGTCACCATCGGCGGCATAGTCCTGGAACAGTTTAATGGCCTCAGTGTGCGCCGCTTGCTGCATCTTCACGTACGGCTGGTCGACCGAGCCGTTCGCGCTCTTCAAGGCCTTGAGGTCACTCCTGTGTTTCGCGTCCGTCTCTTTTGGAACCTGCAGCTTTTGCTCGCCGGCGATCGTCTGCAGCTTGGCGTTGGCCGCGCCGTGGTCGTATATCATCTTCTGGGCGAATTCATTGACCGCCGTATCTTGTGCTTTGCCTTGAACGGCCTTGCTGGATTCGACTTCGAAGATGCCACCCGCCGCGGCCTTGTTGACGAAATCCTGCGCCTTCTCGGCGCTGATTGCGGGGTAGGTGAAGCCAAGCGCTACGGAGGCCCACAGCGCTGCGGATATCAAACGGATTTTCATGGTTCAGATCCTCGCGGAGCAACAAATCGTGCTAGCGGCTAACAAGAGCGTGAACTCTTTGTTCCCTCGCCAAACAGATTTGGGCATCTCGAATGGAGATCACCGCCTTAAATGCTTGCCCTCGCTGGCGCGGTCGATCGCGGAAAACCCTATTTGCCCAAGTCGATCCAGGCGGGTGCATGATCACTCGGCTTTTCCCAACCTCGGGTTTCGACATCAACGCCAGCATCTCGAACTTGCTCGGCCAGCGATGGGCTTGCAAGCAAGTGATCCATGCGCAGACCGGAGCTTCGGTCGTAGCCTCCGCGGTAGGAAAAATTCCAGTAGGTGTAGATGCCCTTGCCGGGGTGGATCTGTCGCACCGCATCAACCCAACCCAGGGACAGCATGTTCGCGTAAGCTGTCCTGCTTTCCGGGAAGAAGACCGCATCGCCCAGCCAACGCCAAGGGACTACGGCGTCGATCTCGGCCGGGACGACATTGTAGTCACCACACAGCACCGCGCGCTCGCTCAGGAGCGATCTGCTGTAGGTGATGAGACGGTCAAACCAGCGAAGCTTGTATTCGAATTTGGGGCCGGGCACCGGGTTTCCATTGGGCAGGTAGATGCAGCCGACGACCAGATCATCGATCTGCGCCTCCAAATAGCGGCTGTGCGTATCGTCGGGGTCGCCAGGCAGCCCGCGGCGACGCTCGACCGGCTCCCGCCCGCGCGCCAGGATCGCCACGCCGTTGTAGGATTTCTGGCCGTGCCAGATGGCGCCGAAGCCGGCGCCTCGGATCGCCTCGAGCGGAAACTTCTCGTCGGGAGTTTTCAGCTCCTGCAGGCACACCACGTCGTTGTTGGTCTGGCCCAGCCATTTCAAGAGCACCGGCAGGCGGCCGTTTACGCCATTCACGTTGAAAGTCGCAATCCGCGTCACCTTCGGTCTCCCTATTTGGCTTCCTGGACAAACGCAGGGTGCGAACGCCGGGTTCTGCTCCTTTGGAACTGTTAACCAGCTTGCTTGTTCAATTTCCGTAGCTCACTCACGGAGGTTGGCATGACCCGCAACGATCAATCGACGAAGAAGCAGGAGCGCCAGCCGCGCGAAGACAAAGGCCAGGAGAAGCGGGAGGCAGCCGCCAAAACACCCGGCAAGACCAACGACTGGGATCGCGACACGGTTCACGGCGACGGAGACAGCGTCGGTATCGAGCCTGACTCGAAATAGCGTCCTTATCCCCACCTGTCAGACATTTGGAACCCGTCAGGATGAGCCGGGTTCACTTGCATGCAGCGCCGGCCTTCTTACCTCAAATTCAACGCCGCTAACTATGCCTGGCGTGACTACCGCGCGCATCCCGAACGTATCGCGTCGGGCGCGGTGAACAGGGCGTGTTGATCTGCCAGCCCTATAAGGACGAGTTGCTCGCCCTTTGGCGGTTCAGAACGCCTGAGGAGGCGGAGCAAAGCAGCCAAGCGATCGCGGCGAAGTTTCGCGACTTCGTAGAGGCGGGCGACTTCGTCGGCGCGGACATGGCGCGAAAGTTCCTGCAGATGGGCTTCACTCGCGCGCGGCGTTACGCGAACTACAAGGGCGGCCGAAAATATGCCGGTGCTGATCACCAACAGCTTGAGCGCGGAACCGGCGATCCCAAGAAGGCGAAGACCGCGGCGATTTTCTATGAGCGATGGATGGGTGCCGAGGCGAATGAGAGTTACGCGACTACCAAGACAGAATGGAAAAGGAAGTTCGGCTGAACGATCTTTTGCCTCTTGATCTGAACTTCGTGGCGATTTGCCGGTTCCTCTGAATGAAACTCGGAGAGCCCCATGAAGAAGCCAGGTCCCCTCACTTCCAAACCAACGGTGAACCCCGCCAGCCGGTTCACCAGCAAGCCTTTCCCGGAGGAGAAGCAGGCCTGGCCGGCGCTGCAGAGGGAGATGAAGCCCGTCCCTGACTGCGGCGAAGAAAGCTATCGCGGATCCGGCAAGCTAACGGCCGCAAGGCGCTGGTGACGGGCGGCGATTCTGGGATCGGCCGGGCGGCCGTGATTGCCTTCCTGCGGGAGGGCGCGGATGTTGCGATCAACTACTTCCCGACGGAAGAGCCCGATGCCCAAGATCTTGCCGAACTGGCGCGCAAGGACGGCACCAAGCTGGTTCTGCTGCCGGGCGATATCACCGAGCAGGACTTCTGCAGTGAACTCGTCGAGACGGCGGCGGGCGAGCTGGTCAACAACGCTGCCTATCAGCAGTCGAAAAAATCCATCGACGAAATTACTCCCGAGCAGTTCGACGGGACCGTAAAAACTAATCTGTATGCGATGTTCTGGATCACCAAGGCGGCACTCGGCCACATGCAGCCGGGAGCCACCATCATCAACACCGCCTCGGTCAACTCGTTCAATCCGGGCGAGGAGTTGCTAGACTACGCCACGACCAAGGGCGGCATAGCGATCTTCACTAAGGGGTTGGCGAAGCAACTGGCCAAGAAGGGAATTCGTGTAAACGCGGTGGCTCCCGGACCGGTGGGGACACCACTGCAGGTAGCGGGTGGGCAACTTCCCGGCAAGCTCGGCGAGTTCGGCCAGGACACGCCGCTCGGGCGGGCGGGACAGCCTGCGGAGCTTGCCCCGATCTACGTCGCCTTGGCATCAAACGATCTTAGCTTCACCCATCGCAGCGTTTTCGGAGCCAATGGCGGGACCGGCGTCGTTTAGATTCAGGTTCGCCGGAGATTTCACCTTGTGCCGAGTGGAAAGTAGTCGGCCTCAGCGAGCTGCTTTCTTCTTCGCCGAGCCCTTGGAATTGGAGTGGCCTGATTTTCCCTTTGCAGCGCTATCCCTTGAGTGAGATGCCATCGCGGGAGCAGCGCCCGTCTTCTTGACGGCGATTGTTGCTTTTTTGGGCTGCGCCTTGCTGGAAGCCGCCTTCTTTGTAGGAGCCTTCTTGGGCTCTTCCTTCGAGGAAAAAATGCCGGTGATGCTATCGATAATAGACATGGGGTTGCCCTCGGTTGAAAACGCTCATCAATGCGCTGCCGGTCAACAAGGTTCCACTGGGTTGCTGATCGACCACTTGTCGGTCAGCGCGAGAGACGCTTCCTGTTTGCGCTGATTTTGTTTCCATAGAAGCGAGCAATCCTGTCTGCGGAGGCGCCCATGACGATCATGGCTCCGGCGTAACCCGCAGCTTCTATCTTTTCGCTCATCATGCGCTTTGCCTCCAGCTCGGCTCGCTTACCGCCTTCTGCAAGTCGTATCGTTCGAAGCAAAATGACCTGCTGGGCCTCCAGCACGCAAAGGGATAGATCGATCCACGGGTTGAACATAGAATCGCTCCTGATTGGCCCATGGAAACGGCGGCCTTCATTTTGTGTTCCACGACAGGAGCGGCAATCTGGAACTCCAGTTGCCACTACGGTGTTCAAGTTGATCGGAGTTTGCATGAAGGTGACATATGGCGGCGCCACGCGCGGTTTGGAAAGGCTTCCTGAAGGTTGGATCGGTCTCCTGCGGCGTCAAGCTGGTCGGCGCGACCAGCGAGGGCGGCAAGGTCCATTTTAAGATCCTCAATCGCGCTGACGGGCTTCCCGTCAAAAGCGCTTATGTCGACGAAGAGACGGGCGACACCGTACCTTCAGAAGATCAGATCAAGGGCTATGAGATCGAGAAGGATGATTTTCTCGAGGTCGAGCCCGACGAGATCAAGCAGCTGAAACTCGCATCGCAGCACACACTCGAAATCGATGGCTTCGTGCCGATCGCCGACATCGACACCCGCTACCTGGAAAAGCCTTATTATCTGATCCCGGCCGATGGGGCAGCGGGCGAAGCCTTCACCGTGCTGCGGGAGGCGATGGCCAAGAAGCGGGTCGCGGCCAGATCCTGCGTCGTGCTCTACCAGCGCGGCCGCGAGGTCGTGATCCAACCCTTCGGAAAAGGCATGCTGCTCACCGAGCTACGCACGCACAATGAGATGGTCTCGGCCGATAGCGTGTTCGACGATCTCAAGTCGCCAAAATACGATGAAGACCTGCTCGAAATCGCCAGCCTGCTGATCGACAAGAAGGTGACGAAGTTCGATCCCTCGAAGTTCGAGGACACCTACGAGGACGCGTTGATCGCCATGATCGACGCCAAGCGCAAAGGCAAGAAGCCGCCGAAGCCAGCACCGAGGCCCAAGGAGAATGTCGTTGACCTTGCATCGGTACTGAAGAAGAGCCTTGCCAAGGAGGGCATCAAGCGGACGCCGAACAAGTCCGGGCGGAAATCAGCTTAGCTCTTGGTATTTGCCGTTTGGGCGACTAGCGGGATGCCGTGTTAAGCCGCTTAGCCGCAAGGTACATCAGCGCGGGGGCGGCACGGCTCCTGTTGCAGCCTACGCTTTGAGCTCGATCGAGTAGTTCATCGAGATGGCCCGCGAGTGCCTCTTGGCATTCATTGTCATAACGGGCGGCGTTAACGTCATCAGATGGCGGCTTGATCCCGGACATAGGGGGCTCGCAGCATGGGGTTCGACTTCGGGAGGAGGCGGTCAACGCCGCCTCCTCAGTTGATTAAACGTGGCTAGGCCGGCCTTTCCAATTGGGTGGCGGGAGAGTTCCATCTTCTATGAGGATGTCCTTCTTCCGCGCGAAGGCGGCAAAGATTCCCCTGGCCGTCTCAGCGTCATTATCGCCGGCGAGTGCAGCTTTGCACGCACGGATTGCGGCTTTCTGTTCGGGGCTGTTGCCGCACCACTCCGTGGCGAATTGGTAGGCATCGACAACCGTATTCAACTGCCGCGGAAACCCCATGCCGACCCAGACCCGAAGAGGCTTCTCAAAAAGTTTGGCCAACATCGCAAACTCCGCTGTTTGCGATGTTCAAGCTGGCAAGCCGCCGCCGCGGCCATTAGCGCTGGCCATCCACGGCAGCGGTGCGCTGACGTCCTCAAGGACTTTGGCCGCTTTAGCAAAGCCGCAGAACGCGTCGCAAGCAGCCTGCCGCGGGTAATCGCTGTCGAATGCTCGCTGGCAGGCTCTGAGCGCGGTTTGAAAAATCGGGCCGCGTCTGTTCTTCGGCCATTCGTACAGATATTCCAAGGCGTCCTCGACGCACGCGATTTCCTGAATAAGGCTGTTTCCGCTTTTGACGAAAACAGGGCTCTCGAACATCCGGTCGTTCATAAGATCCTCCAAATCGAACGAACAATTGAGTGTGAGACGGGACGGAACTTGCATAAGCGCCGACCCAAATGGCGATATGGGATTGAGGATTTTCGTCGTCAAGGGGATTTGCCGCCTGACAACAGATCGAGCCCACGGCTCAAAAACTGGAAAGAAACGGCCCCGGGCGCGAGGGTGAAACGGCACCGGGGCCTAGGCCTGTACGCTGTACCGGCATGACCTTACGTTAGCGTACGCTCATATGGTGAACGAAGGATGAATCGTTCGCTGTAGGCCCGGCCTGCGTCTTATTGGCCCCGGCTCAGCGTTTTGCTGGCCCACCCAGCACTCAGCGTGAAAGACATTTGTGTTGATTTGCGCCGATAAAAACGACCAATTCGCACTGCCGCGGCCCATAGGGTCATGGCGTGTCCACGGATCGCGGCCTCGATTCTACACACTACCCAGATTGTAGCCGCGCTCCGCGTTCTAGCATACGGCAGCTCCACTATGGAAAACCAACGTTCCCAGGTTTGCGTTCGTGCCGATCTCTGGATGAATTGGCATTTCATCAGTTACTCGGGCGAACCAAGCACGCCGGCTTTGTCACAATAGCTCGGCCTGAACGTTCAACGGCCTTGGCTAGTGGCGCAGCGCTGATCCAGCTTCAAGCGCTTCGATCGCGTTGGCCCGCAGCGTATATAACGCGACAAGGTGCCCTGCCAGAGTCGGGCGAGATTAACAGGCTATAGCTGAGTGTGAAGCCTGCTGGCCAGCCAGTCGGTAGCCTTCTCGCTCAACGGGCGCGCCCGCCACTCCGCCAGACTGATTTGTCTGGACCGCGCAAGATCCCGATTGAACAAGTCAATTTGCGTCAGGGCAAAGTCCCTGCCGTAAACATTCAGGGAGGCCTCGTCGTTCAACCGCAAGGATCGCTCGTCGAGATTGGTGGAACCGAAGCTCGCCCAAATGTCGTCGACGATCAGCAGCTTGGGATGATACATCGTCGGCTGGAACTCGTAGATGTGCACGCCGGCTTCGAGCAACTGGCCCCAGAAGTGTCGTGAGGCTCTGCGAACGGTTGGAACATCGGTCAGCGAATTGGGCACGATGATGTCGACCGCTACGCCTCGCTTCCTGGCGTCGAGGATCTGCTGCAGCGCGATTTCATCCGGCACGAAATAGGCCATGCCGATGCGCAAGTGGTCCTTGGCCGCGGCGATTGCGGCTAACATCATCAACTCCATATCCTCGGAGCCATTCGGGTGCGATGAAATGATCAACTGGGTATCGAGCTGCCCGGCATCCTTGAGGCGAGGATAAAACTTCTCACCCTGCAAGGTCTCGCCCGTCGTCTCCAGCCAGTTTTCGGCGAACGCCGCCTGAAAGGCGCTGACCGAAGGCCCTTCGATCCGGTAGTGGGTGTCTCGCCACTCAGTCGGGTTGCGGGCGTCTCCCAACCAGTTGTCCGCTATGCCAACCCCGCCCGTGAATGCGACCCGTCCATCCACGATGAGCAGCTTGCGGTGGGTCCGATTGTTCACCCGATCGAGCGTGTACCAATGGATCGGCCGATACCGTTGGAACCGCACGCCGGCACCGGTCATGATCTGGATCAGGTCTTCGTCGAATGGCAGGCTGCCGAGCCAGTCGACCAGCACGCGAACCTCCACGCCTTCGCGGGACTTCGCCGCCAACGCATTGGCGAACTTGTAACCGACAGACCCAGACCAATAAATATAGGTTTCCATATCAATGCTGGATTGGGCCGACTCGATCGCTTGCAGCATCGCCGGAAAAATCTCGTCGCCGTTGACCAGGGTCTGCACGGCGTTTTGGCCGAACATCTTGCCCTGCGAATAGTTACTCATGCTTCGCGTGAATTGTGGGTCTGCAGCGTCGAACCGGTGCGGAACGATCGAGCGGATGACACCCGGCTCAGGGGCCAGATTCACTGCGGCCAGAGTGAGCACGGCTGCAGCAATGGCGACGGCGGCGTATGGGAGGATGCGGAGCCAAAGGCCGAACGTGCGTTTGGCCACAAGTGACTTGCTGTCGGCCCATAGCGTTCTAAAGTCTGGGGACTTCACGTTTGTCGCCCTGCTGCCGGTTCTGGCAAATACCAACTCCAAGAATGTGCGACCCCCGTGCAGGTTCCCGGTCGACAGACCGTTTTCACCGTTCATCCGATCCCTCGCCGGTAGGAAGGTCGAGGGCCTTGCATTCCGTTGCGCGTTCGCTGTGCGACTGAGACGGCCTGGCACTATTCTCGCGTCGACCGCACTTTCACACGGACGTCTTTGATGGCTCCAGACACCCGGTCTAGGTTACGCATTTCTGACCGTGCGATGGACGAAGCTCTGGTAGCGTTGAAGCGCGGGGAGGGACCGCTTCCCGCCCGGTTAACGCGTCTCGTTAGGGTGGAATTGCCCCAAAAGGAGGGCGCCGGATCGCCATGTTCAATCATAAACAGGCTTCGGTGCAGCCATCTCAGGAGGACCGCAGGCGCCCGTTGGTGCCCCGCTTACATTGGAATTTGCGGCAGTGGTCATCCATCGACCGGATGACCTTCAGGGCGTTCGATTGAGCTCACCGCGCTCATCCTGCACGACTCGGCGGTCGATGACAGTGAGGCGTTGCGCGAATTGACGGCTGCATCGTTGAGACAATCCGGTTTTGATGTGACTTGTGCTGCGGGCGGCGCTGAGGCGCTGGCCACGATCGAAAAATCGCCGGATGACTTTGATGTGATTGTTACGGGTTTCGCCATGCCTCTTGTCTCTGGCGTCGAAGTGATTCGGTTTGCTAGAAGCCTGCAGGCCGACTGGCCGGCAGTTATTATCACGGGCTACGCAGACACCAGAGCGATCGGCGCCCTGCCTAATGATGTGCCTCTCCTTGGTAAACCATTCAACGAGCACGAACTGATCGAGTCTATCCGGCTGGCGAAGCAATCTCGCGGTTGAGGTTGCGGGCCCTGTCGCCGCGCGTTGCGATCAACTTAGGGTAAGTTCCGAGGCCTGAGGATTACGAACCGCCTGGCGTCAACTGCCAGCCGTTGTCTTTGGAGAGTCGCCCATCGACGCACGACCCGCGCGTGTCAAGCAATTGACGCATTGTCAAAGCATTCTTCGGCGCAAAGCTGTTATAGTCGTTGTTGAAATAGAGCCACGCTCTGCTCGCGCCGCAGCCGCGAATTCTGTCCGCCCAAACCGCCAGCTCGCTATGCGAATAGTCATGCCGGTACCATCGCTCCGGGCCATGAAATCGCACGTAGATCTCATCGGCAGTGTGCACCAAGACATCAGGGAGACGAGGCCCGCTGCACGAGGAGAAGATTGCGCCGCTATCGCGAAATGCCGCGTATACCGTCTCATTCCACCAGCTGGCGTGACGAAACTCCACCACGTTGCGTCGGGCTGAATCAAGCTGACGTAGGATGCCCTTCAGCCTTGCCTTCGTGAAGTGGTAGCTGGGCGGAAGCTGAAACAGAAAGCATCCCATGTGATCGCCGAGGATATCGGCGATCAGGCCGAAATCTTTGACGAGGGTTGCCGTGCCACTGAACTTCTTGATGTGAGTTATCAGTTCGCAGACCTTTACCGTGTAAATAAACTTGCGATCGACGGCCTGACGGCGCCAGGCTTTGACATTCGCCAGGGTCGGCCACGAATAGAAGGAGGCGTTTATCTCCACTGTGTCGAAATGGTGAGCGTAGTGGGCGAACCATGCGGCGGTCGGCAGTACGGTCGGATAAAACTGCCCCCGCCATTTCCAGTAGAACCATCCCGAGCAGCCAACATAGACGGACTGCTCAAGGGGCAGCGGGGCGATGCCGCTTTCCGTCGCAGCCTCCAACCGCGCGAGGTGCATTTTGTTGGCGCGCCCGGCGTTTTCGCCCCGCTGCTTCTCCCTGCGCAACTTACGCCGTTCGCGGCGTTCATCATGCTTAACTTCTCTCTTGATGTCGTCCACGCGCACCCGACCTGGTTTTGCGGCATAACGCGGTGCAAGCCGAATGGGTCCAACCTGAGTGTCTGAGCCAACGGGAACTTTCCGATCGCACTGGACCTAATGTTACAGGTCTTACAAGCGCGAGAGGGCGCAGAAGCTCTGCAAATCTTCGCAGCGGTGAAGTCCTGGATTTTCTCTTTGCCGATGTCGTTATGCCGAGAATGAGCGGGCTCGAGCTTCCCTCCGCGGCCCGGCGCTGGCCTAGATATGCAGAGGCCTTTCGGTAGTTCGATTGAACCTTGAGCCAGCCAATCGGTTCTTCTCCTAACCATAGGAGGAGTTCAATGGCAAAGGCATCAGGCGCCGCCAAAATCGTCGCGGGCAACCCTGCGAAAAAATTCGCTAGCAAGCCGTTTCCTGAACAAAAGCAGGAGTGGCCAGCGCTTCAGCGCGACATGAAGCCTGTGCCCGATTGTGGTGAGGGGTCATATCGTGGATCGGGACGGCTCAAAGGCCGCAGAGCTTTGGTCACCGGCGGTGACTCGGGGATTGGCCGTGCCGCAGTGATCGCCTTTCTGCGCGAGGGCGCGGATGTTGCGATCAACTATTTTCCGACCGAAGAACCCGATGCTCAGGACCTGGCCAGGCTAGCCAAGAAGGAAGGTAGCAAGCTGGTCCTGCTTCCAGGCGACATCACCGACCAAAATTTCTGCGCAGAACTGGTAAAAAGGGCAGGGCGCGAGCTCGGCGGTCTCGATATCCTAGTCAACAATGCCGCCTACCAGCAATCGAAGAAATCCATCGCCGAGATCAGCTTCGAGCAGTTCGATCGCACCCTAAAGACTAATCTCTATGCGATGTTCTGGATCACCAAGGCAGCGCTCGAGGTGATGAAGCCGGGCTCGGCAATCATCAACACCGCCTCGGTGAACTCCTTCAACCCGGGCGAGGAATTGCTCGACTATGCGACGACAAAGGGCGGCATAGCGATCTTCACCAAGGGACTGGCGAAGCAACTGGCGAAGAAGGGGATCCGTGTTAACGCAGTCGCGCCTGGGCCGGTTTGGACACCGCTGCAGGTCGCGGGAGGGCAATTGCCCGGCAAGCTTGGCGATTTCGGCCAGGACACACCGCTCGGCAGGGCGGGACAGCCGGCGGAACTCGGCCCGATCTACGTCGCTCTCGCATCGAGTGATCTCAGCTTCACTAATGGTAGCGTGTTCGGCGCCAATGGTGGAACCGGCGTCATTTAGGGTCAGCAGATGGCAAAAAGTGCAAGGACAGCAGCGGTCCCGAAGCCACGCAAGGGGATGCCCAGCCCGCGGCTGGGGAAAGCGGAATTCAAGAACCGCTTCAACGCGCAATTCTACGATCCGGCTTTCGCGGCGGTCTCCGAAGCGGTCGACCAGATCGCCGAGATTGCCTGGCAGGCCTATCGGGATGAACGCAAGAGCCCGCGCACGGCAAAGGCCGGCAAGGGCTATCACGATCCGGACTACGAGCTGTCCGTGGAATGGATCGCCGCGCGCAAGGCGATCGAGGCGGCACAGGAAAGGCACGACGACAAGTCAGGCCCGTTGCGTATCCTTCTGATTAACGGCTCGGCGCGCAGCGAGCACACCTGTCCCGGCGAGATGTCGAAAAGTTTTCGCCTGGTCGAGCTGGCTCGGCGAGCCTTGCTGAAGGAAAAAATGTCCGTGGAAGTGTTGGACCTGTCACGGCTGGCCTCCGAGGATGGCCGCGCTATCCATGACTGGATGAACGACATCTACCCGATGTGGATCGAAGCGCATGGCATCATGATCGTAACGCCGGTCAACTGGTACCAGACCTCATCACCGGTGAAGCTGATGATGGATCG